>Ga0187821_10000280_pt1 | contig 12455 bp, 9 predicted proteins | sample NC_wetland_sal_i_20_FD_132442 | JGI IMG/M metagenome (GOLD analysis project Ga0187821, IMG submission 132442) | Wetland sediment microbial communities from Neuse River Estuary, North Carolina, USA - SourceSoil_1 | ecosystem: Environmental > Aquatic > Freshwater > Wetlands > Sediment | place...
AATCGCTAAACGGCAGTACTCTGGAGCTACCTCCGATCCAACGTGCTTCTGGAACCTTTTGTAACCCTTCATGGGCAAGAATCGGGCTGAATTCAATACAGGTGACCTGTGCATTGGCCCGTACGAACTTAAAGCTGTCGAATCCCGCCCCTGCTCCAACATCGAGAACTTTCTTGCCCGCGAGATCCAATCCGGCGGTAATGGCCCGGAAGAGCACATGCTCTCCATATCGGTTCAGGAACCAGGGAGAAGCTTCGACTGACAGTCCTTCTTTCGCGAGGAACGCTTGTCGGTCATGGCTTAAGTGATATCCATCCAGTAAGTCATACCACCGGGCATACTCCGACACTGTGGTTCCTGACAGCGCTCCCGCGCGTCGATCATTGCCGCGTTTATAGTTATCGGCGTTGGAGGCGATCTCAATCAGGCTCAGGACGTCGGCTTCCTCGAAAATACCGAGAAATGGCACTCCCCAGACGAGGTCGAATCTTTGGCCACATGCACTGCAGCCAATTCCGTTGTCATAGATCTGTGCCGCATCAGGAACGCCCAGGCCGGACAGTCCAAGCGCAGGCGACTTACAGAATGGACACTGACAGTCATGTAGATCAGGCAGACTCATGGTGCTTCAATTTCTTGTAGCGTGATTCGAGGTTATTTTCGGTTTCTGCCACAATTATCTAGAACGCAGACGCGATCAATGCTGAGTGGTCATGTCTAGTCTCTTGAATAGGCGATCGAAGCGATGTTCCCATGTGTGGCATTCCAGAGCCCGTTTTGCCCCGGCTTCACGTATGCGTTCGGTCGCGCGTAGGTTTTTGGAATAGAACGCGAGCTTTTCCACGAGCTCGCCGGGTTCTGACCAAGTGTCGATCTCTTCGCCAATCTTGTAATAGTGATGATGATCCGGCGCTTCTTGGGTCAGATAGAAGCCACCGGCCATGGGCACTTCGAAATCACGCAGGCGGCACTGAAGTTTCTGCGAATGAACAACCCCGTTCTGACTGTGCCAGCCGGTGTCAGAAAAACCCAAATTGACTCGGCTCGATCGGAAAATGAACGGCATGTGCTCATCAGAACACGGCCCTGCGACTTCAGCGCCTTTTAGCGGCTCCAATCGATGGGCCCGAGAGAATTTCCGCTTCACTGCCGCAGTGAAATCCGCCAGACCGTCTGCATGCCATCGTGGCCAACCGTAATATCTGAGATCATGAATGATTTTGTGTAGATCCCAGTTGAATTGATACTCGTTACGACTATGCTGATCCCATCCACGGCCGAAGACGGTCGGCTTGATACCGCTATTCACACACTCTTGGAGAAGAGCTCGGCGATAGGGGTCAAAACTGCCGACGAACGACACATCGTGTTGATATCCGGTCACCATCTCCTGGGATGGGCGATAAAATCTCGGGTTGGCTGCCATGGGCATCCATTCGATGTTGGAATTGTAGGGTTTGAGATGCTCCGCATTCGCCATTTGTGCTACGGCCAACACTGTAAAGTACGGGGCAGTTCTAATAACCCGATACCACTGGAACACCATGTCAATGTGATAGTTGACCATCGGAACGCCGAGGGCGCGCAATTTCGAAGCTGTCTCGACTCGAAGAAAATCGTCATAGACGACGAAGAACAGGAAGTCGAGATTCCCGGATGACTTGAGACGGCGTGCCAAGTCCACCAACTCATCGTTTAATCGATCTCGCGTCACCCGCCACGACCTGGATCCCAGTTGTCCCATTCCACCCGGGTAGTGAAACACCTCGAGCGACTCGCAGTATCGCTGCCTCAACGTGTCAAGGAGATTAATCTCCATCCACCGATCTGGAGGAAGCACGGCAAGCGCTTTCATGATCTGTCGATCATCCACCGAACCTTCCGGTCAAAAATCGCGCCGCTCGAAGACAAGACAGGCGATGGCGAGTAGAAATCCTGAGTAGAGCAATCCATACGCCGTGGCGATAGCTTGGTATGACAGCATAACTGACACGCCAGCAGCTGCCTGGCCCTTGATGTTGAGCATTTCGAGGTTCGGGCAGATGTAATACAGTGCTGTAACGACGATCTTTATCAGGTCGTTGTCGATTTTCTCGGTAATCCCCCGGAGGTCTGAGATCAGGTGGCCGACAACATATAATCCAACGGTGAACATGGCGCTCAGCGACGGAGTGCTAAAGGTCGAGAAACAGAGCGCTGTCGCAGTCACGATGAGCATTTCGACGAACATCAGTTGCACAGCTTGAAGAAGAGAGGCGTGCAGAGGAATGTGATTGAACCAAAGCACCACCAGATAGACCAGCAGCATAATGGCGATATTCACTGCAAGCGTCGTCATCAACCCCAAATATTTTCCAAAAAGAAAATCGAACCTCCGAATGGGTCTCGCGATGATGGTGTAGATCGTCCGTCGTTCAATCTCCTTGCTCACAAGTCCAATCCCGACAAAGATCGCAATTACGACGCCGACCATATTGATCGCCGCCAAGCCTGCATCGGTCATGATTTTGTCGTGCTCCATGATGGAAAGCTTGCCCAAGACCACTGAGCCACCAATCAGAAAGATCGCGAACAGGAGCAGGTTATAGAGAATCTTGTCCCGGAGATTCTCTCGAAAGGTATTCACGGCAATGACGGCTATGTTCCACATAGTGGCACCCGGGTTTCGCAGGGAATTTCTGCGGGCTCAAAAAATAGCTCTTCGAGAGATCTCTTCTGCGGCGTAACAGAAATCAGCCGCCCTTGGTGCTTGGCCACCTCGGCCAGAACCTTCGCAACAGAGTCCGGATTAGGAAGAATAATCAGACACTGCCGCCCCCGTTGAATGAGGCGGCTTGCGACGGACCGGATCCCGGCAATAGATTCTCCATCAAGTCCCTCGCATACAACTTCCACTGAGTCCGTGTGATCACGATGAACCAGTTCATCAATCGTTCCCTCGGCCAACAGTTGTCCTTTGCCAATAATCCCGACGCGGTCGCAGATCATCTCGACATCCGGAAGGATATGCGAACTGAAGAACACGGTCTTGCCGCGCTCGCGAAGACTCAGAATTAGATCACGCACTTGTTTGCGTCCGATGGGATCTAAGCCCGACATCGGCTCGTCAAGAATCACCAGTTCAGGGTCGTGGATTAGCGCCTGTGCCAGACCAATTCTCTGGAGCATCCCTTTGGAGAATTTACGGAGCTGTCGAGTTCTCGCGTCGGTCAAGCCAACGATCTGAAGCATGCCTGTAATCCGCTGAGGCAGGATTGCATGACTTAATCCTGCAAGACGTCCGTAGAATCCGAGGAATTCTTCCGCTGTAAGATAATCATAGAAATACGGAGACTCGGGAAGAAACCCAATTCGGCTGTGGGTTTTCACATCACCGGCTGGATTTCCCAGCACCACGGCAGTTCCACCGTTCGCCCGCATCAAGCCGAGTAAGATTTTGAGTGTGGTCGTCTTTCCCGCGCCATTTGGGCCTAAGAATCCGTAGATTTCTCCGGCTTCGACTGAGAGCGACAATCCCGCGAGGGCTGTGACTGTGGGGCTACCTGGCCATCCGGATCGATACGTCTTGATTAGGCCTTCGATTGAAATAACTTTCATGTGTTGCTTACCCTTGAGCGACTGCCATAGCAGCTGTTTTCCTGCTTGGACAAGCCACTTTTCTATACGAGCGAAGCCGTTCCTTTAGCTCTGTGCTGACCACTGCCCCGGTTGGAAGTACGACATAGTGCCCCCCGAATGGCTCGACCGGAAGAGCATGAATGATCTTGTGCTCTACTAACTCTTCAATCCGGAGCGGCAGTCGACCAAGGCGGGTCTGAAATTGACGAGCGGCGTCTTCAAGCTTTCGAACATCGCGCTCGACCACAACCTCTTTCATCCGTAGATTGAGGGCCTCTTTGAGTCGCTGATCTGCTACCTGGCCACTGAATCTCGCCAAAAACTCCATCGCAGCATCCGGGTCCCCGGCCTCGACAGAAAGGCGAGCGGCAAGTCGGGCAAGGTAGGTCGGCGCGCCTGGAAGCGTCGATGCCATCTGGAAATATTTGGCTCCATTCGCCGAATCACAGAGTTCATAGAAATAGTCGTAACCGATCAGAAATGGGAAACGCCAATCGTTCGGGTTATGCCTCATTCCCTTCTTCAACAAGGCTATGCTTTCGTCCATCAAGCCCGACCAGACACCGAGGATCGTCCCTCCCGCCTGATAAGCAATCATGAACTCCGGATCCAAGTCTGTGACGACATCGGTTGCGTGATATGCCCAACGAAATCCTCCAGCCGTCTGCTTCATATCACCAAAATATTGCACAGCCTTGAGCCAAATGAGGTCTGCCGCAATGTGACGGTACCCCAACACCGCCACCTTCAGGTACTTGCCCTTCGGAAGATATGACAATTCAGCAGAACGACCCGCAACAGGACGCTGCTGCTCCATCAGCAAAACGGCGGCGACAACGGCACTGCCGAGGACGAGCAGCACGAGGACTTTTAAGACCCAAGACTTCCATGCCCCGATCAACTTCCACCTCCAATCTGCAATGTTGCTGCTAGCGCGTTCGCATCAGCCGTCAGAAATTCCCTTTCCAACGGAGTTGTTTTCCAATCCCGATAGCGAACCTGACGTTCGACGATTTGTCGGTATTCTGCTCGAGCTAGGCTTTTCTGTCCGTTATCCCAATACACTCTCGCAAGCCAGTCGCGTCCAGGAAGAAAGTTTGGCTCAATTTCGACTGCGTGTCTGATCAACGACTGCGCCTCCTGACGATTTCCCAATTGCATCTGGACCTGGCCCGCCTCCCAATAATGAACGGCGTTAAAAGGCTCGGAATGAATCGCCCGTTCATACGCCCTTCCAGCACTTAAAAGAGCCGCGTGCCTCTCTTCTCGCTTCACCGGAGGAGCTGACGAGACTTTCAGATAGACTTTTCCAAGGAGGCCTGCCAGTCGTCCATCCAACGGATTCAACGCGATGGCTTCATTCAAGTGATTCACAGCCTCCTGGGCCGCAGCGAGATCCATGTGGCGCTCGAACACATGAAAATTGGCAGCAGCGATCGCGCTGTGATAGAGCGCTTTGCCTGGGTCGATGGCAACCGCCGTTTCGTAATGAGTCAGTGCGCCATTGATATCGTTTTTCTTCAGCAATGCGGTTCCCGATTCATACCACGTCCAGGCCACACCCAGCCGAACGACGACTATAGCCAAGAACCCCAGAATGAGCACTGCTCCAATCATCGAAATCGGGCGGAGCCTGCGGGGAAGACGCATTGGGCTGCCTACCTGACCACCAAGCAACCCTCTGGCGGCCATTACAACAGCCACGAACAGCATCAGCAGAATGGCTAAGGCCGGCTCATGGAGGTTCGAATCAACCGCAGCATGTGCGAGTAGCCCCGCGATTCCACCCGAGGCCCCAACCAAAAGCTGTCGCTGAAACCTTGTCATTCGTTGCTTCAAAATCCATCTGATCTCCTTCGTGAGAATCCACAGACCCCATCCAACAAAAAGCAAACCTGTGATGCCGAGTTCGACACCCATTTGCAAGAATTCGTTATGGGGAGTTTGGGCGACGGTGCCATATCTGGCAATTTCTGATTCGACCGGGAAGGCATACTGTGGAAACATATATTGGTACAATCCGAGTCCAATCCCCATCGGGTGATCAACCATACTTCGCAAAGCCCCTTCCCACATTTCCCAACGGGCATAGGTGACCGGATTGAAGGCATGCTCTGCATAGATTCGGTCACGTAAGGGATTAGGGATTACTGCAAGGCAGATTAGAAAGAGTATTATTAATGGCACGAGCCTATGAGGGCCGAATCGCAATCCAATAACGACTGATAATCCTACGCTTGCTGCCAATAGCCCACCGCGAGACCCTGTCAAAACAATGGCCCCGGTCAGCGCTACCGCCACACAAATTGGCACAAGAAGTCTTGTCAGCAGAGTCAACTTCGATCCATGAACGAACTGGTTTTTCGTTCGACGGATCGGTTGGTAGGAAACGTAGGAAAGAACTAGCGTCCATGCTGCTACCAAATAGCCGGCGAGAAAATTTGGATTAAAGAATGTCCCATTCGGCCGGATGTTCCCCTGCTTCGTCTGGATGGCGGTCAGCGCCATTTCCGCACAACCCATAGACACAACGATTCCCAACAAGATGGCCACATGCTCCCACCTAGATATGAAAAAGACAAGCAAATGCAGGAACATGGCGTAACTCACCAATACGATCAGCCATTGCATACTATGATGCGTGTATGGTGAGAGCACGACAGAAGAAGAAGCCAACAACAGAAAGGCCGAGATTGGCACAGTCAGTCCATGCCACATAAAGGTAATCTCGTCGAGTGCGCGCACGCGGAGGAGAGCTAGTCCGGCTAAACTAAAGATCATCAGCCGGATCGTCATAACAGCGACGTGAGTGGTTCCGCCCTCTAAGAGAGGAGAAAAGATGAGGATGGCCGCAGCGATCAGAAACCAGGCAACAGACGTACCGGTCAACTCATGATGACGAGCAGGCGCAATAATCTCTATGGGTGAGCGGATGACTTTCGACGCGAGAGAGGAAAGGGACTCTACATTCACGGCTCTATCTATCGCTTTGGTTCAGGAGAAAAAACAAGGCGGGGAGAGCGATGCTCCCCCCGCCACAGGAACACTGCTGACTGAGGACCACTTAGCTGGTCACATCGTTCAGGTCGTTCGTGATCGCCTTGACGTCGTTCACCAACCAATGGTCTGTGGTGGCATCGCCATCCACATTTCCTGACGCCGTCGCCGTGAAGGCACCGGCCACACCGGCGGCAGGTAAGGTCGCGCCTGACGGCGTTGTCCCACCTGGCTCTGCTGTGTTGACGCCACCCGCAGTAGCGGACCCAGCCAGCGTAAAGAAAATGTCAGCACCTTGTGCACTGCTGGTGCCTGCATTTCCAGCAGCGACCGGGCTCCGGTAGGTATACCGGTTCGATTGACCGGCGAGGGTATAGCCGATCGTTGCAAAATCCGAGTACCGATTGTTTTCACCGAAGAAGGCGACTTCTGACACAAACACCGCACCCAGGTTGGTCCTGGCTTCAGCTTGGCGAGACCGAGCTTGGTAAGCCAAGAAGTTCGGGATGGCGATCGCCGCCAAGATCCCGATGATCGCCACCACGATCATCAACTCGATCAACGTAAAACCCTTTTGTTCCTTCAACTGCTTAAACATTGCTGCTCCTCCTTGTTGATGGTTCACTGACACGCCCTTGCTCGCTCCGTTGTCCTCTCTGGAAACCCTAAGGCGCCTACATAGGCGTCTATCTTCCCTGTAGCAGGTTCGATGCCGAGAAGATTCGACCGTGTCCAGAGACAAAGGAAAACACTAAATCAATGTGTTAGCAAACGTTCCCGCTTATGATTTTCACCAATTTCTGAGCCGGCTCTTCCAGTTTCTGCCCGAAGCTGCCAAGAATTGGCACCTGTGGGGACCGTGCACACAAACTTGTCCACGCATAGGTGGCTACAGCCTACCGCCAAGGTTTTAACAACCCTAACCTGCTGATCCATGAAGGAATTGATCAATTTTCATCAGAATTCCATCCTATGATCAGAAGATCGGATACATGAAACACACCCCTGCTCACGAGGCCTGGACACTTTAAAGATGCGATCAGAACCGAGTTAGAATTAGGCTTGAAGGGGGAAGGGTGACTACTGCGTCGCTGGTTGAGACTGTATCCGCTCGGATACGCGTCGCTTTGCCTGTTGGATACGTTCTTCTTGGGCAGGATCTCCCATACCGAGATCGCGGAATCGCTCAATTAACTTCGCATTTGATGGATCTAATTCAAGCGAATGAAGCCAGGCTTCGCGGGCTTCGGGCATTCTCTGCTGCTTGGCATAAATATCCCCTAGATGTTCGAAAATTACTGGATCGTCCCCAACGAGGGCAACGGCGCGCTTGATTTCGGTGAGTGCTTCGGTCAGCAATCCCGATTTGAAGAAGGCCCAACCAAGGCTATCCACATAATAGCCGTTCTCCGGCTTCAGGGCGACCGCCTGTTTCGTGAGAGACAGAGCCTGGTCGATTTTAATCCCGCGCTCTGCATAGCTATATCCAAGATAATTAAGCGTGTCAGCATGGTGTGGATCCAGCTGGAGCGCAATTTCCATTACTCGCACAACCTCGTCGAAGCGATTGAGCTTGTCATATGCCGTACCAAGATTGAAATAAAGGTCCGCGCTCTTTGGGTTCTGGCGAATGCCCTCTTCAAATGCTTGTGTTGCTTTTTCATACTGCTCCATCTGGAGGTAGGCTAATCCAAGGACGATATGTGACTCAGGTTGTTTGGGATTCAGTTTTGACGCCTCAGCAAGATGTGTAACCGAATCGGGAAACTTCTTGAGCCGATAGAAGAGCACTCCAAGATGGAGGTGCCCTTCGAAGTATGACGGTTCAAGCTGTATATTCAAGGTGTATGCGTCGAGCGCTTTTTGCGGCTCTTTTGCCTCCTCATAGAGATAGCCGAGATAGTCTCGCACCTTCAGCTCGGCCGGTCGCGCTTTCAAGATCATCGTCAATCGATTGATCGCCCTGGCATAGTCTTTTTGTTCTCCCTCGATGAGCGCCAGACGCAAGTGAGCGTCGAGATCAGTGGGGTCCTCGGCGAGCAACTCGCCCAATTCCTTCGTAGCTCCCTTGTAATCCTTCATTGAGACATATAAACGAACCAAATGGTGACGAATGTCCCGATTGCGGGGATTCACGTTCCGGAGATATTTCTGAAGAATTCCAACCGCCTTGTCTCGATCCTGTCGTGCTTCATAGAGCGAGGCCAAGGCCAAGTAGGCTGGTTCAAACGACTGATTGACTGCAATGGCCCGATCAAAACTGGCCGCTGCCTCTTCCAACTTCCCGGCTTCAAGAAGGATGCGTCCTAAGTGGTACTGGCCGACGGGAGACTCAGGATTTCTCGCAATGCCAGCTCTGACGGCTTGCTCTGCCTCCGGCAGTCGCTTGAGGTTCAGCAACAGCAGTGCTTTTGCAAAATACGCCTCGCTCGCAGTGGGATCCTGCTCAATCGCTCGATCTAATAAAGTCACCGCCCGATCTCCTTGCCCCACTCCGACGAAAATCTTGGCGATCTGTGTCAACAATTGCGCATCTTGCCCAACTCCCTCTGCGGCCTCGTTGGCATAACGCTGAGCATTGGGGAAATCGCCGAGTGAGAAATAGAGTTCAGCTAGTCTGGCTTTGACTGATTGAGCTGAGGGATCGGTTTTGAGAACCGTGAGATATTCCTGAATCGCCCGATCGATATCTTGAGACGACTCAGCCTGATAACCCAGCATGAAATGGTAAGTTGCTGATGCATCAGGGATGTGCGCCGGAGGCTTCGATTTGACGGTGGGCTGAGAAATGACTGTCGCTTGTGGAGCCTGAGGCGCTGCCGCACAAGCCATGACCGTGAAAAGGATGAGAGCGAGCGAAATGCCGAAGCCTGATGTAGCATGTCTGGCGACGATCGAGGCAGGGAGAATCCGCTCAGTCATCAAGACTCGCATGATCATCTCAGAAATCGTCTCGGGTAGAACTCAAGGAGATTATACGAGGGGGAGTGAAGCGGGGTCAAACGACTTCTCGATTATCGAGACTTTCAAATTTGGCAAAACGATCATGGAAGAACAGTTCTTTCTTGCCGATCGGACCATTCCGATGCTTGCTGACCAAAATGTCCGCAATTCCCTTCCGTTCGGAGTTTGGATCATATACTTCCTCTCGGTATATGAACATGACAACGTCGGCATCCTGTTCAATGGCGCCGCTTTCCCGAAGATCGGCGAGCATAGGGATCGGTGGTTTCCGCGCTTCGACTGCACGACTCAACTGGGATAACGCCACCACCGGCACATTAAGTTCTTTGGCCAAGGCTTTCAACGAACGAGAAATATCGGAGATTTCCTGTTGGCGGGATTCCGAATCGCTTCGTCCCTGCATGAGTTGGAGATAATCGACTACTAACAATCCAAGTCCTCGTTCGGCCTTGAGCCGACGGGCCTTACCTCGCATCTGTTGTACGGTGATTCCACCAGTATCATCGATGTAGATCGGGGCCTGTTCCAAACGACCGGCTGCCTCGGCCAATCGCCACCAATCTTCTTTCTGAAGCTTCCCCGTCCGCAAGCCATGGGAGTCCACTTTCGCCTCCGAACTCAACATGCGAAGTACAATTTGCGGTTTCGACATCTCGAGGCTGAAGATCCCGACCACTGTGCCAGCATGAATCGCGGCATGGGTCGCCATTCCCAAAACCAAACTTGTTTTCCCCATGCTCGGCCGGCCCGCAATCACCACCAGATCAGACGGTTGGAGCCCCGCGGTTAAATCGTCGAGATCATAGAAACCTGTGGGAACGCCAGTGACTTGCTCGTTTCTCTTGTGGAGTTTATCGACGAGGTCGAGACTTTCCTTGATGATGTGATTAATGGGACTAAAGGAGCGGTCCAACTTACCTTGGGCCAGACTGAAAACAGACCGTTCGGCAAAATCAAGCAACTCGTCAACTGCCGTGGTCCCTTCGTATCCACGTGTCAGAACCTCAGTCGACGTGTGGATCAACCCACGCAGCAACGCTTTGTCGCGGACGATCTTGCAGTGATATCGGATATTCGCAGAGCTAGGCACGACCTGAACCAGCTCCGCTACGTAGGCGGACCCACCGACCGCCTCCAACGCTCCCTGCGCTTTCAACTGTTCAGTAAGCGTGATCTGATCAATGACTTCTCCGACGTCAGAAAGTTCCAACATCGCGCGATAGATCTTGCGATGGGAGGTCCGATAAAAATCATCTTCGACCAACAACTCCATGGCCTTAGCCATCGCTGCGTTTTCCAGTAGGATGGCACCGAGCACGGATTGCTCCGCCTCCAGATTTTGCGGTGGCAATTTCGGTTGCGACAGGTCAACGTCCGACATGGGCTTCATGATGGGTCCTTACTACTTCGACGCTTTCGGCGAGCAAGGGCGACTAGATCTTTCATCTTCATAGTTTTCGCGCGAGGCCGGCCAACTTTCTTGATTGGCAGATCTACGACCAGTACCTCATCCGGTGCTGTGCCGGGAGCCCCAACGACGACCACCGCTCCGGCTCGCTGGGCCACTCCCATGGCTACCGCATCAGTCAGTACTTTGTCGTCGGCTCCTTTGACCAAACATTGGATCACTCGTGATTTAGATTGCCGCAACTGGCTTGCCACCGACATCACGCGCCTAGCCCCTCGCCGAGACGCCGCCACCAAATACTCGGCTCTGAGCCATTCTTCATCTCCATTGCCATCCGCCACCGCATGAAAAATCCGGTCGACATCCAAGGCGAACCCCGTCGAAGGCAACGGATGCCCGAATCGACCGATCAAGTGATCGTAGCGCCCTCCCCCACCAAGCTCGGCTCCAACTCCCTCAGCAAATACGTCGAACACTACGCCATCATAGTAGTCGAATCCTCGAAATTCTCCTAGATCCAATAGCAATGATTCGTGATAACCCGAAGCACAGAGGAGCTGATATACCTGAGCAAGCCGGTCAAGCGGACCCTGCAACGTAGGATCTCCGGCGGCGAGAGCCCGACCGCGCTCAAGTACTTCTTCACGACCGTAGAGCGCCGGCGCTTCGAGAATGGCCGCGGTCAGAGTTTTCGAAACGCGTTCACGTGCCAACACTTCCTCCAGCCTAGGTAAATCTTTTCTGGCCACCGCCTGTTCTGCACGCTTCTGGCCTTGCGCCGAAAGACCGGCTCGCACCAACAGACCTTTAGAAAATCCCACGTGGCCCACGGACACAGTGAAGGAGCGGAGGCCGATGGCACGCAGGCATTCAATGAGCAGGCTGATGATTTCGCTGTCACCGGCCCCGTCATCGACCCCGATGAGTTCGGCGCCTACTTGGAAAATTTCCCGGTCCCGTCCCGCATGTTCCGGCTGGTACCGGAACACAGACGTCCGATAGGACAACCGTAAAGGAAGCATCGATCCCGTCAATCCCATCCCGACTGTGCGGGCGATTTGAGCAGTTGCATCGGGCCTAAGCAATAGCATCCGTCCCGTCGTGCGGTCCGCGAGCTTGTAACTTTTTTCAACGAGCTCTGTCTCGAGGCCAGGAGCCAAAACATCGAGATATTCAAGCGTCGGCAGAATAATTTCTTCGTATCCCCAGCGGCCGACTTCCCCTAGGAAATCTCGTTCAAGTCGACGAACCCGCCTGGCAGCATGCGGAAGTATGGTAGCCATCCCGATCGGGACAAGGGACCGTTCACGCGCCGACGGAGTTGGCCGCGATGATGACCGAGGCTTCAGAGAGGCGGAGAGCATAGCTGATCGAGGATACGGCGCGGAATTTAGGAGAGGCCCGCGACCTTTACCGAGAGAATATTGTCGCTACATTTGATCTTCTCAAGCACCGATTGCGGGAAGGC
>Ga0187821_10000282_pt1 | contig 12425 bp, 9 predicted proteins | sample NC_wetland_sal_i_20_FD_132442 | JGI IMG/M metagenome (GOLD analysis project Ga0187821, IMG submission 132442) | Wetland sediment microbial communities from Neuse River Estuary, North Carolina, USA - SourceSoil_1 | ecosystem: Environmental > Aquatic > Freshwater > Wetlands > Sediment | place...
CCCAATGACAACCTGGAGCTCGACCTGGGACTCGACTCCATGCAGCGAGTTGAATTGCTGGTGGCCGTCGAAAAAGAGCTGGGCGGAGACGTGGAAGAATCGGCTCTGGCCGAAATCTATACCGTCCGCCAACTGGTGGACGCCATCCGCGAGAGCGCGGCCGCGGGAAAAACGCGGACCACTTCAACCCAGCAGCCCACGGGCTGGAAATCAGTTCTGCAGGAAGATCCGACCGACCCGGAAGTCCTGCGGCTGGCCCGGCCCGGCCGGATGGGCGAACATGTTCTTTACACTCTCTTCCAGCCGCTCCATATTTTTGCCAATGACCGGTTCCGCCTGCGCGTAAGCGGACTGGAAAAGCTCCCCAATCAGGGTTCCTACATCATTTCTTCCAACCATCAGAGTTACCTGGATCCCGTGATTCTGGGAGCGGTCCTGCCCTGGCCGGTGTTTCGCAACCTCTTTGCGGTGGGCACCAGCGAGATTTTCGGCTCCGGCTTTATGCGACGCTTGGCCCGCTGGATGAGAGTTATTGTCGTCGATCCCGATGCCAACCTGGTCTCGGCCATGCGCGCCGGCGCCTTCGGGTTGCGGCATGGCCGCATCCTGATCCTCTATCCCGAAGGCGAGCGCAGCATCGATGGCACGCCCCGGACATTCAAGAAAGGTGCCGCCATCCTCTCCGCTCATCTGCAGGTACCGATTGTTCCGGTGGCGATCGAGGGCTTCTATGATGCCTGGCCTCGAGGCAAGCGGTTCCAGAAATTCGCGCCGTTGGAGATTGAATTCGGCAATCCGATTTACCCGCCGCCTGAAGCCGAGGCCTCGGAAGCGGTGTACGAAAAGCTCACCGCAGAGCTGAAATCCCGCGTGGTGGGAATGTGGAAGGGATTGCGAGAACGGGCGGCCGCATCGACGCCAGCGCCGCACCCGTAAAATCTATTGCCCGGCAGCCTGGGCTTTCTGCCCGAAGGCTTTTATGAAAGCGTCCACGATCATCGAGTCATAATCGGCATTGGAGTCTTTCGTGATCTTCTCGACCGCCTGAGCTGCGGTCGCTTTTCCCGCGCCCGCTCCGTTGACCCGCGCATCAAACTTCTCCGCCAGATTCAGGATCTGCACCTCGACCGGCGAGTCGGCCGGACTGGCGCCGCTCAGGCGCAGTTGCTGGGCCGCCACCAGAATGGGGATGGCGCGGCGCAGCGATCCGCCCATGAGCTGGGCCTGGGTGGCGTCGCCGTTCTCGCCCTTGCGCATGCCTTTTTCCAGTTCCTCCTGCGAGAGGTTGGCGGCCTTGTAAAGGATCTCGTTGCTGATGCCAATCTCGTTCACGTTCCGCAAGAGCGCGGCGGTGCGCAGGTCTTCGGAGCTCTCCGGATCCAGGCCCAGGGCTCCGGCAATTTTGCTGGCGTAGGCGGAAACCCGGAAGGAATCGGCTTCGCTGTTTTTCTGGTTAGAGAGAAACTGCTGCAGGATCACCAGCATTCCCTCGTAACCGTCTTTCAGCTCTTTCAGGCTTTTCTGGTTGCGCTCATACAGCGTGCCCATGGCATAGGCAGTAACCACCAGCACTCCACCCCAGACTGTGATGTCAAACCAGCGGCTGTCGAGCGGCATGGCTTCCGTCCGGCGGCTGAACAGGGCGGGGTCCGTGTAGGTAAGCAGGACCACGACACACACGCTGGCGCAGGCCGTCAGCGTGGCATGCCGCCGCCCGAAGTAGTACGCCGAATAGAGCGTCGGAAGAAAGAAAAAGACCAGGGCCACGGCCTGAGCCGCCACCAGGAAGTGAATCATGGCAGTGATCAGTACCAGGGACAGCAGCAACCAGAGTTCTTTGTTTATTTTTCGCACGGCCTTCCAATCGCCGAACGCAGTCGTAGTCGCCCTGACAATCAACTTTCAGGCGGAGACTCGCCCAGCCTAGCTATGTTCGAACAAAGATGGGGACACTCCAAGTTACCCAGGTAATTCGACCATATGAAAGGCCGCTACTTGGCCCGGGGATGGGTCTGATCGTAGACCTGAAGCACCTGCTTGACCGAGAGCTGGGTGTAGCGTTGTGTGGTGGAGAGCCGCTCGTGGCCGAGCATCTCCTGGATGGCGCGCAGGTCCGCGCCTTCCTCCAGCATGTGAGTGCCGAAAGCATGCCGCAAGGTGTGGGGATGAACGTCCGGAGACAGTCCCTTGGCGACTGCAATCATCTTGATGATCCGCCCCACGCTGCGGGTGGTAAGCCGGCCCCCGCGCCGGTTGATCAGCAGTGCCGGAGAATGCTTCTTCTTTTCGGCCAGGAGCTGCTGGCGGGCCGGTAGGTAGGCCGCGAGCGCCACCTTGACCGTGTCGCCGAAGGGTACGTACCGTTCTTTTTTCCCCTTGCCGCGGATGAGAATGGCCTCGTTGCTCAAGCGGATGTCCTCGAGATTGATTCCGATCAGCTCGGAGTTCCGTATGCCGCACCCGTACAGCAACTCGAACATCATGCGGTCCCGTTCGGGGAAAGCTGCCACTTCGGGCATTTGCCCATCCAGCACGCCATTCATTTCCTCGATGGTAGGCACGCGCGGCAGTTTTTTGGGAAGCTTCGGGGTCGAAACCAGGGCCGCCGGATTCTGCTCGACAACGCCTTCCTGGGCGAGCCAGCGGTAGAGCGACCGCACCGCCGCCAACGCCCGCGCCACCGAAGTCTTGCCCAATCCTTTTGAGTAAAGATGAGAAAGAAATCCGCGGATGGTGACGTGATCGATATGCTTCCAGTCCCGCGAACCCACGTAAGCGGCGAATTCATTAAGATCGCCGCTGTAGGCCTTGATGGTGTGCCGGGAGGCGTTGCGCTGGCCGAGTGCCTGCAAAAACTCGCGGATTGCTTTTTCGACGACGTTGGATTTCATATCAACTGTGGCTGCGTAGAGCCGGCATCTTGCCGGCTGTCGCGAGGGCGTCCCGCCCTCGCACGGAGGGCAAGATGCCCTCCGGACAGCCGGCGGGACGCCGGCGCTACGAAAATCGCGTCAGGCCCTCGCCTTCGCTCGCGGATGGTGTTTCTGGTACACGGTCTTCAGCCGATCGAGCGCCAGGTGCGTGTAAACCTGCGTGGTCGAGATATCGGCATGCCCGAGGATGGTCTGCACTGTCCGTAGGTCGGCGCCGTTCTCCACCATGTGGGTAGCGCAACTATGCCGCAGCATGTGCGGGCTGGCGTCGCGCCCCGCGCCCGCCGAGGCCGCTCGAACCATCTGCCAGACCCGTTGCCGGGTCAATTTTCTGCCGCCGCGTCCCAGGAACAGAAGCGGCGAACTCTTCCCTTTATCGAGAGTCGGGCGGGCATCTCGCATGTAGCCAGCCAGGGCATCCTGCGCGCCCTTCCCCAGGGGAACGATCCGTTCCTTGTCGCCCTTGCCCCGCACCAGCAGATAACCCATGTCGAGTTTGAGGTCTTCGAGTTTCACCCCAACGATTTCGGAGACGCGCAGCGCTGCGGCGTAGAAAACCTCCAGCATGGCGCGATCGCGTTCCGCAATCGCTGCCTCAGTCTGACGCGGCGACGCGGGCCGCGGACGACCGAGCATGCTCTCCATTTCGTCGCGGGCCAGCGCCTTGGGCAGGACCTTCCACTGTTTCGGCGAGTCGATGTTCAGCGTGGGATCATGCTCCACCAGTTTGTCGAGCAACAGATAACGGTATAGATGACGCAGGGCCGAAAGTTTCCGGCCGACCGACCGGCCGTCGACCGAATTGCCAAACAGCTGCTGGATGAATTCCCGAACGTGATTGCGCCGGGCTTTGAGCAGAGTGCGCTTATGCTTCTCCAGGAAGGCGGCGAATTGTCCGATGTCGGTCTTATAGGCGGCAATGGAAAGCTGCGCCAGGCCCCTCTCGATTTTCAGGTAGTCGAGAAACCCTTCGATGATTCGCTGGTTGGCGGAAGAAGACACCCAATTAGTATGCGCGTTATCGGACGCTGAGAGAAGTATCAACCGAGGTTAACCACGGAGGACAGAGAGAACACAGAGAATTGGTTCTTCTCCGTGTCCTCTGTGCCCTCCGTGGTTAGTAAATTTCTTTCAAAAGCTCCACCGCATACAGCGCGCCCTCCGGCGTTTCCTCGTGCTTGAAGTACGCAAACACGTTGCGCTCCTGCCCCAAGTGTTCGCGGATTCGGTCCACCATGACGCGCCGCTCGTCGGGGGTATAGGAAGGCTTGCGGTAACGGTAGTAGCAGAAATCGGCGGTGATCACGTCGGGCGTGACCCGGTCTTCGGTTTCGGCGACGCAGAGGGCCCGGTTATTGCTCTTCAATAGATCGAAGATTTCATCCGTGAACCAGGAGGGATGACGGAACTCGAACGCCGCCTGCACCGCCTTCGGCAGTGCGGGCAAAAACTCCTCCAGCATTTTCACATCGGCTTTCAGATTCGGCGGCAACTGAAACAGCACCGGCCCCAGTTTTCCGGCCTGCGCCAGCGGTTCGATCGTGCTCAGAAAGCGGGGCACAAAATCGGCCGTCGCCTTGAGCCGCTTGATGTGGGTGATGACCTGGTGTGCCTTCACCCCGAAGCGAAAGCCCGACGGGGTTTCGGCAATCCATTTCTGGGCCGTGGTTTCTTTGATCAGTTGCCGGAAGGTGAAGTTGACTTCCACGGTATTCAACTGGGTGGAATAGTGTTTCAGAAAGTTCTTCTGGGGAAGCTTGGCGGGATAAAAATCAGGCTTCCAACTGGGATACGCCCATCCCGAAGTGCCCACGAAGAGTTGCGCCATGTGTGACCCTTGAGCTCGGAGGTGAACCCCTGAACGCGTTGCAGATTATATCTTGCGGGTCTTTTTGCCTGCCGCTGCTTTCTTGCTTCCACGCTTTGCAGGCTTCTTCTCGCTTGCGGATTGGGCCGCGATTTCCAATCCAGTCTCGGCGGCCGCGGGCTTATTTCCGCGAGCTGCGCTCGCCGCACGAGCCGAGCCTGCCCTGAGCGAAGTCGAATCGCTCGCTCCCACATCGGCGGTCAGCTTCGGCAGCTTCTGCTTCAGTTTGAGAGTGGGCTCGAACAGGTCGCCCATTTTTTCCACCCGCTTCAGCACCTGGCCGGCTTCGAATACCAGCAGGGACGGGTCTTTCTTTTTCAGCAGGTGGTCGACTTCCTCCCACTTCACCGGCGTCGAAACCGTGGGATGCTCCCGCGCCCGCAGCGAATAAGCCGCGATCGTGGTTTTGTGCTGGTCGTTCTGGCTCCAGTCGACCAGCACTTTGCCCTTGCGCAATTCTTTCTTCATGTCCGAAACCACCAGCTCGCGATGCTGGTCTTCCAACAACCGGGCGAGAGCATGAGCAAAAGGTTTCGTGTCCTCGTAATTGGTGGCCGTGTTAAGCGGAACGTAAATCTGCAGTCCTTTAGAGCCTGAGGTCTTGGGAAAGCTCTGCAGGCCGAAGTGTTCAAAAATCTCTCGCAGCCATACGCCCACCTGCGCGCACTGCACAATGTTGGCGGGCGGCCCGGGATCAAGGTCGAAGACCATCATGGTCGGACAGTCGATTTCTTTTGCCAGGGAAAGCGAGGGATGCAGTTCGATGGCGGCCAGATTCGCCATCCAGACGACGGTGGGCAGATCATCCGCCAGAATGTAATTGACGGTGCGCCGGTTGCCTTCGCTCCAGATGGGCGCGGTCTTGACCCAGTCGGGCCGGTGCGCGGTGGCGTTCTTCTCAAAGAAATATTCGCTATCCACCCCGTTGGGATAGCGCTTCAGGGTGAGAGGCCGTCCCGCCAGATGCGGAACCAGCACCGGCGCGATGTGGGCGTAGTAGTCAATGACCTGTCCCTTGGTGAAACCGGTCGCGGGATACAGAACTTTGTCCAGGTTCGACAACTTCAATTGCCGCCCCTGAATTTCAACCACCGGTGAAGTGCTCACGCTAGAAGTATAGTGGCGCGGGCGGCGACCGTGTGGTCGCGGGCGGCCCGCCCGCGGCTTTTGACCTTGATTCGGGTCGCTTCCATGCCTGCCGGAGAATAGCGCCACCGGAGCGTTCGTGGAGCTTATCTCGCGGGCGGGGCTGCCCGCGACCACACAATCAACAATTGTCCTCCGGTTTGACAACTTCCCTTCCTGCCACGTAACTTCAAGTTCTTCCCGTCATGTTCTGTCCAACCGCAGTGGAGGTCCGATGAAACACCGTGCACTCAAGCTTGTGGCGCTGCTGCTGGCGCTTTCCGCCGTGGCCGTGGCGCAGGATCTGGCCGCTTTCGAAAAGCGGATCACAGTTAAAAAACTGGACAACGGCCTGACTGTCGTCATCTGCGAACGCCCGGGCGCGCCGGTTTTCTCTTTCAGCACCCACGTCGACGCCGGCTCGGTGCAGGACCCCATGGGGCAGACCGGCCTGGCCCACATGTTCGAGCACATGGCGTTCAAAGGCACGGACAAGATCGGCACCACCGATTACGCGGCTGAAAAAGTTGCGCTGGCCAAGGTAGAGACTGCCTACGCCGCCTACATCGAGGAGCGCGACCAGCGAGTCGGCCGCGACGAGCAGAAGCTGAAAGACCTGCAAAAAGCCTGGCAGGACGATATCGCCGACGCGCAAAAGTACGTCAAGCCCAACGAGTTCCCGCAGATTCTCGAAAGCAACGGCGCCGAAGACATGAATGCTTCCACCAGCGAGGACCAGACCGAGTATCACTATTCCTTTACCGAAAACCGGCTGGAACTCTGGGCCTACCTCGAGTCCGAGCGTTTCATGCATCCCGTAATGCGCGAGTTTTACAAGGAACGCAATGTCGTGATTGAAGAACGCCGCATGCGCATCGACAGCAACCCGGTCGGGCGGCTGGTGGAACAGTTCACCGCCGCCGCATTCCAGGCCCATCCCTATCACCGGCCGGGCGTAGGTTGGATTTCCGACTTGAATACATTTTCCGCCACCGACGCGCAGAACTTTTTCGACAAGTACTACGTTCCCTCAAACATGGTCGTGGCCGTGGCCGGCGACGTCAAAGCAGCAGAGGCGTTGCCCATTATCGAAGAGTATTTCGGACGGATTCCCGCGCGTCCGCAGCCCGACGAGCGCACCACAAACGAACCGCCGCAGAACTCCGAGCGCCGGGTCATCCTCTATGACCGGGCGCAACCGCTGTACCTCGAGGGCTACCACCGGCCTGACTATCGCGACAAAGACGACAACGTTTACGATGCCATTGCCGACCTGATGTCCAACGGGCGCACTTCACGTCTCTACCGCGCCCTGGTGCGGGACAAAAAAATCGCCGCCTATTCCGCCGGCTTTACCGGCCTGCCCGGACACAAGTATCCCCACCTGTTCGCTTTTTACGCCGTGCCTCTGCCCGGCCACACTCCCCAGGAAATGGCGGATGCGATTCATGTCGAAATCGACCGGCTGAAGAAAGAGGACATCAGCGACGAGGAGCTGAAAATGATTCGTACCCGGGCGAAAGCCAACCTGCTGCGCGGGCTGGATGACAACGAGGGTCTGGCCTCCGACCTCGCCCTGTATCAGGCCCGCTACGACGATTGGCGCGAACTCTTCCACCAGGTCGAAAATCTCGACAAAGTAAGCAAGGCGGACATCAGGCGCGTCGCCAACCAGACGTTCGTTCCCACCAACCGCACCGTGGGGATTATCGAAACCGTGGCGCCGCCGCCCGCAGCCGCCGGTCAAAACGGGGGTGGGCAATGAGGCGGTTCGCGCTTCTCCTCAGTTTCGCGCTCCTGGCCGGGTTGCTGGTTCAGGCATCGCCTGCCGCCGCCCAGGCCACCGACTGGCAGCAGGTCAACATTCCTCCGCTTCCCGCTTTTCATCCTCAGGTGCCGAAACGTGTCGTGCTGCCCAACGGCATGGTCATCTTCCTGCAAGAAGACCACGAACTGCCTCTCATCGACGGCATCGCCCGGATTCGCGGCGGTTCGCGCTCCGAACCCGCCGATAAAACCGGCCTGATCGACATGTACAGCGACGTCTGGCGCACCGGTGGCACCAAAACGCAAACCGGCGACCAGCTGGACGACTATCTTGAAATCCGCGCCGCCAAAGTCGAGACCAGCGGGACTGCCGATTCCACCACCATCTCCTTCTCCTGCCTGAAGGCCGACTTCGACGACGTATTCAAAGTATTCGACGACGTGTTGCGCACCCCGGAATTCCGCAACGACAAGCTTCAACTGGTGCAGCGGCAATATTTCGACGCCATCTCCCGGCGCAACGATGACGTCGATGAAATCGTGGGCCGCGAGTCGGCGAAGCTGGCCTATGGCGCCCAGAACCCATACGCGCGCGTCGCCGAGTACAAGACCGTCGCCGCCGTCACCCGCCAGGACCTGGTCGACTGGCACCACTCTCACGTCAATCCCAATAACATTATTCTGGGCATCGTCGGTGACTTCGATTCCGCAGCGCTGGAAGCCAAACTCCGCCAGACCTACGGCGCCTGGCCCAAAGGACCAGCGTTAAAGCCGGAGACCATCGAGTTCACGCCCGCCAAGCCGGGTTTCTACCTGGTCGAGAAAGACGACGTCAACCAGAGCTCCATCAGCATGGTGGGAGTTGGAATCCGGCGCGATAATCCTGACTACTATGCTGTCCGTGTGTTCAATGAAGCCTTCGGCGGCGGTTTCTCCTCGCGCCTGTTCCGCACCATCCGGACCGAGAAGGGATTGGCTTATTCGGTGGGCGGCGGAATCGGGACCGCCTTCGACCATCCCGGCATGGTGCGCCTGGGCATGGGGACAAAGAGCGCGACCACGCTCGAATCCATCCAGGCGCTGGATGAGCAGATCGACGATGTCGCCACACATCCCATTACGGAGGCCGAAATCAAGCTGGCCAAGGATGCCATCCTCAACTCGTTCATTTTTAATCTCGATTCACCCGACAAGATTCTGCGCGAACGCATGGCCTACGAATTCTACGGCTATCCGCAGGACTACCTGGAAAAGTTCCGCATCGGCGTGGACAAAGTTACGCCCGCCGACGTGGCCCGGGCGGCTTCCAAGTATCTGCACAAGGACAAGCTGGCCGTGCTCGTAGTGGGCAATTCCGGCGAGTTCGACAAGCCGCTGTCGTCGCTGGGTCCGGTGACCAACATCGACATTACGATTCCGCCGCCGCCGGGTGAGCAACCGGAACCGCCAGCCAAGCCGGGACAGTAGCGGCCAAAGGCCCGCCGGACCAGATGGAAAGCATCGGCAGAATCGGCGTCCTCGCGATGGTTTCCGTCAGGTCCGGATCGTCGCCGGATCCTTTCTCCCTGCTCCGTTCCCCCGTGCTGTGGGGAATCCTGGCGATAGGAATCGGCGTGCGCCTTTTTTTTCGCGGGTTCCCTTTCTTGAAACGCAAACAGTTGATCGAGGACACGCCCACCTCAACCGTCCGCGCCGCGTCGCTGGGTGCGGTAGAAATAAGCGGGACCGTGGCCGGGCCCTACGCGCTGATCTCGCCTCTCTCCGAAACCGACTGCTTCTATTACCACGCCATCGCGCGCGGCAGCTCGAGAGAAGATAAGGAGGCGAAGGAAGAAATTCTGTACGCGCCCTTCTTCCTCGATGACGGCACCGGGCGCGTAATGATCGACCCCCGCGGCGCCGAAACGGATCTGCAGCCGTCGGTGGATGACGATTATTCTCCGTCTTCAGGCGACGCCTTTACCCGGCACTTTCTTGTCCGTCACGGCATCCCGAGCCAATACCCCGCCCATCTTGAGGAGTACTGCATTCGCCCGGGCGATCATTTGTATGTCCTCGGCACGCTGCGGGAAAATCCTGGACTCGAAAGCGCCGCCGACTGTATTGCCCGCGGAGTTGGCCAGCCTCACCAGGGATTCCTGAGCGCGGACGCCGCCGATCTCCAGCGAAGGGCGGCGCTTGAATCCATGCTGCCTCCGGGCAGCGCTGCCCCGGCGCTTCCGCAAGCGCGGCGAACTGAAGCGGGGGAATTCGACCTCAATCCTCCCGTCGTGCTGATGAAAGGCACAGCGGGAGAGCCCTATTTCATCTCCTGGCGCAGCCAGAAAGACGTAGTCGAAGAATTAGCCTTGCGGTCGGCCTTCTACATCTGGGGCGGACCGATTCTAGCCGTGGCTGGTCTCTGGCTCCTGGTGGCACATCTGCTGGCGCATTAGGGGTTGATGTAGGCGCGAGCGCCCCGCTGGTGCGGCAGCGGCAAGCCCGTAGCCCTGTCCCCAAACCACGTGGGAACAGCCGCCCGCGGCTGTCCGGTCGAACGAGAGCTCGACGGTGGTTCTTCCGAAAGCGAAACGAATTGCGGAGCTGTGCTCCGCCGGACAGCCGAGGGCGGCTGTCCCCACGTATTTCTTGCCTGTCCCTGGGCTCAGTTCGCATCAAGGCGTCATCCTGAACGGCCTTCAGTCCGTGAAGGATCTAGCGCGTGTCTGCCTCCACCTGCCGCCTTGACATCAGGCTCGCCTCGAATTAATCTATAGGCGAACAAAAGGCGAACACGGCCATGGCGACTCTCCCCCTCCTACCGGCTCCCGAATCCAAGCTGATCGGCATCGCGCGCCTGGCGGCCGAAGCCGAGTCCCTCCGCCAGGGACACGAGGTCGAATACTTCACCCTGTCCGTGCGATCGCTGCTCAACCGCTGCACCGGCGTGCGCATGCCCTTCGAGTGGACCATCAATCCCTATCGCGGCTGCGAGTTTGCTTGCAAGTACTGCTACGCCCGCTACACCCACGAGTTCATGGAAATGCGCGACGGCCTGGATTTCGAGCAGAAGATCTACGTCAAGCAGCATGCCGCCAACCTGCTGCGGCAGGAACTGCGCCGGGTGAAGCCAGGGGAGCAGATTGCCATCGGAACCGCCACCGATCCCTATCAGCCGGCGGAGCGCCGCTTCGAAGTTACCCGCGCCATCCTGGAAGAACTGGCCCGGCATGAAGGACTGGACCTGGGCCTCATCACCAAGGGGAACCTGGTTCTTCGCGACCTCGATCTGCTGGCCCAGATCGGAAAAAAGAACCGGCTGATGGTGAACTTGACCATCACCACCCTGAACGTAGACCTGGCGCGCATTCTCGAGCCCCGGGCGCCGCGGCCCGACCTGCGCATGGAAACCGTCCGCAAGTTGAGTGAGGCAGGGATTCGCGCCGGCGTGAGTTGTGCCCCGGTGATCCCCGGCATTACCGACTCCTTGCGCAATCTGGAAGCGCTGGTGCGCGCCACCGCCGAAGCCGGCGGAAAGCATATCTTTGCCAATCCTCTGTTCTTGAAACCCTGCTCCGCGGCGGTATTCCTCCCCTTTCTGGAGAAAGAATTTCCCCAGCTTGCAGCCGATTACCAGAAGCGCTACAAAGACCGCGCCTTCCTGCCTCAGTCCTACGGCAAACGGATATCGCAACTGATGGCGCGTCTGCGGGAAAAGCACGGAATCCGCCACCGCGACCGGGAACGCCGCCCAGTATCCACCGCCGAAGGGACGCAATCGCAACTGGGACTCTTCTGAGCGCTTCACCGCAGAGGGATCACCGCCGAGACCGCTGAGAACGCCGAAAACACCACAAGCCTGTCATCCCGAGCGCAGCCGAACGATTCGCTTGCGAATCGCTCGGCGCAGTCGAGGGACCTTGTGTTGTCGGCAGCCCAACGAACGTCGCCGTCTTTTCGCACTCCGGCATGATGCCGCTCGCCCGCAGGCGGACAAGAGTGTCCGCCCCACGCATACCGTCCCCGGCCTCGACTATAATCCGTGCTCGACCATGGCCTCCTCCCCTTCAGCGCCTGCCGGCCAGCCGCCGGCACGTCCGGGCCTCTCCCAGCAACTCCAGCAGTTCTGGCAGCGTGTGACTGACGGGCTTGAACTCAACCAGCTCTGGACCCAGTTCCACACCGAGGCGCGGGCCAGCTATCGGCTCTACCAGCGCGACTATGGCGCGCTGGCGCGGCAGGAGACGCAGCCCCGCGGCTGGTTCCACACCGTGCTGGAATTTCTCTGGGCCATCCTGGAAAAACTGAGCCCGGCCAGGCGCGTCCTTTTATTGTTGGGGATCGTGTTCCTGATTCTGCCCGGCGCGGGCTTCAGCCACACCGGGAAATCGGGAGAGGTCGAGTTTGTTGAAGTCAGCTTTCATTTTTATGCCGGGGTTCTGCTGTTCATCGTGCTGATGCTCGAGATTTCGGACCGCGTCGTGATGAAACGCGACCTGGAGATTGCGCGCGATATCCAGAGCTGGCTGTTGCCCGCAACTCCGCCGCAGGTGCCGGGCCTGGCGATCGCGTTCGCCACCCGGCCGGCCAACACCGTGGCGGGAGACTATTACGATGTGTTTGCCCGCCCAGCGACCGCTCCCGGCGAAACCCGTTTCCTCCTGGCCGTGGCCGACGTGGCCGGCAAGAGCATTCCCGCGGCCCTGCTGATGGCGACCTTCCAGGCCAGTCTCAAAACTCTCTCCGCCGTTCCC
>Ga0187821_10000283_pt1 | contig 12416 bp, 8 predicted proteins | sample NC_wetland_sal_i_20_FD_132442 | JGI IMG/M metagenome (GOLD analysis project Ga0187821, IMG submission 132442) | Wetland sediment microbial communities from Neuse River Estuary, North Carolina, USA - SourceSoil_1 | ecosystem: Environmental > Aquatic > Freshwater > Wetlands > Sediment | place...
AGGATCGTCTCGAACGGCGGGAGCTTTTTGATTTCGTCGTAGCTGAAGCGCAGCGGATTATCGACGAGGCCGTCGATCGTCAGCGACCATTTGTCCGGATCGACGCGCGGCTCGCCGTGGGAAGACGTGAGGTAGAAGTCGTCATTCGGCGTGATCGCGCGGAGCGCGGCGACAGGACCGTCATTCAAGTGATCGCGAACGCCCGCATGCTCGACGTTCGTTCCTGCCATCAGGTAGTGGTAAAGAGAGACGGGGAGCAGAACGCCAACTCCTGCCCCGGCGGCCATCGAAAAGAATCTGCGGCGGTCCATGGCCAATTAGATGTCGGCTAACCTCCATCTTACGCCTTTTTCTGCTGACATGGCGCCCGCTGGCGCCGTCAGGGCTTTTTCGCAGGGTAAGCGTTGGCGGAGATTCGAATTCCTTCGGCGTAAGGTGTCCCCGCGAAGCTAAACGTTGTGGCGAATTTTGCCGAGTCGAATAAATAAGGCGAATCGTTTTGGTAAAGCATTTCGTACAGTTCGCCGATTAGCGGATTGAAGCGTCCGGCCAGCCAAAGCATCGGCCTGTTCAGCACCCGGTAGCGCGCGGGAATGCCGAATTCCTGCGCGGCCATGGTGATGAACTGCTTGCCGGTCAGCGGATTGGGTGCTGTTGGCAGGTGCCAGATTTGGTTCCAAGCGGATTTCCGCTCGATGAGCATCGCTACACCGCGGGCCGCATCGGGAGTGAATGTGAGCGAGTGCGGAACGCCATCGTTAACTAGCCAGGAAGCCTTCTTACCTTTTGCGAAAGCATCCAGGACGAGAATGTTCGGCACGGCGTTCTGCGGGTTCGGTCCGTAAAAATCCGCGGAGCGCGCAATCATCGCGGTGAGATTGCCGGCCTTCACTGCGTCCATCAACTGCGTCGCGATTTTCGCGCGAACCTCACCCTTCTTCGAGCACGGAGCGTAGGGCGTGTTCTCGATCATCGGTCCGCGGACCCTGCCGTACATGTAGACGTTGTCGAAAAACAGAAGCTTGGCCTGAGCGCGCTGGCAAGCTTCGATGGCGTTCGCCATGATCCGCGGCCAAAATTCGCGCCAAACCAAGAGGTCGTACTTCAGGCCTGCGAGCAGACAGACTACGCAGGAGCCGGCGACTGCGTCGATCGTCTGCTGGCGATCAGAAAGGTCCGCGCGGAAAAGCGTGGCTCCTGGAAGCGGCTTGGGATCGCGGCTCACCAGCCGGAAAGGAGTGCTGTTGGCAGCAAGCACTCTTGCGAGTTCGTTGCTAATCGATCCACCCGCGCCGAGAATCGTAATCAGGACGAAGCTCCTGCAGGAGATTTCTTGTAGATCCATTCGAAGCCAAACGCCTATATCTTACGATTTCCGGCGTTTTTTTGCCCTAAGCTTTCGCCATGAGAGACTCGTAGCAAATCACGTAACCTACATCACACGGTTCTGCCGGTCGCCGGAAACGGCACTCGTTTCAAGTGCAGCAGCCTTCTTGTTTTTCTTGACAATGCCAACCTAGTGGTGCTATTCGCATCTCTATCAACAGGTCCGCGGCAGCCCAGGCTTGGCTGACCTGCCGCGAAAAATGGGGGTAACTTATGACTTCCTCTGAAGCTGTTAGCTGGGGGGTGTGTTCGTTCACTTGGTAGCAAGTGCATTTCAGCAGCAGGTTTGATCCTCGTCTTGTTCTTAACCTGTTTTCCGGCATTTCCGCAGGGGAGCACGGGCCGCATCGCAGGAACAGTAACCGACCAGACCGGTGGCGCGATGGCCGGTGCAACCGTCACGGTCACCGACGTCTCAAGAGGAGTCTCGCGCACCCTCACTACAGACGCCTCGGGCGCCTATAACGCTCCGAACCTGACCCCGGGCATGTATTCCGTCCGGTCCGAGGCCAAGGGGTTCAAAGCTGTCGAGCGGCAAAACATCGTGCTTGAGGTCAGTCAGGACGTCCGAGTCGATTTGCAAATGCAACCCGGCGAGGAGGCGCAAACCGTCACGGTTACGGAAACACTCCCCCTAGTCGATACTTCCAGTGCTGAACTCGGCGGAACGATCACCAACCAAGTGATCAACGACTTGCCCCTCAACGGCCGCAACTTCGAAAACCTGCTGGATCTGCGGCCCGGCGTCCAGAAGTATCCGGGCAACTCCGGTTGGACGCAGAGCACCAACGGCATGCGACCCCACGACAATATGTTTCTCGTGGAAGGAACCGACAGCAACGATCCCTGGATGGCTCAAAGCATGATGAATGCTGTCATGGCAGCGGGCGACGCAGGAACCGTGCTACCGATCGATGCGATTGATGAGTTCAAGACTCAGCAAAATCCTCGCGCCGAATACGGCTGGAAGCCGGGCGCCGTCGTCAATGTCGGCATCAAGTCCGGCACGAATACCCTTCATGGGACCGCCTACGCGTACGGCCGGGACGGGGACTGGGACGCACGCGAGTACTTCAATACGGTCCCGAATCCGAAGCCGCCGGTCCAGGTAGAGCAGTTTGGCGCCAGTGTCGGAGCGCCCATCAAGAAAGATAAGCTTTTCTACTTCGCAAATTACGAAGGGCAGCGCTACGACGTCGGGAACCCGGTGCAACACAGTGTTCCGATCACAGGGGGAGCCAATGCGACGTCGGATGCGGCGAACGGACTGATCGGCGCCTGCCTCGCCGTGCCCTCTGCCAGTCGGAGCGCTTTGAGTTTGCAACTGGCCGGACTGGGCACCAATTGCAACGCGCTCCCGAATTATCCCGGGCTGTTCCCCGTGAACAACAACACTTCGACAATCATCAACACAGGGCTGATCACCTCAAACAGCGTCAATGGCGGCGTCGCAAAGCTGGATTACCACATCGATGAGAAGAACTCTCTCACTGGCATGTACTTTTTTAGCCAGGGTGACGGCGTGTTTGTGGACAATCCGACTGTGGAAATTGCGCAGCAATGGCTGACGGACCAGCATGCCCGTGCGCAAGTAGGCTCCGGAAACTGGACCTGGACGCCGAACTCGGCGTGGGTCAATCAGGCCCGCTTCGGCTATTCCCACTATTACCAGGCCTTCTTCGGCAACGATCACACACAGAATCCGGCCAATTACACTTATAACGGCGCCACGTACAACGTTTACACGGGGCAAACTGATCCGACCAAGTTTGGGCTTCCGCTGATCGAATGGCAGCCGGGGACCTATGACATGCAGATGGGCCTCCAATGGCCGAAGATCGCGGGGCCTGACGCCGTTTGGGACATTGGCGACAACATTTCGTATCTGCGGGGCAACCACTCCTTCAAGTTCGGCGGTGAGGTTCTGGTCCTGCAGAGCACGAACAACATCGCCCAGACTTCAAAGGGCACTGTTCGTTTCAACGGTCTGCAAAATTTCATCAGCGGGAACATGAACCGGGCCAGGTTTTTGGCGGGAAATGTCCTGAGACACAACCAAAGTGAATCGTACGGCGTGTTTGCGCAAGACGATTGGCGCATCAGGCCCCGGTTAACCCTGAACCTTGGGATCCGCTACGAGTTAAACACCGTCGTAACGGAAGCAAACAATCTCGAGGGCAACTTCGATCCGACCAAAGGCCTGGTTCAAGAAGGATCCGGGGTCTCGCCTTACAACGGAGATCACAACAACTTCGCGCCTCGTCTTGGTTTGGCATGGGACATACAGGGCAACGGCAAAACCGTAGTTCGAGCCGCGATTGGCATGTACTACGAGCAAGCCAGTTTCGATTCCCTCATGGGCATTGGCAACACGCTCGGTTTGCGCACGGTCCCGACGGGCGCGGCAATCTGCGTGAATAATTGCACCACTACGACCACAGCCGGAGGCACGATCAACACAGGTCTCACGGTGCTCACCGGTGGCCAGCTTGGATCGGCAACGACTCCCGGAACCTTCAAAGCGAACTGGGCCAATAACAGCGCGAACGTACCACTGTTCACCGCGACGCCCGCGTGCGGTGACGGTTCCACGCTCCCGGGCACCGCTCAGAAAGCGAATCCCTGCCAGATCCTGGCGACGGCTCCAAATCTGCGCACCCCGTATGTGACAAACTGGACCGTCGACGTCCAGCGAGCCATCACGGACAATTTGTCCCTTGACGTCGCCTACGTAGGCAATCATGGTACCGAGCTATGGGGGTTGATCGACCTGAATCAGCCCGCCTTTGGCTCGGGCTGGGTGGGCGTTCTGGCCGGTTGCGAATCTAACCCGACCGCAGCCAATTGCACTCCGAACGCGGGCCCTCGCCCCTTCGCCGCTAAATTCCCTTATCTGAGCAATATCTTCTGGCTTTCGAACAACAACATTTCCAACTATAACGGCCTGCAAGTTTCCGCGACCGAACGGCCCATGCACGGATTGTCTTTCGTCGTCGGGTACACCTTCTCGCATTCCCTTGGCGAGTCTCCCGACAATTGGCATTTCCTGGTTCCGGTCAACGACGCGAACATGGCGTCCCTCTACGGCAACACGCAGTTTGACATCACTCACCGCTTTACCACGTCGCTGACCTACGCAATCCCTGGCAAGAAGGTACCGGGCCAACTGCTGGAAGGTTGGTCAATCAACACGATTCTGGCTCTGCAAAGTGCGCTCCCGTGGGGCGTCAACGATCTGACCACGGACTTCAGCGGCACTGGCGAGGGCCCGTCTAATGGTCTCAATTCCAACAATAACTTCGGCGAGACATGGGACTTCTTCGGAAAACCGTCCGATTTCCAGACCAATCGGTCGATGGCCGGTAATAACAGCGGAGCGGGGGGTATTCCCTACTTTGCAGGCACTTCCAATCCGGCGTGCCTAGCCAAAGCTTCAGCGATGGGCCCAGCATCCGTCGCATCTCTCACCTTGCTGGGCTGTTTCGCAAACGGGGGTTCAGTGCTGATCCCGCCGGGCTTTGGCACGTCGGGCACTCTCGCACCGAACGCTTTCCGCGGCGCCCCCTTCTACAATTGGGATCTGTCAATCACCAAAGATTGGAAATTCAAGGAGCGGCTGACGACGCAGTTCCGCGCTGAATTCTTTAACCTACTTAACCATCCGAATATTTCGAATCCCTATGGTGGACCGGGCGGCGACAACACCTTCACCGATCCTTCGACCGGCGCTGGCTTCGGCTTCCGGCCGGAAACGCCCGACGTGACCAGTTCGAACCCGGTGCTCGGCTCGGGCGGTCCTCGCGCCATTCAGCTTGGTTTGAAGCTGATCTGGTAGGAGCCAACCCAGACTCGAACCATCGCTGCGATTAACACTGCGCCACCTTGGGACGGGGCAGGGTCCAAGGTGGCGCACTCTTGTTTGGCCGCTCCGTCTCGCAGCCGAAATTGTGATGGGCTGTTCGAACGAGTAGAATCGCTCCGAGCGGGACTCTGACCCGAACATACTCCAAGGGGGCATTCATGCCACGCTTGCGTCCGATCGAAGATCACGAAATGACGGAAACCCAGCGCCTGCTGATTGAGAATGCGCGCAGGAACGGCGCTCCCGATCCCCTTTGCGCCAGCATCTACGTGCGCAGCGAAGCGGGGCGAAACTGGCTGCGCGCCTGGAACGAGCTCCTGAACGGCGGGATTCTGCCTATCCCTCTGAAAGAGATGGTGCGCGTGCTGATCTCCACGCGTCACCAGTGTGGCTACTGCTCTACGGTGCGTTCGAACGTGGCCAAAGAGCGGGGCTTGACGGAAGAAAAGGCCATGGCGGTGCTGCATTTCGAAACTAGCCCTCTTTTCAGCGAGCGCGAAAAGGCCGCCCTGCGATTCGCGGCGCGCTTCAAGTCCGGCGACGAGGGCGTCGACTCAGACGAAGCCTACGACGACATCAAGCGCCATTTCACGGACGAAGAGATCATCGAGTTGGCACTGCTCTGCGGCGAAACGGACGGCATCGGCAAGTTTGCGCGTTCGCTCAGGATGCGCACCTGGGAAGAGGCGTGCGAGTTGCAGCCGAAACTCCGGTCGCACGAGGCCAGCGCAGTTTCGAAGTGAGGCGAGGGTTCCGCCATGAACACGATTTGGGCAATCATCAAAGATGGTGCGAGGGCGCTCGTTGTTTGGCTCATCATCTCGGTCCTCACATATGTGTTCGCGGGAGCCGAAATCGGCTACTCGGTCGCGGTACTAGTCGGAGGTATTTTCTTCATTTGCTTCTGCATCGTGACGTTGGGGAAGCTTTTCGGCGCATTCACCAGTCTCGGACAACGAGGGCAGCCGCCCGCATGGAAGCCGCCGGCCTCAGCGCCACCCGCGCCTCCAACGCCTCCCATCCAGCAACAGTACTGCCCGAGATGCGGCGCGCAGTGGGCAGCCGGTGCGCAACGCTGCGTTAATTGCGGCTAGGCGCACGACCAGTTCTGCGGAGGAGCATGTTGGCTGAACAGACGAAGACAGAGACAATAGTCTGTCCTCTTTGTAAGCAGCAAGCGATCATTCTCACCCGTGACCATCCTGGATACCTGGAACCTGCGAGATTCTCGATCGCGGAGTGTTCGTCCTGTGACGTTCAATTCGCCAATCCGATGGAGCCAAGCGAATCCGTCTATGAGCGGATTTACGAGCATGCAGCCACATTGCCTGGATATTCCCGCTATGCATGGTATGCGGATCAAGTGTTCCGAAGAAAGAATCCCTTGCGGTGGCTCGAATCTCAGGAGGAGATGTATGCGTTCATTGGTTCCGAATTGGAGCGCCGAGGCGGTGCTCGCGTGGGGCGCGTCGTCGAAGTGGGCAGCGGCCTTGGATATTTGACCTACGCATTGCGCAGCGCCGGGTATGACGTCCGAGGCCTTGAACTTTCAGAACGGGCCGTGCAGGCATCTCGCGCGAGGTTTGGAAACTTCTTCGAAGTCTGCGATGTGACACAATCCACCTTGCAAACTGGTATCGCAGATGCCGTCATCTTGACGGAAGTAATCGAGCACGTGCCGGATCCTTGTGCGCTCCTCCGAGGAATCCGTCGCATGCTGAGACCCGGCGGATTCGCCCTAATAACGACGCCAAACAAATCGGCGGCACCCAGAGATTCATACTGGTGCACAGATAATCCGCCAGTCCACTTCTGGTGGTTCTCGGAAACTAGCATGTGTCGCCTCGCTGAGGCGTCAGGTTTGATCGTTTCTTTCCAAGGCTCGGATAGCCGCAAGCTGAAGCCGCGGTTCCCTTCCTATTTCAACGCCCAAGGTCAGCAGACATCTCCATCCCTCCTTGTCCGCAAGTTGCTCCAGCGATATCCCGGCATGGTTCTTCGATTTGCAGCGCGCGTGCGCAGCTATCGACAGCGTCAGACACAGCGCCTTGCAGGCGCCGAGCGTGGCGCGACCATGCGAGTTGTTCTCCGACCGTGTAATGCGCCCGGACACGGTAACGGTTAGGCACCGCATGTTGAAGCTTCCGCGGGAGCGACAGCCTTTGCTTGCTAGCATTTTCCTCTAGCCTCGAACCGGCACACGGATTCCGAGATCCCTGTCCGCCGCGCCGATGCGCTTGGCAAGAAGCCAGCCGAGCAAACGGCGGAGAAACGTGGGTGGCGTTTGCTATCCGTAATCATTCCTACGTATAACGGCGAAGGATTTATTGCCACCGCGCTGGATAGCGTGAGCGGGCAGGAAACGGATGGTCTCGAGATCATCGTAATTGATGACGGCTCTACAGATCGCACAGTCGATATCATCAATGACTTCTCCAAGCGGTTTCCGATTCGACTCATTACTCCAGGGAGAGTTGGCAATTGGGTCGCGGTCAGCAATATCGGATTGCGCGCGGCAAGCGGGGATTGGGCCTGTTTTTTGCATCAGGACGATTTTTGGTTGCCAGGGAGAATTGCCAGACTTCGGCGAGAGATGGAGAACGCCAAAGGCGAGCTTGTCGTTCATGACGCCCTGTTCGTCGGCCCAGGCGGAGAAGAGCTAGGACCTTGGACCTGCCCTCTCCCCGAAGGTGACGTGCCTTCCGTGACCTTCACGGAACGGCTCCTCATTCAGAACTTTATCGCCATCCCCTCGCCCGTGTTCCGCCGAAGATCCGTGATCGATTTCGGCGGACTGGACGAGAGCCTGTGGTACGCCGCCGATTGGGACTTGTGGCTTCGATTAGGCGGGTTGGGGCCAGTTCGTTTCGTCAAAGAAACATTGTGCGCATTTCGAATCCACAAGCAATCCCAAACGATGGCCCGCAAGTTGTTGCCGAACGAATGGGAAGATCAATTGACCACCGTTTTTGATCGCCACCTCGAAAACGGGCCGTTTGCGGAATCCTTTAGTGAATCGCTGGGAAGGGTTGCCAAGGCCTCCATCGCCGTCAATGCCGCGCTGGCGGCGGCCTCTCGCGGCGAGCCGGTCAAGGCCTCTTCCACTCTTGTCGAATTGATGGCGCTCGGTCCAGCCGGTTGGCACAGATATTTGAGGGATTCTCGAATTGCGCAGCGGGTCAGGTCACGGCTCAAGCTCCAGCGCCTGACGCAGAAAAAGTAGTCAGAGGTCCGGCTACTTACGGCCTGCGTTTCATCCCCAGGATGCTCAAGAAGAAACTGCCAAAGATAATTTCCACCCCCAGCATCAAGGAAAAAGCAGAAGGGATCACAATGCGAAACATGCGAGATGGATCCAGCGCGCCAAAATTCTGAGCGCCCCAATCGCTCAGCGCGACGGCCGACCCAACCAATCCAGCGATGACCAAGAGGGCGCCGATCGTAAGACCAACCTCCAGCGTAATGCGCCGAATAGCAACAGTCATGCGGGGATCCTCGGGCAGCAGCCCTTCGGAAATTGCGAAGATCTTCGTCAGAGCCGCGAAGCCAACGAGATCGAAACCCAGGACGACGGCGACAAACGCGTACAGGAGGGTGTGAACGTCCAGCCCGAAACTGTGGAATCGCGCAGGTTTAGGAATGAGCAAAGCAGACACCGTGACGCCGGAGGCCATCAGCGCCAAGCCCGGGTATAAGAAAAGCCAGCGAGGACTGAACATAAGCAGAAAACGGAGATGCCGCCATCCGTCATGCCAGGTCCGCAGGTGAGGTTTGGTGCTTCGTCCATCGACCGCGAGTGGCGTTGGAACCTCAGCCATCCGCAATCCAAAGAGGGACGACTTCACGAGCATTTCGCTGGCGAATTCCATCCCTGGGGAACGCAAATCCAGACGCGACACCGCATCCCTGCGGAACCCGCGCATGCCGCAGTTTACGTCGCCGCAGGGTGTATGAAAGAACATGTGAGCGAGAAACGTCAGAACCGGAGTGCCTAGATATCGGTGCAGGAATGGCATGGCGCCGGCGGCGATTTCGCCCTTGAACCTGTTTCCGATTACCAGGTCGTAGCCTTCTCGCAGCTTGGCGACATAATCCATCAGGCTGCTCAAATCATAGCTGTCATCCGAATCCGCCATGATGATGTAGGTTCCGCGTGCCTCTGCTACTCCTGCAATGAGAGCGGCGCCGTAGCCTCGCTGCGGAACGTGAATGACCCGGGCTCCGGCGCGTTCAGCGATTTCTTGAGACCCGTCCGTGCTGCCGTTATCCGAGATCAGGATTTCGGCATTTAGCTCGTACTTCTGAATCGCCGCTTGGGCCTTGGCGATGCACTTCGCGAGTGTCTCCGCCTCATTTAAGCAGGGCAGCAGAACGGTCAGTTCGACGTTTGCAATTTGGCTCTGAGAAATTCGCGAGACAAGAGCTTGAAACTCCCCCACGGCGGGAAGTGTGTCGGTGGCCGCGGGACGATGGGGCGCCGTCGAAACGTCGCTCATACGCGCTCCTCAGGTCGTAAACCGAGTATAACTAGAGAACCACCAAGTACACTGATGCCGGCGAGTCCCCAAACCCAGCTGCGTGTATTGATCGGCCGTGCCGAAGGTTCGAAGTGGGCCATCCAGAACGGCCAGGGGCGCGGCAGAAAGAAAATCTGGAAATTTCGCATCCAGACCGCAGCCTGGTCGCGCGGAGGTGGCGCCCCTAGCACGGAATAAGTTGGCAGTGGAACCGATGCGAAACGCTTAGCGGTCGCTGGGACGCCGTCGAGCAAGGAAGCGATTTCGCCGAAACGCGCGAACAGCGCGCTATGAGTAAGATAAAAGGCTGGGTTTTCCGCCCAAAAATAATCGTTCAACCGTTGCTCATTGAAGTAGCGCTGATTTTCCACACTCAATGCCATGCCCTGAATGAAAAGCCCGAGCGCGATCACTAGAAAGATGGCCTCGCGTCTGAGCTTTAGCCTCGCGAACGGGTAGGCAAGCGCGAAAAGAGGCAGAAGCGGAAGGAGGTAGCGCGGGCCCCAGCACCAGTCTCCGCCGGCAAACAAAATGCACGAGAGAAACAAAGTCAGTACGACGCCGCACGCCGCCACCGTCTTCGCGAGCGTTGGAGTTCGCCGGAGAAGTCCCGCGAAGCCAATAATCCCCAGCACGACCGGCGGGCTGTAGAGAAAAATACTCTTTCCAGGACTGACGAAAAGGGTCAGGAAACCCGTGATCGGATTTCCGAACAATGGGAAGTTCTGGTAGTGGAATTTTCCGTCATCCAACCACGATCCGAACCGATAATCGTTATAGGCGAAAGTCAACAATAAGCCCGTGCCCGCTGCCGCAACAAACAGCGCAAAGCGTACACACGACGTCCGCGCATCCCCGGGAGCTTCCCGGCCCCGGCGGAGTAGATCCTGTGCGGATCGAATGAAGTGTCTAAGAGCGGAATCCGCTCGGTCGCGAATTGAGCGGTAAGACCACGCGAGCGGTGTCGTAGCCGGGTTGATTGCGGGCTGCCATTGAAGAGTGGCGAACGCAAGACAGGGAACCAGCAACACAAAATATTCCTGGTACAGAATCAGGACGGCTACGCACAGGCCGCCCAACAAAGCCAGCGCCTTGGAATCGCGGCGGGCGCTCAGAAACGCGCAGTAGAGAGCGGCGAGAGCGAAGAAGGCATGCTGTGCGTTGTCAAAGGAGGAGTTGGAAAGGGGCCAGACCAAGGTGGTGAAGCTGCTTGCGAGGCTCCATAAAAGAGCTTTGCGCAAGCTCAGTCCCAGATCCAAATAGAAGAGGAACAGGATAAGAGCGATGCCTGCTCCAAAAAGCGAGGACGTCAGCGAAAAAAGGAATTGCGCTCGCTCGATGGTCAGCGCGTGTTTAAGGCCAGCCCAAACGAGAGGTGCCCCGAACACCGAGGCAGGCGCTCCATAATAGGAATATCGGAATCCGCCGCGCCCTGGGACGCTTACGATCCCTCCGATCAGGGGATCTCTAAAGATCGGCTTGCCCGTAGCGACCAGGCTGTAGGCGACGTCGAAGCGTGCTTCACCATCAATCGTATCGATGCGCCCCGGGGATGTAAGGACGTACACGCCTAGGACCAGGAGGAAAAGTCCTAGCCCCGCGCAAAGCCGTCGGAGAAATCCGTCCCCGTTGGAACGCGAGGGCTCCGGCCGCGATTCAGAGAATGGGGCAGCGTGAGTCTGACTGTCTGCGAGGGGGGCGCTCTCGATTTCGATCTTCGTCATTTGCGGCTTGGGGTCGGCGATGCCTCTTCGGGATTAGACCGAAGAGTTCGGAAATAACGAGTGTAACAAGGAGCTTTTGTGGGCTTCGGGCAGCAGTGGCGGCAGAGTACGTAAGAGTACAGAAGTGAGAATTAGGGCATCCGGCGGAGACTAACTGACACTCAAGAACAGTCATAGACGACCAATACGGCCGACGTGCGTATTCGTTTCATCACATATCTCTAGCTCCGTCGTGGGCGGACACCAGCACCTGATCTCGCCGCCATCGCCAGCCCCGCACCGTGGTATTCGACTTCCGCGAACGAAGTCTATGTGACCAGCACCAGCGTTATTGATTTGAATTAACGCTTAAGGGCGTGTTTCAATAGGCCACTCTGGGGCGGCATAAGCCGCACTCCGCTCCCCTGAACGTAAGCGAGGTATTCATGCGAAACGTAGTGATCGTCGTCGGAGTTCTGCTGATGCTCGCCATTGCCGCGAGCGCTCTGCCGCCGCAGGCTCCGGCGGGCAAGAACCTGTCGTGGGCTTTTCCGGCAATGGTGGAAAAGAACGAGCCGCCGACTCCGGATCCTGACACGTACCATCGGCCCGGAAGCTCGAAGACTTACACGCAGATGCAGATCGACGATCTTTCGAACCCGCCTGACTGGTACCCCGATCAACACGGCGCGCTGCCGGACATCGTCAAGAGCGGCGCTGCGGACAAGGGTTTCGCTTGCGGCTCGTGCCACTTAATGTCAGGGACCGGGCATCCTGAGTCGTCGGATATCGCCGGGCTGCCGTCCGTCTACATCATCGAGCAGATGGCGGACTTCAAGAGCGGTGACCGCAAGGACGCCGCGCGCATGAACGGAATCGCGCAGGCGACGTCGTCGGATGACGTGAAGGCAGCCGCGGACTATTTCTCCGCGCTGAAGCCGGAGTCCG
>Ga0187821_10000284_pt1 | contig 12398 bp, 10 predicted proteins | sample NC_wetland_sal_i_20_FD_132442 | JGI IMG/M metagenome (GOLD analysis project Ga0187821, IMG submission 132442) | Wetland sediment microbial communities from Neuse River Estuary, North Carolina, USA - SourceSoil_1 | ecosystem: Environmental > Aquatic > Freshwater > Wetlands > Sediment | place...
ACCGGGCCGCCCGAAAGAGATTGGGACTTTTCGCTGGTAAAGGACACAAAGCTAGGGTTCCTGGGAGAGGGTGGCTTACTGGAGTTCCGCGCCGAATTCTTCAACGTCCTGAACCATCCCAACTTTAGCGGCGGCTCACATTTTAACGTACAAGTTTTCAACGGTTCTACGGGTGACCTCGGCCCGTTCTCGGAAACGCCGGGCAATGGGCGGGTCACTACACAGGTACAGGATAACCAGCGTGAGATCCAATTTGCGCTGAGAATCGAATTTTGAGTCTTGCGGAATTGCGGGGGTCGTCGCTGTAGGAACGCGCGAGGACCCCTGCGGGTCTGCAAATAACAGAAAAGCGCTAATCAGTTATTGGCACTCGATCTTGATTCGCTTCAGGACACCTGGGATCCGGGGAAAATGGTCTTTATTCTCTCTCTTTTTCTAGCATATCTATTTAAACCGGTCTTCAGTCGGTATTTTATTAATCGCTTTATCTTTGCCGGCGACATGTTCGTATGATCGTGTGCTATAAGTGGCCGGAAGGCCGCAAAGAAAATCTAGGTTAAGGAGATGAGTTTGGCCCCACCCCTATTCTTGCAAACGATCGAGGACACCGCCTTCAGCACCTGGCTGCGGGAATCCGAATCGCCCTTTGCGTTCTATTTCATCCTTCTGTTTCACACCTTTGGGCTGGCGCTATTGGTGGGCGCGAATGTGGTAGTGGACTTACGGCTCTTGGGAGTTGCGCGCGGCATTCCGCTCGCGCCGCTGCAGCGATTGTTCCGCATCATGTGGATCGGTTTCTCGATCAATGCCGTAACAGGAGTATTGCTGGTCATCGCTTATCCGACAAAGTCACTAACGAACCTGGACTTCTACATAAAATTGGCGGTAATCGGCCTAGCCATCTGGGTCATGCAGAGGCTTAAGACCGAAGTATTTGCGGATGCGAGTCTGAGCGAAGCCGATATGATGGCAAGAGGCGCAACACTGGCGAAGTGGTCGCTCTTCTTGTGGTTCGGAGCGATCACCGCGGGCCGCTTGCTCGCCTATACGTACAAGTATCTGACGTATCCGTCGTAAAAGGGTTCCTGAAGGGGTCCGTGAATGAATTTTGTCTACCTCCATTTGTTTCTGAATCATTTTCCGATCATCGGCACGCTTGTCGGACTTGGCCTGCTCCTCGTTTCATTGTTCGGGAAAAACGATGACCTCAGGCGCGCGAGCCTTATTATTTTCCCGGCCATGGCTCTCGTGGCGATTTTGGTGTTTTTTAGCGGGAATGGCGCTGAGGGTGCGATCAAAAAGCTCCCGGGAGTTTCAGAAGCCATGATCGAAAGGCACCAGGGCGCGGCGATGCTGGCGCTGCTTTTTATGGAAATCACGGGCGCCTTCTCCCTGGTAGCGCTGTGGAAGTCGCATGAGACGTCAAACACGACACGCTGGAACTGGAGCCTGTCAGCCGTGCTGCTTTTTTCCATTGTGACGTCGGGCCTCATGGCCAGAGTCGGCACCACGGGCGGTGACATTCGCCACCCTGAGATTGGGACCGGCCAGGAGGAAGTAACGGAAACCTCCATGCTCTCGAAGATGGTGCAAAGATTCGAGCCATCGCCCGATAAATTTGCCGGGCTCATGACTGCCAGCAAGTGGTGGTGGGCGTTCATGATGGACATGCATTTTGTTGGGCTGGCCCTGCTGATCGGGACGGTTGGCATCCTTGATTTGCGCATGTTGGGGTTTGCCAAGCAGATTCCGATAGACCCCTTGCACCGGTTAGTGCCGTGGGCGATGGCTGGGTTCGGCGTCAATCTTGTGACCGGCATTCTGGCTTTTACCGGCATGAGCAACTATTACACTTATGACTGGGCGTTTTGGCTCAAGATGCTGGCCATCATGCTTCTTGGGCTGAATGTAGCGGCGTTTTATTTGACCGGCGCGTTTGATTCTGTCGAGGGTCTGGGTCCTGGAGAGGACGCGCCGCCTTTCGCCAAATTTATAGCCGCGACCTCCCTGGTCCTATGGTTTGCCGTCATCACTTTGGGCCGGTATATTCAGTCCTATTCCGATACGATCTCCGTCCACAAATAGCGAAGGGGATCTGTGCATAATTCATTGTGTCCATTGCGAACAAAGGGTTAGAATAAAAATAAATCATTCTCCTGTAACGAAAACTGCATTGGACGCGTCAAGTTAGCAACGGAGGCAATACGATGCATCATATAAACAGGAATGCTTTTATCAGCGGATCGTTTTTGCTCCTGGCTTTGATATTGGCCGGACCGGCGTCCGCGCACCATTCCGTTCAGGCTCAGTTTGACATCCATAAAACCTTTACGGTCTCCGGAACGGTCGCGAAGGTGGAATGGATTAATCCCCATTCCTACCTGACCATAAACGTTACCGGCGCCGACGGCAAAGTCCAGAAATGGGCCTTCGAACTTGGCGGCCCTGGCGCGCTTCGCCGGGCCGGGATGAGTAGGGAAGATCGCGGCGGATTGAAGCCCGGCGACGAAGTGACCGCTTCGGGTTTGGCAGCCAAGGACGGTTCGACTACCGGTTTTCTGCAGGAATTGAAGCTGGCGGATGGCCGGGTGTTTAAGTTCGCCGCGGACCCCAACGGCAACTAAGCATGGAAAGGAGCTTCCGCATGGCGCTTCACTTTAGATTCAGCAGGAGCATTGTCACCGCTGCATTGCTGTGCTTGCTTCCAGCAGCGATTTTTGCCCAGAATAACGGCGGTCCGCGCATGGACCATGAAAATACATTGCCGCCCACTCCCACGGGCCCCACGCCCATGGCACCGGATGGACATCCCGATTTGACAGGGCTCTGGAATGGCCTGGCCGACAATCTATTGGGTGTCCCGAATCAAATGCACAACGTCGGCATCGAAGTCGGAACCGACTCCACCCGCGACATTCACAGCGGCGTGCAAATTGCGACCTGGCCGCTGCAAAACCGCACGCGGCAGAATAACGAACAGAACGAACGCGCCGCCACGCTGCTTCGCCGCATGGGGTCCAATCGTCCGATCTACAAGCCCCAATACTGGCAGCGCGTAAAGGACTTCGACGCGAACTCCAATGAAGAAGATCCATCCAACAATTGCATGCCGGCCGGAGTTCCGCGCATGGGTGTTCCGTCTTACATCGCCCAGACCCCCAAGTACCTGGTCTTCATTTATCCGGGCCAGGGCGGCTTGATCGCCACCGCAACGAGCTATCGCATGATCCCGACCGATGGCCGCAAGCACACGAATCTGGAAGATTTGGACGGGACCTGGAACGGCGAATCGATCGGCCACTGGGAAGGCGACACGATGGTGGTCGACTCCATCGGTTTCAACAGCACCAGTTGGTTTGACCAGCTCGGCGGCTATTTCCACAGCGAAAATATGCACGTCATCGAACGTTTCCATCGCGATGGCAACACGCTCACCTGGACGGCGACCGTTGAGGATCCCGACGTGCTACTCGAGCCCTGGACGACGACCCCGCGCGTAGTCCTCCTCAATCCCGATCCCAAGGCGATACTGCCGGAAGCGTTGCCTTGCAGCGAAAGAGATTTCGCTCACGTCGTCACCAAAGAACATCACTAGAAAAAATCTGTCACGCTCAGTCTCTGGCAGTTTGCACATGGAGGCCGCATGCCTACGCGAGCAGGAATGATGAAAGGGTTGGCGAAAAGGGCGCTGATGGTCGCGGCTCTTGTGGCACTCGTTTTCCAGTATGCCCGCGGGCAGAGCAACAGCTCCAGAGCAAGTGACGGCGCAAAAACCGCGACCTCCAGAGCGGTGGATAATCCGACTGGATCGAATACCTCCGATGTCGCCAAGACTCTGAAGACTGCTGCCGAAGCTCTGGGGCTTGCTCGATGGTCGGGCGTGGGTGGACAACGACTCCCGGAAGTCGATGTGATTAACACAATGGAAATTTGGGGTAGTGGCACGACTTACGGCCCTGGCCCATCGAACAAACCTGGCGAACCGGGTCCGGCGTTTAAAACCGACTATCACGTAACCCTCGGATACAATCCGCCCGCCATGCGCGTGGAAATGACGCGCACCAGTTCTGGCAGCGCCGCGCCGCAACATACGTTCGAAGTGGTCCGCGATACATATGCTTGGGATGAGTCCGAAATTGGTGGAGGATTGGTGCCGGGTAAAGGGACTGCGACTCCCGCCATGGCCGCGGTCAACAATCGCCTCCTTCAACTCTGGATTCTTCCTTACGGCATCATCAAGGCCGCCTTGGCTGCAGGCGACAAGACGAAAATTTCGACCGAGAAGGGCGCCACGGTCATTACGTTTCCTCTCAGCGGACAACTGGCTGACGTGATGGTCAAGGCGACGCTGGACTCCCAGAATGAAGTCGCGAAGGTCGAGACCCATACCGACAATCCGGCGCTTACCGATCTGGATACCGAAACAGAATATTCCGACTACGCGGATCATGGAGAGATCTTGACCGACGTAAAATCTCCGGGCCATATCGTCCGGAAACAGGGTGGGCATGCGGTTTTGGACATCAAGGTGAAGACGCTGGACGCCAACAATCCTTATCTGGTTTTTCCAGTTCCTGAAAATGTAAAGAAAGCGGCTGCGCACTAGCGTGCCCCTTCAGGATTGACGCTGCAAAGTGGCGCGCATTGTCCCGCCGGGAGATTGTTGAATCATGCTTCTTCACATTTGCAGGTGGCTGCAGGAAAATTCCCTTATCGCCGTGATCAACGGCACGGCTTGGACCGCCGCGGCTGTGGAGATCGTTCATTACTTCAGCATGTTCATTCTGGTCGGATCGATGGTGATCGTGGATTTGCGCGTTCTTGGCCTGGTGGGGCGCCGGCAGGACGCAACGCTGCTCGCCGACCGGCTATATCCCTGGATTTGGGGTTCATTGGCATTTAACTTCCTGTCCGGATTCCTCATGTTCGCGGGTTCCGCAACTGCTTATTACCGGAACGATATTTTCTACGACAAAATGGGCGTGATCCTGTTGGCCATCGTGGCGAACCTCGTCGTCCAGCAAAAAGTGGGCAAGTGGAATCAGTTGCCGGCAATGCCCGCGTGGGCGAAATTGCTGGCCGTCTTTTCGATTGGTTTATGGGTTGCAGCAATCATAGCCGGAGTCGAGGTTCCTGCCCTTACCGGCGTCGGATAGTGCGCGGCCAGGAGCATCAGCAATCGGAGGTCTATTCGAATGGACGGTTCCCTGGTTACTTTCGGACACTGGCTGCAGAACAGACCCTATGCGCTGTCAATCGCCGGCTCGGATTGGGCCTATCCATTGGTTCAGGCGACGCATTTCACCGGGTTATCGATATGGATTGGTACCATCGCGGCTGTAGATGTCAGTCTTCTCGGAGCCGGAAAGAAATCGACCCCGCGATTGCAGCTCTCTGACACGCTCTTTATCTGGAATTGGATTGGATTTGCCATCGCCGTCACGGGAGGATTTCTTCTCTTCTCAGTCTCAGCCGAGACCTATCTCACCAACATCGCCTTTCTGACCAAGCTGGGCTTGCTAATCCCCTTGGGTCTTGTGCTTCATGTTGTGATTCAGAGAAAAGCCCCGGCGTGGGAGAAAGCACCGGAAAGCCCTCCCGTGGCAAAAGTTGCGGGCTTCGCGGAATTATTGTTGTGGCTATGCGTCGCTACTGCGGCGGTTCTGATCCCATACCTGGGTTAAGGGTGTCGGTAATCTTGACAGAGCTGTGACCCTGGAATATGTTGCGTCAGACCATGACAAAGCTAAAGAAGGAATTGTGAAGTGACGCGCCGTGGCCGCGAGAATGTTAAGGCAGCGCCAGGTTCAAAAAGAATGCAGGACCCGCGGCGGTCTGTCATCGCTGTTCGATGGACCTATTGAACTAGCCAAAGAGGTGTCGTCTACATACCCCAATGTCTCATTTTCTTAGCTTCGTCCAATGGCTGAATGATACTCCCCTGAGCGTTTACCTTCGTGAAAGCGACTGGCCTTTTCCGATCATTGAGACCGTTCATATTCTGGGGCTGGGGTTCTCGGTTGGCACGATCATGTGGCTGGACTTGCGTCTGCTGGGACTTGCGATGCGCGAAGCGCCCGTGACCGATGTGATCGAACAACTTGAGCCGTGGGCGATTGGCGGCTTCGCGGTTATGTTTGTCAGCGGAAGCCTTCTAATTCTTTCCGAACCTTTGAAATGCTACAACACCGTGGCCTTCCGCATTAAAGTTGTATTGCTGATCCTCGCGGCTCTGAATGTCCTGTACTTTCATAAGAGGGTCATGCATAACGTCGATGATTGGGACCGGAATATGCCTTGGCGCGCAAAAATGGTGGGCGTCCTATCGCTGATTTTATGGCTGGGTGTCGTGATCGCGGGACGATGGACCGCTTATTTCTAATCACTGCCCATCTTGGGGGCTTTTGATGTCGATGGATCCTGAAAGGTGCGCGAAGTGACCTTCGGAAAGATCTTGCCGGCTTGGTTTTTTTGGCGCTGCGAAAATACATTCCCTGGAAGCTGGTTCAAGCATGCCCAATGGTTCTTCGCCATTGACGAGACGTTTCACATTATGGCGCTCGGCATGCTCATCGGAACCCTGGTGATCGTCGATTTGCGTTTGCTGGGTTTCGGCATGCGGCGGCAATCCGTCTCGCAGCTTGCTGGATTTCTTGGCCCGTGGACGCTGCTCGGAGTCGCTTCCATGATCGTCACCGGCATTCCGTTGTTCATGTCGGAAGCCGTCAAACTCAGTGGCAGCTCTCCTTTTTTCTTTAAGATGATATTTCTTGTTTGTGCCGTCACCCTTCACTTTACGCTTCACCGGAAAGCCATCGCATCCAGCGCGAGGCAAGGTTCGGGGCTAGGCAAATTGGCGGCTTGTTTGTCGCTGATGTGCTGGTTAGGCGTGGCACTGGCAGGCCGCGCTATCGCGTTTCTATAGTGTCGCGCTTCAAATCAGGGCAAGGAGTGAAGGCGCATTCCCGCATGATTTATTGGGATAGGCGGCCAGCCGCCTCTGCCTCGATTGTAAATCCGTGTTAAGAATTCCCGAATAGGCTTAGTCGACCTTCCTCAAGTTCCAATCTGGGATTCAACCTAAAAGTGACCTTCGCGCCGAGCATCCTTATCAGCACAACTAGAATAGGTTAGTCCTCGGTATTGTTTGGCCTCATCCGTGCATTCCTTTTCCTCTTTGCAATCAATTGTTAGCGATGGCGAGGGTTTCAGATAACTCGTTCTAAATCGCGTTTCAAAAGTTGACCGGCACAGGGGGTAAACGTGCGTCCGAGAACTCGATTGCTTGATCGCCAGAGGTCACTAAAAAGACAAAGTATATTTGCGATCGCTGTCTTCTTGTTGCTGGATGCATGGAACACACCCTCGGCGTGCGCCCAGGAGCGGACGAACGCGGCGACGAGCGCTTCGGATTTAGCGCTGCAGAACCAGAGCCGAGTGGCGGCATCGGCGGAGGAAATCAAGACGGTGCTGGCGAAGGACGCGGGGCTCATGGTCGAGTTGAAACATTGGGTCGCAAGGGATGCGACTGAGCATGGGCAGATTGTCACTGATTCGGACTTGACGAGCGACGGTATCTTTCGCCGGCTCGAAACAGACCTTCAATTTCGGTCCATTGCCACGGCTCTCGTCCAACAATACGGGTATCTCGTCCCGAAACTGAATCCTGACTCGGACTCCGGGAAAGAGCACGAATTATTATTGCAGGAGCGCGTGAGACGGCTCGCGCAAAATCAAGAACAAGGAGAATTGGCGCAGGCTAATCGGCGGGGAACCCAAAGTCCGCGGAATAATGCGCAGTGCGATCCGCAACTGGATCGAGGCTGCATTGCTTCGCAAGCACGCGCACCTGCTTCGGGAAGTTCCAGGCAGGGATCTCGGCCGGAACAGCAACCGTCCGGTGATCCTTCGCCGGATCCGAATTTTCCCAGTCTTCCAAGCGAAGACTCAAGTCCAATTCTACGCACTCAGCTGACGCAAACGGCAGAAGACCCTGCTGGCCGGTTTTCCCAACTTCCATTGCCAGGTTCCTACGAATCCGCTCAGCCCTTCGATATCGCCAATGTCAGACCCCCGGAGAATCCAGGTTCCGAATCCGCGGGAGCGAACCTCCTATCTGGACCGGTCTTGGCGGGCGGAAATTCGAATGGCGGGAGCGCCAGCGATGGGTTGCTCGCTGCCTATGGTGTGGGAACGAGCTCAGCGAACGGCAATTTGCCGGACTTGAGCGGAACGGACAGCGCCGGGAATTTTCCGTTCGCTCCTGTGGGTGCGCCAATGGGCGCCGCTAAGCATCCACATTCTTCCGAAGGTTTATTTCGCGAGCCGCCGGGAATGATTCGTACGAAGAATCCCTATGAAAGCATTCCCTCGCTCTACGACATGTACGTGCAAGCGGTCCCCCGGCCCGTCTCGCCGAGGCGGTTTGGCGCGGATGTGTTTGAGAACGCGACGCGAGATTCGCAGTTGATTCCGATGGACCTGCCGGCCGGGCCGGACTATGTGGTCGGACCGGGCGACGGGTTGTCGGTCGATCTCTGGGGCAGCGTGTCGCAGCGTTTTTATCGCGTGGTGGATCGCGAGGGCCGAGTCAGCCTGCCGGAGGTGGGCCCGGTCCTTGTGAGCGGAAAGAGCCTGGCGGCGGTGCAGCAGAACGTGCAGCAGATCTTGAGGACTCAATTCCGGGAAGTTTTCGCGGATGTTTCCCTGGCGCGTCTGCGCACGATTCGTGTTTACGAAGTCGGTGATGTCGCGAATCCCGGCGCGTACGACATCAGCTCTCTTTCCACGCCGCTCAATGCGCTGTTCGCCGCGGGCGGACCGACGCCGCGGGGGTCCATGCGGATTTTGAAGCATTTTCGCGGCGCGCAACTCGTCGAAACCGTGGATCTGTATGACCTGCTCCTGCATGGAGTGAAGGCGGACCTGCAGCGGCTGGAAAATGGAGACACCGTGCAAGTCCCGCCGATCGGTCCAGAAGTGACGATAGAGGGAATGGTACGCCGTCCGGCGATCTACGAACTGCGGGATGAGAACACGCTGGCCAGCGTGCTCGAGCTTGCCGGCGGCCTTCTTCCCGCCGCGGCGCTCGGGCACGTCGAAGTGCAGCGAATGGTGGCCCACGACAAGCAAACGATGCTGAGTGTGGATATCCCGGAAATCGATAGCGCCGCGGATGTGACGAAGCGGCTCGAGTCCTTTGAAATCCGCGATGGCGACCGGATCCGAATCTACCCGATTGCGCCCTATAACCAGGATGCCATTTTTATCGAAGGCCACGTCGTGCGGCCCGGCCGATACTCCTATCGAGCTGGGATGCGGCTCAGCGACGTCCTCTCTTCCTACAGGGACCTGCTCCCGGAACCCGCGGCCCAATACGCCGAAATCATCCGCCTGAATCCCCCGGACTTTCATCCCAGCGTGGAAAGCTTCGATTTGGCGGAGGCCCTGGCCGACCCTGCGCAATCACCCGCCCTTCATGCTTTGGATACGGTTCGAATCTTCAGCCGGTTCGATTTCGAAAATCCTCCCACTGTTTCCGTAGGGGGCGGCGTGCGCGTTCCCGGAACCTATCAAACGTCCGGCCAGATTCGCCTCGCGGATGCCGTTCATTTGGCTGGAGGGCTAACTCCGGACGCGCAGACGGCCGATGCGCAGGTGTTCCGATATTCGCCGGACGGCAAGTTCAAGATCCTCAGCGTCGGCCTAAGCCAGGCCCTCGCGGGTGATCCGGTCGAAAACATCTTTCTACAGCCGCGGGATCGCCTCTTGATTCACCGGAACCCGGACGCCGCCGACCCGGCGACCGTGAATATCGAGGGAGAAGTCATGAAGCCGGGGCGTTACCCGCTCGCCCAGGGCATGCGCGTCAGCGATCTGATTCGCCTGGGCGGCGGGTTCAAGAACAGCGCCGATCTGGAGGCGGCCGACCTCATCGAATACCCGCTCCAGAACAGAGGCGCAGGGAATGGGGCTCATCACGTGATTCGCATTTCCGCGGCCCTGGCCGATGCTCCCGCGGAGAACTTGACGCTGCACAATGGAGACACGCTCACTATTCGCCAAATCTCCGGGTGGAACGACCTGGGGGCATCAATCACTATCCGCGGGGAAGTAGCCCATCCCGGCAGCTACGGAATCCGGCCGGGCGAGCATTTGAGTTCCGTGCTCGCGCGAGCCGGGGGATTTTCGCCCAACGCCTATCCGAAAGCGGCCGTCTTCGAGCGGGAAGATGTGCGCGAGCTCGAGCAGAAAAACAGGGAAAAGCTGATCGAACGCATTCGCATGGAATCGACCTCGTTTAAGACCTCCATCCAGGAAACCGCGCAGGATCAGGCGGCGCTCGCCCAGCAGTCTCTCATGCAACGCAACGCGGAGATTGCCGCGCTCCAGCAGGCACCCGTGCCCGGCCGGCTCGTGGTCCGGCTGCCGGGCAGCCTCACGCGCTTTGCAGGGTCTCCGGATGATATCGAGGTACGCCGCGGCGACACTTTATACATTCCCAAGCGGCCGGAATTCGTCATCGTCAGCGGCCAGGTATACAACTCGAACGCGCTCACCTACCGGCCGCGCCGCGATGCGCGCTGGTATCTGCGCCAGGCGGGCGGCCCGACCGACCAGGGAAACATCAAGATGGTCTTCATCATTCGTGCGAGTGGCGCCGTGGTGAGCAGCCAGGGAAGCGCCCTGTGGAATGGCGGGGTCCTTTCCACGGCCATTGAACCGGGCGACGCCATTGTGGTACCGGAAAAGGCCATCGGCGGTTCGAACAGCTGGAAAAACCTGATCGCCGTGGCGCAATTGGCGGAGGCGGCCGCGACGACGGCCTTCATTGCGACGCATTGAGGAACCGTACGTTGTTTTTTAGGCGGTCGTGTTCCGGCGGCTTGTTTTTAGCGATCGTGTTGCTGCGTGCCTCGCGCTCAGGGCAATAGCAGGGGCAAGGACATCAGCCTGCCGGCGCCGCGCAGGCATCGGCGATTGAGAGTGGGCCGGAGGTGACGCAATCCGCGGGCCCGGCGCCTGGGAGTGGGAACGGGCGATCCGCCGCGTCTGCCGGCGCCATTCTCAAGCGCCTCCCCGACTGCCAATAATATGGTTCCTTGACTCACTACATTGTTGAGACTGCGCCACTATGATCATGCGACTTAAGCTGTATCGAATGTCTCTTAAGATTGCAGTGTATTCGCTGCCGGTCCCCGCTTTTGCGCTCGGCTGGAACGTATGGGTGGCCATATCCACATATCTTGGCCGGCCCGTTTATTATTCGGTGCACGGGCATTTCAACCAAATCTTGTTCGGGACTGGCGTCTGGGCGCTTTTCGCGGAGCACAACCGCGTCACGAATTTTGATGAGGTGTTTCGCGAGCGGACCGGCGTGCGCAAGGCGTCTTCCGCGTGCATCGCCGCAACGTTCGTGCTGCTGGCGACGCTTTATTTCAGCCGGAACGGCGTCTTTCCGCGCGGCCTTCTCGTTTGCGATGTGGTGACGCTTCTCGTGCTCACACTGATCGTGCATGCCCTGTTCCGCGTTCTGTGCCGCAACCGCGCGCACCTGGCGGAACCGACGCGTTTACTCGTAGTCGGAGCCGACCGGTTCGCGCTCAAAGTGGCCAAAAGGCTCCAAAGTTTATCCTTTGCTCCATGCCAGATTATGGGTTTCGTGCGATTGCCGGGACAGAGGATCCGTGTAAAAAATCATAGGGTTTTTGAACTAAGCGAGCTTAGCGCATTGAATTCGGAACATGGCATTGACGAGGCCGTGATTGCCATTCAACCTGCGCGGTTCTCGCGCATGCCCGCCATCGTCCGCGCGCTCGATCAACTCTGCCTGCCCGCTCGGGCGATCGTGGACCTGGGAGAAGGGATCGTCGTCCGCGAGAGGTTGTTTCAGCTAGGGACGATTCAGATGCTGGATTTGACATCCACTCCCAACGAGTCGCTCGACTATGCTTTGCTAAAGCGGAGTTTCGACATCTGTTTTTCGGCTGCCGTTCTGGTTGTGACTTCTCCTATCTTCGCTCTCATCGCCGCAATTACGCGGATCGCTTCGCCTGGGCCCGTATTCTTTGTTCAGGAGCGCGTCGGCCTGAACGGAAAACCGTTTCGCATGTACAAGTTTCGGACCATGCAGGTAAGCCCAGCCTCCGAGACGGACACTCATTGGACCATTGCCGCGGATCCGCGCAGGACCTGGTTCGGCACGTTTTTGCGGAACACGAGCCTCGATGAGCTTCCTCAATTCCTGAATGTGTTGAAAGGCGAAATGAGCGTGGTCGGCCCCCGTCCCGAACGTCCTCACTTCGTCCACAAATTCCTGCAAGAGATCATGCGCTACAACCACCGCCACGCCCTAAAAGTGGGAATCACGGGCTGGGCGCAGGTGAACGGATGGAGAG
>Ga0187821_10000285_pt1 | contig 12384 bp, 12 predicted proteins | sample NC_wetland_sal_i_20_FD_132442 | JGI IMG/M metagenome (GOLD analysis project Ga0187821, IMG submission 132442) | Wetland sediment microbial communities from Neuse River Estuary, North Carolina, USA - SourceSoil_1 | ecosystem: Environmental > Aquatic > Freshwater > Wetlands > Sediment | place...
AGAGGCCAACGCCCTCATTCCCTATCTCGAGGCAGCGCTCGGGAAGCTCGGGGTCCAGGCGCGTGACATCGGGGCCCTCCAGAGCGAGATTCGAGTGCTGAGCGCCATCGAGTCCTCCGGGGCCACGAGCCGGAACCACGATGTCCGGGACCTGCGCGAGAAGGAGGCGCGCTGCGCGCGGATGCTGGAGGAGTTCCGGGCCGCGCTCCACCAAGTCGCCTCGCGCGGCTGCATCCTCCGCGATCTCGATCTGGGGCTCGTGGACTTCTACACGATGGCCCGCGACAAGGTCGTTTGTCTCTGCTGGCGCCTCGGCGAGGCGCGTATCTCGCACTGGCACTCGACGGACGAAGGCTTTTCGGGCCGGAGACCTTTGTCCGAGCTTTCCTGAACGGCCGGAACCCATCCCCCTGAGCCAGCCCGCCGTGGACGCACGCGAAGTCGCCCGGGTCCTCGATGAGATCGCGAGCCTGCTCGAGCTCAAGGGCGAGAACCCGTTCAAGATCCGAGCCTACGAGAACGCCGCCCGCGCCCTCGAGGGGCTCACCGAGGACCTGGGCGCGATGATCGAGTCCGGCACCCTGACCGACGTGCGCGGGATCGGCGAGAGCATCGCGCTCCGCATCACCGAGCTCTGGAAGACGGGGCGGATGAAGTACCACCAGGAGCTCCTGGCCGCGGTGCCCCCGGGGTACGCCGACATGGTGCGCGTCCCGGGCCTGGGCGCGAAGCGGGTGCGCCTCCTCGGCGAGAAGCTGGAGATCGCGTCCCTGGCCGAGCTCAAGGCCGCGGCAGCCGAGGGCCGGATCCGCGCCCTCAAGGGGTTCGGCGAGCAGTCGGAGCGGAAGATTCTCGAGGGGATCGCGCTTCTCGAGAAGGGGGCGGGGCGCTACCTGGCCGGCGAGGCCCGCCCGCTCGCCGAGGATCTGCTCCAGAAGCTGCGTGCTGCGTCCCCGGTCGAGGCGTCGGAGGTCGGAGGGAGCCTCCGCCGCTGGCTCGAGACCGTCAAGGACGTGGACCTCCTGGTCTCCACCCTGAAGCCCGAGAAGGTCACGAAGGCCTTTCTCTCGCTCCTCCCCGCGGCCACCCTCACCGGGAGCGGCGACACCAAGACCTCCGTGCGCCTTCCCACCGGGCTGGCGATCGATCTGCGGCTCGTGACTCCGAAGCAGTTTCCGTTCGCGCTCCACTACTTCACCGGGAACGTGGCGCACAACGTGCGCGTGCGCTCGCGCGCGCTGGAGCGGGGGATGAGCCTGAACGAGTACGAGCTCTCCGGCAAGAGGCACGCCCCCATCCACAGCGAAGCGGATCTCTTCCACGTCCTCGGCCTCGAGTACATCGAGCCCGAGCTGCGCGAGGACCGGGGCGAGATCGAAGCCGCCGAGAGCAAGAAGCTGCCGAAACTCGTCACGATCGAGGACATCGTCGGGATCCTGCATTGCCACACGACCTACAGCGATGGCCGTTCCACGCTGATCCAGATGGCCGAGGCCGCCGTGGCGTGGGGTGCTAGGTATCTGGGCATTTCCGACCACAGCGCCTCGGCGCGGTACGCCGGGGGGTTGAGCGAGGCGGACCTGAAGCGGCAGGGGGCCGAGATCGACGCCTGGAACAAGAGGTCGAAGAAGCTCCGGATCCTGAAAGGCGCCGAGGTCGACATCCTTCCCGACGGAACCCTCGACTATCCCGATCGCGTGCTCGCCAGGCTGGACTTCGTGGTGGCCTCGGTGCACACCCACTTCACGCAGAGCGAGAAGGACATGACGAAGCGGATCACCCGCGCGCTCCGGAACAAGCACGTTTCGATCCTGGCGCACCCCACGGGGCGGCTGCTCCTCGAGCGGGACGGGTACCGGGTCGCGCTGGAGGAGGTGGTCCGGGTGGCGGTCGAAGAGGGCGTGATCCTCGAGATCAACGCCCACCCCCATCGCCTCGATCTGGATTGGCGCGAGGTCCTCCAGGCCAGGGCCAAGGGCGCGCGGTTCGCGGTGAACCCCGACGCGCATCACGCGGACGCATACGCGGACATGCGGTACGGCCTCGGCGCGGCCCGCAAGGCATGGTTGACCGCCGCGGACGTGGTGAACACGCTCCCCGTGGAGCGCGCCCTCCAGCTCTTCCGGAGCCGGCGGCCGTGAAGCGGAGAGCCACGACGCGGAAGCGTTCGAAGGCGGGGCCGCCGCCGAGCGTCCGCTTCTATCCGAACGATCCGCTGGCGCCCGTCGGGCTGGAATCCGTCACGCCCGTGACGCCGGATGCGGCCGAGCCCACCTTCACCATCGACGGCCCGCGCTACGCGCCGGCGCCGTACGCTCCGGGAACGCTGGCGTTTCAGTACTGGCAGGGCGAGGTGGCGCTGGCGCGGACCATCCGGGTCTGGGAGGACCTCTTCGATCGCGACTTCACCCGCTGGCACGAGGACCATCCCCTCCTCGTCAAGCTCCGCGCCGGAAAGGACCTGAACGCCTTCTACGACCGGAAGAGTCTCCAGTTCTTCTACGACGTGGACCGGAAGACGCATCGGACCGTCTACGCGGCCGAGAGCTCGGACGTCGTGGCGCACGAGGCCGGTCACGCCGTGCTCGACTGCTATCAACCGGGCTTCTGGTCCACGCCCGATATCGAGACGGCCTCCTACCACGAGGCCTTCGCCGACTGCTCGGCGCTCCTCGTGACGCTGACCGACTCCGCGGTCTGCGCCGCGCTCCTGGAGGAGGCGAAGGGATCCTGGGACAAGAGCAACCAGGTCTCGCGGCTGGCCGAGGCGCTGGGTCGGGCGATCTACGACAACTACGGCCCGCGCGCCGTCAGCGACCCGACGCGCCTGCGCGACGCGCGGAACGACTTCCGCTACGCCGACCCCAAGTCCCTGCCCTCGAACGCCGACGATACGGAGCTCGCGGCCGAGCCCCACTCCTTCTCCCGCGTGTTCACCGGGGCCTTCTACGACGCGCTGATCTGGGCCCTGGTCCGTGCGCTCAAGGAAACCCCGGGCGTCGAGGCGATCGAGCGGGCCCGGCGGCTGGTGGGACTGTCGCTGGCCCGGGCCATCGAGAAGCTGCCTCCCGGGCACGCCCGCTACGCCGACATCCTGGCGCTCATGCGGTCGGTGGACCAGAGCGACGAGGGCGGCCTCGCCACGCCCGGGATCGAGGCCGCGTGCTCGCGGCATGGGATCGATCTGCCGCCGCTTCAGGCGCGGACCGCGGGCGCGCTGCGCGCGCTCGATCCCGAGCGCCCCGGCGGTCTGGCCGCGATGCGCGCGGCGCTGAACCTGCCGCGGGGGGCGAAGCTCTTGCGCCGTTCCGCGCCGCTCCGGACGCGCCACGGCTGGCGCGAGCAGTATTTCCACGTGGACGAATACCGGGTGCGGAACAAAACGCTCGGAGCGTTCGATGGGATCACCGTGCGGATTCCGTGCGGCTGCACCATCGTGCGCGCGCCCTCCGGCGGGGTCGAGCACTTGACCCTGGCGCCCCACCCGCATCCGGGGCCCGCCGATGTGCTGCGCTCCCTCCGCCCCTGGATCCGCATGGGCGCGATCCATCCCGACCGGGGCGTCCGGGCCACGGCGCGCGAGTTCTTCCGCGAGCGAAAGCCCTTCCGCCTGACGGCCGAAGGGCTCTTGACCCGCGTCTACTTCGACTGACCTCTCCGGCCGTCACCCGGCGGCCGTGCGCGAGATTCAGCCGGGACGCAGGAGCGGCAGCTCTTCCGGACGATCCAGCACGGGAGGCGCCGAGCCCAGGGCCAGCGCCTGCTCCACGGCTTCGCCCAGGGCCTCGTACTCCGACTTGATGAAACCCTCCACGCGCTCGGCGATGGCGCCTGCGCCGTCCACCACGAAGAGGGCCGGAACCGTGGTGATCTCGTAGGCCATCGAGGCCGGATACGGCGGGGCCTGCCAGGCGACCGGGAACTTGACTCCGTGGCGGTCACGAAAAGCCCTCGCGGCCTCCTCGGGATCCTCGGCGATCGCGAGGAAGAACCGGTCCTCGCGCTCGAGCGCCCGCGCGAGGGGACCGAGCCGCGGCACCACGAGCTCGCTCGCGGGGCAATCCTCCTTGAAGAAGATCAGCGCGCCGCCGCCCGGCTCGAGCAGATCGCGGAGCCCGCGGTATCCCCCGCCGATCAGCGGAAGGTTGAAGTCGGGGGCCCGCGAGCCGGACACGACCCGTCCGCTCATCGGCGCCTGGCTTTCTTCGGGGCGGCCCTCTTCGTCGTCTTCTTCTTCGCGCGCTTGTTTACGGGGCGCGCTTCCTTCTTGGCGGGCTTCCGCTCCCGCGGCGGGACGGCGCCCCTCAGGAAATAGGGCGCGCCGGGACAGAGCTTCTGCACCGGGCAGAGGCCGCACTTGGGCTTCCGCGCGATGCAAACGCGCCGTCCGTGGAGAATGAGCAGGTGCGCGAAGAGGATCCACTCCGACCGCGGCACGATCTTCATCAGGTCCTGCTCGATCTGCACCGGCGTCTCGGAGCGCGTCAGGCCGAGCCGATGGGAGAGCCGATCCACGTGCGTGTCCACCACGACCCCGGCCGCGATGCCATAGCCCACGCCCAGCACGACGTTCGCGGTCTTCCGCGCGACCCCGGGCAGCGTGAGGAGGTCCTCCATCGAGGCCGGCACCGTTCCGCCGTAGGTCTCCGCGATCCGCCGCGAGGCGCCGAGGAGGGATTTGGTCTTGTTGTGGTAGAAGCCGGTCGTGCGGACCAGATTCTCCAGCTCGAGGACGTCGGCGTCCTTCATCGAGGCCGCGTCGGGGAAGCGGGCGAACAGGGCGGGCGTCACCTTGTTCACGCGCTCGTCCGTGCACTGGGCGGAGAGGATGGTGGCCACGAGGAGCTGGAAGGGATCCTCGTGGCGGAGCGCGCAGGCCGCGTCGGGATACGCCGCCTTGAGCCGCGCGATCAGCGCGCCGACGCGCGCTTCAGTTGATTCGTTTGTCGCGAGGGTAGAGATGGCGCACACGCTCGATCCGCTCCTGGGTCTTCGTGGCGTTTCGCAGGATCTGGAGGACCGCCTGGTACCGTTCGTCCAGGCTGTCCAATTCCAGGAGTTGCTCTTTCACCTCCGGCTCGGCGTTCAGGTTGAGCGCCACCGTATTGAGAATCGACTCCGGGGTCATCTCCTGGCCCAGCATCTCGGCGAGCAGAATCGAGGGGGCCTGCCCTTCGTGAACCTCCCGGAAGAGCTGCATCAGCTCCGCCGCCTCTTCCACAGCGCCCCGGCCCCGGGCCCACGCGGCGTCGTCCTCCATCGGCTTGACGCGGACCAGCCGGTAGGGCTCGAGCCGGACCGAGGACTCGATCGAGACCTTCGCGATTCCGTCGAGGGTTATGTTGTACCGTCCGTCGGGCAGCTTCTGGTGCTGTACGATTTTCCCGACGCAGCCGACAGGGTACACTTCCGGGGATCCGTAGTAATCGGACTCCCAGCCTGGCTTCAAGAGCGCCGTGCAGATGATCCGGCCCTGCTCCAGCGCCTCCGAAGTCAGCGCGCGATAGCGGGGCTCGTAGACGTGGAGCGGCAGAAGCGTTTTCGGGAAGAACACCACGTCGGGCAGCGGGAACAGAGGCGTCACATCGAATGAATCCGTCACAGGCGGATGCTATCAAGAAGCGCATCCGGGAGGAAGCGCTCTCGCTCGGCTTCGGCGCGGTCGGATTCGCGGCCGCGTGCGAATCGCCCCACGCCGGGAGACTCACGGCCTGGCTCGAAGCCGGACACCACGGCACGATGCGCTGGATGGCGCGCGATCCCGCCCGCCGCTCCGACCCGCGCGCCGTTCTTCCCCGGGCCGGGACGGTCGTCTCGGTTTCCATCCCCTACTACCGCGGGGACTGGCCCGCCGGGACCGGGGACGACGCCCCGCGCGGGCGCATCGCGCGGTACGCCTGGGGCCGCGACTACCACAAGCGGATCCGGCGCCGGCTCAAGCTCCTCGCGCGCGCGATCCTGGCCCAATGCCCCGATGCGCGATGGCTCGCCTACGTGGACACGGGCCCGATGCTCGACCGGGCTTGGGCGGAGCGCGCGGGAATCGGTTGGATCGGAAAGAACACGAACGTGATCCTCCAGGGCCGGGGCTCCTGGAGCTTCCTCGGCGAGATCCTGACCGACCTCAAGCTCGAGCCGGATCCGCCCGCGCGCAACCACTGCGGCACCTGCGCGCGATGCATCGACGCCTGCCCGACGCGGGCGATCGTGGGCCCGTATCAGCTGGACGCGCGGCGCTGCATCAGCTATCTCACCATCGAGCACCGTGGAGCGATCCCGCTCGAGCTCAGGCCGGCCATCGGCACGAGAATCTTCGGCTGCGATGACTGCCAGGAGGTGTGCCCCTGGAACCGGTTCGCGGTCAAGACCGAGGACCCGGAATTCCTCGGTCGCCCGGGGCAGGAGACGCCCGAGCTGATCCCGCTCCTCTCGCTGGACGAGGAGAGCTTCCGCGCGCGATACCAGGGCACGGCCGTCCTGCGCGCGAAGCGCTCGGGATTCGTCCGGAATGTCGCGGTGGCGCTGGGAAATCTCGGCGATCGCCGGTCGGTCGGGCCGCTCGCCCGCGCGCTGTCGGAGGATCCCGAGCCGGTTGTCCGCGGGCACGCGGCCTGGGCCCTGGGCCGGATCGGCGGCGAGGAGGCCCGTGTCGCGCTCGGCGCGGCCCAAAGCAACGAGCCCTCGGAAGAAGTGATGACGGAAATCCACGCGGCGCTCAGGTCGAGCGGGAGCGCCGACTCCACCCCACGCACGGAAGGAGACTCACGACCATGAAGCGCATCGGTCCCATGCTTCGCTCGCTGCCCCTCCTCGCGCTGATTTTCTCGGCCGCTACCGCGTCCGGCGCCACCCCGAAGGCGAAGAGCGTGTTCGTCGGCAAGGGGTCCATGCTCCAGACCTCCCAGGACGGAACGCGCGTCATGGGGTACCTCTCGCTTCCCAAGGGGGCCGGCACGCACCCGGGCATCGTGGTGATCCATGAGTGGTGGGGGCTCAACGACTGGGTGAAGGAGCAGAGCGACAGCCTCGCCTCGCACGGATACATCGCCTTCGCGCCGGACCTCTACAGGGGGAAGGTGGCCTACGACGAGGCCACCGCGCACCAGCTCATGAGCGGCCTCATCGAGGAGGAGGCGATCGCCAAGGCCCGCGCGGCCGCCGATTTCCTGCGCAGCCGCCAGGACGTCCGCGCGAACGCGATCGGCGTGATCGGCTGGTGCATGGGGGGGAGGTACTCGATCCGGCTGGCGGCCGCGGATCCCGGCATCCGGGCCTGCGTGGCCTACTATGGCGCGCCGATCACCGACCCGCACGCGATCCAGGGAATCCAGGCCGCGATGCTCGGGAATTTCGGCGCCGAGGACCAGGGCCCGTCCCCGGACCAGGTGACGCAGTTCGAGGCGGCGCTCAAGAGCGCGGGCAAGAAGGTGGACTTCAAGATCTATCCCGGCGCCGGTCACGCCTTCGCCAACGTGAACAATCCATGGGGCGGCTACCGTCCCGCCGCCGCGAAGGATGCCTGGCAGAGGACCCTCACGTTCCTGGATCGCGAGCTGAAACGCGCCTCGCTGCCCGGGAAGACGCGGTAGACCGCGGCACGGGGCCCGCACTTCCCCCTTGAATCGGGGGCCCATTTGTGATAAATTTCACAAGTCGAGGGGCGCGGCCCCCGCCCGGGCGCGCGCCCAACCGAGGCCTCGTGTCACGCGCGCGACTGAATCCCTGCGAGCTTCAAATCGACCTCTTCTGCAACGGCATGAGGCTCGATCCCTCCTGTGACCTGGTCGATGATGCCCGCCAGGTCTCCCGCACCCGCGCCGGCCTGGGTTCCGGCCTCGAGATCGTGATTCCCGGCCCCCTCAAGGACATCTGGACCAACGTCCCGGTCGAGGAAGATTTCGCGGCGCGGTCGCCCTACCTCCTGGTCAAGGACGGACCGGGCTACGAGATCCGGGACGGCCGCTCCGGAGAGGGCTACTCCGTGCGCATCCCTCCCGAGCCGCGGTGGTACGGCGCGCACACGAGCCGGGGCACCGAGATGCGCCGCGTGGGCGTCCTTCAGGGGACCTACCTCGGCATCTACATCTCCAACGCCTGCCTCTATTGGTATTCGAATCCGCCCCAGAACTGCCGCTTCTGCACCACGGGCTCCAACGTGGGCGTGAACGAGATGGCGGAGAAACATCTCGACGACGTGGTCGAGGTCGCCCGGGCGGCGAAGGAAGAATCCGGCGTGACCTTCGTGCATTTCAACAGCGGCTATCAGGCGGGGCGGGATCTGGAGCAGGCGGCTCCCTACGTGCAGGCGGTGAAGGAGCGGGTCGGCGCGCTGGTGGGCGTGCAGCTCATGCCCACCCGCGATCTGTGGAAATACGATCAGCTGATCGATCTCGGCGCCGACCACTTCTCGTTCTGCTACGAGTTCCACAACCCCGAATACTTCGCGCGCTACCTGCCCGGGAAGCAGAAGACGGTCGGACAGGAGACCTTCTTCCGCGCGCTCGAGTACACGGCGAAGCTCCTGGGCAAGGGGGCGGTCTCCGGAGAAATCATCGCGGGGGTGGAGCCTGTCGAGGACACGCTGCGCGCCATCGACTACATCACGAGCGTCGGGGCCTTCCCGACGGTATGCGTCTTCCGCCCGGTGATCGGCGCGGACATGGAGAGCCACCCGGTTCCCCGCTACGAAGACATGCGGCCCGTCTTCGAGCACGTCTACCAGGCGTGCAAGAGGAACGGCATCCCGATCGGAGTCGCGCCCAACATCGAGGTGAGCTTGATCTGCCAGCCCGACGACACGCGCTACCTCGCGCCCCCGGGGCCCACGACCTGGATCTACGAGACCCAGCTCAAGCTCATGCGCAAGGTCGCACGGCCGCTGTTCCGGAGAAAGCTCGCGCCTCGCCGCGCCCGTGCCGGCGTCGCGGCGCTGGAGCCCGCGTGCTGACCGGCGTCGCCGACACCGAGGGCCGGGCCAAGCTGGATCACGAGCTCTCCCGGAACCCTGCCTTCGCGGGCGTCGTTGACGCGGTTTCCGACGCGGCCGAGGCGTTCTCCATCGATCCGCGCGCCGGGGGTCTCGAATTCGCCTCGCTCGAGGCCGCGACGTCGGTTCCGAGCCGGTGCCGCATGAAGCTCTTCCGGCCGCGCGAGGAGAAGGACCGCCTGTGCGCCTTCTTCTTCAAGAAGAGCAACATCGCGGGAAGCCGCGACCGCTTCTCCTACGGAGCCGTGGAGTTCCTCCCCGACCGTCTGCGGCCGGAGGAGATCCGGACCTGGATCGCATGGCTCGCCTCCGGCCTCGATCCCGCGCTCCGTCCCTCGAATCTCAAGCGCGCGTTTCTCTACACCATTCCCGAGTAGTCCCGCGGCCGCGTTGACGCGCGTGTCCGGCGTCCGCTATGGTGGGGGCGGTCCCTCACTCCCGAACGCGAGCAACGCGCATGCGCCTCTACGAAGTGGCCGCCGGAATCCTCTGGAATGGCTCGGAGATCTTGATCGCCCGGAGGCAGGCGGGCGATCATCAGGGCGGGCGCTGGGAATTCCCCGGTGGGAAGCGACACAGGGGCGAGAGCATCCAGGACTGCCTGAGGCGCGAGATGCTGGAGGAGATCGGGATCGAGATCGAGGTCGGACCGCTCTGGCGGGCCCTGACCCACGTCTATCCCGACCGGCGGGTCAGCCTCTACTTCCACTTCTGCGCGCTCCAGAGCGGCATCCCCACGCCCCTGCAATGCGACGAGCTGCGCTGGATCGCTCCGGCGCAGCTCGCGGACTACCCGTTCGTGGAGGGAGACCTTCCCGTTCTGTCCGACCTCGCCCGCGATCTGGCGGTCAAGGCCGGCTAGCGAGGCTCACTTCCCGCTCTTCGCGGTCTTGGGCTTCGCCTCGGCCTTCTGGTCCTTCGCCGCATCCGGCACCACCGCCTCGACCTCGAGATTGATCTGCACGTCGTCGCCGAGCAGCGTCCCGCCCTGATCGAGCGCCTTGTTCCACACGATCCCGTAGTCCTTGCGGTCCACCTTCGTGCTCGCCTCGAAGCCCGCGCGCGTCACGCCGTCCAGCCCGGGACCCGATCCCAGGAACGCGGCGTCCAGCACGACCGGCTGCGCGACGCCGTGCATGGTCAGCTTCCCCTCGACCTTGAGCTTGCCCTCCGGTCCCGGCGTCACCTTGGTGCTGACATAGGTCAACGTGGGAAATTTCGCGACGTCGAAGAAATCCGCGCTTCGAAGGTGGTTGTCGCGGCGGTCGTTGTTCGTGTCGATGCTGCTCGCGTCGATCTCCACGTTCACCGAGGAATTCGCCGGAGCGGCCGCGTCGTAGAGGACCGTGCCCTTGAACGTGCCGAAATCCCCCGTCACCTTGCTGAACATGTGCCGGATGGTGAACTCCACGCGGGAGTGCACGGGATCGATCTCATAGCTCTGGGGCGCCGCCAGGACCGGCGCGGCGAAGAGAAGCGTGCTCAGGAGCAGCGATGACGCGGCGAGCGAGCGGAACCTTCTCATGGTCTCTCCATCCTCCGGACAACGGTTGGCGGGGAGCGGGTGGCCGCCCCGCGAGCGGACTCTACCACACGATCCCTTTGGCGGGCCGCAGCGTCCAAGTAGTACGTTGAACGGACCGCGCCCATTTCCTATAGTTCGTAGACCCGTACTTGGATGCGGCGCTCCAAGCCGCGATTCCGGTGCCCGCCGGACTCGATTGCTTCTAGCTAACCCGGAAGGGGAACACAGGTTCCATGGCTGACACCCGCCAGGTCATCATCGTGGGCTCGGGAGCCGCCGGACTGGCCGCGGCCATCTACGCCGCTCGCGCCAACACCGGCCCCCTCCTCTTCGAGGGGCGCCAGCCGGGCGGGCAGCTCACCATCACGACCGAGGTCGAGAACTATCCGGGTTTCGAGAACGCGATCCTGGGTCCGGACCTCATGACCCACATGCGCGCCCAGGCGGCGCGGTTCGGGACCGAGATCGTCACCGCGGAAGTCGAGTCGGTGAATCTCAAGGTGACGCCCTTCGAGGTGGTCGCCGACGGGGAGCGCCATACCGCCCACACCGTGATCATCGCCACCGGCGCCGAGGCCAAGCTCCTCGGCCTGAAGAGCGAGGCGAAGCTCATGGGGCACGGCGTGTCCGCATGCGCCACCTGCGACGGGTACTTCTTCAAGAACCAGCGCGTGGCGGTGGTCGGAGGCGGCGACACCGCCATGGAGGAAGCGAATTTCCTGACGAAGTTCGCCAGCGAGGTGAAGGTGATCCACCGGCGCGGGGAGCTCCGCGCGTCGAAGATCATGCAGGACCGGGCCCTCGCGAATCCGAAGATCTCCTTCGTCTGGGATTCGGAGGTGGAAGAGGTGCTGGGCGGCGATACGGGCAAGGTCACGGGCGTCAGGCTCATGAATCTGAAATCGGGCCGGAACAGCGTCCTCGAGGTCGACGGGCTCTTCATCGGCATCGGCCACCAGCCGAACACGAAGCTCTTCCAGGGGCAGCTCGAGCTCACCCCCACGGGCTACATCCGCACCTTCACGGGAACGCGCACCAGCATTCCGGGCGTGTTCGCCGCGGGCGACGTGCAGGATTCGGTCTACCGCCAGGCGATCACCGCCGCGGGCAGCGGCTGCATGGCGGCGCTCGACGCCGAGCGCTACCTCGAGGAGCTGAAGCACCCCGCGCACGCGCTTCCTTCCGTGGGAACCCTGGACCGCGACGCCGCGCGGACGAAATGAGCGAGCAGCGCGACGTCCTCGAAGTCGACGTCCTCTTCGTCGGCGGCGGACCCGCGGGGCTCGCCGGCGCGCTGCGGCTGACACAGCTCCTCGAGCGGCAGAAGCAGGAATCCACCGCGCCGCTCGGCGATATCTCGATCGCGGTCCTGGAGAAGGCCTCGGAGATCGGCGCGCACGGAATCTCGGGCTGCGTGCTGGACCCCCGCGCCTTGCAAGAGCTGCTCCCCGACTTTCTCGAGAAGGGCGCCCCCGTCGAGAGCCCGGTCACGAGCGACGACCTCTATTACTTTTCCAAGGGCGGCCAGATCCGCTTCCCCATCATGCCGCCGCCCCTCCAGAACCACGGCAACTACGTCGTCTCCCTGGGCAACCTCGAGAAGTGGCTTGGCGGGCTCCTGGAGCCCACCGGCGCCTATGTGCTCCCCGGCATGGCGGCGGTGGAGGCGCTCTTCGAGGGCGATCAGATGGTGGGTGTGCGCACCGGCGACAAGGGGATCGACCGTCACGGAAACAGGAAATCCAATTTCGAGCCCGGCTCCGATATCCGCGCCAAGGTGACGGTGCTCTGCGAGGGCGCGCGTGGCTCCCTGGCGAAGCGCCTGACCGCGCCCTTGCGCCTGGCCGAGGGCCGGGCGCCGCAGATCTACGCC
>Ga0187821_10000286_pt1 | contig 12377 bp, 8 predicted proteins | sample NC_wetland_sal_i_20_FD_132442 | JGI IMG/M metagenome (GOLD analysis project Ga0187821, IMG submission 132442) | Wetland sediment microbial communities from Neuse River Estuary, North Carolina, USA - SourceSoil_1 | ecosystem: Environmental > Aquatic > Freshwater > Wetlands > Sediment | place...
CAGACCGCTTCCATGGATTGCAGGGCTTCACGAATTCGGCCGCACTCCGCGTCTATGGCGGTTCGTGCCCTGACTGCCAAGACAGGATTGCCGGCGGCCGTGGCCATTTCTTCCAGTGGCGTGAGGACGCGCAGCAGCACATGATGTTTGTCCAGGAGCGAGACAAAATCGTCAAATTGCCTCTGATTAAAGGCGCTGACGGAGTCAAAAAGCTCCGTGGAATGGGCGGGATTGAGAATGAACACCGATAAGAGGTGAAGCCGCTCCCGCATGGCAGTGCTGTGGCGCAACGCTTGCTCCTGGTAAATGAAATGACTGCTTCAGACTGAAGTTGCGATTCCTTGCGGCGCAAACCCTGACTGATCCAAAGAACCGTGGGAATCCATCGCGTAACCCCGCCCGGAAAGCACTTGCACGTAAATCTCCATCAGACGGGCATAGTTTTTCTTGCCGGTGTAGGCGGAATCGAATTTTGCGCGCGCGCTCTTGCCCATGGCGGGCAACTGCTGGTGGTGAGCGAGCGCCCACTGGATTTTTTCGGCCAGATGCGCGGCGTCGGCGGCGCGGAACAACAACCCATTGCTGCCATCCTCGACGACTTCTTCAATCGGACCCAATGCAGGCGCAATGACCGGAACGCCGCAGGCGAAGGCTTCCAGAATAGTGGCTGGTCCCTGTTCGTAACACTCGCTGGCGCACAGCAGGAATTTCGCGCCTTTGACCGCCGCCAGTGTCGCTTCGCGGGACAAGTGCCCGCGAAAGATCACGCGCGAGCCTGGCATTTGCGCGACCTGTGCCTGGAGCGATTCGCGCAACGGACCATCGCCGACGATCATCAACGGAAGTGGAGTATTCACGCGCTTCCAGGCGTCCAAGAGAGTTGGCAAACCTTTTTCCGAAGTGAAGCGCCCCACGAAGATGGCATAGTCCCCCTGGGAAGTGCGCTGGCCCGGGTCGGGGAAGACGAAATGAGGCTTGACCGCAAGTTTTTCGGGCGGCAAGCCCGCCTGGACAAATTTATTGCGCGCAAATTGAGAAACCGCGATGTAGCAATCAATCTTGCGGGTCCAAGTGCCCGCCCAACGATGCGCGGCCAATACCAGCGCCGCCGCTCCGGTAGCCATCCGCGAGCCGTGATAGCACCCATAAGCCACGCCGCGCAGCAAACTATGCTCGACGCATTCTTCACAAATCTTGCCGTCGCGCAGAAAGTTGCTTGGCGGACAGAACAGCCGGTAATTGTGCAGGGTCTGCACGACCGGGATGTTTTCTTCGGCACAGGCCCAATAGACTGAGGGCGAAATCATCACAAACGTGTTGTGCACATGAACCACGTCGGGTTTTTCTTTGCGCAACAACGCGCGAAACTCGTTGAAAGTGCCGCCGGACCAAATCGCTCGTTGCGCGAGAGTAATCTGCCGCACCAGCGAACTGTCGGAAATTTCGTGGTTGCTGCGGCGGTATTCAAGCACGGTGTGGCCGGCAGAACGCAAAAGGTCCCGCTCCTGCTCAACGATGACGTCTTCGCCACCGGGCCACTGATAGGTGTTATGGACCAGGGCGATTTTCATCCAAACTCCAAAGCTTCTACTGGCTCTGATTCCTGCTGAAGGAATTGCAGGGCCTGGCTGTTGTTGGCATAGATCACGCCCGGGCGATTACGCACGTAGTCCAGCATGCGTTTGAGGTCATCCCACAGGCCAAGTTCCTCGATTTCCCAGGAATGTCCGTAGAGGTGCCAGATCCCGCCGTCGCGGAGAGTCTGATCGAAAAGCGTTTTGCCCAGCTCGACCCAACTGTTGAGGCGGCGCAATTCGAAAACGTACTTATAGAGGCCAGGAAGGTCGCGCCGCTTTCCGAGATTTTTGTAATAGGTCAGGGAATCATGGGGATAGGCCTGCAGCGTGGTGGGCATTTCGTAGGGATTGAAGGAAAGCTGCTGGCACAGCATGCGGGTGGTACGAGCGCCGCGATAGCCCGCTCTCTGCACCGCGCCGAGAACCTCCAGGTTATAGCGGCCGCGCGGATAACAGAACATCGGCACTTCCCGGCCGAGGATCTGCTCCAGAACTTCCTTGCACTCGTGGACTTCAACCCATAGACGCTGGCCATGCAAGTTGGAAAGGACAGGGTGAGTCATGGTGTGGGCGCCGATTTCAAATCCTTCAGAAGCCAGGCTGAGGATCTCCTGAGGAGAAATCGTGGGCCGGCCGTTCTGGCCAAAGATCGGAATGTAAAAGGTAGCGGCTACGCCCGCGTCGCGAAGAATTGGGGCGAGCTTCAGATCCTGAGGAGCCCCGTCATCCCAACTAGTCATTACAATTGGTTGGTTTACCATGGCAAACGTCGCAGGACGTCCCTTTCTGGCGTGGCTGCAGATACTCTCAGGGGCCGAAGAGGAACGACCGCTCGCTTGGGCTTTTCTCGGGGATTAATTCCCAACGCCACACCCATCAAGAAATAGAAAGGTATGGCGGAGTGGGAAAACTCGAAGTAGGGCTGCACCATGCTGACCAGCAAGCCCAAGATGGCAAAGGCCAGGAACCACAAACGGAGCGGACAGGAAACGGCGCCACGCTCAACGGCTTCGCGAACGCCGCGCCACAGGCGCTTCAAGAGTCCGGCTACAAACAGCGCCCAGATGAAAAGGCCGAGCAAGCCGAGGCGGCCGAAAACGTTCATGGAGGAGTTATGAGGCTGGCGGATGGGTTGGCCGGTTTCAGAAATGAAATCAATGAGCGGGAGTCCATATCCGACACCGAACAACATGTGGCTAGGGCTGGATTGCAATTTGTTCCACACTTCGCCATACCAGGCCTTGCGGTCTGATTCATGACCCAGCTGCTGGCTCTCCGCCGTGGAAGGCCAGATACTTTTCACATCGTTTTCCAGGCTGGTCATGTCCACCGGCCCCAAGCGGCCCTGCACCTTCCAGCCCGCTGCGGCGATAAGAACGACGAGCAACACCAGGGCGCCCAAGCCCGAAGCGATGATGGAGAAAAATTGCCTCATCCGCGTGGTTTCGCGCAGGAAAAACAGAGTTACGAGTACGAGGCCTATGCCCACTAGCATGGTGCGCGACTGCAGAACGCCGAGCCCGGCCAACTGGGCAACCGCCAGCGAAACCAGGATCCAGCGGGGCCACTTGAAGACCGTGGGCGCAACCCACAGACAGAACAACGCTCCGGATACCAGGTAAAGCGCCACCTCCTGGTAGTTGCCGACTAGCGGAACCGGGTGAAAAGGCCCAAAGGCCGGAGACCGTTCTTGCAGCAGGTCGGTCCACGGGAAGGTGTAGGCGTACACCAGAGTCACGATGAAGAGCGCCATGAGCCATTTGGAAAGCAGCTCGATGTTGCGTTCGCGCGCGGCCCATACCATGCCCAGGATTAGAAAGACGGCTTCAAAAGAAGAGGTGGCGTCGCGCAGGGCGTACAAGCCGTATTGCGGTACGTCAGAAACCAGATGAACCAGGGTGAGCACAAGCAGGGCGAGGATGCAGACCATGGACGGGTCGCGCAGGGTCTCTCGAAATTCCACTCCCGAATATCGCCGCAGCGCGAGCAACAGGGCCACACCCATCAGAAGTTCGCCGAGCGGCAGGAAGCGCAAGGGGCCAACCGGCAGGTTCAGATTTTCAAAGCCATAATTCAGCACGACATAGCCGGTCACCGAACTTAGAGCGATGAGCTGCCAGGTTTCGATCTCGGTGCGATACGCCAGGACGAGAACCACCGCCAGGATCGTCGCCGCGGCCAGTGCACGACCAGCAGAGGAAGGATCAACAGCAACCGTTATACCGAGAGCAACAATGAAGCCAAGGGCGGTGAACACGACGGCGTTGGGTGTGCGCGTCCTCGACGCAACAGCTGAAGCGGGTGGCGTATATGCAGCCTTTGCTCCGAACTGCGAAGGAGTGAGAACGCCGCTCAAGCAGCCTCCTCGCCGACGGTGCGCAGAGAAACGGCCAGAGGCCCTTGCCGGACCAGCATGGTCCAGGCAACGGAAGCGGCGGTGATGCTCGACAACAAGTTACAAATGACCGCTCCCGTGATGCCAAACAGACTGGTGGCAGGAATGCCAAGGACCAGCGCAACCGCGCTGGAGATGAAATAAATGTAGCTGACGATGGAGGGAGAACGCATGGCGCGGAGCGCGATGGTGGGGCCGAGGGCCACGCCGGTCAGGAACGACGACAGGGCGATCCAGGGAATCAGTTTGGCAATCTGAGAGTAATGTCCGGCGTACAAGAACTGCAGCAACTGGGCGCGGAACAGGACGACCGGCACCCAGTACAAGGACGTCCCCAGAGCGAAAAAAGACGTGATACGAAGCGCCAGGCGTTTCGCGGCGTCCCAATTTTCCTGTTGGCTGGCGTGCGAGGCATGGGGAAGAAACAGCAGCGAGAAAGCAGAGAGCGTCTGTGCAACGGGCAAAGCCAGGTTGAGCAGGGCGCGCAAGTTGGCGACTTCGGCTAACCCGGAAAAGCGGCCGACGATCGGATAGTAAACGTTCCAGGGGATCCAGATGAACATGGAGCCCAGGATGGCCCAGCGGCCGTAATTCCAGTGGCGAGTCGCGGCTTCTTTGAGTTCGGCCGGCTGCTTCCGCGTGAAAATGATGGGCCGTATCTGCCAGAGCTGGCGAACGCTGGTAACGAGGGCAGAAATTCCCATGGCCAGGAAGGCAGTGAAGGCTGAGAGCCGACCATAGTGAACCAGCAGCCACATGGCTGTAGAAAGCAGCGCACAGTAAAGCAGAGCGCCGCCGACAGCGCGAGCCGGCTGGAGTTGGAGGTAGAAAGCCCTGCGCGCGAACCAGTAGAGCAGTACACACGGAGCGCTCAGCGCCATCCCCAGCAGCGCCATGCGGAACACACTGGTGTCGTAGCGAAGGATGAAGGTGACGGCGACTCCGGCAAGCGCAAGCGCAACGGCCGCAATCGCGCTCTGGAGCCAGACCAGCGTGCCGATGTATTGGCGCTGCGTGCCGCGGTACACGGAAGGGCCGAAAACGCTCATGGGTTCGAGGAACAGACCCTGCTGAAGGAAGGAGCACAGCACGAAAATGGCGAAGCTGAGAGCGTAGGCGCCATATTGCTCGGGTCGCAACCAGCGCGCCAGCAGAATCGAGAGAATGAAGTTCGAGCCGGAGATCAATCCCTGATCGAGAACGGCGAGGAAACCCTTCTGCAACCAGGTTCTGCTGCGAAACTTCATATCGGTGGAGGTCTTCAGGCCGGCGACCCAAGTTTGCAAACGATTGGCCCATGGGCGCCGAGAACCGGTAAGCCGATTGGAGCCATAACGACGCTGGAAGCGGCGGCCCAGGTAGTCCGTGATGGAGTGCGCGACCTCTGAAGTTGTGGAGCGAAGGTCACGATCGGTGCGGATGAGAAAGGCATTGAGAAGGTGGTCAGCCAGTTTCCGATAGGCGGCCAACTGCCGGCGTACCTCGGCGGGCTCGACCTCCTGCTTGCGTTCCAAGATGACTTCGGGAGGGGCGTCCAGTATCAGGAAAACAGAATCGGTGCGAGGCAGGGTTTTGGTCAGCAACGGGAGCAGCCAGGCCGGACCGCCGTAGCGGTAGCGGCGATGATCGACGAGGATGTCGTGAATGTCGCGATCATAAAGGATGAGGGCGGAGCGGGAGAGCAGCGGCTTCAGCAGAATGAAGTGGCCGAGCCAATAGTCGAAGAAGATGGCCAGAATCCTGGCGATGGACTCGAAGGCGCCATGAGGAGGCTTGCTGTGAGGCGGATCGATGGGTGAAGGATCCTTGGACAGGCGAGGAAGGACTTCCGGGCGCCACAGCAGGGTTTTCTGGGGCCCGAAGGCCGGACCGAAGACGTCAAAGATGGAGGTGGAGAGGGTGGTCTTGCCGGCGCCATCCGGACCAAGAATGGTTATTACCAGGCCATTGGGGCGGAGCCAGTTGGCCAGCCGACGCCAGCCACTGGTCATTGCAGCCAGCGGGCCGTGAACGATTTTGCGGAGTACGCCGCCCTGCGAAGCGATGCTGCTGAGGCGCGGCTGCAACGCGGACAAAGTACCGAAGCGACACGCCTTTACAATCTCGACCTGGAGATTCGGATCGAAGAGCCGGGAAGCCACAGCTTCCGAGGTGGTTGAGCCCAGAGTCTCGACGAGGGATTTGAGGCGAAGCTCTTCGAGGTGGCCCAGAGCGCCGGTCTGAGCGGCCTTGGCGAGAAGATAAGAGAACTCGTCGGCGGGTGAGACTTGCCAGTAACGGTCCTGCCATTCGCGGCGGGCTAACAGATGTTCTCCGGCGGCAGCCAGCAAGGCATTTTTTTGAAGGTAGAGAACGTCCACGTGGACGACACGCGGCCGGGGGCCATCGAACCAAACAAAATAAAAGCGATCCGCGCCGGGTTCCACGTTGATGCGCTGCACCGGCACAAAGTGCTGATGGGGCAGGGCGCTCAAGACGCCGGGCAGTTCTCTGCGGTGACCGGAATGCACGGCCAGCACAAGATTTTCCGGCATGACGGGGTTAGCCAGCGTCTCCGGATTGAGCACGCAGTACTTGATCTCGGCCTCATTCAACAGGATGAAAAAGGCGTGGAGAAAGTCAGGAGCTTCCGACGCGAGCTGTGAGTCAGCCGGGCCGTCAGGAATTGCGGTTCGGTCGTCCCAAGTGATGGGTTTCATGGTTTCCGGAGAACGATATGAGAAACGGAATTCGGGTGTTTCGTTTAAGCAGCGCCTGATCCTCTAAGAACGGCGGGGATGGTTCTCACGAGAATCTGCAAATCCAGCCATACGGACCACTGGTCGATGTACTCCATGTCCAGTTCCATCCACTTTTCGAAGGAGATGGAGCTGCGGCCCTTAATTTGCCAGAGACACGTGATTCCCGGGCGGATGCTGAAGCGGCGGCGCTGCCAATCTTTGCTGAAGCCGAGATAATCGCGGACGGGAAGCGGGCGGGGACCCACCAGGCTCATGTCGCCGATCAAGACGTCAAAGAGTTGCGGCAATTCATCGATGCTGGTTTTGCGGAGAAATCGCCCGAGGCGAGTAATGCGCGGGTCATTTTTGATTTTAAAAACGGGACCGCTGGCCTCGTTAAGGTGTTCAATTTGGGCCTGCTTTTTCTCAGCGTCAGGAACCATGGTCCTGAATTTGTGGACAGAAATGAGTCTCTTGTTGAGGCCAACCCGCTTCTGAACGAAAAAAACCGGTCCGGGCGAGGTGAACTTGATGAGTATCGCCGTAACGATGAACACGGGAGCAAGCAAGATGATGCACATCGTAGAGATTGAGATGTCGAGGAGGCGCTTCACCAGCAAGCCCCATCCCTGCATGGCATCGGCGCGGAGAGTAATCAGCGATTCGTAGTCCAGACGAGCAGAGCGGGTGCGCTGCATGTTTAGCTCGAAAAGATTGGAGAGGAAGTGAGTGGTAACGCCCAGTTCTTCGCAAAGCGCCACGACACGGGAGGCTTCGGAGTAGAACGTGCTCACGGGAAGGGCGATCACCACTTCGTCCACCACATTTTCGCGGAGAAACGAGGGCAGTCCGGCGAAATCGCAGACTACCTGGCTGCCAGACTTACGAAAATCCGCCATTCCCGACCAGGAATGGTCCACAAAGCCCAGGACGCGATAACCGAGAACGGAATCCGACTGCAGGGTATTGGCGAGCATGACCGCGCGGGGATTGGTCCCAACAATAAGAACATAGCGCAGGTCGCGACCGCGGCGGCGAACCTGGTCAAGAATAAAACGCAGCAAGCTTCGGCTGAGGATGGCAGCGCTGCTGCTTACTATCCAAAATACGATGAGGAAGAGCGGAAGGATAAAGGTCAGATGGAATACCGTCCCGACCAGGAACAGGCCGACGGTACCCAAGGAGGTGGCGCTCAGAACATCAATCGCTTCGCTACGTTTACGCAGGAGGCGGCGGGATTCGTATAAGCCAAGGGCAGAAAAAAGGAAATGCCAGATGACCAGGAGACCCGCGAACAGCACAAAATTGCGCACGGAGATGCGCATGGAAAGGAACTCGCTGAGCGAGGTCGCGCCTTCTTCGCGGAGGCTAGGGACAGCGGCAGCGATGAAGGAGCCGACGAGAAGCGCCAGATCAAAGGCTTTGAAAATACTTAACAGAATGTAACGACGGGGCAAACCCACGTTTCACCTATCTCGGGACTGGGATCGCGATTGAGAACCGATGGGTGTTTCTTTAGAGATTCCAGGCTGGCTTGGAAACTCCGAGTGATTGACCGAGCCAATTCGGGAACCGTACTTCGCGCTTGTGGAGCACCACGCCAAGAACGCGACCGCCAGCTGCCTGAACATTTTCCTTGGCAACGCAGGCGGCTTGCCTGGGAGTAAAGCGTGGTTGGACGACCAGGATCAGGCCGTCGGTCAAAGCAGCCAAATAGGAGGTGATGAAGTCGCTGGTTGCCGGCGGCGCGGCCACGACGACGAAGTTAAAGCTCAGCCCGAGGTCCGCGAGACGTTCGCGGAGGCGGCCGGAAGCGAGAATGGCGTTCAAATCGGTGCCGTGAGGCAAGCGACCTGCAGGCAGCAGATTCAGGCGGCCGCGTCCGAGCGGTTTGGTGAACTCTTCGATCGGGCCGGGCCCGAGCAGGGCGCCGGCAAGTCCTCGATCATTTTCGACGCCGAAAAATGAGTGCAAGGAGGGGCGGGCGAAGTTGGCGTCAACGAGGCAAATCGATTCCTGCGTATAGCTGCCGAGCAAATCGGCGACCTGCGCGGCAACGGCGTGGTGCTCGCAGTTCTGATCTACCGGGCTGAAAACCACCGCACGCGGAGCGGAGGAACTCGGCGCCAGAAAAAGCTGTTGAACGAACCTGGAGGTATCGGCGCCCCCAGAACCGACGTTGCGCAGCGAGTCTGGCGCAGCCAGCACGTCGGAGGAAGGCATACCCTCATCGAAGATCCGCTTCTCGATTTGAGCGAGTCGAGCGGCATTGGTTTCATGGTTGTTTTGAGCGTCCGAGGGGAGCGCACGGTGAAACAGTTCGCGCTCTCGATGCAACTGGCACAACAATTCGAAATTGCGGCTCATGATTGACCCTCACAGCGGCGTAAGACAAAATGCGAGTTTCAGTTCTTTCAAGCCTCTAAGGATGAAGCCTGCGGAACATCCGGGACCGGCGGAATTTTGCCAATCACCCTGGCACTCAATGGGGTTCCGAAATATTTCGAGAGCACGTCGGTTAAACTCGGCTGATTGACAGGTTCGGCAGGTTGAGCCTGAGAAGAGGCCGGAATTCGATGTTCAGGGATCTGCTGCGATTCACCAGTGCTCGCTTCCGGAGATGCAATAGCAACCGGCCGAGCCAGCATTTGTTCCACTTCACCTGCTTGAGGAGCGGCCGCGTGGGTGGCAGAGCCATGCAATGCTGCTCGACTCTCGATCGGATTGGCCGCCGGTAACGGAGCCTCGATAGAAAAGACAGGAGGCAATTCCACCTGGTTGAGGGGCGATCGCGAGATATCCGGCGACGCTGCATGAGAAATAGTCGGGAGGCTTGGCTTGTTTTGGAAATTCATGGAAGCTGCTGCGGATTGAGCCGGTGCGGCTGAACGTGTCGCGTTAGCGTGCGTTGCAAACAAGGAGTCGAGACTGGCCGAAAAATCCGCGGCCAAACTTGGTTTCTTTGGCTGCTGAGATTCGGTGTCCGGCGGCAATGAAAAATTAAGGCCGTATCCCAGGACCCCGGCGTTGCTTCGAGCCTCGTCAAAAGCAGGCCGCGGTAGAGAGTCCTGGCGAGGTTCTGGCATGCGTGTGCGCACATCCGCAGCCCAGGCCGCTGTAACATCCGCTTGAAGCTGGCGATAGCTTTGATCTGCGCGCGGCAGGTTCTTTGACGAGACCGCGGAATCCGGAGCGCCCGTGGCCAACATTTTGCTAGCGCTCAACGCGTCCAAGTCCAGGTCCGACAGAACTTCATGGACAACCGGCGCGTCAATCTGCTTCTGGCGCTTGGCGTAGCCAAGAGTTAGCGCGTTGAAGCAGATGTTGTTGATGTTGCGCGGAACTCCCCCACTGTAAGCAATGATGAGATTAATCGCGTCATCACCGAAGAGCGCGGGGCCGGTGTAGCCGGCAACCGACAACCGATGGTCCAGGTACATCACGGTTTCCGCACTGGTGAGGGGCTGCAGTTTGCTGACGATCGAGATGCGCTGTCGCAACTGGATCAAATCGGGATCCGCAAGGCGATCCGCGAGTTGCGGCTGACCGCACAGCACAATCTGCATGAGCTTGCTTTGAGTGGTCTCAAAGTCCGAAAGCAGGCGTACTGTCTCGAGCACCGAGTCAGCAAGATTCTGAGCTTCGTCGATCACCAGCACAAAACGCCGGCCGGTCCGGGCGTTTCGCAACAGCACGCTGTGCAGTGCTTCGTACATGTAAGCAAGATTCTGGTCCCCGCAATCCACGCCCAGATCGATCAAGAGCTGGCTGACAAATTCGCGCGAATCGCACTGGGTGTGAAACAGGAAAGCGGTCTGCGCGGAATTGCGCAGCTTATCCATCAGATGTGACAGCACAGTGGTTTTTCCGACACCAGGCGGAGCAATCAGTGTCAGGAATCCGCAGCCGGTTTCAATGCCGTAAAAGAGGGAACCCAAGGCTTCGCGATGCGTCCTGCTGAAATAGAGGTAGCGCGGATCAGGGGTTACCCCGAACGGCTGATCTCGTAATCCGTAGTATTCGAGAAACATTCGCGTCCCCTAGCGGGCCCTTGGAGTGATGGAAGCCAAAACCGGGACATCGAGATATTCGACGACGTCCACTGGGGTTTTCAAAGACGGGTTCAAATATTCGGCGGTGGTTGCGGAAGCCACACTGGCCGCGATAGCTGCCAGCAGGCCGATTAGAAGCGTGAAGACGCGGGACCGTGCGGGGAGATCCGGAACGGCGGCGGGTTCCGCTATGGCAACGTTGAGGATACGGCTGCGGTCCAGAGCATTGGAAATTCTGGCCTCTTCCTGCTTGCGCTTGTATAAGAGATAGTTGTCTTCTTCTGTTTTTTTCTGTCTCTCCAGGTCTTGCTCAACAGATTGCTGGCGATCCAGGACACTGGCTTGCTGTTCGTACGAAGCGACGGTACGTTTCAGGACATCAGCGCGGGCTTGTTGAGCGGCCAATTCGGAACGCGTTTTGGCTAATTCCGCATCTACCCATGCGAACGTCGGGTTGCGGTTGGTGGTTTCTTCGCGAAGCTGAGATTTTTCGGCCGCGTCGATGGCGGCGCGGGTTTGCGCGATTTGGGTGTCCACCTCGGTAACCAGGCGGTAAGTGGGCTCATACTTCTGTAAAAGTTCGGTGCGCTTTAATTCCAGATTGAGAAGCGTGGATTTCAACTGTCCCATCAGCTGAGGATTGTCCGACAAGCGCGCTTCTGTAGTCGTTCGCGTTGGAACTGTGGTTTCTTGCGCCTCCAGAACGACTTTTCGATGTTCGGTTTCGGCGATGGCCGCCTGCGTTTGTTTCAGCTCTGCGCGGAAGTCGGTGACCTTCTGCAGCGCAGCTACCTTCTCTTGCTCGGGAGCAACTACCCCTTGTGATTTCCGGAACCCGACCAAGCGCTCCTCTGCTGCGGACAGTCCCTGCTGGTAATGCTCGGCCTGCTCGTGAAAAAAATCATAGGTTCCAGCTGCCTGGTGCACCTCCAGGTGCTTTTCCATGTAGAGATTCACCAAGGTGTTGAGGACTTGCGCAGACTGGTTCGGATTGGGCGAATCATAAGTAATGGCGATCAGATTCGTCTTGGGAAGAGCCTCCACTTTCAAATCGCTGCGCAAATCGCGCACTGCGGCAGCAAGTTGCTTCTGCGGGTCAGGGTTCAGGCCCAAAAAGCGGGACCAAAAGGACTGCGGCTTCTGCAAGCCGCAAACCGTAACTACTTTGGCCAGCAGATCGGGGCTGCGGATGATCTCAACTTCGGAATTAACCTCGGTGTCCGAGACGCCTTCGGAAAACTGTTGCGGTGGGTTGGTGGAGTCTGCGGAAATCGGAGGATCCTGCCTTTCATGCTTGACCATGATTTTCGTGGTGGCCTCGTAACGACTGGGCAGGACGAATGCGCCGAGAACAGCCCCAAGAAAAACACCCAGAAACGAAATGGCCATGACCCGGCGATGGCGAAAACCGACAGATGCACTGTCCGCAAGTTTAGTCAGTGGCGCTCGGGGATCCGTTGGGCGGTAAGCTAAATCAAGCATGATCGGTTTCTCCCTGATCTGGGACTCTCAAGGAATCGTTGCTCCGATGCCGGGATTGGGTATGAACTGGCGAATTTTGGAAAGAGAGTTTTGTGGCACGTAGATGAAATCACCCGGCTCAAGATGGATGTCTTCAGAGAGATTGCGACTG
>Ga0187821_10000287_pt1 | contig 12351 bp, 12 predicted proteins | sample NC_wetland_sal_i_20_FD_132442 | JGI IMG/M metagenome (GOLD analysis project Ga0187821, IMG submission 132442) | Wetland sediment microbial communities from Neuse River Estuary, North Carolina, USA - SourceSoil_1 | ecosystem: Environmental > Aquatic > Freshwater > Wetlands > Sediment | place...
CGATGGGCAGTTGCTTGCCCACCGTGGCGCAGATGCCGATTTGGTTCGGGCTGTACCGCATGCTGAACGTTAGCATTGACCTCCGGCAAGCGCCCTGGTTCTCGTGGATTCACGACTTGTCCCGGCCGGATCCTTACTACATTCTGCCGGTGATCATGGCGATTTTGATGTGGGCGGTCACCAAAATGACGCCGCAGACCGTCACCGATCCATCGCAGCAGAAAATGATGGCGCTAATGCCCATCATGTTTGGTGGCATGTTTATCGTTTTTCCGGTGTCCAGCGGGCTGGTCTTGTACATCCTCACGAGCAACATCGTGGCGATGGTGCAGCAGTGGCACCTGAACCGCACCTCGCCCCTGAAGCCGCCGCCGAAGACGAAAAAAAAGCGTGAACGCGCGCTCACTGACAATCCAGTTCCAACGGCGTAAAATCCCAGGGAAGACGCGCTCATGCCAGCTTCCCACGTTTCTCCCGACGGCAAGCTCGACCACGAATCGGCGACGACCGAGCTCCGACGCTTTCTCGATACAACTCTTACTTCAACCCATCTTGATCTGACCTATCGCGTCGAGAAGCCGGCGAAATCCGCAGCCGACGATGATCTCGAAAGTCCGGAAATGGTCGTCGTGTTTGATGGTGCGGACCGGGATTTACTCCTCGAGCGCGGGGCCGAGCTGCTCAAGGCGCTCGAATACGTCGCGCTGCGCTGGCTGCGCCTGGAGCCGCAGTTTCACGATCGCGTGCGATTCGATTGCGGGAATTACCGCGCCAATCGGCTGACGGAGTTGAAGGTATCCGCGGAACTGGCTGCGCAACGCGTGCGCGAAACGCGCCAGCCTTTCCGGTTCACTCCGATGCCGCCGCGGGACCGGCGCATCATTCATTTGGCAATGAAGGACGAGCCCGGCATTCGCACCAGCAGCGAAGGCCGCGGCGATGAACGCCGCGTTGTGCTCTTTCCGGCTGAATCCAAATAGTGATCCGCGCGCTGCTGGGCGCCGCGGCGGCCCACTCTCGCGAGAATTAATTCATTGGCAGGAAGTGGTCGTTGACAACTCGCCCGTTCTGATCGAACACAACCTCGTAGGTAAATCCCGCCTCGAAAGCTGCGTCGCCACCCTGCTGCACCGGCCGCGGCCGGTTGCCGTAAAAACGGAGGTCCGTGATCTGGACGATCGTCTGCCCATCGCGCTCGAAAAAGCGCGCCACCGGGAAGCGCGCAAACCAAAGAAATTTTTGCATGTGCGGAAGCTGCTCGGCTGCGGCAAGGTAGCGATTTGGCTGCGGCTGATTGAAGTAGGCGAGTTTCACCGGCTCGTTGCCGAACTGATTGAACTCCACTCGAAATACGCCGTCAGGCGTGGCGATGAGTCCCGCCCATCGTGCCACGGAGGGCGGCAACGGAACGGCGGCGATGCTGACGTGCTCGAGTCCTTGCTCATCGGCAAATTCGGTGACGCGCTGGACGGCCGTGTGGTGCATGCCCGCCGCGAAGATGATGTACCCCGTGACCAACGCCACACCGATGCGGCACCACTTCGTGCGCCCGTTGCGGAGGCCTGTGCCGCGCCGCAGCGGCAGGATGAAGAAAGCCGCGAAAGCCACGGTCGCCATGAGCGAAGCGGTAGTCGTAAAGGGCACGCCGATCGGCCGGACCAGCGGCCCGACAAGAAATGCCACGCCTGACAAGATGGCCCACAATGCAAACGCTCTGGTGTAAACGCCTTCCTGTTTTCGAAACGCCCATGCGCCCAGCTGCGGAACCAGCGCCAGCGACGTAAGCGCCAGGTCGACGATGAAGAGCCAGTCCCAGGCCAGCCGCGTGTAATTGAGTGGGCTCCAGACCATGGTGCCGAACGACGTGATCACGTCAAGGAAGACGTGACTCGCGATACCGGCAGCATAAATTCCGACGAGTTCCCTGACGGTGGGCGTTGGCCATTCGACAAGGCCGGCTAGCCATCGGGTGAGAAGGGCCAGTAAGACGGCCCAAATTGGCAGGACCACGAGAGAATGGGTGATGTTGCGGTGCCAGGTGATCAGGGCCAGGCTGTTATGCGCCAGCGGACCGGCGAACACGTCGATATCGGGGAAGATTGCGCCGAGGGTGGCGGAGATGATGGCCACGCGATCGGCGGTTGTGGGCCGCTCGCGCCAGGAGGGTGCCGATTTTCGCGGATCGTCAGCGAAAAAAGCTTTGCCGATCAGCGCGCCGACAATGCCATGGGTGACGGTATCCATCAGGCCGAGGCGGCCAGTATAACTGGTGCGGCCCGTCCAAGCTTTGCGAGGTTCACGGCTGGAGGATCAGCCGTTTTGCGCTGCCCGAATCGGAATCGTGAGAGGCTTCGCCGTTTCCGAGGCTGCAAGCATGTGGCATTGTCCGTCGAAAATTCCGCCCGCCTCGATGACCAGGCACGGCGTGTGAATCTCTCCGGTAACGGTACCCTTTGCCTGGATCTCAACCCGTCCCTTGGCAAAAATCACCCCGTCGAATCGGCCAGAGATGACGACGTGATTTCCTTCGATTTGGCCCTCGACGCGGGCACCATCGCCCAGCATCAGAGTGTGACTGGAGATGATGGTCCCTTTGACCTCGCCCTGGACCCGAAAGGTGCCCTGGAATTCCAGCGTACCTTGCAGGCGGACGGACTTGTCCAGAAAGCCGGACCATTCCGTGGATTCGGAGGTGCGCTGGTTTTTTAGTCGGGGCCAAGCCATTCGTTCACCTCACATCTGCATGCGGGCAAAGCGTATTCTCGCAGCCGGGCCTCCAGGCGCACAAGGCAATTCTACCAGCGGGTTCACATATAAATACTACAAGTATAGTGTTCAGTCCATCAGACGATCATAGATTCCGTTCAGCTGTGCATCATCGTAATACTCGATCACTAATTCGCCCGGCCGCGATTTACTTGGCTGCCGCAGCGTGACTCGCGTACCGATGGCGCGCTGCAACTCATCGAGGGCGGCACGGGTGTTCGGATCGAGCTGAGGTGTGATCGGTGGGTGGAGCGCCGCCCGAGCCTTGCGCGTTGCCAAGCGTTCGAGTTGACGCACCGTCATCCCGCCGCGCGCCGCGCGCTGTGAAACCGTGATGCGGAGCTTCGTGTCCGTGATCGCGAGCAAGGCGCGGCCGTGTCCGGGCGAGAGCCGCCCGTCTTCAATCAGATCGAGCACCTGTTCTTCGAGGCGAAGCAGCCGCACGGCGTTGGCGATGGTGGTTCGTTCTTTGCCCGTTCGTGCTGCAACCTCTTCCTGCGTCAGATGGAATTCATCCATGAGCCGCTGGTAGGCGCGGGCCTCTTCGACTGGATTCAGGTCCTCGCGCTGGATGTTTTCGACGAGCGTGATTTCCAGTGCCGTTTCATCGTCCACGTCCTTGATGACCGCGGGAACGCGGCTGAGCCCAGCTCGCTGTGCCGCACGCCAGCGCCTTTCGCCGGCCAGCAGCTGAAAACGCGATCCGACGGGCCGCAGCACGAGCGGCTGGATGATGCCGCTGTTCTGGATGGACTGTGTTAGTTCAGCGAGAGCATCTTCGCGAAAGCGAGTGCGGGGCTGGAATGGACTGGGTTCGATGAGGTCGATGTCGACTTGCTGAGGGGCAGCCTGCGAGCGGACAACGCTTGCAACTTCAACCGGCTGCGCGGGAACCGCTACTGGCGGCGGCTCCGGCTCACGTATGAGAGCTCCCAGCCCCCGCCCCAATGCGTTTCTGGCCACTGGTGATGACCTCCTTGGCAAGTTGGATGTAGGCTTCGGCGCCTTTACTATGAATGTCGTAGAACATGATCGGCTTCCCGTGGCTCGGGGCCTCCGCCAGCCGCACATTCCGCGGGATCACCGTCTCGAAAACCTGAGCCCCGAAGAAGCTGCGAAGATCGGCGGTCACCTGCCGCGATAGGGTGGTCCGATCGTCGTACATCGTCAGGACAATGCCTTCGATTGCCAGGTTCTGGTTCAGGCTGCGGCGGATGCGCATTAGCGTATCAAGAAGTTCGGAAACGCCCTCCAAGGCAAGATACTCACACTGTATAGGTACTAATACTGAATCGCTTGCCACCAAGGCATTGATCGTAATGAGATCGAGTGATGGGGGGCAATCAATCAGAATATAGGTGTACTCATCGCGGACCTGATCGAGGATCTGCTTCAGGCGGTACTCCCGATTCTCGCCATTGATGAGTTCGACGGCCGCGCCAACCAGATTCTTGTCCGAAGGGATGATATCCAGGCCGTCGACTGAGGTTTTGAGGATGATATTGCGCAGGGGCTCGTTCATCACCAGTGCGTGATAGAGCGTTCTGCGGGATGGATCCTTGGCAAAGCCAAGCCCAACCGTGGCATTCCCCTGGGGATCGGAGTCGATGAGGAGAGTTTTTTGCTCGGAAGCCGCTAGCGAAGCGGAAAGGTTAACGGCAGTTGTCGTCTTGCCGACGCCGCCCTTCTGGTTGGCAATTGCGATTACGCGCCCCAAATCACACTCCGCAAGCGATGCGGAATGTAGCAGACCAGAAATGCTCGCGCAAGATGTTTCACGTGAAACAAATGGTGCGGCGATGTTTTTTGCGCCTAGTCTTGTGGAAAATGTTTCACGTGAAACAAATACTCGTGAGAGCCGGATCGATGAGCAGTTTCGTGGGTAAGGCACCTGCGAGCCGTGAATGCCGGATCAGGACGCCGAAATCATTGTTTCACGTGAAACAATTCAGCTCGAGGAGCTAATCGGCGAGGGGTTTGCCGACCTGAATTACTCGTTTAGCGGACTCCGGAATCCGAATTGGAACTTCCCAGGACCAGCCTGGTGTTCGACTGACTAGGATAGAATCTTCTTCGCCCAGCCAGAGGACGATTTTGCCGGAGGGTGCGAGTACGGTTGCGGCCCATCGCAAAAGCCGACGATAATTGCCCAGGGCCCTGGAACACACAAAATCGAAGCGAGAATTTGGATCCGGAGCATATTCCTCGAAGCGCGATCGAGCGATTTCTACCTGTTCGAGGCCCAGCTCCCGCTTTACCTCGTTCAGAAAGCCACATTTTTTGTGGTTTGGCTCCAAAAGTACAACGTCTAGATCCGGGCGAATGATCTTCAGCGGCAGCCCAGGAAACCCGGCCCCCGTTCCAACGTCGGCCAGCCGACCATTGCGAATCGCCAATATTGACGCGGCGAAAATGCTCTCGCCGAAATGCCGGGCGACAATCTCCGCTCGGTCTTCAATCGCCGTCAAGCTTACGGTGCGGTTCCAAGAAACAAGGAGCTCGACGTAGTCATGAATTTGCTGCTGCTGTCTCGGCGAGAGCTTCGCCTGTTTTAGATAGGGAGCCAAGGCCAGACTGATCTGGCCGGTGGACGTAGGGATGCCCCGCTCGTCTGGCTTCATGTTATATCACCACGCTTTGAGTTGGCGGCTTATGCCGGTTTGCTCGCGGTGCTTGGATCTTGCGCCCGGCGGGAGCCTCCCAGCCCAGCGATGATGTCCACTGCAAAATGTCCGAGCACGGCCGGCAGCAGGCTACCCGTCCACGCACGCACCGCTGCAAAAATCGCGCCTAGGACCGAAGTATTGATCACGCCTCGTCGGCCCTGATAGTAATGCCCAATTCCAAAAATCACGCTTGATCCGATAATCGCCGCGAGCACGGATCCGCCCGACACTCGTTCCACCAACGAAAAAACAAATCCCCGATAAAGAAACTCCTCGCAAATACTAACCGTACAGACCAGCACGAAGAATGGGACGGCTTCTGTGAACGTCTGGGGCATAAGCTTCTGAGCGACCGCACCCAGGCGTCCACGTTGCTCGATCGGCACGCGACTGAGCTGGCGGAACGCGAGCAATTGGACGATGCCAAGAAGCAAGGCAAGCAGTATTCCTACAAATATAGTAATGCTCGGCTTTGGGTCGCCAATGCCAAGGCTCGGCAAACTCCAGCGATCGACCACGCAGCGCCAAGCCGTGACGCCAGCTAGCGCCCACTGAAACACGATTGTCGAACCGTAGATTGCGATGCGCTCGCTCGATCGCAGTTCGCCACGGCTGAGCAACGCCCGAACACGCACCGCTCCGCGCCACGGCACCGCAATCGCTAGAACGAGAAGAATTGCCAGGAGATCCCAAGGCACGCCGAAAAGTTGTGGCATCGTCGATTTTTGATGCGGCCGCTCCCGCATTCCGCACCACGCGATGAAATCACTAATCTCCGCTTGGCGCAAGCGAGGCCCGTTGACACCGCTCCGGCGTGCCATTATCGTGACACGCGCGATGAAAATTTTAGTGATCGGCGGCGGCGGACGCGAACACGCGCTGGCGTGGCGCCTGCGTCGCAGCGCATCGGTGCAGAGAGTTTGGTGCGCCCCTGGAAACGGTGGCATCGCGCTCGACGCGGAATGCATTTCCGCGAATCTCGGCAATCCCAACGAGTTGGCCGATTTGGCGGCGCGCCTCGGGGCGGACCTGACCATCGTCGGACCAGAGCAGCCGTTGGTGCTTGGAGTTGCTGACGAGTTCTCGCGGCGCGGATTGCGTCTGGTCGGGCCTTCGCGAGAGTGCGCGCAGCTCGAAGGCAGCAAGATCTTTGCCAAGCGGTTCCTCGAACGGCATGGGATTCCGACGGCGCGAATGCTCGCTGTGTGCGATTCCGCTGCAGACGCAATTCGCGCTCTCGAGTCCGTGGAATGGCCATTGGTGATGAAGGCCGACGGTCTTTGCGCCGGCAAAGGCGTGCTGGTGACCGGATCGCAGAGCGAAGCCAGAGCATTCGTCGAGAGCGTGATGGAGAAGCGCACGCTCGGCGAAGGCGGCAGCAGGATGCTGCTCGAGGAGACGTTGCAGGGGCAAGAACTGTCGGTGATCGTGGTAGCCGATGGCGAGCACTTCGTTCCGATGGTGCCGGCGCGCGACCACAAACGCGCCTTCGACTACGACCAAGGCCCGAACACTGGCGGAATGGGCGCTTATTCCATCGACGAGATTATTTCGCGTGAGTTGGAAAAGCAGATTCTCGAGACAATCGTCCGGCCCACGTTCAAAGGCCTCGCCGCGGATGGCCTGACCTATCGCGGCTTCCTATACTTTGGGCTGATGCTGACACCGCAAGGCCCCAAAGTCCTGGAGTTCAATTGCCGGTTGGGTGATCCCGAAACGCAGGCGATCGTCGCGCGAATGGACTTCGATCTGGCCGAGGTTCTGTCGGCGGCAACGGAAGGCGCTTTGGACAAGGTTCGAGTCACCTGGAAGCCGGGTGCGAGCCTGTGCGTGGTGATGGCTTCGGGTGGGTACCCAGGGAGCTATCAGGTGGGCAAGAAGATCGATGGGCTCGACGAGGCCGCCACAATTCCTAACGCCGTCGTGTTTCACGCGGCGACCGAGAAGCGGGACGGAGAATACTATACATGTAGTGGTAGGGTGCTGGGTGTGACCGCATGCGGCACCACTCTTGAGACGGCTCGGACTGCCGCGTACCAGGCGGTCGGCAAGATTCACTTTGACGGCAAACACTACCGCGGTGATATCGGAATGTCTTACACGGCTAGTGCAACGGGATAGGCCGAGGAATCTGTCGGAGTGCACGGTTCGGTGGTTCTGCCGAAGCCGCTCACATCGCAAAATGCTAGACAGACCGAAGCGAGGAGAAAGGTAGGACGCTCTTGAGCAATCCAGCTGAAGGACAGAAGAACGCAACACCGATTGTCGGTATCCTGATGGGGTCCGACAGCGACCTTCCGACCATGAAGGAAGCCGCACAAATTCTGGAGAAGTTTGCGATCCCCTTCGAGATCGAAGTGACCTCGGCGCACCGCTCGCCGGCGCGGACGCACGAGTATGCGACGACCGCCATTGCGCGGGGCCTCAAGGTGTTGATCGTCGCCGCCGGCGGGGCTGCGCACTTAGCAGGCGTAGTGGCTGCACTGACGACGCTTCCCGTGGTCGCCGTACCGATCGCCTCGACCTTGCTGAATGGTCTGGATTCGCTGCTCTCGACGGTGCAGATGCCAGCTGGAGTGCCGGTGGCCGCGATGGCAATCGATAAGCCCGGAGCCGTCAACGCGGGAATTTACGCGGCGGAAATCGTGGCGACGTTCGACTCGCGAGTGGCCCACTTGCTCGCGGAGTATAAGGTTGAGTTGGCGCGCGGAGTCGCCGAGAAGAACAACCGCGTCAAGCAGCAGTTCGCCGGCAAAGCGTAGAATTCTTCCCCAATACCTAGCGCTACTTACCTCGACCGGCCGCATACGCCGGAATATCGCTTCAACTACGCATGCGATGCGACCTGTCTCGCTTTTGTCTGCGTCTATCGCTGCGTCATTTGCCCGCGGGTGAATATATCTTGCTGAAGTTGTTTCGCGGGTTCGTCACCGTGAAGGTGCCGTCCGATTGGGCGGAGAGCTTGATCCAGTATGCCTGCCCGTTATGCGCTGGCGGCGGAGGCACATTCGGGCCCGGTGCCGGAGCGGCCATCGGCGCTACCGGCATCGACGGCGGCTGATCGTCCACAGTGTTCGCGATGAACATTCCCGGCTGCGTGTATTCCTGGCCGCTCAACAACGAGAAGTGCAGCTGCCAGAGGTCCTCGAGGCCCGGCGAGGAGTGCACGGTCTGCATGGTTTCGGGCTCGCCGCCTTTGCGCGTACCGTCATTCATGATCGCGACGCGCGGTTGCAGGGCATGCACGATCACAGGCGAATTCGAGCTGGACTGGCCGTGATGCAGGCCAAGCAGGACGTCGATCCTGCCGAGGGGATTGTTCGGGCACATCAGCTCGAATTCCTTGTTCTTGGTGATGTCGCCGAAGTGCGCAGCGCGGAATTTGCCGTAGCTAACGAAGATGCCGATCGAGAGCGGGTCTTCGATATTGGCGTCACCGCCCTTGAAGCTGGCGCACTCGGGATTGGGTTTGCCGGCGCCGGGCATCGGCGTCTTCAGTACCTGACCGTTGGAGGTGACCACAGTGATCTCGACGGCGCCGAGGCGGATTTTGTCGCCAGCCTTCGCGACGGTGTGCTTGGCGTGCTGACTCTCAATAATCTGCGGGTAGGTCTTCTGCGAGAACTCGTCGGCGGCAGGCGCGGGCTGCTGGTTCGGGCCATGGTCGATGAATTCGCGGATGGGGACTTGCGGCGCGAGTTCGGAGAGGCCGCCGAAGTGGTCGCCATGCCAGTGCGTAATGATGAGGTGATCGATCTGCTTCAGCCCGGCATCATGGACGGCGGCCATGATGCGGCCCGCATCGCGCACCGCGCCTGGGGCCACGTTGCCGGTGTCCATGAGCAGTGACTCGCCGGTGGGCGAGACGAAGAGCGTGGCGTTGCCTCCCTCAACGTCGATGACGTAAACGTCGAGAGTTTTGCGCGCGGTCGCTTGCGGCTGTGCCGACGCTGCGCGCGGCAACGCGATCAGTGCAACGCCCAGCGTGAGTGCGAGCGCCACGGTTCCAAAGGTGAGCGCCGCCAAATGCCGCGCTCGGTTGTTCCATCTGTCGCGCGTTTTGCGAACGGTGGATACTTCGCTGTGCCGCGGGGTTGATGTTGCGCCTAGTCCCAGGATTGGCATTTGCACGATGACCTCCTCGCCGGTGCCGTTTATTGCGCGTAGGGTAGCACGAATGCGGTTTGCCGCAGCTTTTCGACGGCCGCAACTGACCATTTGCGGCCCGCAACGCAGCCAGGGTGTAGAATCCTGCGGTTGTTGGGCATTACTACCCTCATGGAGGAAATCATGGCGGAAACAGTTTCGTTCAAGAGCAATGGCAGCACGGCGTCCGGATATCTCGTGAAGCCAAAGTCAGGCTCGGGGCCGGGCGTGCTGGTGATTCAGGAATGGTGGGGACTCGATTCCGGCATCAAGACGATGACGGACCGGCTAGGCGAGGCGGGATTCGTCGCGCTCGCGCCGGACCTCTACCACGGCGAACTCGCCGGGCACACAGAGATGGACAAAGCCGGCAAGCTGATGCACGAGATGCCGCCCGACCGTGCGGCCAAGGATATGAGCGGCGCGATTGACTATCTGGCGAGCAATCCAGCAGTAACGAGCAGCGGCATCGGCGTCGTCGGATTCTGCATGGGCGGGATGCTGGCGTTCTTGATCGCCGCAAATCGCGGGGACAAGGTGAAAGCTGCCGTGCCGTTCTACGGCTTCCCGCAAGGCCCAGCAGAGCCGGACTGGTCGAAGCTGACGGCCGTGATCAGCGGCCACATGGCGGAGAATGATTCATTCTTCCCGCCGGCAGCCGCGAAGGCGCTCGAGACGAAGCTGCATGGGATGGGGAAGAACGTTACGTTGAAGGTGCACCCCGGCACGGGTCATGCGTTCATGGCTCCGCACAATGCGCTCGGCACGCTAAACGAAAAAGTCGCGGCGCAGGTTTGGCCCGAGGTGGTGTCGTTTCTGAAGGCGAATCTGCCAGCGAAGTAGCACTAACGAAGATGTGCTGCGACTAGGCGCAGCGTTGAAACGAAGCGTCACGTAACGACTGCCATAGCTCGGGTCTTCCGCCTGATCTGTAGGCGGGGACCCGAGGCTTTTTATGCGGCGGCGCAAATCTCAGTTCGCGGCCGATCAGTATGAGCGGGCGAAGCTGGCGGAAGGTGCGCGTGCTCCCGCGTAGCGGCGGCGCGCCTCCCACACATTTCCGACGAGGACACCGGCGAGCAGAAAACACGCCGAGCCCGCCAGCTCGAAAAACGCGAAGCTCGCGACCGCGACTAGCACGCCAAAGATAATTTGATCGCGGTACTTCACCGGCGACGTTGGCGGGTCGGTGAGGATAAAAAACGCAAAAAAGATGACCGCCTGAAGGTCGGGTGGGCGAAAAATTTCGGCGACTTCGGCGACATGGCTCGGGCTGACGAACGAAGTTAGTGAGAAGAGCAGGTAGTACGCGGCAAGAAAAACCAATACGAGCGGCAGCTTGTTGACGCGATCGGCGATGAATACGCCGGCCGCGAAAAGCAAAACGACGGCGTAAGGCGTGATGCCGCCGAGCGCGCCCCACCAGTTCTGCCCTGTGTGGAAAATATAGAACGCCAGCACCAGCGCCAGCGCTGCGGGATTGAAAACGTTCGCCGATCTGGTGCGCAGGATGTATTTGCTCACGACAGCGACGGCAGAAGCCGTCGCTGCTTGGTACCAGGGAACGATAGAGCTCAGCACCATCGCAACGAACATGCCGGTGAGCACGGCCCCGCTCGGGAATTCCCATTCGCCGCGCCGATAGCGCAGGATGAGAAGGTCGATGAGTCCGGCGAGCGCCACGCTCGAGAGCAAACCTGCCCAAACCAGCTTGATGCCTTCAAAGGGCGCGGCGATCGCGGCCAGCGCGATCAGAACGATCAGCATCAAGCCCTTCGGCGTCCGGAAGAACCGTTGAACCCGTTGGCTGGAGATCACTGAGCATTCCTTGGGAAGGCGGAATCGGAATGCCGCGCTGAAGACCTCGGCGCTACATTTAGATCTTCGGATAGATCTTCCGACGCCGCCGAGCCCAAGCCCCGACCTAGATTTCTTGTCGCGTGCCGGTCTAGAGCCGCCGAGAAGATGAGGCCGTTGACGTTGAGCCTTTCCAGCAGAGCGATCCCGTCGGTCGGGCCTAGGACGAAAGCGGCAGTTGCGAGCGCGTCGGCCAACATGGCAGTGGGTGCGATGACCGTGGCGCTCGCCGTGGCTCTTGGCGAATGACCCGGGCGTGGATCGAAGATGTGATGCTCTCCTGAGTTGCCATTCGCCGGTTCAACTTCTTTGCAACGACGCTCGTAGTCGCCTGAGGTGCACACAGCGCAATTCGATACGTTGAGCACGTCGATTAGCGTGCCAGGAATTCGCGGATGGCGAATTCCGACCGACCAAGGCTCACCTTTCGAGTTGTGGCCGGCGACATAAATGTCGCCTCCGGCATTGATGGAGAAATTGGCGAATGGGCGAAGTTCGTGTGCCGCCATGTCAATCGCTAGGCCTTTGGCGACGGCGCCAAGATCGAGCAGCAGCGGGCGCAGCAGCGTGATTGTCTTGCGCTGGGCATCGAGCTGCACGTCGCGATAATTCGCATCGCCGCGCCGGCCATGCGCTGACGAGTTTCTGACGATCTCGCCGGTCAGATAATTGCGATTGAAGCCGCGCGACTCCATCGCTGCGCCTACAGTCGGATCGAAAGCGCCACGCGTCTCTTCGGCAACGGCCAGGGCGAACTGAACCGCTTGGAAGAGAATCGAGCTGACGGGGACTTCGACACCAACCGTCGCGCAAAGCCGCGACAATTCGCTTTGCGGATCAAATCGCGAGCAGCATTCTTCAATTTCGCGGAACCAATCGAAGGCGCGCTCGACGGCCGCTTCGACTGAAGTTGATC
>Ga0187821_10000289_pt1 | contig 12318 bp, 8 predicted proteins | sample NC_wetland_sal_i_20_FD_132442 | JGI IMG/M metagenome (GOLD analysis project Ga0187821, IMG submission 132442) | Wetland sediment microbial communities from Neuse River Estuary, North Carolina, USA - SourceSoil_1 | ecosystem: Environmental > Aquatic > Freshwater > Wetlands > Sediment | place...
CGCAGCGCTGGCCAGGCGATTGATCTCATCCGAGGGCGGCTGATCCGGTTCCGTCTGTTCCCCCGCATCACGCCGACGAATAAACTCGGGGTTCATCGCTCCGCGATACACGAAATTCGTCACGGGACGATAGTCTTCACTGGTCTTTTCCGAGGCCGAGGGCCCCACACCCAGATCCTGTGAGAGCGCGTCGACCTGGTTGGCCCGTATCATTGCTGACTTCGGCGCCAACAACTCTTCGAGACGGACATAGACGTCATGCGTTACACGAACGACGTCTTCCGCCGTCGCCGTTGTGATCTGCACGGACCGGCACATCGGCCAGAGGATCGCGATCTCCTCCTTAATTGCCTCATGGATGGGTATAGATTCTGGATCGGCGCTGGAAAGCTGGAGGAGTTGATCCACGATCAATTCCTTGATGGTCAGGCCATGAGTCAACGACTTTGTCTCGACCGTTTCACGAGCCAACTGCTGCAAATCGCGGCGAAGACCAGGATACTGTTGTTGCAGCAGATATTCCACGCGCGCATCTTCGAGTAACGTCCAGATATCCTGTGCAAGCCGTGGTTGCGGATAGAGATGGAACAGTTCGGTCAAAGTTTCGGGATCAGTCCGATCCGTCCGGCCATAGCGTTCACGCACCTCAGCGACCAGACCGGCAAGCAGCTCAAGCCTCAGGCGATAGGTGCCGAATTCGACATGGCCGGCCTCATGAGCCGCCATCACCAGATAGAGCCGCGTATTATCTTCCATGGTGGGATAGCGGCGCAGAAGAGAGGGAAGTGAAATAGTCCGCCCATCTGGACTGACCATCGCACGCACAGGTGCGTCTGGCGCGAGCGAGCCGGGAAGCGCCTGAATCAAGAATTCGGTCCCGCACAAGCCCTGCACAAACAATTTGATCGTGCGCGCAACCTGTCGCAACGGCACGCCGCTCAGTGCCTTTTCCACCGAATCAAGGGCGGTTTGCGACTCCAAGGCGAAGTAGGCCCTAGCGCCTTCGATACTGTAGGCCAAGACTTCCATGCCAGCCTTAAACCAGTTCTCGAATCGGGTGACCGCCTCGGTCGAATCGCCGATCAGTCCGATCAACTCAGGGCAGCGACGGAGATAGGCAAGTGTGGCTTCAGGATCTTGTTCACCCAGCAACGCGCCATACTGCAACATCTTCAATTGCCATTCCGGTGAGGGGAGCATCCGCAAGAGACGGGGTGACTCGGACAACCACGCAATGCCGGACTCGATCGAATGGTCAGCCAGCAGGACGCCCAACGCGACAACCTTCGATCGGACCGATATCTGTTCGATATCGCCTAGAATAGCCGGGCTGGTCCGGAGAAATTCGATCGTCGGCATATAGTCAGGCTTGCCGAGACTGTTGGGGACGATCAGCTTCATCCCGAAGGCAACCCAACCCCGGATTTCGTTCAGCGGGAGCACCGGAGCGATCGCATGGATTTGGCGGATATACTCCAGCCCGACGACAACATCCACATGCGTCAATTCAATGCCAATCTCGAGCCAAGCCGATAATTCGTGCGACGGGACAACGGCAAGAATCTGCAGCGCAGAGCGCAGATATTCTAGTGTTACGTTGGCGTCCTCGTCAGCCAACTCGAGCGCGGTGGCGAGAATTGATCTACGATCCTCCGCTTGCTCGACTAACCCCAACAACAGGGGACTTTCTTTGAGATATTTCAAGGCGCTCGCCCCTGATGATTCAGCCAATGCCAGACAAACCTCGAACCAGCTTACTATGTCACCCAAACGGTCACGCCGGTGCAACTCTGGCAGGGTTTCGATCGCGGCTCGCGTGATCTTTGGCGAGACTTCCCAAAGTTCGTTCAGAAGTACGAGGACCCCATTGATCTTGGCAGATTGAGGGAATGCGGCTACGAGGCGTTCCGCGGTCGCGGCCCCCAATTCCTCCGCCAACCGTGTCAACACTTGTGCGCGCGCGTGATCGAGTTCCATCAACGTCCTACGCCGATTGTTCTCGCATGAGGGGACGGATTGTAAAGAACGCCCTACCGCTTGTAAACTGTGGATTGACGCGCAGGAAGAGGGCGCAATGCCCATCGAAAGGATGGCGGAATGGCCGAACCCAAACAAGAAAGCCTCGACAAGATGCGGAGGTATGTGAAAGGGTTCGCCGAGAAGAGCGGGACGACCATGCACCCGAACCCAGCCGTGACAGATGCCGTGGTCAAAGGCCTGGCCATGCACGTCGACGAACTAGGTAAGCCGCTCTGCCCTTGCAATTTCTATAAGGATAAAGAGGCTGAAGCCAAGCTCCGTCGCTGGATCTGTGCCTGCGACGAGATGCAGATCTATAAATACTGCCACTGCCTACTGTTTGTGCGCGAGGACGGTCTGCCGATTACGGAGTATCTACCGGAAGGCCATGAAGGACGGGAAATCTACGGGGTGGTCAGTGACCCGACCCCGGAGAAAGGCCGGGCCTTGCGGCATAAAGCTGCACAATCCCTCTCTCCCTTGCCGGAAACGCAATCGAAATAGATCATTTCTCAGCTGGCTGTCAATCACTGAGCAATCATGGTCTCATACCGCATCCTATTGCCAGCCACTCACCTCGTACCCTTTTTCGATGAGACAGCGCACCACCGCATCGGCGTAAGGAGAATCCGGTTCAAGTGGTTTGTAAGCGCCGCCGGCCAATCCAATGATGAGACCCACCCCTCCACCAACCGCTGCTCCAATCGCGACGCCCGTCGCCCCGCCAATAATGCCGCCGGCTGCTCCCACCGCTGCTCCACCGATGAGACCAAGGCTGCCGCCAGCCGCGGCGTTTACGCTGCGACTCGTTCCCGGCTTGAGACCGGCAGCCTCGGCTTTAGTTTGACAGACATCGACATCGTCCTGCGCCGCCTCGGGTCCCTGAAGTTGAAGATGGACGTTAGACCGTAACAACGGTTCCGGTCCGGCGCATGCCACAAGCCCACAAGAGACTCCAATAATGATGAACCGTTGCCACCTGAGCGCCCTTTTCACTTCCTTGCTCTTTTCTCTCGTGAGGGGACGGATGGGTGGGTGCTCCATTACGCGCATCGAGCGAGCACCTTCTGAGCGTGCGCGCTCTGCGAGCACAGAGCACCACCCATTTGTCTCCTTCCCATTATTGCCATCCCGTCACCTCATATCCTTTTTCCTGCAGACACCGATTCACGAAATTCGTGTAGGCTTGATTCGGTTGTGAGGATCCGGTTGCTGCGCTGAATAAACTCGACAGCAATCCCCAGACAGCCCCACTCGCCGCCCCAACCAACGAACCAGTTCCGGCCGAACCAGAAATTGCCCCTCCCACAGCCCCGCTCGCCGCCCCAATACCAGCACCAGCTGCCGTGTTCGTGGCGACACGACCGCCGGTCCCGACGCTCTCTTCAGCTCCGGCCGATTCCGCTAATTGCTTACAGTCCTCAATGTCTTGATCTGCTGCTTCCTGTCCGACCGATTTCAGATGCGCATTGGGGTACAGCACCGGGTGTGCACTGGAACAGGCGGTCAAAACCAGAAGTGAGACAATGAAGGATGCACGCGCTCGCGTCATCGGTCCTTTGTCAGTACGAGATTCAATCCAGCGATCACCCGTTCGGCAGTGACCCCTTTCAGCATGAGTCGTTTATGTTTGCTGCCGAGACCCGATTGAATGTGGACGCTCAAGAGAGGGATGGAACATTGGCGAGCCAGGAAACGGACGAGTTCGTGGTTGGCCGCGCCGTCGACCGGTGGTGCCGCGATGCGGATTTTCAGCGCGTCACCGTGGATGCCCACACACTCTGTGACACGCGCGTTCGGTTGAACGTGGACGATCAGCAGGGCTCCATTTCTAGTATCCTGCACGAAAGGAAAATTCATCCGAGGTGAGCGTCTTAACGGTCAGCGTTTTTGCTAGAAGATGGCTTTGACAAGCTCCTGGATACTACGTTGCATGTCGGGATCGTCGGTGATGGGCCGAGCGATCGACACGTCGCAAGCACGATCGACGGCCACACCCTGCTTCATCAGAGTTCCGGCATAGATCAAGAGTCGCGTGCTGACACCCTCTTCCAATCCATGGTTCTTTAAGTTGCGCACTTTCCCGGCGAGCTTGACCAACCCGGCGGCGAGTTCGCGGCTGACTCCCGTCTCCCGCTCGACAATCGACGTTTCAATATCCGGGCTCGGATAGTCGAACTCAATGGCCACAAAGCGTTGTTTGGTGCTTTGCTTCAGGTCTTTTAGGACGCTCTGATAGCCGGGGTTGTAAGAGATCACGAGAAGAAACTCGTCGGCGGCTTCAATCACCTGACCCTTTTTCTCGATCGGAAGAAGACGACGATCGTCACTCAGGGGATGAATGATGACGGTCGTGTCCTTTCGGGCCTCTACGATTTCATCGAGGTAGACGATCGCGCCATGCTTCACTCCGATTGTGAGCGGACCATCGACCCAGACGGTTTCTTGGCCCTTCAACAGATAGCGGCCCACCAAGTCGGAGGCGGTCAAATCTTCATGACACGCCACCGTGATCAAGGGGCGGCCCAGTTTGTAGGCCATATATTGGACAAAGCGTGTCTTCCCACAACCGGTTGGTCCCTTCAGCATCACCGGCAGCTTGTTCTTGGCCGCGATCGTGAAAAGGCCGACTTCGCCGCGGACTTCAGCATAGAACGGCTCTCGCTCGACCCGATAGCGACCCACATCGACTTCGCGAGCCGTTTGGCTCATGATAGACATCCTTCCAAGCAATCCGGTATGCAGCCCGCTGCACGATAAACGGAATGGAGGCAGAAGATCAAGGGAGCCGGGGACTACGCGGCTTTCACAGTGTCGAGGACTTCTCGCACCTTCTGCACAAGCACGTTCGGCGTAAACGGTTTCTGGAGGAACGCGGTCGCTTTCTTGAGACCCCCTTGAGCAAACACCGGGTGATCGGGATAGCCGGACATATAGAGCACCTTCATATCCGGCCTCAGAGTCGTAAGTTTGTCGGCCACCTCTGGACCGCTCATTTGGGGCATCACGACGTCGGTGAGCAGCAGGTGAATCGGTCCCATATGCTTCGTTCCCGTGAGCAAGGCTTCGATACCATGTCTGGCTTCCAAAACGGTATACCCATTGATCCGTAACGCTTCGAACACCAACCCTCTGACGCTCGGCTCGTCTTCAACCAGGAGAATCGTCTCTCTACCCCGTGCCGGATCTGAGGCATTGACCGCCCCCTCCATTCGCTGCGGTCTTTCCTCGACACACGGAAAGTAAATCTTGAACGCCGTTCCTTTGCCGGGATGGCTTTCAACGATGATACTTCCTCCGCTCTGCTTCACAATGCCGTACACGGTCGACAATCCAAGTCCCGTACCTTTGCCCTTCGCCTTGGTCGTAAAAAACGGCTCGAACAGGTGCGACTGGGTTTCTTCATCCATCCCCAGCCCCGTATCGCGCACGGACACCCGCACATAGTTCCCTGGATCCAAACCTGGTACTTCACGCACCCCTCCTTGGGCCAGGGTCACAGACTGTGTTTCGATCGTCAATCGTCCACCGGTCGGCATTGCATCTCTCGCGTTGACTGCGAGATTCATGATGACTTGCTCGATCTGGCCCGGATCCGCTCGGATCGAGCCAACGTGAGGCTTCAACTCGAGGCAGAGCTCGATAATATCTTCCCCCAGCAATCGACGAAGCATGCCATCCATATTGGCCACTAATCCGTTGACCTCGAAGACTTTGGGAGCGACGAATTGACGCCGACTGAAGGCCAGCAATTGCTTGGTGAGTCCGGAGGCCCGGTCTGCGGCCTTCTTGACCTCTTCCATGTCTTTCCGTATGGGATCCGTCACGGGAAGACGTCCCAACAGCAGCTCGCTATAGCCGCGAATGACCGTGAGGAGATTATTAAAGTCGTGCGCCACGCCGCCAGCCAGGCGTCCGACCGCTTCCATCTTCTGCGACTGGCGGAGTTGATCCTCTGCCTGCCTAAGTGCCTCTTGGGCCCTTGCGCGCTCCCCAAATTGACCAATCTTCAGCGCGATGTCCTCGACCATCTTGAGCAAATCGGCATCGGGTTCCCGCACCTGCCGACTGAAGACCTCGATCACTCCTTCGATCTCGCCTCCCACCTGAACGGGAAATCCGAACGCTCCGTGAAAACCAGCGGTTTTGGCAGCTTCGCTACGAGGGAAATTTGGATCCGCGGTCACGTCCGTCACCCAGGTTGATTTCCCACTTGCCCAAATGCGACCGGGCAGTCCCTCACCCTGCTTGAAGACGGACTGCCACGTCACCACGGTAAACGGATCCGCCTTCAGCAATGGTGGTTGCCACTGGTCCAGGCAGCGCAGCACATTGTTCGCCCGGTCCACCCGCCAAAATACACTGAAGTCCCATTCCAGGTTCTCGCCAATGGCTTGGAGAATTTTGGGTACGGCTTCCTCAAGCGTTCGCGCCTCGGACAACACACGGGTCACTGCATACTGAGCTGCCAGTCGGTCCTCCGTCCGTTTGCGCTCGGTAATATCCGTAAACGACACGACCACGGCTGCTGTCCGATGATCCGAGCCCATCAGCGCTCTGGAATTCACCGCGATCCAACGACGCACGCCATCCGGTTTATAGACACCCATGATCACCCTGGAGCAGGGCTGTCCCGTTCGCAAGGTGATCGAGGCTGGATATTCCTCAGAGAGGAAGGGCGATCCATCCTCATGCACGGTCTGCCATCTGGTATCGCAGAGTGACCGTCCCACCATTTCATCGAGAGACAATCCCAGGATCCGCTCGGCGCTGATATTTCCCGTTCGTATGACCCCTTGCGTATCAACCAACACGACACCTTCGTCCAACGCGTTGACGACAGAACGATACCGCGCCTCGCTATCTCTCAACTTGGTCTGCGCCTCTTTCTGTTCGGTGATGTCACGGAGGAAGGCGCTGAAAAAGTAGGCCTCGCCGATGCGGGCGGGCGAGACGGCGAGTTCCACAGAAAATTCATGCCCGTCCCGATGCAACGCCAGGACCTCGACGCGCCGATTGAGGATATGACTTTCCCCCGTCCCTAGGAAATGGCGCAGCCCTCTCTCGTGCGCCTCTCGATCCCGCGGTGGGATGATGGTCTCCGACAAGCGTCGACCAAGCACGTCGGCTCGAGACCACCCGAACATTTTTTCTGCCTGCGCATTCCAGTCCGTAATGAGCCCGCTGGCGTCGATGGTGATCACGCCGTCCAGCGCGGTATCGACCACGGCGCGATTCCGTTCCTGGCTCTGCAGCAACGCCGCTTCTGCCGCGCTCGCCCAGGCCCTCTCTTGTTGTGCTTTTTGATACTCATCTCGCAACCACGACGTGGCCCGGAGCAGCAGGATGAGGAGAGGCACCCAAACAATGGCGGCGGCGAGGCCAACACTCCACAAGGCCGATTGGATCGGATCCAGAATGGCCTGTCGATCCATCCGTACGAGCACCGACCACCCGAATCCGACGAAGTCTCCATGACCATGGGTCTGAGCGTATCCGCTGACGACATTCACGCCTCGACGCAGATGCCGTTCTTCCAGAAACCCCGGAACACCCGACTGTGCCGCGAGGACTGACGGGAGGCCGAGTGCCTTGAGATTGATGGGTGCCTTATGAAGCAAGTCCGAGTCGACGAACACATCGCCACGCCGGGTCAGCATTTGATATTCGACCGATCCTACAAATCCGGCGCGATCTTCGAGCGATCGAATCGTCCTCGTTGTCACCTCCTCCAGTGTGGGCACGGTGATGCGTGCTGTCACGACTCCGAGGAACGTCTTTTGAGAATCCAGAATGGGCACGGTGAAGGCGACAGTTTCCACCCCGTTGTCGGCCTCATGGATGGCCACATCCTGAACCAACGCTCGTCGTGTCGAGCGAACCTGCTGGAACCAATCCATGCGGCTTTCGTCTTGTCCGAGCAAGGCTGGATTCGTCGTCGCCACAATAGTCCCTTGCGAATCGGTGACCCCGAGCCAGAAATACACAGGATCGTATTTGGCTTTCATCCATGCGAGATATTCCGACAGGTATTGCGGATCGGATGCGCGCAAGGAAAACGCTCGCGCCATCATGTGGACGTCACCATACCGTTCAAACAACAACCGGTCGAGCTTATCTGACACCTCCGCCGCCGCGAGTGTCAGTTGTTCTCCGGTCGCGTCCACTAACCGACGTTCGACGTATTGCACCAAGAATAAACCGGCCCCCAGTGTCAGGATCGTCATGACGATGATCGCATACGGCAACCACCGGTAACGGCGAGAATGTATAGACCGCGGAGAATTGGATGGGGCGATCATGTCATGCTCGACTGGCAATGAAATTCGGAACCTTCGTGATGGGGTGATAGGCCTCTTTGGACGCCCGCAATCCGATCAGACCCGCATCATCCATCGTGTTGATGAATTCTGCGCCCTGAGCCGATGCAGTCCGGCACATTTCCCGAAACAGATATTGCGCGAGGCCAGGAATTGTGCGATCCGCCACTTCCACTAACACGCAGAACATCGTTTTGTTCAACCAGTAGCCGAACGTATAGGCGCGAATCCGCCCTTCGATCCGAACCACCGTTCCCGTCAGATTAAGAGCCGGCGCATGCGACCAGAGCACTTCATGAGCTGGCTCCGCGTCGGCAAGAAGCATGCGGCCAAATTCCCCGAGTCCCTCAGCGCGTTTCTGTTTCGACCAATCCCGGAAGAGCGCGCGACAGCCCGAACGATCATCAATCCGATAGGGCTCCACGAGGATGGCAGCCTCGCGTTCGACACGATTGCAGAGAGCCCGTTGAGACTTGTATCGATCACCCGCCAGGGTCTCGAGATCGGTTGCACGATACACATAGTCCGATTCTTTCGGCACCAGTCGATACCCGCGTCGCTCCAGGTCCGGTGCGAGTTGCTCGGGCACGTTTTCGACCCGGCTGACCGGCGACGCACCGTTCCAGCGCCGCATCAATGCGAATGCCTCGTCCAGAGGCTGCTCGATGAAGCGAGTTCCGAGAGGGGGAAGCGGCATGAACCAGCCATCCGGCGATTGGATGAAGAGACAGAAGGCTCCGTGCAATTCTGCCCACCAATAGGCCAAGAGCCCGTTCCACATGTAATGGTAGGGCACCGAATACGCAGCGAGCGAAGGGGCAACGCTCTCTATCGAGAGTGACTGCTCCAGCGCCGAAGTCAGGCGTGGGATATCCTCGACAGTGAGCTGATACAGCCGGGCGCCGACCCATCGACTTGAGACCGCGGTAGTCACGTGTGGCAGAGAAGCCAGCACGACGACGTCCTCTTGAAATCGCCCGATGAGACGAGGATGCGCCCCCAGCATTTTCACGATGTCCGGTTGATTCACGAGCTCCATCACCTGAACAGCATGGCGGTGAATATCAGCCGGTACCTGATCGCGCAGGAACGGGCATTTGGTATCCCAGCCCAAGACGACCTGGTCATGTGCCTGGTTCCACATCAGAGCCAACGGATAGATTCGGCAGTCGAATGGACGCCGGTCATAGATCGTACAGTGCGAGGTTGCCGGATCGAACGCTGGGCACTGATATCCCTCGTGTTTTTGATCGGAAACCAGGGTCACTTGGGATCCATGAGAGTCAGAAAACGCCGACCGACTTACGCCGGCCGCCACCGCCAGCTCGATATCCTCCGCGGTGAAATACGGACGCAGTGCGCTGTCCGGATCCGGAAACCGGCAACAAACATCGCAACGAAGGCAGGTGCTGCTGGGCACGATTTGAGGAAGTTCGGCGTGCGATTTCACGGCAGCGTGGGCTGTCTCGGTGGCAAGCGCATCCATGCACGGATTCCTATCAATTTGGCGGTCATTCTATCACCATTTACGGATACCACCTAACAGGTCGCGATTTTCTGAGTTGTTCATTCACATTGAATCTGCGCAATTTCTTGACCGGTCTTACCCCTGGTGGAATACTCTCATGACAGGATCTGCACACAGGCTCAACCGTGGCTAAGACTCCATCATCAGATCAGCCTCAGTATGACGCGAGGAACCTGCTGAACTCACAGCCGGTGATCATCACCGTCATCGATCCGAACACCCATAAGGTCGTCTTTCAGAACCATACGTCGCAAATCAAATTCGGAGACATCTCGAATCAAACCTGTCACGAAAAAATTGCCGGTTGTCCCGCGCCCTGTCAGTTTTGCAAAATGCCGGAAGCCGTCGAAACCGGCAAACCGACGGCAAGTGAAGTGCCGCTCCCAAACGAGGAACATCTCCTCGTTCAGTGGGCCAAAGTCGACACGACCGATGGAAGCACTCACATCGTCGAAACGATTACCGATATCACATCGCTGAAGCGACAACAGGCTCAGACCGAGCTTCTGGTCAAGAACCTGTCAGAGACCAACCGCGATTTGCTCCACGTCAATCAGCAACTGCGCGACCAATCGACGCGAGACAGCCTGACCGGCCTGTATAATCACTCACATTTTCAACAGACCCTGGTCCAGTGGTGTGCTCAAGCCCTTCGGTCAATGCGCCCGATCTCGCTGCTTTTCATCGATCTCGACGATTTCAAATACATCAACGACACCTATGGTCACGCGAGCGGCGATCAGGTGTTACGCGAGATTGGTTGGCTCCTTGACAGTCAACAAGGTCCGGGCCATGGCATCGCCCGGTCCAGCGATTTCGCTGCGCGCTACGGAGGGGACGAATTTGCGATGATCCTGCCGGACACATCCATGGACGGAGCACTCAGCGTGGCCGAACGACTCCAGCATCGGATGACGACATTGACGTTGCTGCCGGAACTGGCCAAGCTGGCGAATCCTCCGTTATCATTGACCTGCAGCATCGGGATCGCCACGTTTCCGATCCACGCATCCGTCCCCTCGGACCTGATCGTGGCCGCGGATATCGCAGTGTATGCCGCCAAGAATGCCGGTAAGAACTGTGTCCGCATGGCGACACCCGCAGCCCCACCGACACCTCTTGTACGATCCTAAGACCCATGTTACGATCATTTCGCCTCGCATGAGGGCATGATCATTGACACAGCCATCGCATCTGCTCGACCTAGTTGGGTCTAATCTCCGCCGCTGTTCCCACATCCGCGACAAACTGGTCGAGGCCGGGTTGTATGCCCCAGGGCCAGCAGAGAATCCTCCTGCCCCGCCACTACTTCACCCCGTAACCAACTCGTGGCGCATTGCTCCTCTTCCCTTTTCTCTCTCACAGGAGCAGCTCACGTGGTTCTCGTCCCTCGGCTCGCCTCTTCTGTCGTTTTACCGGGCCTTGAATCGTCTCTATATGGAGAGTGTCCGTGCCACTCAGCCGCCATGGATTGCCGGCTACCTGGACCAAGGTAAACCTGAAGCGCTCGTAACCTACAGTCGCATGAAACGGTTTCGCGACCATCTTCCCGCAGTGATTCGACCGGATGTGATCCCGACCTCGGACGGCATGGTTATCACCGAGCTTGATTCGGTCCCAGGTGGCATCGGACTGACTGCCTGTCTGTCTCATCTGTATGCCGAGACAGACGGTAAACACTCCGCTCTCGTCGGCGGACCCGATGGTATGGTTCAAGGCTTTGCCGCAATGCTGCGCAGCCAACTGGGCCAGCGCACTGGCTGTGTGGCCATTCTCGTCTCGGAAGAAGCCAAGGACTACCGGCCGGAGATGAGGTGGCTGGCTGAGCAACTCCGCAACCGAAACTTGGCCTGTTACTGTGTAGAACCCCGTGAGGTCCGATTCACGGAAGACGGTCTTTTTCTCTCCACCGGCACCGAAGAAAAGCCAATCGGTCTCATCTATCGATTCTACGAGTTGTTCGATCTGATGAATATCCCGAAAGCAGAGCTGGTGCAGTATGCGGTCAAAAAAGAGCGGGTTGCCGTGACTCCACCATATAAACCGGCGCTGGAAGAGAAACTCGCCTTCGCCCTCCTCCATCACCCAATTTTGAAGTCTTATTGGCAACAGGAATTGGGCCGCGAGGTATTTCTCCAATTGACGACTGTCATGCCCCGAACCTGGATCTTGGATCCTGCCCCCATCCCTCCATCGGCAACTATCCCAGGTCTCTCGCTCGGCGGGCGGGCCGTTGCAAACTGGACAGAACTCGCCGCAGCGACACAAAAGGAACGTCATTTCGTCATCAAACCATCGGGATTTTCGGAGCTGGCCTGGGGGAGCAGAGGGGTGTCGGTCGGACATGATATGCCGCAGACCGAATGGGCAGCCGCACTCGATTCCGCTCTTTCATCGTATCCACAGACCCCATACGTCCTTCAGGAGTTTCATAAGGGTCGGCTGGTCGAC
>Ga0187821_10000290_pt1 | contig 12280 bp, 8 predicted proteins | sample NC_wetland_sal_i_20_FD_132442 | JGI IMG/M metagenome (GOLD analysis project Ga0187821, IMG submission 132442) | Wetland sediment microbial communities from Neuse River Estuary, North Carolina, USA - SourceSoil_1 | ecosystem: Environmental > Aquatic > Freshwater > Wetlands > Sediment | place...
AGCCGCACCGTCGAATACCGCGACCTGTGGACCAGGCTGAGCCGCGGCGAATACCTGCTCGGGGAATACAAGCGGCTGGCCAAGGGACGACGGGAAGTGTGGGTTCAGGCTTCTTACAATCCGATTCCCGACAAAGACGGCAAACCCTACAAGGTGGTGCAGTATTCCACCGAAATTACCGCGCAGAAAGTGGCCAATGCGGACTACGCCGGCCAGATCGCGGCAATCCGAAAGTCACAGGCGGTGATCGAGTTCAACATGGACGGCACGATTCTGAACGCCAACGACAATTTTCTGCGTGCGCTGGGCTATTCGCTGGACGAAGTGAAGGGCCGGCACCACAGCATGTTCGTGGAAGAGGCCTACCGTCTCTCGCCGGAGTACCGCGAATTCTGGGCCAAGTTGAATCGCGGCGAATATCAGTCCGGGGAATACAAACGACTCGGTAAAGGCGGCAAAGAGGCGTGGATCCAGGCGTCCTACAATCCCATCCTGGATTTGAACGGGATGCCATTCAAAGTCGTGAAATTCGCCACCGAGGTCACGCAGAAAGTGAAGACCACGCTGGAAGTGGCGGACATCGCGCAATTCCTGGCCAGCGCAGCGGAACAGTTGACCGCCAACAGCCAGCAGATGAGCGCCAACGCGGAAGAGACTTCGGCGCAAGCCAACGTGGTTTCCGCGGCTTCCGAGCAGGTGAACAAGAATCTGCAAACCGTTTCCGCCGGAACGGAGGAAATGGGAGCCAGCATCCGCGAGATCGCCAAGAACGCCACCGAAGCGGCAAAAATAGCGACTTCGGCGGTCAAGATGGCCCAGCAAACCAATCAGACTGTGACCAAGCTGGGCGATTCCAGCACCGAGATCGGCCAGGTGATTGAAGTCATCACCTCCATTGCGCAGCAGACCAACCTGCTGGCGCTGAACGCCACGATCGAAGCGGCGCGCGCCGGAGAAGCGGGCAAGGGATTCGCCGTGGTGGCCAATGAAGTGAAAGAACTAGCCAAGGAAACGGCCAAGGCCACAGAAGACATCAGCCGGAAAATCGAAGGCATTCAAACCGACACCAAAGGCGCGGTGGACGCCATCGCCTCAATCACTTCCGTGATCAACGAAGTGAACAACATTTCCAGCACCATTGCCACCGCGGTGGAGGAGCAGAACGCCACCACCAACGAGATGGCGCGCAACCTCGGAGAAGCGGCACGCGGCAGCGGAGAAATCGTGAAGAATATTTCCGGCGTGGCCGAAGCCGCGCAAAGCACTACCCGCGGCGCCACGGATACCCAGAAGGCCGCGGCGGAACTGGCGCGCGTGGCGACGAACCTGCGGGATTTGGTGGCACGGTTCAAGAGTTGAAGCAGTCGCAGCTCTCAGACACGTTCGACGGCCAGCGAGACGCCCTGGCCCACGCCTACGCACATGGTCGCGAGCCCACGCCGTTTACCCGTCCTTTGCAGCTGGTGCACGGTGGTAAGGACCAATCGCGCGCCGCTCATGCCCAGCGGATGGCCGAGCGCGATGGCTCCGCCGTTGGGATTTACATGCGGCGCGCCGTCCGGAATCCCCAGTTGGCGCAGGCAAGCCAGCGACTGACTGGCGAACGCCTCATTCAATTCGATAAAGTCAAAGTCGTCTATGGAGAGTTGCAGCCGAGCCAGGAGTTTTTTCGTCGAAGGCACCGGGCCCATGCCCATGATGCGCGGTGGAACCCCGGCAGCGGCCATGCCCAGAAAGCGTGCGCGCGGCGCGAGGCCGTGGCGCTTCACTGCGTCTTCGGAGGCGAGAATTATCGCGGCAGCGCCATCGTTCACGCCGGACGCATTGCCGGCGGTTATCGTTCCCGGCGCGCGAAATGCCGGCTTCAGCTTGGCCAGACCTTCGAGCGTGGTGTCCGGGCGCGGATGTTCGTCGGTTCTTATCGCGATGGCGCCCTTCTTGCCGGGAATTTCCACCGGGACAATTTCTTCCGCAAGAAATCCACTGGCGATGGCCTGCGCCGCGCGCTGCTGGCTGCGCAGCGCAAATGCATCCTGATCCTCGCGAGAAATGCGGAATTCTTCCGCGACGTTTTCGCCCGTTTCCGGCATGGATTCGACGCCATATTGTTGTTTCATCAGCGGGTTGATGAAGCGCCAGCCGATGGTGGTGTCGTAAATTTCCGCGCTGCGAGAAAACGCCGAATCGGCCTTACCCATCACAAAAGGCGCGCGGGACATGGACTCCACTCCGCCGGCGAGGGCAAACTCATATTCCCCAGAGGCAATCGAGCGCGCCACAGAGCCAATGGCTTCCATGCCGGAGGCGCAGAGACGATTGACGGTTGATCCGGGCACGGTGAGGGGAATTGCGGCAAGCAGCAGCGCCATACGCGCCACGTTGCGGTTGTCTTCGCCGGCCTGATTGGCGCAGCCGAGAACCACTTCATCCAGCTGCTCCCAATCTGCTTTGGAGTTGCGCTGCAACAGCGCGCGCAACGGAATGGCAGCGAGGTCGTCGGTGCGCACAGATGCCAAAGCCCCGCCGTAGCGGCCGATGGGTGTGCGAATGGCGTCGCAAAGAAAAACGGGTTTCATAACGAAGTCATCTCAGGGCCATCTCAGGCCACCGCCAGATTGCCGTGCGCGAGTTTGCTGCGGCGGTCGAGATCGCGCAGTGTTTCAAGTTCTATGCTGGTGGGCACGGGCGTTTCCCGCACCTCATCGGCAAAGCGGACTTCCCAGCCGGTGGCCTTGCTGACCTGTTCGCGCGTGATGCCGGGATGCAGTTGCGTGACGGTCAGTTCCTTGCTGACTGGATCTGGCTCCATCAGGCAAAGATCGGTGACCACCGCGACCGGGCCTTTGCCGGGCAGCTTGAGGCGTTTGCGGGCGTCGCCACCGTCGAGATGGCCCACCGAAGTGACGAAGTCGAGTTGCTTCACGAAAGCGCGCGCGGATTGTTTTAGGACCAGCACCACTTCACAGGCGCAACTGGCGATTTCGGGCGCTCCGCCCGCTCCAGGAAGGCGCGTGGCAGGTTTCTTGTAATCCCCGATGACCGTGGTGTTGATGTTGGCGAAGCGATCGATCTGAGCCGCGCCGAGGAAGCCGACGTCCACGCGGCCACCCTGCAGCCAATAGCGGAAAATCTCGGGAGTGGAGACGACGGTGTCGGCGGTTTCGGCCAGATTGCCGTCGCCGATGGAAAGTGGCAGCACCGGCGGCTTGGCGCCGATAGGGCCGGATTCATAGATGAGTACGATGTCAGGAGCGTGCGTGAGGCGCGCCAAATTTGCGGCGGTGGAAGGCAGGCCGATGCCAACGAAGCAGACCGCGCCATTTTTCAACAGTCGCGCGGCGGCGATGGTCATGATTTCGTTGGTATTGTAAGTGGGCGCATTCATTGCCGCGCTCCCGTCTGCACGCCGGCCGGCGATGATTCCGAAAGCACACGGCGAAACTCACTGAACGTTTCGGTGGTCAGGATGTGTGCCTTGATCCATCGCTGAAAAGAGTCGCGCTCGCGCGAAATGCTGTCCCAGGCCTGATAGAAGCGATTGTCGCGCTCATAGTAGCCGTGCGCATAAGAGGGGAACGCCCCGCCGGGGACGCAACAGACCGCCGCAAGGGTCCAGCTTGGCAAGATGCAGGCATTGGGCCAGGTTTGCAGGTCGTCCACAATTTCTTCCACGGTGACAATAGCTTGTTTTGCCGCGAGCACCGCTTCCTTTTGCACCCCGAGAATCCCCCAGAGCAGCACGTTGCCTTTGCGGTCGGCTTTTTGCGCGTGAATAATGGTCACATCGGGATTTATGGCAGGGACAGCGGCCAGAGTTTCCCCGGTGAAGGGACACTGGATGAATTTTATTTTGTCGTTATACTTCGGCAAGTCCGACCCCGCATAGGCGCGAAGCACAGCGAACGGCAGCTTGGCCGCTCCCGCCACATAGGCATTGGAAAGATCGCCGTGGCCGTGCTCCTGGATTTCCAGTGGCGCGGGCCAGTCATGCTCGACGGCGTCGCGCAGGCGATGCAGGGAACCGACGCCGGGATTTCCGCCCCAGGAAAAAATCAGTTTTTTCACGCAACCTGCGCCAATCAACTGGTCATAAATCACGTCGGGCGTCATGCGAACCACAGTGAGCTCGCGGCGCCCTTGGCGAATCACCTCGTGACCGGCAGCGAAGGGAATGAGATGCGTGAAACCTTCCATGGCGACGGTGTCGCCGTCGTGCACCAGGGCAGCTACTGCTTCGCGAAGAGTTGTGATTTCAGCCATGAAAGTGTCTGGCGGCGGTCATAAGCGTACCCAGCCGCACGCCGAAAGCGCTGGTTCCATTCTACACGGGTGGCGCAATTCCCCGCCTTGTGGACGCCGACTTCGGCAAATCAAAGACCGCACCAGGCGCGCGTTTTGCTCCGCTTTTGTTATACAATCCGGTTCTCCGGGGTGACCGCGTCTTCGATCATTTCCGAATCATTTTGACAACGTGCGCGGTTTTGCGCGAAAAGGAACCATGCTGAATCGAGCCCAGCTGAGACGAATCTTTTGCACCGCGCTCTTCGCCATTCTGGTGGCAATTCTCGCAGTATCGCCGTCATCCGCTCAAACCAAGCTGCTGCGCTTTCCCGATGTGCACGGCGACAAGGTGGTGTTCACTTATGGCGGCGATTTGTGGGTGGCCTCCACTTCTGGCGGACTAGCCACGAGGCTGACCTCGCATCCCGGGCTGGAAGTGTTTGCCAAGTTTTCGCCGGACGGCAACTGGATCGCGTTTACTGGGCAATACGACGGTGACGAGCAGGTATATGTCATTCCCGCGGCGGGAGGTGTGCCGCGGCAGCTGACTTTTTATCCCGCGCGCGGTCCGCTGACGCCACGCTGGGGCTATGACAATCAGGTGTATGGCTGGACCCCCGACGGCAAGTCGGTGATTTTCCGCTCCGGCCGCGAATATTTTGATCTGGGCGATAGCCGGCTGTACACCGTGCCGGTCGCGGGCGGCATGCCGGAAGCGCTACCGATGCCGAAGTCCGGCGCCGGAGACCTGTCGCCGGACGCGGCGAAGGTGGTGTACTCGCCGTTGTTCCGCGACTTTCGCACGTGGAAGCGCTACGAGGGCGGCTGGGCGCAGCAACTCTATATTTTTGACGTGAAAACGCATGCCGCGGAGAAAATTACCGAGGGTGTGCGCAGTCACCGTGATCCCATGTGGATCGGCTCCAAAATTTATTATTCATCGGACGCCGACGGTACCCTGAATCTGTATTCCTACGACCCTGCCAGCAAGAAGACAGAAGAACTGACGCACAGCACCAAGTGGGATGTGCGCTGGCCAAGCACCGACCACAAAAATCAGATCGTTTACGAGTCCGACGGCGAACTGAACCTTCTGGATGTGACAACCGGCAAGTCCAAACATATCTCCATCGATGTACCCAGCGACGACGTTTCGGCACGTCCGGCGCATGTTTCCGCCGCAGGCCAGATCGAAAACTTCGATTTAAGTCCAAAAGGCGAGCGCGTGGCGATTGTGGCGCGCGGCGACGTTTTTACCGCGCCCATCGAAAAGGGACCGACCCGCAATCTGACCAATTCTTCCAACGCCCATGACAAGTGGGCGCGCTGGTCGCCCGACGGCGCGAAAATCGCGTTCATCTCCGATCTGGACGGCGAAGACGAAGTTTACCTGGTGAATCAGGATGGTTCCGCGAAACCGGAACAGCTGACGCACGGGTTTCATGCCATGCTGTACGCGCCGGAATGGTCGGGTGACGGCAAGCGCCTGGCGTTTTCCGACAAAGACGGAAAACTGTTTGTGCTCACCCTGGACGACAAGAAGGCGACCGAGGTTGCCCGCGATCCCAATGGGCGCCTACGCGATTACACCTGGTCGCACGACGGCGGCCACGTGGCATTCACCATGACCAACCCGAACGGTTTTCGTTCGCTATATGCTTGGAGCGTGGCCGATGCCCAGGTGCATCGTGTGACGGGCGAGCTTTTCAATCTGGGCGATCCTGCGTGGGATCCTGAAGGCAATTATCTCTATTACGTGGCCGTGCACGATTTTCAGCCCGCGCTCAGCCAGGTGGAATTTGACTACGCCGCGGATCGCGGCAGCGGCATTTTTGCCCTGGCCTTGCGCAAGGACGTAAAGAATCCTTTCCCGCCCGAAAGCGACGAAGTTACCGTCAGCAAGGAAAGCGACAAGGGTGACAAAGGCAAGGCCGACGACAAGGACAAAGACAAGAAGGACGACAAGTCCGTCGACAAAAAGGAAGAAAAGAAAAAAGAATACATCCGCATTGACTTTGACGGGCTCAGCGACCGCGTTACGCGCGTGCCGATTGAAGGCGACAACTACGAAGGACTGGCAGTCACCAAGGATTATCTGGTTTACGGCCGCGCCGGAACGCCGTTCTATGGGCGCGATTCGTTTCCGCCGGCTAACCTGGTGCTGTACTCGCTGAAAGACCGTAAAGAGACCACCCTCGCCGAAAATCTGGAGGGCTTCACGGTTTCCGACGACGGCAAGAAAATCCTGGTCCGTTTCGAACATGACTTCAAACTTTACGACGCCAAGCCTGAAGGCAAAGGCAATCCTAAAACTGTTTCCACCGCCGGGTTGATGGTGGACCGCGTGCCGCAGCAGGAGTGGATGGAAATTTTCAACGAGGTCTGGCGTCGCTACCGAGACTTTTTCTACGCCAAGAATATGAACGGCTACGATTGGGAAGGGCTGCGCCAGCAATATGCGGCGCTGGTGCCTTATGTGGCGCACCGCTCTGACCTCAACTATGTGCTGGGCGAAATGGTTTCCGAACTGAACACCTCGCACTCCTACATTGAGGGCGGCGATTACGACATGCCCAAGCGTCCGCAGGTTGCGCTCGCGGGTGCGCGCTTCGAACTCGATCACGCCGCGGGCCGCTATCGCATCGCCAAAATTTATCGCGGGCAGAATGAAGGGATCTGTACCGCTCGCCGCTCACCGAGGTTGGCGTGGAGGCGCACGAAGGCGACTACATTCTCGCCATTGACGGCGAGGATTTGACCGCCGCCAAAAATCCCTATCAGCTGCTGCTGAACAAAGCCAATCGTCCCGTGCAGCTCACGCTAAATTCCAAGCCGGCCACCGGCGGCGCGCGCCAGGTCAGCTACAAGCCGATCACCACCGAACGCAACCTCATCTATCTCGACTGGGTCGCGCACAATCGCGAAGCCGTCTCCAAGGCCACCAACGGGCGCGTAGGTTACATCCATATCCCGGACATGGGCGCAGCCGGCATCCGTGAATTCATCAAGTTTTATTATCCGCAAATCCGCAAGGAAGCGCTGGTGGTGGACGTGCGCGGCAACGGCGGCGGCAACATTTCGCAAATGCTGATCCAGCGCCTATACCGTCCACTGCTCGGCACCGGCTTCGACCGCGTCTCCGATTACACCGGCACGTATCCCAACGAAACGTTTTACGGGCCGAAGATCTGCCTCATCAACGAAACTTCCGCGTCCGACGGCGACATTTTTCCGTACATGTTCCGCCAGGCCGGGCTCGGCCCGCTCATCGGCAAACGCACCTGGGGCGGAGTAGTGGGAATTTCCGGCCGCGGACCTCTGCTCGATGGCGGCACGGTGTTCGTGCCCGAATTCGCTACGGCTTCGACGGAAGGGAAGTACGTGATCGAAGGCCACGGCGTCGATCCCGACATCGAAGTCGAAAACGATCCAGCTTCGGTCATCTCCGGCCGCGATCCTCAACTCGAACGCGGCATCGCTGAAGTGATGAAAGAACTAGAGGCTCATCCGAAGAAGCTGCCGTCTCGGCCGCCCGATCCAGTGAAAACGCCCAAGCGTTGAATTTTGCAATATCGTGCCGCTGGCGCCATTTTCACAGTTGAAGTGTTTTGATCAGTGCGCTGAGCCCGTTCCACAAAATCTGCACGCCGATGCAGACCAGCAGGAACGCCGAAAGCCGCAGAATCACGTTCATCCCGCTCGGCCCCAGCGCAGCCGCCAGCCGGTCGGCGTATGCGTAACACACATAAACACTCGCCGCGATCAGCAACGAGCCAATGGCCGCCGTAAGAATCGCCAGCAGGTTGGTGCCCAGGTGCCTCGGTTCGTTCGCGCCCAGCGTAATGGCAATCGAAATCGATCCCGGCCCCACGGTCAGTGGCAGCGTCAGGGGATAAAACGCTTTCTTGAAAATTTCCTGTGGGTCCACCGTCTGGTGCATCTGCCCGCGATCGGCGCCCGCGCTGGGATCGCTTCGCGTCAGCATCGCCCATCCTGTGGAGACCACAATCAGCCCTCCGCCCACCTGCACTACCGGCAGCGAAATTCCAAAGAACGACAAAATATGTGTGCCCACCACCACCGACACGATCAGCAGGATGAAGCTGTTGATCGCCACGCTGCGCGCCAGTAACTTTCGATCCTTCGTCGAATATTCCTGCGTCAAAAGCAGAAATATCGGGCTTCCGCCGATCGGATTCACCAGCGGAAACAGCGCGCTCACGATGAGCAGGATGCTCTTGGCCGTTTCAAAGAACATATTGGTCCGGGGAGTATACCTGAATTCGCAAGCCGGCCCGACCGACTATCACAGCACCTGCGCACCCAACGCGCGCACGATCTTCGCCGTCGTAATCGCCTGCCCGACATGCCGCTGCGTGTGATCCGCGATGTGGACCAGCAAGCCGCCGAGCCGCGTCGGCCTCGCCTGGCGGCCAACGGTCCTCGGCGCTTCCAAATCCGTTCCCGCCAGAGCGCGAATCCGCCGTCTTGCGTCCTCAAATGTCGCTGCCATTTCCGCGAAAACCTCGTCCCCCTGCGCGCCCGCGTCCATCTCCTCCCGCAGCGCCATCAGCTGCTCCTCATTCAGCTGTCTTCCCTCGGCGTAGCTCAGCAGCCGGTCGATGCTGCGTGCGATGTGCCGGATGTGAAACGCCACGGGCGCTACTCCGCCCGGTCGCGCGTTCAATTCCTGTGCGCTCAAATTACGGCACCACCGCTCCAGGTCCTCGTCCGCGAGCTCCAGCGCGTGCAGCACCGCGCGATGCACCACTCGGACTTCCGGAAGCGTTCCGCGCAGCCACGGTTCCGGTTGTGTTGTCTGTGTCATTGGTTTAGCAGCTTCCTTGCCGCGTGACTCTGATACTATTTTGGGTCGTCTTTGCGAATCCAATCTAACCGAGAATTATCCAGAATGCTCCCCGATCTCACGCTTTGTCGCCGTCTGCGCAATCTGCAGCGGCCTTACCGCGCAGTCGCAAATTTGCTTCTGGCGATCTCTGCCGTCTTTTGTATCGCAACGGGGGCTGCCTCTGCGCAGACCGCGGCGCCCGCCGTTGCCGCTGCCGACCCCGCCAAATATCTCGACGATATCAAAGCGCTCACCGCTCCTGAAATGGAAGGCCGTGGCGACGGCTCCAAAGGGCTCACGCTCGCTGAGCATCTTCTCGTTGCCCGCTACAAAGCGCTGGGGCTGGAGCCGGGTGGCAAGAAAGATTACCTGCAATCATTTCGCGTGGTCACCGGCCGCCGTATTCAGCCCGGCACCAAAATGTCCGCGCACGTCAATGGCGAAAAATCACAGTCCTATGAAGTCAACGATGGTTTCATTCCGCTGACATTTTCTTCCACCGGCAACGCCAAAGGCGACATCGTCTTTGCCGGCTACGGCATCACTGCGCCGGAATTTTCCTACGATGACTATCACGATGCCGACGTGCACGAAAAAATTGTTCTGGTTCTGCGCGGCGAGCCGGAATTGCTGGCCCAGAAAGCGGGTAGCGGCGGCCATACCGTTCATGCCGCACTGGTCACCAAAGCCATCAACGCCAAAAATCACGGCGCCCTGGCCATGATTGTCGTCAACGGCAAGCTTCCCACAGGCGAATCCGACGAGCTGCTGCCTTTCGGCGACGCCGAAGGACCGGAAGAAGCTGGCATCCTGTGCCTGCAGGTCAAATCTGGTATCGCCGACGATTGGCTGCGCCCGACGGGGCTTTCCGCCGCCGAGATGCAGGACTCCATCGAAAAGGAAAGAAGCGCGGGCTTCTCTGTTCCGCTGGATAGTTCCGTGGACGTGACGCTGAAAATCGAAACGCAGCACGCCACAGTCAACAACGTTCTCGCCTTTCTGCCTGGCAAGACTGATGAATACGTCATCGTCGGCGCCCATTACGATCATCTCGGCCGGGGCGATTCGCATTCGCTCGCGCCATCGCAAATTGGCCAGATCCACCCCGGGGCGGACGATAACGCTTCCGGCACCGCCGGCGTTCTTGAATTGGCGCGCGTGTTTGCTCCGCTGGCCGGCAAACTCGACCGCGGCATCCTCTTTGCCAATTTTGCCGGCGAAGAGCTTGGGCTCCTCGGCTCCGCTGAATGGGTCAAAGAACCGACTCGTCCGCTCGAGAAGGCCGTGGTCATGCTCAACATGGACATGATCGGCCGGATCAAGGACGCCAAGGTTTTTATCGGTGGCGTGGGTACTGGAAGCACGCTCAAATCCGCGCTGGAGGACGCCGCCCAGGGCAGCGGCTTCCGCCTCGAATACTCCGAAAGCGGCTATTCCTCGAGTGACCACACTTCTTTTGTCACCAGGAAAATTCCCGTACTGTTCTTCTTTTCCGGGCTGCACGCGGATTACCACAAGCCTTCCGATACCTGGGACAAAATCAATTCGTCCGCCGCGGCGCAGTTGCTGAATCTGGTTTCCAAGGTCAGTGTCGAACTTGCCGATGCCGACGAAAAACCCAAATTCGTAGTCGTCGCTGAAAATCCTCACGCGGGTGGTCTGCCTGGAGGCGGGGGCAGCGGTTACGGCCCCTATTTCGGGTCAGTTCCCGATTTTGGCGAAACGGAAAACGGCGTGCGCTTCTCCGATGTTCGTCCCGGATCGCCCGCGGCCAAAGCCGGGCTGCAGGGCGGCGATATCCTGGTGCAATTCGGCGACAAGACGATCAAGAATCTTTTTGATTTCACCGATGCGCTGCGCCGCAGTAAGGTCGGCGATGTGGTGGAGGTTACCGTCATGCGCGCCGGCAAACCACTAAAGGCTTCTGTCACTCTCGAACAGCGAAAGTAGGCTTTCACGAATGCGCAGAATTCTATGCTTCGCATTGCTGGCCGTTGTCGTCGCCACATCCTGCTCAGTCGTCAGGCTTCATTCGGCGCCGCACGCAGGGATGCCCGCGCAGGAAGTGCCGCTGTCTCTGCTCACGCCCGAAGAGCAGAAGCATCTGAAGAATGTTCACCAGCTCACGTTCGGCGGCCAGAATGCCGAGGCCTACTTCTCCGCCGACGACAGGCAGCTGATTTTTCAGCATCAGGGCACCGGCGTTCCGTGCGATCAGATCTATTCCATTCCGGTGGACACGCCCGACAGCAAGACCGCGACGCCGAAATTGCTGAGCACCGGAAAGGGCCGCACCACCTGCAGCTATTTCTTTCCCTCCGGCGATCGCATCCTCTTTTCCTCCACTCATGCGGCCAGCGCAGAATGCCCACCCAAACCGGATTATTCGCGCGGCTACGTCTGGCCGATTTATGACACCTATCGCATCTACACCGCCAAGCCCGATGGCAGCGACCTCAAATTGCTCTCCGACGCGCGCGGCTACAACGCGGAGGCCACCATTACTCGCGACGGCAAGCACATCGTCTTCACTTCCACGCGCAACGGCGATCTCGACATCTACACCATGGACGCCGATGGCAAAAACGTGAAGCAATTGACTCACGAAGTTGGCTACGATGGAGGGCCGTTCTGGTCTTACGACGGCAAGAAAATTGTGTATCGCGCGGAGCATCCCAAAAACGCCTCCGAAGAAGCGGACTACAAAGATCTGCTCGGCAAAGGGCTAATTCGTCCCGGCAATCTAGAGATCTGGGTCATGAGCGCGGACGGCGGCAACAAGCATCAGGTCACCCACAACGGAGCCGCCAATTTTGCGCCCTACTGGTTCCCCGACGGCAAGCGCATCATCTTCGCGTCCAATCAGGCCGGTCCCAAAAACGGCCGCGACTTCGACCTGTATGTCATCAATGAAGACGGCAGCGGCCAGGAGCGCATTACCTACCATCCCGACTTTGACGGTTTCCCAATGTTCACCTCCGATGGCAAACGCCTGGTCTGGGCCTCCAACCGCAATGGAAAAGAGCCTCACGAAACCAATATTTTTCTGGCCGACTGGGTGGACTAAATTCTTGCCAGCGTTGGGTTAACTTGCCCGCAATGGAAGTACTGCGCTAAAGTCACCCGCGATCCGAGGGGCACATGACAACC
>Ga0187821_10000291_pt1 | contig 12279 bp, 7 predicted proteins | sample NC_wetland_sal_i_20_FD_132442 | JGI IMG/M metagenome (GOLD analysis project Ga0187821, IMG submission 132442) | Wetland sediment microbial communities from Neuse River Estuary, North Carolina, USA - SourceSoil_1 | ecosystem: Environmental > Aquatic > Freshwater > Wetlands > Sediment | place...
ATCGGGCGGTTGTTGCATGAGTTTGCCGTGGTGATCACGGCTGCCATTCTGGTTTCAGGCCTGGTATCGCTGACCTTGACGCCGATGCTGAGCAGCCGCTTTTTGCGTCCGCCTTCGGAGACGCGACACGGGGCCATGTACAACGCCACTGAGCGCATGTTTGACGGCGCGCTGCGCTTCTACGACTGGTCGCTGGCCAGGGTGCTGCGCCACAAGCTGGCTACTTTGCTGGTCAGCTTTGTTGTCGTCGGGTTGACCCTTTTCCTTTACGAGAGCACAAAGACAGGCTTCATCCCCAATGAGGACACCGGCCTGCTGTTCGGCTTTATTCAGGCGCAGGAAGGCATCGGCTTCGACCAGATGGGGCAGAAGATGCAGCAGATCGCCAACATCACCATGGCCGATCCCAATGTCGAATTGACCATGACCTTCTACGGCAGCCCAGTCAATCAGGGCCGGGTATTCATGCACCTGAAGGACGTAAAACACCGGGTCAACCAGATCAGCGCCAACCAGGTTATCCAGGAGTTGCGGGGTAAGTTTCTGAAGAACGTTCAGGGGGTTTACGTATTTCTGCAGATCCCGCCAACTATCAACGTGGGCGGCAGCCTGACCAATGCGCAGTATCAGTATGCGCTGCAATCGCCCGACATCAAGGAGTTATACGCCGACGCGCCCAAGCTGGAAGGGGCGCTGCGCCGAATTCCTCTGCTGCAGGACGTGAGCAGCGATTTGCAGATTCACAATCCGCAACTGGACGTGAGAGTGGACCGCGATAAGGCCTACGCTCTGGGGCTGACGGCGCAGCAGGTTTCCGACGCCCTTTACTCGGCCTTTGGGCAGCGCCAAGTCAGCACCATCTATGCGCCCAGCAACGAGTACTACGTCATCCTGGAGCTGCAGTCGCCCTATCAGAACAATCCCCAGGCACTCAACATGATCTATGTGAGAGCCAAGGACGGCAAGCTCATTCCTTTGAGCACCGTGACCCAGGTGGTGCCCGACCTGGGGCCTTTGACCGTCAACCACCTGGGACAACTTCCCGCGGTCACGCTCAGCTTTAACCTCAAGCCCGGAGTCTCGCTGGGCGAGGCCACAAAGGCGGTGGAGCAAGTAGCCAACCAGATGCTGCCGGCGAACGTGCAGCGCAGCTTTCAGGGAACGGCGCAGGCCTTTCAGCAATCCTTCCGTGGCCTTGGTCTGCTGCTGCTGGCCGCCATTCTGGTCATCTACATCGTTCTGGGCATTCTGTATGAAAGCTTCATCCATCCCCTGACTATTTTGTCCGGTCTGCCCTCGGCCGCGGTGGGCGCACTGGCTACTCTGATTTTGTTCCACCAGGAGCTGAACCTGTACTCCTTCGTGGGCATCATCATGCTGATCGGCATTGTGAAAAAGAACGCCATCATGATGATTGACTTCGCCCTGGTCAACGAGCGCGAGAAGGGCGAAACTCCTGAGGAATCCATTTATCAGGGCGCGCTGGTGCGCTTCCGGCCCATCATGATGACCACCATGGCCGCACTTATGGGTATGGTGCCGGTGGCGGTGGGTTGGGGAACCGGCTCGCTGCAAGGTTTGGGGCTGGCGGTAGTGGGCGGCCTGATCTTTTCTCAGATCATCACTCTCTATATCACGCCCGTGTATTACGTCTACCTGGATGAGATACAGAACTGGCTGAACCGCAAATGGTCGCGCTTCACCGGCCGCCGCAACCGGGGAGAAACGGTGCCGCATGAGCCAGTTCCCGCCGACTGAAACAGGCCGGTCCGCGCGTTGGTAACATTGGACGGTTGGATGCAACACAGTCTGCAGAATACGGTGTCCCTTCTGGCCCGCACGCCTGCTGCTCTGAATGCCTTGCTGCGTGATCTGCCGGAAAATTGGGTTCTAAGCAATGAGGGTGAAAACACCTTCAGCGCGTTCGATGTGGTCGGCCATCTTATTCACGGCGAACGCACAGATTGGATGCCGCGGGCGAGAATGATCCTGGAATTCGGAGAAACTCGAGCCTTTGAACCATTTGATCGCTTCGCACAGGCGCGGGAGAGTCAGGGCAAGTCGCTGGGGCGGTTGCTGGACGAGTTTTCCCGCCTGCGGTCTGAAAACCTGAAGCAACTGCATGGGTTGAATCTGCGCCCGGAAGATCTTCAGCGGCATGGACGACATCCTGCGCTCGGGGCAGTAACTCTATCTCAGTTACTGGCGGCCTGGGCGGCTCATGACTTGACTCATCTGCACCAGATTTCAAGAGTTATGGCCCATCAATACCGGCAGGCTGTGGGTCCGTGGAGCAAATACCTCGGAGTAATGCACTGCTCCGGACATAGCTCTTCGTAAGATAAGTTATCCAACAGCTCCAGTAATTCCAAGCATACAAGCACTTACCCGCTAAGTGCCCTCTCTGAGTCACTAAGGGCCCGCGTGTGGCGTATCATATTAACCAAGCCGTAATTAACTAAATCCGTCAAACACTCAGGATCCAGAAAGGACTCCAGGATGGCGAATTTATCTGCAGTTATCAGTCAGCTTCGCCGGGAACGCGACCGGGTATCACATGAACTGGAACGTCTTGAACATGCGATTAAGGCACTTGACCACATCGGTGGAAGCGGCGCCGGCCATAGAAGCGCTTCCGCGAAGCGCGGCCGCAGACCGCGGCGCAGGCTCTCAGCAGCGGCGCGGGCGAGGATAGCGGCGGCACAGCGGGCGCGCTGGGCGAAGTTCAGATCGAAGCAGGCGAAGTAGCTCCCTCCCTGCTAACTTACGACTCAACTAGAACTTCACGAGTTCAGACTCGCAAGTTGTACTGTACTTAGATATCTTTCGCCAATGCAGGTAACCTGTTGAATCAGAGTTCCCCTGACTACTTAGCGAATCAGTACTGTAACTGGATTGCTAGCCTTCGTCATCGGGCGGGCCGGCCGAGCCGGCCAAGTCCTGGGGTTTGATTTTTTCGGTATTAAAGCGGGCCGCACGCTCGCGCATAGTCTTGAGCACCTCTTCCAGCTCGGGAGGTTCGCCTTTAATCCACCGCAGTGGGTTGATGCGCGCCACCACAAAGGAGCGCAGATAGGGGCTGACCAGCCCGCGCTCCTTCAGTTTTTTGACCACGGCGGCCACTTTGTCCTCCAGGTCGAGCACCATGGTTGCGTGCTTCTCATGCACCTTGATGGCGGCGCGCAGCGATTCGTCGGTCAGCGCCTCCAGCCGCCGCAGAACGGGATGGTAAGCGCCACCACCGAAGCGCGGGCGGCGTTCGTAGCACACGCCGAGCGTTACCAGCGCCGCCTCGTCCAGATAAAAGGCAAACTGCGATTCCGCACGTGAAGCATCTTCCTCCAGCAGGCCGCGATAGATGCGTATGACCTCCAGCGACCGTTCCTTCAGGTTGTGCGCCTTCTCCGTGTTCAGCGCCAGGATCTGCCAGGCCACTTCGGGCTCGGCGACAATCAAAGCCGCGATGGCCTTGGCACCCAGGCGGCGCATCGCTTCCAGGCGATGACGGCCGTTGGGAGTCCAGAAGCCTTTGCCCTCCGGCGCGACAACCGCGATGACCGGGTCGAGAAAACGTCCGGTGCGGTTGATCACGTCGGCCAAACGTTTGTGGTGCGCGTCAGAGAGATCGCGCTGAAAGGGAGTGGGTTCGATGGCGCCGATCGGCAGAATCGAAAGAAGAACCGAATGCCCGCCCAGGGGTTCCTTGTAGATTCCCACCACGCAGCCGCCGGCTTTGTCCACCACTTCGGCCGCGCTGGCGGCCGGTCCTTCCAGTTTTTCCAGCCGGCACTCGCCGGCGGTTAAACCTTTGCTGCCGGGCTTGGCTTTGCGCGGACGCCGCCGCGCCTTTGCGCGCTTGACCATGCCGATGATTCTACTTGAGCCGGCAAGCCCAGAAGATATAAGCGCGGTCCACCGCCTTTGCCGGTTGCTGGTATTGTCTTATATTCCAGGCGTGAGGCCCATCATGAGCGAACTGGTACAACTCACCCGGCAAGGCCCTGTCGCCATTATCACCATCAATAACCCGCCGGTGAACGCGTTAAGCCCGGGGGTTATCGAAGGTCTGGCGGAGAGGCTGCGGCAGGCGCAAGCTGAGGCCGGCGTTGACGCGGTGGTGGTGATCGGCGCCGGACGCACCTTCGTGGCGGGAGTCGATATCAAAGAATTTCAGCGAATCACTTCCGGCGAGGCGCCGCGTACCGACGGCCTGCTTGCGCTGCTTCCGGCTATCGAAAGCTGCTCCAAGCCGGTAGTCATGGCCATCCATGGCAATGCCTTTGGCGGCGGGCTGGAACTGGCGCTGGCGGGGCATTACCGGGTGGCCGCTGCAGACGCCCAGGTAGGCCAGCCCGAGGTGAAGCTGGGCTTGATTCCCGGAGCGGGCGGCACCCAGCGCCTGCCGCGGCTGGCGGGCGTGGCAAAGGCATTGGAGATGTGCGCCACCGGCAATCCTGTTTCCGTACCGGAAGCGTTGCGAGCCGGCATTATTGACCGGGTCATAGAAGGCGATCTGCTCGCCGGAGCTGTCGCCTTCGCCCGCGAGGTCGCGGGCAAGCCGGCGGTGAAGGCCCGCGACCGCGCCGGCAAGCTGGGCACGCCGCAGTCAAACGCCCCTATTTTCGCCGCTGCGCGCGAGGTGGCGCATAAAAAGCAGCGCGGCTGGAAGGCGCCCCTGGCCGCCATCGAGCTGGTGGAAGCGGCCACCCATCTGCCGTTTGAGAAGGGCCTGAAGCTGGAGCAGGCGTGTTTCCGGGAGTGTCTATTTTCGGAACAGTCGAAGGCGCTCATCCATGTTTTTTTTGGCGAACGCGAGGTGGGCAAGATTCCGGACGTCCCCAAAGATACGCCGGCCCTGCCGGTGAACTCGGTGGCGGTGGTGGGCGCGGGTACCATGGGCGGCGGAATCGCCATGGTGTTTGCCAATGCCGGCATTCCGGTGTTGCTGCGGGAAGTGGACCAGGCGGCGCTGGACCGCGGCCTCGCCGGCATTCGCAAGAACTACGCCACCTCCGTTGAGCGTGGGCGGTTCCCACAGCAATTTGTGGACCAACGCCTGCGGCTGATCACGCCCACCCTCAGTTTCGACGGCTTGGCCGGAGTTGACATGGTGGTGGAGGCCGTCTTCGAAAGCATGGCACTGAAGAAGGAGGTATTCACTCAGCTCGACCGGGTGTGCCGGCCGGACGCGATCCTGGCCAGCAATACCTCCACCCTCAGCATTGACGAAATTGCCTCCGCCACCTCACGGCCGGAGGCCGTAATCGGCACGCATTTCTTCAGTCCGGCGAACGTCATGCGCTTGCTGGAAATCGTGCGCGGCCAGGCCACCAGCAGGCAGACCATCGCCAGCTGCATGCAGCTGGCAAAAAAGCTGGGCAAGGTGGGCGTGCTGGTGGGCAACTGCCGCGGCTTCGTAGGCAACCGCATGTTCCATCCTTACCGGCGCGAGGCCCAGTTCCTGGTGGAAGAGGGCGCCACGGTGGAAACCGTGGACCAGGCGCTCTACGATTTCGGCATGGCCATGGGGCCGCTGGCCACCGGCGATCTTGCCGGCCTGGATGTGGGGTGGCGCATCCGCAAGGAACATCGCCATTTGGCAAAACCGGGAGTGCGCCAGCCACTCGCCGAAGACCGCCTCTGCGAAATGGGACGCTATGGGCAGAAGACCGGCGCCGGGTGGTACCGCTACGATGAAAAGCGGCGCGCCCTGCCCGATCCCGGGGTGAACCAGATGGTGCACAAATGGGCGGCCGAGGCCGGCATTGCGCAGCGCCAAATTCCGCCGGAGGAGATCCTGGACCGCTGCATTTACGCGCTGGTGAATGAGGGCGCGCGCATCCTGGAGGAAGGAATCGCCTTGCGCGCCGTGGATATTGACATCATTTATCTCAACGGCTATGGATTTCCTGCTTATCGCGGCGGTCCCATGTGGTATGCCGATACTGTAGGCCTGCCGAAGGTGTACGAGCGCATCCGCGAGTTCCGCGAGCGTCATGGCGAACAGTGGGAGCCCGCGCCGTTGCTGAAGCAGTTGGCGGAAAGCGGCGGAACCTTCGCCTCCTTCAGCAAGCCCCAATCCGCCGCCGCGTAACCGCGGTCTTTTAATACACTTGTTGACACCCTTGTAGACGTTTGTTAGAGTCGCGCGGCACTGGCGAGGACGTTTCGCCCATGCTCTCCGCAACCTGCTGGGAGCCAAAGGTTTGTCCCGCCTGAACGGAGCGCCGCAAGATGGCGACTCAACGCCACAGTTTCGAAATTCCTCTGGCCGATTTTGCCGCCACGCTGCTGCTGCAACGTGAACTGGGGCAGCGTGCCCAGTTGATCGCCGAGCAGGCAGCCCAGCTTGAGCCGGGCCTCGATGTAGCCGTTTATATCATTGAAGACCAAGAAGATCCGGCCTGGACGCGGAAGGGGCTGAGCGGCGACCTCGGGGCGGGCAGCGAGCAGCTCGAGTTCCGCGCCGGTACCCTGGGCATGATAGCCGAGCTTTCCGCGCCATACCTGGTGCTGCATGCCTCCCAGCTGACGCGCGAAGACTATGCCCACCTCGACGTGCGCCGCACCCTGGCCTCCCTGGCTTACGTTCCCCTGCTGGCCCAGGGCACGCTGGCGGGCGCCATCGAACTGGTCAGTTACGACCGCCCGCTCTCCCATTCCCTGCTCGAGCGGGTCAGCGTTTTGGCCCAGCTCGCCGCTCCCGCGCTGGCCGCCGCCCTCGCTTACGAAGGTGAACGCAACAACAGCCTGCAGTCCATTACCCGGGTCACGCAGATGTACGACCTGGAAAAGGTTTTCAATTCACATCTGGAAATGGACGAACTGCTGGCCACCATCGCCGCCAAGGTCCAGGAGGTGATGAGTGTCCAGGCGGCGAACGTGTGGATGGTGGAGGGTGAAAGCGTCACCCTGATGCAGCAGGAAGGTGCGGATGCGACGGTGGAATCGGGCACGCGGCAAGGTCCGGCCGATGGCGTAGCGGGGAAGATTTCCGATGATGGCGAACCCGTCCTGATTGACGACCCGGATGACGAACGCCTGCGAGCCCGTAACGGCGAGGTGGAAGAGGGCGCCATCTTTTCGCTGCTGGCCCTGCCGCTCATGGACCGCGAATCCCTGGTGGGTGTGATTGAGGTTGTCAATCGCCTGGACGGGGAGCCCTTCGACGAAGACGACCAGTTCGTGCTGTCGAACATCTGCGAGACCGCCAGCAACGCGCTGCACAACGCCAGCCTGCTGCTGGCGGAGCGCAAGCTGGAAATCCTGCACACTCTGGTCAACGTCAGCACTGAAATCACCTCCACCCTTAACCTTGACCGCGTTTTGCAGACCGTGGTGAATGGGCCTGCGGCCGTCATTCCCTACGAGCGCGCCGCGATTGCCATGGAAGAGCGCGGCCGGACGAAGTTGAAGGCCGTATCCGGCAAGCTGCAAATCCACGCCGGTGATCCGGAAACTGCGGATCTGGGCGAGCTCCTGGAGTGGGCGGCGTTCTTGGACGGCGAACTGCTGATCGCCCAGCATGGTGACGAAATTGACAATGACCGTGAGGATACGCGAGAGAAATTCCGGGAGTATTTCGCGAAATCCGGAATGCGTGCGTTCTATTCGCTTCCTATGCGGGATGATCAGGGGGCGGTGGGAATCCTGGCTTTCGAGAGTTCGGATCCGGACTTTCTGAATGACGCCCATTTCGAAATGATCCGGGTTTTGGCGGCCCAGGCCACGGTGGCGATCCGCAACGCCTCGCTTTACCGCGAAGTTCCTTTTATTGATGTTCTGGAACCCTTAATCCACAAGAAACAAAAATTTTTCGCACTGGAAAAACGGCGTCGCATCGCCTACATGGCCGCTGCCGCGGCAGCAATCGTATTCCTGGCGGTGTTTCCCTTTCCCATGCGGGTGGATGGCAGCGCGACGGTTTCGCCCTCGCGTTTGGCAAAGATTGAGCCTGAGGTCGCGGGCGTGGTCCGCCAAATCTACGTGCGTGAGGGTCAGCACGTAAGCAAGGGCCAAGTACTGGCCGACCTGGAAGACTGGGACTATCGCGCCGCCCTGGCTGGCGCGCAAGCCAAGTACCAGACCGCGCTTTCAGAAATGAATCGCGCCCTTGCCCGCAACGATGGCAGCGAGGCGGGGGTGCAGCGGGTTCAGGCTAATTACTGGGAGTCGGAAGTTCAGCGGGATGAGGTCCGTTTGCAAAAAACGCACCTCTCCTCCCCCATAGATGGCGTAGTCATCACGCCGAAGGTGGAAGATTTTGTCGGCCGGGAGCTTAAACCCGGCGACGAATTCGCCCAGGTGGCTGACTCATCCCTGGTCACGGTGGATGTAGCCGTCGAGGAACCGGATGTTCCCCTGCTACGTCGCGGCGCCCGGGGTTGGCTCAAGCTCGATGGCTATCCCGCCCGCACCTTTCGCGGGGCGGTGGACATCATCAGTCCGCGGAGCGAGGTTCTGGGCGATGAGCGGGTGTTCTATGCCCGTGTCAGCGTGCCCAATCCCGGCAATTTGATGCATGAAGGCATGCGTGGCCGGGCCAAGCTGGCGGTGGGCTGGCGCCCTGTCGGTTATGTGCTCTTCCGCCGGCCAGTTATGTGGAGCTATGCCAAGCTTTGGTCCTGGGTGGGATTGTGAAGTTTTCGAGGGAATGATGCGAGTCAAGCTCAGCACATTGTCGTTACTGTTGGCGGCCGGGTTGGTGGCGTGCGGCAAATCCGGGCCCGACACTCCAGTCCTGGCGGCTTCGCCGGCAGTCGTTGCTCCAGCGCCGCCCGCGCCTGCGGCGGCAACTCCGCGAAATAGTCCGCTGACCGCTTCAGGTCCGCTGCTGGTGGAAAACCAGGTGGATGTTGCCGCCCAGCGGCCCGGGCAGGTTTCAAAGCTGCTGGCCGACGTCGGCCAGGCGGTAAGCAAGGGGCAGTTGCTGGCCGCTCTGGATGACCGGCAGCTCAGTGCAGAGCGGGACGCCGCCTTAGCCAGGCTGCACAGTGCCGAGGCCAATCTCAACGACTGGCAAGCCGAAACCCGCATGGCGGAGGCCGACTTCCGCCGCGCTCAAGGCATGTACCAGGCCAAGCTAAATACGGAAGAAGAACTCGATCATGCCCGCTACAAAAAGGAGGGCTCCCTGTTCGAGGTCGAAAAAGGCAAGCAGGAACTCCTCCGTGCGCAGGCCGACTTGCAGGCGATCACTCTGGAGCTGGAAAAGACTCACATTCGCGCCCCGTTCGATGGCGTGGTGGCCCGCCGCTACGTGCGCGTAGGCCAGGAAATAGCCACCGGCGACCGCATCTTCTGGGTTACGGCGGTAAGGCCGTTACGGGTAAAGTTCACTCTGCCGGAGAACTTCATTGGCAGGATAAAGGTCGGCCAGAACCTGGCCCTGACCTGCCTCGACGAGCCCGGCGTAAGGCACCAGGCCAAGGTGATCCAGGTCAGCCCGGTGGTTGACCCTTCCAGCGGCACCTTCGAGGTGCTGGCGCAAGTGGTGAATCCCGGCGGGAATCTGCGCCCCGGGATGACCGCCAGCGTCAGCCTTGAGAACCTGAAATGAACATTGTTGAGGCGCTGGAAGTTGCGCTGCCGCCTCTCCCCGCCCGGCATGCTCCGAAGCGCCTGCCTCGCGTCGAAGCCAACCTTCTTGCGCACGAGGACCTCGAAGGTGGCGTTCCGACTGTGTTGGTGATGAAGCCGGGTTCCGACGGCTTCTATCGTCTCTCGCCGCAACAATGGGAGCTTCTCCAGCTTTGCGACGGCCGCCGCTCTCTTGCTCAAATCGCAGAGCAGTTTCAGGGGACCACAGGAACCCAGTGCGCGGAGGAGGATGTCCGTGAGCTTGTGGATTTTCTCTCCGCTACCGACCTGCTTTATAAGCCCGCCAGTGAACGCATCGGCGCGCTGGCGGACGAACTGCGTCGACAGCGTCGCCATAGCCGAAAATCGAGGTTTGGCGATGTCTCAGAGATTCAGATCTTTTCCTTCGATCCTGATGCCATCCTCACCAGCATCTATCCTTATTTGCGATTCATTTACACCCGTTGGTTCACTCTTTTAACCGTGGCCTTATTTTTCTGCATGGGTTCCATTTTTGTCGCCAACTGGGGTGAGATCTGGCGGGACACGGGCACTTACTACACCTTCTCGCAGAAGGGATTTCATGATCTTGCCGAATTCTGGGTGCTGTTGTTCCTGATCGCTATCGTTCATGAGACCGCGCACGGGCTTACCTGCAAGCATTTTGGAGGCGGGGTACATCGCATGGGATTTCTCCTCATGTACTCGTTGCCTTGTTTTTTCTGCGATACGACGGAAGCCTGGGTGCACACCGGCCGGACCGGACGGATTCTTACCATGTTGGCGGGCATCTGGGTTGAACTCACGGTTTGCGCCTTCGCTACCCTGACGTGGTGGGGAACTTCGCCCGGCAGCTGGGTGCACGACATGGCCTACAAAATCATATTGTTCACGGGCATTGCGGTCGTCGTGCTGAACATCAACCCCCTTATCAAGCTGGATGGCTACTTCATTTTTTGCGAATTGATTGGCATTGGCGATCTGAAAGAAAAGTCCACGGCCTACACCTCCAGTTGGGTACGCGGTAAGGTATTTGGCTTGCCTGTGGAAGTGGAGTACGTGCCTCCGCGCCGGCGCCCGCTTTTCATTGGCTACGCTCTGGCCTCGGGCGCCTACAGCTATGGCCTGTTGCTAGCGTTGATTGGATTTTCAAACAACGTGCTGCGCGCCTTCAGCCCGGAGTGGGCCTTCTTGCCGGTTTTGGCGATTGCCTACGTGCTATTCAAGTCGCGTCTGGTGATGTTGGAGAGATTTATGAGAACTGTCTACCTCGACAAGAAAGGACGCCTAGGCCGATTGTTTCGAGGCCGGCCGGCCGTTATTACGGCGATGGCCGCGGCGCTGCTGTTGGCACCGTTCTGGCCGGTTTACGTACAGGGCCGGTTCGAGCTCCGGGCTCATGATCGTGCGGTCGTGCGCACCGCGGTGGGCGGCAGCGTCGCCCGGGTTTTCGTTGCCGAGGGACAGGCAGTATCCGCGGGTGCACCTTTGCTGCGCCTTAGGAATTTGGCTTTGGAATCGGAGGCAGCGCAGGCGCAGGCGGATCTCAGCTCGGCCCAAGCCCGCGCCTTTCAGGCGGAGTTGCATTACAGCGGCTGGGCTCCCGCCGACCAATACCGGCGGCAGCTTGCTGAACGCAAGCGGTTGCTGCAACAACAAATGGAGGAGCTCGAGCTTGCCAGCCCGATTTCCGGCACCATCACCACCCCACGCGTGGGTGACCTGGAGGGTTCGTTCCTGCAGCCCGGAACCACCGTACTGGAGATTGCTGATTTGTCCACTTTGGAAGCCAGGGTCTATCTATCCGAGCAGCAAATGCGAGATTTGCACCCGCAAGCCCGCACGGAATTACACCTCGATTCCTCCTGGCGAACGCTTTCCGGCAGCCTGGCGGGTGTGGCGCCGGCTTCCACGCATCTTGCTCCGGGGTTATCGCAGCAGCAGCAATCCTATAAGGGGTTGGAGCCGCCGCCATATTATGTGGCTTGGGTGAATGTAAGCCATTCGCCAGAACTGCTGGAGAACATGTCAGGGACGGCAAAAATCTTTGTACGCCGGGAAAGCATTATTCAGGCTGCAGGACGTACACTTCGCGACGTCGTAACCCGCAAGGTGTGGTAAATAAAGAAGGCCGCACCGTAGTGCGGCCCTCGGACGAAGTGGGAGGAAGTGTTAGAAGCGGGTCACTTTCCCGAATCGATTGGATTTGCCAAAGCGGTTGGACTTGCCGAGTCGATTCGACTTGCCGAAGCGGCTGGACTTCGCCAGCGTGCTGCTCTTTTCTGCTCCCTCGGACGCCGTTTCTGCTTGTGTCACGTTGCTGGCCACGATCGCCTTCTTCACTGCTTCCCGGTTCCCGATCAACGATTTCTTCTGCACCGACATTGAATCCTCCGTTAGCGGACCGTTGGTCCGGATCTTTTTTGCGCCGCGGCCATTTCTCTTGTCCGTCGGTCTCGCGCATGGATGTTGCACGTCCCGTGCCAAAAATCGTCACCGGCTGTTCAATCAACAAATTCAACAGGATACAAACGTTAAACCCGAGGCGCGTGCGCATTCTTCCCAAATTGCTCACCTCAAATGGTTAAAAATTAACCAAGCCCCGTTAAGTTTTTAACCCCCTGCGCGAATGCGGGTGAATTCTTAACTCTTTTGCACGTTGTATTTGCGGCAGAGATACTTCATTTTCTGGGGATCCAT
>Ga0187821_10000293_pt1 | contig 12254 bp, 9 predicted proteins | sample NC_wetland_sal_i_20_FD_132442 | JGI IMG/M metagenome (GOLD analysis project Ga0187821, IMG submission 132442) | Wetland sediment microbial communities from Neuse River Estuary, North Carolina, USA - SourceSoil_1 | ecosystem: Environmental > Aquatic > Freshwater > Wetlands > Sediment | place...
CCTCAAGCGGAATGTTTTCGCTCCAGTTGCCAAAACGAAACTCGAGTTCAACACCGCCGGGCTGAAGCACTCGTACATCCGCTAGCTCGCCCGTCTCGCGATCGACCTCCAGCAATACCTGGTCAAACGGTTGTTCCGGGCCAGAGAGGCTGGCATCGCCGTTGGTCGCTTGCGCTGCGGCTGAATCGGCTCTCTTCCCTTCCCCGCGCGGCAGGCAGCGCAAGGTAACGTGTCCTGGAGTTGCAGGCGGCGAGGCCAAGTCAATCCGGTCACAGAGGGTTGAGAGCTTGGTCTTCCCGGTGAGCAGGGCGAGAGGAGTTCGCCAGTCGGTGCTTTCTTTCATCGGCGCACGCGTCACAGTGTGATCGGCCGGCACGAAGAACCACACTGTCTTCCCATCAGCGACGAATAGTTTTGTCTCGGGCGATTCATATTCCCACCGCATGCGACCCGGTCGGCTGAAATAAACCGTCCCCGACTCGGCCTGGGCGCTGTTCCGGGCGTTGCTATAGCGCTCCAAAAAGATCGCCTTGAGCGTCTTCGCGTTGTGGTAGCGGTTCTCGACGGCGCGTACGATCGGAGCCGCCTCTGGCGAAGTCTCCGCCTTCAACACCACAGGCGCCAGCACAAACAAGATCGCCAGCAATGAGAGCGTTCGTGGACCCATGCGTACAGTCTACCTCTGAATCGCGGTTCGAACTCCCGCGCCGCTTCATCTCTCTATGTTGTCGCTTCTGCTACGCAAAGCCACGCTGATGGGCTTCACGATTCGAACGCTGTTAGGATGACGACGACAGAGGTTCTAGGATGCCCTCCGCAACCGAAGACTACCCACCAACTGACGCTGCCCAGCAAATACCAAATCCGGCCCAAACTGTTCGGTCTTCGGCTTTGGCGTGCGTCGCACGATTCGTTCAAGAACACGCGTTTCGCGTGATTCTTATCTCGGCGGGTATTCTGATTCCCTGCTTCTGGCACCGTCACATTGAAGCGGGAGACCTCGCCAGCCATACCTATAACGCTTGGCTGGCAGAGCTCATCGCCAAAGGCCAAGCCCCGGGCCTCTGGATCGCCAGGCAGTGGAATAACGTTCTCTGCGATCTTGCGATGAGCGACCTCGGAAACTTGGTCGGTCTGCGTGTGGCGGAGAAAATCGTCGTAGCGTCCGCTGTGCTGATCTTTTTCTGGGGCGCCTTTGCCTTGATGTCTGCCGCGACGCGCCGAGTCCCCTGGTTCGTTCTGCCCTGCCTCGCGATTTTTACCTACGGCTGGACCTTCGAAATGGGGTTCCTCAATTACTACGTCGCCCTGGGGTTCGCATTTTGGGGGCTCGCATTAATCTGGCAAGGCGAACGCTGGGAGTTAGCATGGGTGGCCCCTCTCGCTGTACTTAGCTGGCTCGCGCACCCTCTGGGCACGGTTCTCCTGATCAGCGTGGGCGCTTACCTAGCCATTACTCGTGTCCGGCCACGGTTTCAAGTGTACGTTACGGCAGCCGCTGCAGTCGCCTTGCTACTTGTGCCGAGCTACCTCGCGGCGCATTATCCCGTTCGCTGGTCCAACACGCCGGCTCGCTACTTCAATGGCGGGGACCAACTGTTCCTGTACGGGTCGCGCTATCAGACCCTCGGGTTTTGCCTTCTCGGCTTAGTTGCTGCGTTTCTGATCACAGACATCATCGTCCGCTGGCGCACGGGCAAATTGCTTTCCTCGATTGGCGTACCGTTGCAACTCTACGGGCTTTCGTTGCTGGCCGCCTGGTCACTCCCGAGCGGGATTCGCTTGCCGCAGTACCCGGCTCCCTTGAATTTGCTCGCGGAACGATTTACGACTGTCTGCGCCATATTTGCCTGCTGCTTGATCGCGGCCCTCCGGCCCAAGAAGTGGCATCTGGTGGGACTCTCTCTGATAGCGGTAATCTTTTTTTCGTTCCTCTATCAAGACACCGGCAAAGTCGACCAAATGGAGAGCGAGGTCGAGCATTTGGTGTCCGGGCTGCCCGCGGGTCAGCGCGTGATCTCCACCATCTGGACCTTTCCGAACTCGCGCATCTTTATCATGCACATCGTCGATCGCGCAGCGATCGGCCATGTACTTAGCTACGGTAACTACGAGCCCGCCACGCAGCAATTTCGCGTTCGCGCCCAGCCCGGAAACCGAATCGTGATTGCCGATTTTGCCGCTGGAGATGCCATCCAAACCGGCCAATACACTGTCCGGCCGCAAGACCTGCCCCTGGTGCAGATCTATCAGTGCGACCTCAGTCTGACACGCTTATGCATGCGAGATCTCGCTGCCGGGGAGAGAAACGGCCGCGTGGGCGTGCAGGCCGCCATTCATTAACGCGGATCATGAGTCGGGCAAGAAACTGCTGTTACCATCTAAAAAAGGCAACTTCAGGTGGGGTGAACGCCCGTCAGTTGACGGGCGTATCGTTGGGGCCGGCGATCGCGATCTGGTTGACCCGGATGATTGAGGTCTGGTCGACGTAATAGTGCCCGTCACCCGTGGTGCCGACAAGTACCGGGTCGGCATTCGCGGTATAGGTCAGGATATTGCCGTTGGCGTCGGACGATGTGGGGGCGTACGTAAACGTATAGCCGCTCTTGCTTCCTGAGCTCAAAACGGAGTCGATAAGGCCCGCGTTGCTGGCGCTAATCGTACCGCCATTGCCGCCGAGAGCGGGAAGCGTGGAGGAGTAGCCAACGTTGTAGGTCGTGCAGTATACGACTTCGGCCGTTGTGATGCTGCGAAGGCTCGATACAGCGGAAGCTTCGTTGGCCCGCATCTTCGAACGCAAGAAGTTCGGGATGGCGATGGCGGCGATGATCAGGATCACCGAAACTACAATCAAGAGTTCGATAAGCGAAAAACCGCGCGCCTCTCGTGACTTCCCGTACTTTCCGTCTTGTTCCGTTCGCGATCTCATTGGGCTGGGCCTCGCCAACTTCGATAAAACGAAGGGAGGAAGCAAAGGCTTCCTCCCCTTGTTTCGGTTTGAAGCTAGCTAATCGGTGTGCTGTTGATCGTGGCAGTCGTGCCCGTCGCATCCGCGCGGATCACGCCAGACTGATCGGTGAAGAACGTCCGTTGACCGGTCACGCCGCTGCTCGTCGGAACAGCCGTCATGGTGTATTGGAGAACGTTGCCGTTGCTGTCCGTCATACCTGCGGTGTAAGCGAACGAGTAACCGCTCTTGGTGCCGCCCGCCAACACTGCGTCGATCAACTCAGCAGAGGACGAGGTTGCCGTGCCGCCTGCCGGGCCGCCGAGGCTGGCAAGGGTCGAGGGATAGCCATTATAGGTCGTGGAATACTGGGTGGCGGTGGTGTTGATGGTGCGCATCGAACCCACGGCCGACGCTTCATTAGCCGCGATCTTCGAACGCAGCAGGTTCGGGATAGCGATCGCCGCGATGATCAGGATGATCGCCACAACGATCAAAAGCTCGATTAGCGAGAAGCCCTTCTGTTTGTTTCGCATAAATCTTCGGTATCTCTCCTTGGTGTATGTGGACTGGGCGCCTGCCAGTCGAGTGTTAATTGAGCAACGCCGCTTCCATCGCCCGGAAGTCCAGTAATGCATTCAGCACAATCCACTTAAGTCCTTCTGCGTGAAAGCTGTGAAACGGGCCCGCGGCCGGGCAAATCATTTCCTCGGGCGCCTGTTCCGGTGACGAACAAAGGCAACTTGCCGAAAAGTGTCAGCGGAAGTAGACGCAAAGTGTCGCTCAGCGGCCACCGACGCCGCTCAACTAGCCTCTTACTGGATGGGCACGGGAGAACTCACAAAGCAAATACAGCCCTTGCTAGCCCCTAACGCCCATTTCTACACTGGATGAACATCGGCTTTTGCGCCCCTTTGCTTCACTGCCGAATGGAGATCTTGCAAGTGCCAGACCAATTGAAGCGGCTGGTTAGTTCGACTGGACTGCTTGTCGTTCTAGCGTTCATCGTTCGCATGATTTGCCTCTACTGGGACCTTCATCATTTCTACGAGTCCGCGGTGCGCGATAACTTGCAGTTCGGCGGTGAACTGGGTTCCATCGCCGCGTCCGTCGCTGCTGGACATGGTTTCAGTTCTCCGATGCGACTCGTTCCTAGCGGCCCTACGGCACTCTTCGCACCGATCTATCCCTACTTTCTCGGTGGCATCTTCAAGTGGCTCGGGACGTTCAGCTACCCCTCGAGCGTTTTAATTCGAACCATTCAGTGCGCGCTCTCAGCCTTCACCTGCTGGCCCCTGTATGCAATCGCCAGAAAGGCCTTCGGAAAGACAGTCGGCACTGCCACGGCATGGATCTGGGTCTTTTTTCCGGGATCGATCTATTTCGCTGTGGAATGGGTCTGGGATACGTCCATCGTAGCTCTGTGCCTGGCGTTGGTCGTGGCGGCTACGCTCGAATTGCGCGGTTCGGACCGCACAGACTGGTGGATCGGCTACGGTGCCCTGTGGGGGATCGGAGCCATGATCAACCCCTCCATCCTGGCCGTCCTTCCGTTCCTCGCACTCTGGGCGATTTGGCCCCTGCGTGACCGTTTTGCTCACGCCGCGAAGCTCGCAGTCGTTTCGGGCGCAATCTTTACAATTTGCCTGGTGCCTTGGACCGTTCGCAATTACACGGTCTTCCACCGCTTCATCCCGCTGCGCTCAAATTTCGCGCTGGAGTGGTGGCTCGAGAATCACACGCAGTACGCCGACCGCTCAGTCCACCCCGTCGATTACCAGCCCGAACTCGACGAATACGTGCACCTGACGGAAATGCCCTATATGGACGAAAAGAAGCACGAAGCGATGGCATTCATCCGGGCGTATCCGGCCGACGAAGCCAACTTTGTGCTCCATCGCTTCGTTCGTACCTGGCTGGAAATCACGGAATCGCCGTTCGATCTCTGGCGGACGATTCCCGTGTACGTGAAGGTTTCGATCGTCGTAAGTACTACCTTCTCGCTGCTGGCCTTCTTGGGAGCATGGTTTGCCGTTCGTTCGAAGAACGAGGTGGCCAAACTGCTAGCGGTGGTCCTGATGGCTTATCCCCTAGTCTTCTACGTCACTCACACGGGCCTGCGTTATCGCTTCCCGATTGACTCTCTCATGCTCGTGTTCGCTGTGTACGCCGTCGCCCACTGCGTATCGTTCGTCAAAGGACGGGCGAAAACTTTGGTAGGAAACACGCTTACGCCGACTGCTGACCAGCCTCTGCCCTAAAAGCGGTCTTCAATCGGTCGGAATCTCAGATGATGTTGTATTTCTTGGCGTAGTGCCGGAAAGAACGATAGGACATCCGCAGAAGCTCAGCAGCCTCTGTCCCGACGCCGCCTGAGGCCTCCAGCGCAGCCAGGATGTAGGCGCGCTCGGTTCCCTGCATGTGCCGCTCGAGATCAAACCCGCCTTCGGGTATTTTGACGTGCCCGTTCGATGCCGCGTGTACAGCTTCGCCATTCGGCGGCACGCTCGCAACAGCACCGTTTCGAATCTTCTCCGGCAGCATTTCCACTGAAATCTGGCCGCCTGTAGCGAGCGCTACGCAACGCTCCAGCGTGTTTTCCAGCTCGCGCACATTCCCCGGCCAATCGTAGGCTTCGAGCTTCGCCATCGCCGCAGGCTCAACGCCATCGACGGCCTTGTTCATCGATTTCCGAAAGCGATCGAGGAACGATCGCGCCATCAACGGAATATCCTCGCGGCGCTCGCGCAGCGGCGGCACATGAATTGGAATCACGCTAAGCCGGTAGTACAAATCCTCGCGAAATTCTCCTGCGGCTATCGCCTTCTCGAGGTCGCGGTTGGTCGCGGCGATCACCCGGACATCCACGTTCGACTCTTCGGTGCTCCCCAGGGGACGAACCTTGCCCTCCTGCAGCACACGGTAGAGCTTCACTTGCATCGCCGGGCTCATATTGCCGATTTCGTCCAGCAATAGCGTGCCGCCATTGGCGGCCTGAAACAGACCCTGGCGGTTATCGTTCGCTCCGGTAAACGCGCCCTTCATGTAGCCAAAGAGCTCCGACTCCAGGAGCGTTTCCGGAAACGCCCCGCAATCCACGGTGATAAAGGGTGCCTGAGCGCGTGTGCTGTTTTCGTGGACAGCCCGCGCCACCAACTCTTTGCCGGTGCCGCTCTCGCCGGTAATCAACACGCGGCTGGACTGGGGCGCCACAGTCAGAATCAGATCGAAGATGGCCCGCATCTTCGGGCTGTGGCCAATGATGCTGTCCAAGCCGGTCAGCCTGCGCAACTCGCGCCGCAAATACCCTGCCTCTTTTTTGAGGCGCAGGTTTTCGTCGACTTGGCGCACCGCACGCCGCAACTGGTCGACCAAGTCGTGGTCCTTGATGACGTACCGATCCGCACCCGCGTTAACGGCCGCAATCGCCGTTTCGACCGTGGGAACGCCGGTGATCAAGAGAAATACCGTCGCGGGGGAAATCTCTTTGGCATAGGCGAGCAGTTCAACCCCGCTGCCGTCCGGCATGCGAATGTCCGAGATGATGATGTCGAAAATATTCGACTGCAGCGCCCGCCGCGCCGTGTCACCACTCTTCGCGACCTCAACACGATGACCTTCCTTGCGGAAAGTAATCTCCAGCAGCTCGCAAATCGAGCGCTCGTCGTCGACCACTAGAATGTGGGCCATCGTTTGCCCCTTACTCGCCCTGTTCTCGATCCCTGCTTACGCCACCCGCGGCAACTCCACGGTGAACTCCGCCCCGCGGTCCTTTGCCGAAGTCACTGAAATTCTTCCGCTGTGCGCCTGGACGATCTGATAAACGATCGCGAGTCCCAGCCCGGTCCCGCCCGCAAATCCGGATTGCAGCGGCTCAAACAGCTTCGCCCGCTGTGCCGGATCGATCCCCATTCCCGTGTCACGGAAGCGAATGCGCACCCAGAACGGCGCTGCCTCCAGCCGGACGGTCAGCGTGCCGCCCGCCGGCATGGCCCGGAAAGCGTTGTCGGAAAGGTTCCAAAACACCTGCTTTATGCGGTTCCCATCGACGCGTGCCCGAATCGGGTTAGGGGAGAGTTCCCGTTGTATGCGGAACTTCCCTTCGAACTGCGGATTCCGTTCGAGCAAGGTCAACGTCTCCTCGAGTAGTTCAGAGACATTCCTTTCCGAAAACTCGTAGGTGGTCTCTCTCGAGTAGTTCAAGAAATCGCTGATGATCCGGTTGAGCCGCTCGGACTCGCGGCTCACAATCCCGACTAAGTTTTTTTCGTCGTCCTCAAGCGGCAACATCCTTCCCAGTTCCCGGACGGCCCCGGCCATTGCCGTCAGAGGCTGGCGAATCTCGTGCGCAATCGCGGCGGAAAGCCGGCCGAGAGCGGCCATGCGTTCCTTCGTGGCGACTTCTTGCTCCAGATGCTTGAGTTCCGTCAGGTCTTGGAAATTGACCACGTACCCGATCGCCAATCCCTCCGCGGTTCGCAGTGGAGAGACCGAATAGCCGAGATAATGCCGCTGCCCGTCGGCCCGGCTAAACTCCACCTCGCGGCGCTGCGAGACGCTATCGTCGTTCTCCTGAGCCTCCTGCCAGACGTGCGGCATGAAATCGCTGAGCGGTCTGCCACGCACGACCTCGAAGCGTAAACCGGTGATTTCTTGTGCGGTGCGGTTGAGGAGCAGGACGCGCCCGTTCAGGTCCGTGGTAATCAGCCCCCCGCGCATCGAATGGATGATGTCTTCGTTGAAAGCCTGCAGGTCTTGCAGTTCGCCCTGCTTCATTTCGAGTTCAGCCGACTGCTTGCGCAAGCTCAGCGCCAATAGGCTGGACAGATAGGCCACGGCAACAAACGCCAGCAGATTGCTGAACATCCAGGTGAACAGCGTTCTGAACTGTGGCATGTCCACCGCGGTCCGCGGCAGGAGGCCGTAATAAACGAGTCCTACCAGCGCGCCCAGCAGCGCAAAACTAAGCCCCGCCACCAAAAATGTCGCCCGCCTCGAGAACAAGATGCTGGCGACGATAATTTCAAGCAGATAGAGCGAAATGAAGTAGCTTTCGTGCCCGCCGGTGACGTACACCAGCCCCGTCACCATGACTACGTCGCACGCTATCTCCAGCGGCGCGTGCCAACGTGCCAGCGGCACCCAGCGAAGCAAAATCATGTAAAAAAAGGCCAGCGTGTACCACAACACGATGAGCGGCACGAAATAACGCACTGGGACAATCAACTGCGTGTATTGCTGCAGGACAACAACGAGGGCCAAAAGAAGCGTAATCAGGAGAAACCGGACGCGAGTCAGCCAGCCAAGCCACTCCTCGACGTTTTGCCCCCCGCGCGGGGCAAAATGGTAAGCCAGCTCTGCACGGAGCACGCCACTACCTTCGGACTGCGTCGGCAGCGGCAATTCACCCACGCCGGCACCGCTGGCGTGGGCTTCCGATACTGTGCTCGTGTTAATGGGCGCTGCTCAACTTGCCAATCAGCGAGAACAACGGCAAGTACATCGAAATAACGATGCCGCCGACGACGACTCCCAAGAACACGATCATCGCGGGTTCGAGGGCGGACAGCAGGTCCTTGACTGCCGAATCGACTTCTTCTTCGTAGAAATCGGCGATCTTCTGCAACATGGCGTCCATGGCTCCGGTTTGCTCGCCGACGCCAATCATCTGCGTCACCATGCCCGGAAACACTTCCGTTTCCTTCAACGGGTCGGCCAGGTTCTTGCCAGCTTCCACGGACCTGCGCACGTGCATCAGCGCTTTTTCGATGACGGCGTTGCCCGCTGTCCGGCCGGTAATATCCAGGCCTTCCAGGATCGGCACACCCGAGGAGATCAGCGTGCCCAAAGTGCGAGTGAAACGAGCCACAGCAATTTTTCGCAGCAGTATGCCTACGAGTGGCAATTTCAGCAGCGTTGCGTCTATAGTGTGCCGTCCGACCGGCGTTCCGTACCAAATCTTTAGGCCGACGGCAATTCCTCCAAGGGCTATCACAATCAGCAAACCGAAGATGCTGCCAACGAAGTTGCTCATCGCGATGACGATGCGCGTGGGCAGCGGCAGATCTACGCCCAAGCCCAAAAACAAAGTCGCGAAGATCGGGACGACCTTCCACAAGAGCAAAGTGATCACGCCGGCCGCGACGAGCAACACGGAAACCGGATACACCAGCGCGGATCGTACCGCGCGCTTCAGTTTGACGTTTTTCTCGATGTAGGTCGCCAGGCGCTGGAGGATGGTGTCGAGAATACCGCCAGTTTCTCCCGCCTCGACGAGGTTCACGTACAACGCGTCGAAGGCTTTCTCGTGTTTGCGCATCGCCGCTGAGAGCGTCGCACCGCCTTCCACCGAAGCACGCGTCGCCGTAAGCACGGACTGAAACGTCTTGTTCTCCTGCTGGCCCGCGAGAATTTCAAGGCACTGCACAAGAGGCAAACCAGCGTCGATCATCACGGAGAACTGGCGCGTAAAAATCGCCAGCTCTTTTGCGCTCACCCCGCCTTTGATCGTCGGGATGTTGAACTCTTTGCCCTTCTCCGACAACTTGCTGACCTTGATCTGTTGGCGCTTCAACAGATTCATCAGCTCGGTTTTGCTCGTCGCGGACTGCTCGCCGCTCACTGCGGCTCCCGTCCGGTCAGTGCCGCGATAGACATAGACGGCCATGGTGCATTCCTCCTTGGTTTATCCGCTTCGGTTGGAAACTCTCGAACTCTTAACCGGTACGTTACCGGCGCGATGCGACGCTTGGAGTCCTAGTCGCGGGTCCTACCACTCCTCGATTGATCATATCTTGCAACTCATCCGGATTCGACGACCGTGAAAGGGCAGTTTCCAGAGTGATTAACTTCTGAAAATAGCTGTTCGCCAGACTCTGGTTGAACGTTTGCATCCCGCTTTGGCCGGTGCCCGTCTGCATCGCCGAATAGATCTGGTGAATCTTGTCTTCCCGGACCAAGTTTCGGATGGCGGCGTTGGGGACCATGATTTCCATGACCATCACCCGGCCGCGCCCGTCTGCTCGAGGAAGTAGTGCCTGGCACAAGATGCCTTCGAGCACCATCGAGAGTTGTGCCCGCACCTGCGGCTGCTGGTAGGCCGGAAAGACGTCCACGATACGCGTGATGGTGGAAACCGCTGAGTTTGTGTGCAGGGTCGCAAACGTCAAGTGGCCGGTCTCAGCAATTCGCAGCGCAGATTCGATTGTCTCCAAGTCGCGCATTTCGCCGATCAGCACCACATCCGGGTCTTCGCGGAGCGCGGCCCGCAACGAGTTCGCGAACGAATGTGTATCCGAGTGAACTTCTCGCTGGTTCACCAAGCACTTCTTATGGTTGTGCAGGAACTCGATCGGATCCTCGATCGTGATCATGTGCTCTTCGCGTTCGTTGTTAATCTTGTCGAGCATCGCCGCGAGCGTCGTCGACTTCCCCGACCCGGTAGGTCCTGTTACGAGCACCAAACCACGAGGCTTGTCACACAGATCACGGACCACGGCCGGAAGCCCCAAAGCATCGAACCCCTTGATTTCCCACGGAATCGTTCGGAAGACGGCACCGACGGCGCCGCGTTGTTGCAGAAGATTGCCTCGGAAACGAGCCAGGTTCTTCAAACCGAACGAGAAGTCCAGCTCCAGGTTCTCCTCGAAGCGATGTTTCTGCGCGTCCGTCAATACGCTATAAGCCAGCGCCTTGGTATCAGCTGCCGTCAGCGGAGGCATGTCCAGCGGTTTCAAGCGTCCGTGAACGCGCACGCGCGGCGGACTATTGGTCGAAATATGCAGATCGCTGCCGCCCATCTCGATCATCTTCTTCAAGAGCTCGCTTAACGTGATGCCTGCCATGAATGTCGCTCCTCAGAGTACGGTTTCGCGCAAAACTTCCTCGAGGGTGGTCTGCCCTAGGGCAGCCTTGATAAGGCCGCTCTTGCGCAAGGTGATCAACCCTGAATCCATAGCCTTCTTCTTCAACTCCAATGCCGAGGCGCCCACCAGAATCAGCTCTCGCAACTCGTCCGTAATCTCCATCACTTCGTACAAGCCGACGCGCCCTTTGTAGCCATTCTTATTGCAAACGCTGCAGCCCTTGCCGTGATAAATCTTCGTTTTCCGCGCCTCATCCGGCGTGAAGCCCGCATCGATCAGTGTCTGGTGAGGCAGTTCCAATTGCTCCTTGCAATTCGTGCAAATTCTTCGCACCAACCGCTGCGCGCAAATCAAGTTGACGGACGTAGCCACGAGAAATGGCTCGATGCCCATATTCATGAGTCGGCTGATCGTGGAGGGAGCATCATTCGTGTGCAGCGTTGACAGCACTAAGTGGCCGGTGAGCGCCGCCTTTACCGCGATTTCTGCCGTCTCGAAGTCTCGGATTTCGCCGACCAGAATGATGTTGGGGTCTTGCCGCAAGAAAGCGCGCAACGCCGACGCGAAATTCAACCCGATTTGATCCTTCATCTGGACCTGGTTGATTCCTGCAAGCTGGAATTCGACCGGGTCTTCGGCGGTCATAATGTTGGTTTCTGGCGTGTTCAGCCGCGCCACCGAGGAATACAGGGTGTTGGTCTTTCCCGATCCGGTCGGTCCAGTCACCAGCACCATTCCGTACGGCCGCAAGATAGCCCGCTCGAATTTCGCCAACGATTCGGGTTCAAAGCCGAGCTTGGTCATGTCCAGTCGCAGGTTTTCTTTGTCCAGCAAGCGCATCACGATTTTTTCGCCGTAGAGGGTCGGCGCAGTCGAAACGCGGAAATCCAGCTCCTTGATTCTTCCGTCCTTGCGGTACTTGATCATGATGCGGCCGTCTTGCGGCAGCCGCTTTTCGCTAATGTCCAGCTTGGCCATGATCTTGACGCGGCTGACGATCGCATCGCGCAACTTCAAAGGGGGCGCCATCACCGCTTGCAGTACGCCGTCAATGCGGAACCGGACCCGCACCTCTTTGTCGTACGGCTCGATGTGAATATCGCTCGCGCCCCTCTTCACCGCATCGGTCAAAACCAAGTTCACCAGCTTGATGATCGGCGCCTGCTCGGCCGCTTTCTCGAGCGACGCCAGATCCATCTCCTGCTCTTCGGCAGCAAGCTCCAGGTCCGCCGGATCATCGGCGTTCAGGTCCTTCATCACCTTGCTGAGTTCTTCGACGCTCTCCACATCGCCGTAGAACTTCGCAATGGCCTCGTTGATCGACGATTCCGACGCCACCACCGGCTCGACGTTGAAGCCGGTCATGAACTTGATGTCGTCCATCGCAAAGACGTTCGTCGGATCCGTCATCGCGATCGTCAGCGTCGAGCCGACGCGAGAGA
>Ga0187821_10000295_pt1 | contig 12237 bp, 8 predicted proteins | sample NC_wetland_sal_i_20_FD_132442 | JGI IMG/M metagenome (GOLD analysis project Ga0187821, IMG submission 132442) | Wetland sediment microbial communities from Neuse River Estuary, North Carolina, USA - SourceSoil_1 | ecosystem: Environmental > Aquatic > Freshwater > Wetlands > Sediment | place...
GCCGCCCGGCTTCCGGTAACCATGGCCCCCACGGCGAACACCGCCGCATAGACCGCCACCACCCCCGCCACCCAGTTCACCCAGGAAAGAACACCCCCTGGAATGGGATCGTTCCCAAAGCCCAGCCGGGCGGCGACCGGGCGCCATCCCGCCCCGCCCGGCCGGACCCGCCGGTAGAACCGCTCGAGCGTCTCCGGCGACTCCGGCCGGGTGAGGAGCGTGACGGCGAGCCAGACGACCGTGGTCACGCCCACGGTGACCAGCATCGTGATCGCGTAGTCCGGGCTGGAGGTGTCTCCCGACTGGAGGTGCGCCCTCTGGAGGGCGATGGACGTGACGAACGAGGCGGCCATCGCGCTGATCTCGGACCAGGCGTTGATGCGCCACCAGTACCAGCGGAGGATGAACACGAGGCCGGTGCCGGCGCCGAGGCCGATCAGGAGCTTCCAGCCCTGCTCCACGCTCCTCAGGTAGGCCATGACGCCCAGCGACGCCAGCATCAGGACCAGGGTGGCGACCCGGGAGGCCGCGACCTGAGCCCGCGGCCCCGCCCGCGGCTTGACGAACCGGAGATACACGTCGTTCACCAGGTACGACGCGCCCCAGTTGAGGTGGGTGCTGATCGTGCTCATGTACGCCGCGGCGAAGGCGGCGAGGAGCAGCCCTTTGAGCGGGGAGGGCAGGACGTCCACCATCACCCGCACGTAGCCTTCCTCCGGGTTCGCGAGTCCCGGATGGGTGACGAGGCTCACGAATCCCACGAGGATCCAGGGCCACGGGCGGAGCGCGTAATGGGCGATGTTGAACCACAGCGTCGCCAGGAGCCCGTGGCGCTCGTCCTTGGCCGAGAGGATCCGCTGGGCGATGTACCCGCCCCCGCCCGGCTCGGCGCCGGGATACCAGGCCGCCCACCACTGCACGGCAAGGAAGACGAGCAGGGTCGAGAGCGGGAGCCAGGCCTCGTTGACCGGCGGAATCACCCCGAACGCCGCGGCCGCCGAGCCGAAGTGGGCGGTCATCTTGGCGTGGAGGACGTCCAGCCCGCCGACGGCGTTCACGGCGAGCACGGCCAGCAGGATCGATCCCGCCATCGCGACCGTGAACTGGAACGCATCGGTCACGATGACCCCCCACAGCCCCGAGAAGACGCTGTAGAGGGCGGTGATCGCGAACAGCACGATGGCCCCGGTCCAGGGGTTGATGTCGAGCGTGATCTGGAGGATGGTCACCATGGCGCGGGTGACCCACCCCATGATGATCAGATTGACCGGCAGGGCGAGGTACAGCGCCCGGAATCCCCGCAGCACCGCCGCCGGCGTGCCGCCGTAGCGCAGCTCCGCGAACTCGACGTCCGTGAGGACGCCGGCACGGCGCCACAGCCGGGCGAAGAAGAAGACGGTCAGGATCCCGGAGACCGCGCCGTTCCACCAGAGCCAGTTGCCGGCGACGCCGTACTTGGCAACCAGGCCCGCCACCGCGAGCGGCGTGTCGGCGGCGAACGTCGTCGCCACCATCGAGGTTCCCGCCAGCCACCACGGGAGCGAGCGGCCGGAGGCGAAGTAGTCGGCCAGCGACCGCCCGGCCTTCCGGGTGTACGCCAGCCCGATGGCGGCGGAGGCCACGAAGTACGCCAGGATGATGAGCCAGTCGGCAAAGTCGAGGCGCATCGCGGCTCCGGGTGCGGGTCAGTGCGGGAGGCGGGCCGACGCCGGGCGGTCGAGGCCCGCGCCGAGCGGGTAGGCCGGCGGCACGCGGATCGGGAGCCGGCCGCCGATGGCCGCGCCGGAGAGCGCGCGCGCGACGGCCGTCTCCGTAAGCGGATTCGCGGCCCAGCCGATCAGGTACGAGCGCACGTGCGGCGTCTGGGCGATGATATACGGCGAGCCGAGAGACACGAGCGCGGTGCGCGCGGGGGCGGACTCGTCGATCAGCGTGGCGAGCCCGTCCGGCATGCCGATCCCGCCGCGCCACGGCACGGCGCGGATCGCCACCGCGAAGACGGCGAAGGGACTCGTCCGGAGCGCGGCGCGGGCGGAGTCCAGGCTCCCCGGGCCGCTCGACGGCCAGAGCCGCACGAGCGATACCGTGTCGCCCGCGGCGCGGAGCTCCTGTGCCAGCATGGGGCCGACCACCGGGTTGCCCTCGTCCCCGTAAGCCACCACCGTGATCCGCCGCGGGCGGGCGCGCAGGCTGTCCAGCGCGCCGTCATCCGCGAGGAGGACGACCGACCGCTCCGCGACGTCGAGCGCGGTGCGGAGGTGCTCCTCGCTCCCGACCACCCTGGGGATGCTGTCGAGCGCCACGGTGCGCCGCTGGAAGAGGCCGAGCCGCTGCTTGAGCGCCAGGATCTTCCGCACCGACTGGTCGATCCGCGCTTCGCTCACCCGTCCCTCGCGGACGGCGCGCTCGATCGCGTCGATCGTGGCGGCCGGGTCCACCGGCTGGAGCAGTAGGTCGGCACCCGCGAGCAGCGCGAGGACCGGCGCTTCCGCGGCGCCGTAGGTATTGACCAGCGCGCCCATCGAGAGCGCGTCGGTGACGACGAGGCCGCGGAACTGGAGCGAATCGCGCAGCAAGCCGGTGAGGATCGCGGGCACGACCGTACCGGGCCGGCGCTGCCCGCCGTCCAGCGCCGGGAGCGCCACGTGGGCCGACATGACGGCGGTCACGCCGGCCGCGATGGCCGCGCGGAACGGGACCAGCTCCAGAGTGTCGAGGCGTTGCCAGTCGGCCGGGACCACCGCCAGCCCCAGGTGGGAGTCCGTGTCGGTGTCGCCGTGGCCGGGAAAGTGCTTCGCGGTGGCGGCCATGCCGTGCTGCTCGAGGCCGCGCACTTCCGCCGCGACGAGCCGCGCCACCACGCGCGGGTCCTCCCCGAACGACCGGGTGTTGATGATCGGGTTGGCGGGATTGCTGTTCACGTCGGCCACCGGCGCGAACGCCACCTGGATGCCGACGGCGCGCCCCTCTTCGGCGGTGATGCGCCCCATGGCGTACGCGTCGGAGTCCCGGCCGGCGGCGCCCACGCCCATATTGCTGGGGAACGGCGTGCCGCCCTCGAGCCGGATCGCGGTGCCGCCCTCGAGGTCCGAGGCGACCAGGAGCGGGAGCGGGGAGCGTGCCTGGAGCCAGTTGAGGCGGGCCGCGATGTCGAGCGGCGACCCGACCGAGACGATGACGCCGCCCACATGGAGCGAGTCCACCAGCCGGACGGTCTCCGCGAAGCTCCAGTCGTCGTAGGCGGCGTAGTTACCGGCCATCCACGGCATCACCAGCTGGGCGATCCGGTCCCGCAGCGAGAGCGCGGCGAGCCGCTGGTCCAGGTCGAGCTCCGGCCGACGGACCCAGACGGGCGGCGGCGCGGGCGCGGCGGCCGGCACCGGTTCCGGAGGGCCCGAGCGGGGGGCGCAGCCCGCCAACACTGCAATCGCGATCAGGAGCTTTCGGTGCACGGACGGCTCGCGCTCGGGTGGGGGTGGGTGCTCGCGTTGGGCGTTGCGTGCGCGCCGGCCTCGGCGGCCCGAGCGGATCGGCCGGACCGTCCCGCCGGCGGCCCGATTCTGCCGGGCATCGACGTGCTGCTTCGCGACAGCCTGCACCTGGTCCGCGGACGCCGGGTCGGGCTCGTCACCAACCAGACCGGGGTGGACGCCCAGGGCGTCAGCGACGTCACGCGGCTCCTCGGGGCCGGCGTGCGCCTCGTGGCGCTGTTCAGCCCGGAGCACGGCTTCCGCGGCACGGCCGCGCCCGGGGCCGCCATAGCTTCGACGGTGGATTCCGCAACGGGTCTCCCAATCTACAGCCTCTATGGCCGGGTCACGGCGCCGACGGACGAGATGCTGCAAGGCGTGGACCTGTTGCTGGTGGACCTCCAGGACGCCGGGGCGCGGTACTACACCTACATCGGCACGACGATCGACGTGATGGCCGCAGCCGCCCGCCGGAAGATCCCGGTGGTGGTGCTCGATCGGCCCGATCCGATCGGCGGAGCAGTGCAGGGGAACGTGCTCGATCCGGCCTTCGCTTCCCCCGTCGGACGGCTGGCCGTCCCGATGCGGCACGGCCTCACGATCGGCGAGCTCGCGCGCCTCGCCCGGGCGGAGCTCGGGCTCGGGACCGCGCTCACCGTGGTGCCCGTGGCCGGGTGGCGGCGCGCGCTCGACTGGGACGAGACCGGGCTCCCGTTCATTCCACCGAGCCCCAACCTGCTTTCGATGGAGGCGCTGCTCCACTATCCGGGCTTGTGTCTCTTCGAGGGTACGGCACTGTCGGTAGGCCGGGGGACCGACGCGCCGTTCGAGCAGATCGGCGCCCCCTGGCTCGACACCACGGCGGTGCTGGCGCGGGTGCGCTCCGACGGAATTCCCGGGGTGCGCTTCCGCGGCACCACGTTCACGCCCAGCCGCCCGGGCGACGGGAAGTTCGCCGACACGCTCGTGGCCGGCATCCGGCTCGAGATCACCGACCGCGGGACCTACGATCCGACGCGGACGGCGGTTCACCTGCTCGCGGCGGTCGAGGCCGTGCATCCGGGCCTGATCGGCTGGATTCCGCGCCACTTCGACCGGCTGGCCGGCGGCCCGGGGCTCCGGGAAGCGATCCGGGCCGGACGCCCGCCGGACGAGATCGTGCGGGGGTGGACGGCGGGGCTCGCGGCCTTCGAACAGCGCCGGACCCCGTATCTGCTGTACCGGTAGCCGCTGGCTCAAGGCTAATGGCTAACGCCTCAAGGCTTGGCGACCTTCCGCTCGCCCCCACCGCTCCCAATAGCCAAAAGTCGTTCCGCCGGTTATAGTTTCGCGGCGTTTTCGGGGCTGGTGAGCCCCCTTCACCCTGGCCCGGCCGAGGAGCGACACCCGCTGAAGCCGCTGGACGCCCTGGAGCGGCCGTTCTACGCCGCCGTTCGCCCGCTGGTGGACTGGCTGATTCGGAGCGGCATCAAGCCCAATACCATCACGACGTTCGGCACCGGCCTGGTGCTGCTTTCGGCCCTGGCCTACGGTGTCGGCGCGATCCGGGTGGGGGGGCTGCTCCTGCTCCTGAGCGGGGTGGTGGACACGCTCGACGGGCAGGTGGCCCGCGGCGGCGCGATGGTGACCAAGTTCGGCGCCTTTTACGACTCGACGCTGGACCGGATCGGGGACGGGGCCACCTTCATCGGCATCGGCGCGTTCCTGCTCACCGCGCCGGACGTGGCGTACCGGCTGCCGGCGATCATCACCTGCATGGTGGCGGTGCTGGCGTCGCTGCTGGTCTCCTACGCGCGGGCGCGGGCGGAGGGGCTCGGCATCGAGTGCAAGGTCGGGATCGCCCAGCGGGCGGAACGGATTGTCGGGCTGGGCGGGGCGTCGCTCCTGGTGGGCGCCGGGCCCCATGCGCTCGTGATCGAGGTGATCGTGGCGCTGCTCACCGCCGCGTCGATCATCACGGTCGTGCAGCGCTTCATCTACGTCCACCGGCATGCGGAAGGCCGCGCGCCGGAGATGGTCGTGCGTGTGGTGGAGCCGGCCCCGAAGCAGCGGGCCCTCGATTCTCTCGCGAAAGGATCCTGAGCGTGGCGGACCAACGGGCGCGGACGGTCGCGCCGGCCAAGGGCAAGCTGGGCGTGCTCTGCGTGGGGCTCGGGGCGGTCGCCTCGACGTTCATCGCGGGCGTCGAGAACGTGCGCCGCGGAAAGGCGCGGCCGATCGGCTCGCTGACCCAGATGGGCACCATCCGGCTGGGCAAGCGCACCGAGGGCCGGGCGCCGCTCATCAAGGATTTCGTCCCGCTGGCAGCTCTGGACGACCTGGTCTTCGGGGCCTGGGACCCGATCCCGGACGACTGCTACACCGCCTGCGTGCGGGCGGGCGTGCTCGATCGCCACGAGCACGTGGAGCCGATCGCGGAGTTCCTCAAGAGCATCAAGCCGATGCCGGCGGCCTTCGACCGGACCTACGTGAAGCGGCTCGAGGGCACCAACGTCAAGCAGGCCAAGACCAAGCGCGATCTGGCCGAGCAGCTCCGGGCCGACATCCGCGACTTCAAGGCCCGGACCCGGTGCGACCGCCTGGTCATCGTCTGGTGCGCGTCCACCGAGATCTTCATCAGCCCGGGCCCGACGCACTGGACGCTGGAGGCGTTCGAGAAGGCCATGGACGCGAACGATCCGTCGATCGCGCCATCCATGCTGTACGCGTGGGCCGCCCTGATGGAGAACGTCCCCTTCGCCAACGGCGCTCCCAACCTTACCTGCGACTTCCCGGCGCTGGAGCAGCTCGCCAAGAGCCGGGGGATCGCCATCGGCGGCAAGGACTTCAAGACCGGCCAGACGATGGTGAAGACCGTGCTTTCGCCCATGTTCAAGGCGCGAATGCTCGGCGTGGCCGGCTGGTACTCCACGAACATTCTGGGCAACCGGGACGGTGAAGTGCTGGACGACCCGGAGAGCTTCAAGACGAAGGAGGAATCGAAGCTCGGCGTGCTCGAGTACATCCTCCAGCCCCAGCTCTATCCCGAGCTCTATGGGAGCATGTATCACAAGGTCCGGATCAACTACTACCCGCCCCGGGGCGACAACAAGGAGGGCTGGGACAACATCGACATCTTCGGGTGGCTCGGCTATCCGATGCAGATCAAGGTGGACTTCCTGTGCCGGGACTCCATCCTGGCCGCGCCGCTCGTGCTCGACCTCGCCCTCTTCTTCGACCTCGCCCAGCGGGCGGGCCTGGCGGGGATCCAGGAGTGGCTGTCCTTCTACTTCAAGAGTCCGCAGACCGCGCCCGGGCTGTACCCCGAGCACGATCTCTTCATCCAGCACACGAAGCTCAAGAACACGCTGCGCTGGCTGATGGGCGAAGAGCAGATCACTCACCTCGGCATCGAATACTACAGCGAGGCATGAAGTACTTTCACCGGACGTCCGTCGCTCCGGACGACGTGCTGGCGCGCGCCGCGCGGTTCTTCGGCGCGCGGCTCCAGCCGATGGAGGAGGGGCCGCGCCGGCGGCGGTACGCCGGCGGGATCGGACAGATCGGTGTGCGAGTGGAGGCCGAGGGCGGGCACTACACGCGGATCACGCTGGAGACCAACCAGCCCGGGGAGAGCGAGGCGGACAAGCTCGCCAAGCGCTTCCTCACGCTGGTGCACACGATGGCCGAGCCCAGCCACGCGCCGCGTGGCGCCTACTAGCCAGACCAGGAGACTCTCGATGAATCGGTGGACGGCGCTTCTTCTCTCGACGGCGGGACTGCTCATGGCCCGGCCCGCGGCCGCCCAGGAGGCGGGCAGCGGCGGCGAGGCGAGCCTCAGGATCCCCGACCTCAACTCGGTGAAGTTCCTGAGCGCCGGCATCCCGGGCCACACGCTGCTCCTCACCGGCCTGGTCGTCTGCGCGCTCGGGCTCCTGTTCGGGCTCGTGATCTACTCCAAGCTCAAGCGACTGCCGGTGCACGAGGCGATGCGCGAGGTGTCCGAGCTGATCTACGAGACCTGCAAGACCTACCTGATCACCCAGGGCAAGTTCCTGATGCTGCTGTGGGTGTTCATCGGCGCGATCGCGGCGGTCTATTTCGGATTCCTGGCCCAGACGACGGACGCCGCCGGCGCGGTCGTGCGCGGGTTCCCTGCGCCCAAGGTGGCCGTCATCCTGCTGTTCAGCCTGATCGGCATCGCGGGCAGCTACTCGGTGGCGTGGTTCGGCATCCGGGTGAACACCTTCGCCAACTCCCGGACCGCGTTCGCGAGCCTCCGGGGCAAGCCGTACCCCTGCTACCAGATCCCGCTCAGCGCGGGGATGAGCATCGGCATGCTCCTCATCAGCGTGGAGCTGGTGATGATGCTCTTCATCCTGCTCTTCGTCCCGGGCGACTACGCGGGCCCGTGCTTCATCGGCTTCGCCATCGGCGAGTCGCTTGGCGCGGCCGCGCTCCGGATCGCGGGCGGCATCTTCACCAAGATCGCCGACATCGGGTCGGACCTGATGAAGATCGTCTTCAACATCAAGGAAGACGACGCCCGGAACCCCGGCGTGATCGCGGACTGCACCGGCGACAACGCCGGTGACTCGGTGGGGCCAAGCGCGGACGGCTTCGAGACGTACGGCGTCACCGGCGTGGCGCTCATCACGTTCATCTTGCTTGCCGTGAAGGATCCGGCGGTCCAGGTGCAGCTCCTGGTCTGGATCTTCGTGATGCGGGTCATGATGATCGTCGCGAGCGGGGTCTCGTACCTCATCAACGAGGGCTTGGCGCGGAGCCGCTACGCCGCCGCCGACAAGATGAACTTCGAGGCGCCGCTGACGTTCCTGGTGTGGCTCACCTCGGTCGTGTCGGTCGTGCTCACTTACGCGGTCTCCTATTTCATGGTCCCGACCCTGGGTGGCGACGATACGCTCTGGTGGAAGCTCGCCACCGTGATCACGTGCGGCACGCTCGCGGGCGCGATCATCCCGGAGCTGGTGAAGGTGTTCACCTCGATGGACTCCCGGCACACCCGCGAGGTCGTCACCTCCTCGCGGGAGGGCGGCGCATCGCTGAACATCCTATCCGGTCTGGTCGCGGGCAATTTCAGCGCCTACTGGCTCGGCATCACGATCATGGGCCTGATGGCGGTGGCGTTCGCGGTGAGCACCCTGGGCCTCGGGTCGCTCATGGTGGCCCCGGCCGTGTTCGCGTTCGGCCTCGTGGCCTTCGGCTTTCTCGGCATGGGCCCGGTGACGATCGCGGTCGATTCGTACGGCCCGGTGACGGACAATGCGCAGTCGATCTACGAGCTCTCGCTGATCGAGCAGGTGCCCGGCATCGAGGCGCAGCTCAAGCGCGACTTCGGCTTCGCGCCGGACTTCGAACGGGCCAAGCACTTCCTGGAGGAGAACGACGGGGCGGGCAACACCTTCAAGGCCACGGCCAAGCCGGTGCTGATCGGCACGGCGGTCGTGGGGGCCACGACCATGATCTTCTCGATCATCGTGGCGCTGACGAACGGCCTCACGGCCAACGTGGAGAACCTGTCCCTGCTGCACCCGCCGTTCCTGCTCGGCCTCATCACCGGAGGCGCCATCATATACTGGTTCACCGGGGCGTCGATGCAGGCGGTGACCACCGGCGCCTACCGGGCCGTGGAGTTCATCAAGCGGAACATCAAGCTCGAGGGCGCGACCAAGGCCTCGGTCGAGGACAGCAAGAAGGTGGTGGAGATCTGCACGAAGTACGCGCAGAAGGGGATGTTCAACATCTTTCTCGCGGTCTTCTTCGCCACGCTCGCCTTCGCCTTCGTGGAGCCCTACTTCTTCATCGGGTACCTGGTCTCGATCGCGCTGTTCGGCCTGTACCAGGCCGTGTTCATGGCCAACGCCGGCGGCGCGTGGGACAACGCGAAGAAGATCGTGGAGGTCGAGCTCAAGCAGAAAGGGACGCCGCTGCACGCGGCCACGGTCGTGGGCGACACGGTCGGCGATCCGTTCAAGGACACGTCCTCGGTGGCGCTCAACCCGATCATCAAGTTCACGACGCTGTTCGGCCTGCTGGCGGTGGAGCTCGCCGTGTCGCTGACCACGCAGGAGGGGACGGGGCTGACCCGGGCGCTGGCCGCCGTATTCCTCGCGGTGTCGATGTTCTTCGTGTACCGGTCGTTCTACGGGATGCGGATCGAAGCAACGCCGGAGTGATTGGTGATGGTGAAGGGTGAAGCGGGGGGCTCCGGCAGGTGTCCGGTGCCCCCTGTTTTCACGGTTTACCCTTCACCATTCACGGTGTATCTTCCTGCCCGGCTTCCGCTCCCCCGTCTCCCGGGTCCCATGGCCGCCATCAGCGCGTTCCCCCCGTCCGTCCCGGCTCCGGTTCCCGCTCCCGCCGGCCTCACGCGTGACCAGCTGCTCGAGCTGTACTACTACATGTTGCTCACGCGTACGTTGGAAGAGCGGCTGGTGGCCCTGTACCGGCAGGCGAAGGTGTACGGGGGGCTGTTCCGGTCGCTCGGGCAGGAAGCGGACGCGGTCGGCTCGGCCTATGCGCTCGACCGCGCGCGGGGCGACGTGCTGTCGCCGCTGATCCGGAACCTGGGGTCCATGCTGGTCCACGGGACCGAGCCGGTCGAGATCCTGCGACAGTACCTCGCCAAGGGCGACAGCCTGACCCGCGGGCGCGAGCTCAACATCCACATCGGTGACGTCGCCCGCGGGTTCATCGGGCAGATCTCGCACCTGGGCGACATGGTGCCGGTGATGGCCGGCGTCACTCTCTCCTTCAAGCTCCGCCGGCAGCCGCGCGTCGGCCTCGTCTACGTGGGCGACGGGGCCACCTCCACCGGCGCCTTCCACGAAGGCCTCAACTTCGCCGCGGTGCAGCGCTGCCCGCTCGTCGTGGTCGTGGAAAACAACGGCTACGCCTATTCCACACCGACCGCGCGGCAGACCGCCGCGAAGAGCTTCGTGGACAAGGCGGCGGGCTACGGCGTGCCTGGCGCGCGGGCCGACGGCAACGACGTGCTCGCCGTGTACGAGATTGCGAAGGCAGCCGTGGACCGGGCGCGCGAAGGCGGAGGGGTCACGCTCATCGAGCTGATCACCTACCGGCGGAAGGGGCATGCCGAGCACGACAACCAGTCGTACGTGCCGCCGGGCGAGGTCGAGCGCTGGGCGGCGGAGAACGATCCGGTGGACCGTTACGTCGCACGGCTCACGGGTCCGTTCGGCATCGGGCGCCCGGAGCTCGCGGCCGTCGAGGCACGGGTGCGCGACGAGATCGACCGCGCCACCGACCTGGCCGAGCAGTCGCCGCCGCCGGACCCGGCCGATGCCCTGGTCGGCGTCTACGCCGACCCGCCGGCCGCTCCGCTGCTTTGGTACCGCCGGGGGCTCCGTGGCTGAGACCACCTACCTCGAAGCGATCCGCGACGGCCTTGCCGAGGAGATGGAGCGGGACCCGTCGGTCTTCTGTCTGGGCGAGGACATCGGGGTCTACGGCGGCGCGTTCAAGGTGACCGACGGCCTGCTCGGCCGCTTCGGGCCGGACCGGGTGATCGACACGCCCATCAGCGAGACCGGTTTCGTCGGCGCGGCGGCGGGCGCCGCGCACATGGGGCTGCGTCCGGTCTGCGAGATGCAGTTCATCGACTTCATCTCCTGTGCGTACAGCATCCTGACCAACTACGTCGCCACGGCGCGCTACCGCGCCTTCCTGCCCTGTCCCATGGTGGTGCGGGGGCCGAGCGGCGGGTATGTGCGCGGCGGCCCGTTCCACTCGCAGAATCCCGAGGCGGCCTTCCTCCACACGCCGGGGCTCAAGATCGTGTATCCGGCCACGCCGGCCGACGCGAAGGGCCTGCTCAAGGCCGCGATCCGCGACGACGACTGCGTGCTCTTCTTCGAGCACAAGTACCTTTACCGGAGGGTGCGGGGAGACGTTCCACCCGGCGACTGGGTCGTCCCGATCGGCCGGGCCCGGCTGGCGCGAGAGGGTGCGGACCTGTCGATTATCACGTACGCGGCCACGGTCTGGAAGGCGCTCGAGGCGGCCGAGCAGCTGGAGCGGGAGGACGGCCTGTCGGTCGAGGTGCTCGATCTGCGTTCCCTCCTCCCGCTCGATGACGAGGCGATCGTCGCGACGGTGAAGAAGACGAACCGCGTTCTCCTCGTGCACGAGGATACGGCGACCGGCGGCATCGCCGGCGAGATCACGGCCCGGATCAACGAGCTCGCGTTCGAGTGGCTGGACGCGCCGGTGCGGCGGGTGGCGGCGCACGACGTGCCGCTCCCGGCCGCTCCCGCGCTCGAGGATTTCGTGTTGCCGCAGACCGGGGACGTCGTAGCCGCGGCCCGGTGGCTGGCGGCCTACTAGCAGCGAGGAACCGTTCATGGCCCGGATAGACGTCGTCATGCCCCAGATGGGGGAGTCCATCGCCGAAGGCACGCTGTCGCGCTGGCTCAAGAAGGTGGGCGACCCGGTGAAGCGGGACGAGCCCATGTTCGAGATCTCGACCGACAAGGTCGACGCCGAGATCCCCGCGCCCGCCGCGGGCGTGCTGGCCGAGGTCCTGGTGCAGGAGGGCGAGACGGTCGCCGTGCAGACCGTCGTGGCGCGCCTCGAGACCGAGGTGGGTGCCGCGGCGTCCGCCCCGCCGCCGCAACCCGCCGCCGCCAAGCCGGCTCCTCCCGCACCGGTCCCCGCCGCAGCTCCGGCACCCGCCGCCGCCCCGGCGAAAGCGGCCGCGCCGGCCGCTCCCGCTCCGGCTGCGGTCGCTGCGCCCGCGCCGGCGCCC
>Ga0187821_10000296_pt1 | contig 12218 bp, 10 predicted proteins | sample NC_wetland_sal_i_20_FD_132442 | JGI IMG/M metagenome (GOLD analysis project Ga0187821, IMG submission 132442) | Wetland sediment microbial communities from Neuse River Estuary, North Carolina, USA - SourceSoil_1 | ecosystem: Environmental > Aquatic > Freshwater > Wetlands > Sediment | place...
TCAGATGGCTGATGCGAAGGCCATGAAGAATCCGGTGGCGGCCACTCCCGAGAACATTGCCAAGGGCAAGGCGCTGTTTGAAGGGAAGGGGACCTGCTTTAATTGTCACGGCAAGGAAGGGAAGGGCGATGGGCCTGCGGGCGCGATTCTCAACCCGAGCCCACGGAACTTCACAAATTGCAAGTTCCACAAGAAGCGGAAAGACGGCGAGCTGTTCTGGGTCATTAAGAACGGCAGCGCCGGAACCGGCATGGTTTCTTTAATCCCGGCCGCTATCAACGAAGAGGAAGCCTGGACTATCATCAACTACGAGCGGAGCTTTTGCAAAGCCGAAGAGTAATCTCATCGGTGAGCGATAGATGCGGAGAGGGTGGAGGAGGTCTCCTTCACCCTCTTTTTTTGTCTGTGAATGGAAGGGAATCGTTACCGAACTTCTGCTCCCTGAATCGACGCGAGTTTCGTCAGAATAAGCTCGGCTGTTTTGTCAGAGGGCCTGAGGGACGGAACAGAAAGGACCCGCTGCTCACGGTTGAACCGAGCCCTGGCGGCCCAGGCTACTTTCTGGCTGACGAATGGAATCACCTCTCCGATCGTAATGTCTCCGTCTCGATTGATGTCGGCATCTCCCCGTAAGGCCCGCAACAGATAATAGGTGAAGAGCCCATGCCGATGGCGCTCGTCTTCCAGTCCATTCCCCAAGCCGCTGGGGCTGATAAGATAAATGGTCGATGCCCCTCCTGCTCCCCACTGAGGAGTCGCCGCTTTGGTTTTGGTTTCGGGTCCGAGGCGCGATACCAACCCGTCGAAGATGAACACTGTTTGTTTGGCCTTTAGTCTGGCTAGCCCCGCTTCCAGGTCCTTGAGTGGATAGAGTCGCGAGGTCGTTGAAGCGCTTCCCTCATAGGGCACAAGGTACGTGTCCCCCGTCGATGAGACCATGGCCACGCCGGAAAAGTAGACGATGACGATCGCGTCCTTATTCATATGGGGCGGAAGCCAGTCCAACAAGGCCTCGTCGATGTCTGGTCGCAACGCCTTCCAGTCCTGGAGGAGTCGTACATTGGCCGCAGGAAGACCGCCAAGAGATTGAAAATACGAAGCCACCATCTCGGCATCGAGCGCAGCAAACTTTCTAGTCGAAATGTGTTGATCGCGATAGGATCCGATGCCGATGGAGATTAAGTACGTGTGAGGACGGCGAAAACCATCCGCGGCAGCGGGGATCTGATCCACGTCGTCAGTGTTGACGGCGGTCGGTTGAATCGAAAGGGCCATAGTCTGCGGCGGTGGGGCCGTTCCAGCGGGATCGGACACGGTCACCTGAATCTCCGTCTTTTGACTTTGGACGGATTGCGGCAACGTCGCCACAAACTCGATCGATCGAGACTGGCCCGGCTGGAGCCGCCCGACAGCGAGGGTTGAGACGGGAAATTGTGACAGAAGTGAAGGAGTACCGGAGAGTGAGGCGGTGACCCCTTGTAGCTCGTGATCACCAGTATTGACGAGATCGACTCGGACGCGAATGCGCTCTCCCCCTTCGAACACCAAGTTGTTGTTTTCGTCGAGCACGGTCGCCTTGAACCGCAAGGAAGAGGCCACCACGGGTGGCACGGTCGGAGCAAGCGCCTGGGTGGAGCCTGGTTGACCAAGCTGTGAGGCGGGAACAGCAGCCGTTGTCCCGACATTTCCACTCGTGGCGGGAGCAGCGGCGGTCTGGCTTCCGCTCCCGACTGCGACGCGCGCTTCCTGCATGAACTGGCTCGCAAATTCAACTGCCGTGTCATGAATAAAAGGGTCGATGATGTAATCACAGTCCTTCGCAAGCCGTTCTAGAAGTAGACGTTCATTGCGATCGACTTTAATGTCCGATTCCCGCAAGAGCTTCCCACTAGCATCATAAAATCTGGCCAGGGCACTGAGTTGGAAATAGGCCGGGATCCGGTCGTACACGTTATCTTGCTTGAGTTCTAACTTCTGATTAACGAGTTCCACTCGAATGGTGATTTCCGGGAACGGTTCCTTGGTCTTGGAGGCTCTCGTGGTAACCGCCCGAAAGGTCCGGTAGGTCGCTTCCGTTAAAGCTTCTTCCAGTATGGAGCCGATTCGGATCTCCCGGATATGCCCGCAGCCATCCGCATACTGGAATGTGGGGGTGGTGACAGAAGGAGAGAGTTCCAACCGAGCCGCATAAGGGAGTAACGGGCCCATCGGAGGTAATTCCAACCGTGGCGCACATCCGGCCATCAGGGTTGTGCAAATGGCTGCACCGATCACGAGAGAACGATGGCCCAGACTGCGTAAACTCCGCATTGTGTCGGACTCCAGCGATAAAAGCTCACGGGTGATGTTCAAGCGATCACCGTACCGGAAAAGGAGGGAGGAAAGCAATTGGATGCGTTCTTATCTTGCAGCCTGGCGAGGGTGCGATTATTCTTCCTTTTATGCTCACACTGGGACTGTCCAACATGCGGGATGCTGCTGCGGCGATTGTGGCCAATGGTCGGATCATTGCCGCCGCCGAAGAAGAGCGGTTTGTCCGTATCAAACATGTCACGGTGTTGCTGGTGCAGGCGATTCGCTATTGTCTACGTGTGGCCGGTGTGCGCCTCCGCGATGGAGGGTTGGAACTGAATACGCGAATCTTTGATTTTCACATGGCCCAGCGTCGTTTCTTTTCACCCGAGTTCTTCCGACTGTTAGATCCCAATCAGGAGCCAGAGGAAGAGATCACGCAGCGGCATCGAGATGTGGTGGATAGTGCACAGATGGTCTTGGAAGGAACGTTGCTCCATATCGTTCGCCGTCTGCATCGACTGACCAGCCTCGATCGGTTCTTTCTTGCAGTGGGCGTGGCCCATAACTGTGTGGCTAACAGTAGTTGCCCATGGCGGGGGACTGGATTCCGCGAGGTCTATACTCTTTCAGCAGCTAGGGACTCCGGGGTGCCCTGTGGTGTGACACGTGAGATGTGAGGTGCAGGGGCAAGCAGTATGCTCTGAGTCGGTGCGCACTCACCGCTTGCCCCTTACCCCTCAGGCTCAATTCCTAGCCCTCGATGCCTTGCTACTGCTCATCATTCTGAACTTTACGCTTCAGCCGCTGACAGAGCCGGATTTCGGTTGGCATCTGCGGACCGGACTCGATCTCCTTCAGCATGGCGGGAAGCTACCGGCCTCGGACCCCTATTCCCACACCATGCCAGACTGGCCCTGGGTTGAACATGCCTGGTTGACCGACCTGATCATCGGGGCTTTCTATTCACTGTTCGGTGCCTTGGGGGTGATTCTGTTTTTTAGTGTGGTGATGGCAGGTGCCTGGCTGGTTGCAAGCTTCTCTGTCCCATGCAGCATGATCTACCGATTGCTCGCCTGTGTCCTATCCTTGTGGGTGGCCTTGCCGTTTCTTGGCGCGAGAACCCAGATGGTCACGTTGCTGGGTCTTGCTGTCTTGTTGGTGGTTCTTCAGCGGGGTCGGAATGGAGAAGACCATGCGCTGTGGCTGATTCCGCCGTTGTTTCTTCTCTGGGCTAATTTGCACGGAGGGTTTACCGCCGGACTCTTTCTGCTGGGGCTCGTGGTGGCCTCTTCTGCGATTGTCAAAGGGGTCCTACTGTGGGCGCCCGGTCTTGCCTCTCGTCTCGATGAAATGCCTCTCTCCTGGCCTGCGATCGGACGGCTCATGTTGGCGGTGGGAATAGCCGCGTTGGTCACCTTGGTGAATCCCTACGGGTGGAGATTGTATGGGGAGATCATTGATGATCTGTCGAATCAATTCATGCTCGACAACTTGCAGGAATGGCAGCCGCCGTCGTTGAACACATTGGCTGGCCGGAGCTACGCGCTCTATCTGGCTGGACTGGGGATGGCGCTGGCGACCTGGTATCGACGCATTGAGCCGGTGCGATGGGTTGTGTGGATCGTGTTCCTGCTTCTGTCGCTGCGTCATATGCGAAACATTCCAATTTTTCTCCTGGTCAGTCTCCCGCTCTGTGCCGAGTTGTTGGCCAGAGGACTCGGTCGACTGACAGACTGGCTCAGTCTGGATTCCGTCCGTGCCAGGCGATGCCTGTTGGTAGGGACGCTTGCGGGAGGGCTCTTCATGGTCTGGCTGGGGCCGGACCATCTCCAGCGGGTGGCGCAATCCGGCTTGCATCCTAGCGAGTATTTCAAAGGGACCTCCTATCCGATTGAGGCGGTGCAGTGGGTTCGGGTGCATCGGGATCGAGTAGGGCGTCGCCTTTACAACGACTATGCCTACGGAGGGTTTCTGCTCTGGTGGTTGCCGGAAGAGCAGATCTTCATCGATGGGCGGATGCCGGCCTGGCGAAGCGGGGATCGCTGGATTTTTCAAGATTATGTTGCCTTAAGTCTGACCGACCCACCGAAGCTTTCTGTCTTGAGTACATACTCAGTTGATTGGGCGATGGTAAGGAGAAAAACCCTGCTCGATGAAGCGCTTGCTCGTGAGCAGACATGGAAGCGGGAATATGAAGACGGGAAAGTTGTGATCTACGTGCAATCATCCGGGTGAGGTCTGAAAGAAAGCCTCTTCTTATTGCGGAGGGTGCCCAACTTGGCTGGCTGTAACTGGATGAAAATTGCGCGCCGGTGACGGAGAAGAGTAGGTGCCCTTAGTCCAATTCCGCCGGATCACGGCCAATTCACATAGCATGGCGAATCCATCTCTGAGGACACGAACTTTTGAGCCAGGCTGGTCGGCCCAATTCACCGGCACCTCCGCGATGCGATACCCGCGCCGTTGAGCCACGTACAATAACTCCAAGTCGAATCCATACCCGTCGACCGATGAGACCGAGAAGAGATCTTGGGCCACATGTCGGCGAAACAGTTTGAAGCCGCACTGGGTGTCCACGATCCCTCTGATGCCGCCCTGCCGGACGGCTGAATTGAACAACATGCCGAGGAGAATACGGTGCAAGCGAGCCTGTACCGTAAAGCTGGGCAGCTTCGCCGCAAGGGTCCGTGATCCAATGGCCAGATCCGCTCCGTCGGCTATGGCTTTTTCAAGTCTGTCGAGTTCCTGAATCGGCGTCGCTCCATCCGCATCCGCAAAGAGCTGGAGCTGCCCAACAGCCGACTGCATGCCGTGCCGGACCGCGGCTCCCTTTCCGCGGCAGGAGGGAAGCTGAATTAATCGAACGTCCGGTGTGGTACGTGCGAAAGATGTGACGACAGTCGCTGTGCTATCTGTGCTGCCGTCATCGATGACGAGTACTTCATAGGTTTGCCGACGACGCTGCAGATGTGAGGTAATCGCGTGAAGGTAAGGAAGAATCCGGACAGCTTCGTTATGAGCCGGAATGACAACAGAAATATCGAGAAGAGCGAGGGTATCTCGTGGCGGCACGGGTGATTGTTCCCTGTAGTCGGTCAACAGCCTCGAAACCACACGAGCAGCGGGGGTGAGTTACGGTAGCTGAGCTTCATGCAGAATTGCAAGAGAGGTTCAGAGGTCTTGACAGATCTGGTCATGGGGAGCGAACGTATAGATAAGAAACAGAGTGCTCACGATAGGCCCACGAATTCAGCCGGGAGGTGAGATATGCACGATTTCACGAAGGGAATCGGTGTCCTGCTCGGTCTGATCATGCTTATGGGTTGTGCGGCGACCTTTCCACCGAATCGTCTCGACAGCTATCTTGCCCCAGAAACGAAGACCGCCACCCAAGATCTCACGAAAATAGATCAACGGCCGCTGAAAGCAGGCTTGGTGTTGGTATCGGATACCTCCGCTCCTGGCGCGGCCCCGAATCTGCCGGACGAAGCGTTCATTCGCTTGGGCGAGGAGTTAAAGCAGCAAGTCAGCCGGGTGTTACCAGTAACCGTTACCGAAGTGCTATCGGCTGAAGGGATCCGGCCGCAGCCAAGCGGAGACTGGGCTCAGTTTACCGAGCTCGGCAGGACCCACAAGCTCGATTACTTGGTTGTTGTCGTTTTATCCAGCACGGAGCAGGAATATCCGATGACACTCTTCCTGGGCTGGACGACTCATGCGCAGCCGGGGTATCGTCGCGACAACTACTCTCTGCTGGAATTCGCCCTGCTGGATCTGAAGAATAATCAGACGTTAATGCGGGCGGAGGCTCGGGGCTGGGCGACGTTGGATCGCCCTTCAGCTCCTGGCATTGACCAATGGTATCCAGTAATTTATCTCCGTCCGCAAGATCCCGAACGGCGGATTTGGCCTCCTACCTATGAGGGTGCACCAAATACCTTGCGGGTGGTCTCGTTTAACGATGCTGCCAAGCGCCTCACTTTTAGATTACAGAACTCCTGGCTTGGTCAGTTAGAGGCCGACGCAGCGATGCGCAGGGCCAGTTCATAGACCTACTGCGGACACAGCTGCCTTGCGGCCCCACCTCGTCCCCTTCGGGCCTGCTTTATGGTCCGAAGGGGTCTTTTAGTCTTTGAAGGCCTCTGAATAGATAGTGTAAAATACACCGTTCGGCTTCTGGTTCGTGCCACCTATTTTTCTGGAGGAACGCTGTTATGGTCATGTGGAGTCGGGAAAAGAATGCGCTCGTTGCCCTGGTCTGTTTGTGTGTGGTGGCCGTTGCATGCAGTACCTTGCCAACTGGCTCGATGGCGTCGGCTGCGGGGGTCCCGCCATCCATGGCGCAGGGCTTTTCCGAGATCGTGAAAAAAGTGACGCCCGCGGTGGTCAACATCGCCGTCACTGGTGGTGGAGAAGCAGGAGGGCGAGGACGTCGTCCCTTACCTCCCGGGCCGTTTGGCGGACCTCCTGGTGAAGAACCCCCGGGCGGTGAACTACCGACACCGCCGCCCATGCCGCCGCCGGGTCCTCATGGCCGCCCTGATCAAAGTGCCGGCTCAGGCGTGATCGTCGACTCCAATGGCTACATCGTCACCAACAACCACGTTGTTGAAGGAGCCACGCAGATTACCGTCACATTGAGTGATCGACGCGAATTTTCCGCTAAGATCATCGGGACCGATCCGAAGACGGACTTGGCCGTCATTAAGATTGAAGTCAAAGACCTTCCCGCTTTGAAGTGGGCGGAGTATGAAAAGCTCCAAGTAGGCGACCTGGTTCTCGCCATCGGCAGCCCGTTTGGGCTTAGTTCCACGGTGACGTTGGGAATTATCAGCGCGCTGGGTCGTGGAAACGTTGGTATCGCTGATTATGAGGATTTCATTCAGACTGATGCAGCGATCAATCCGGGTAATTCCGGTGGAGCGCTGATTAACATGAACGGGGACCTGATCGGCATCAATACGGCGATCTTTTCTCGGACCGGCGGATCGGAGGGAATCGGCTTCGCCATTCCCAGCAGCATCGCGCTGGATATCGTTGAGAGTCTCCAGAAAACCGGCAAAGTCGTGCGAGGCTGGATGGGGGTGGCGATTCAAGAGATCACTCCTGCGCTGGCGAAATCGTTTAAGCTTCCCGAGCAACGAAAAGGGGTGCTCATCAGCGACGTGAACGAGAACGGTCCCTCTTATGAGGCTGGGATCAAGCGGGGCGATGTGGTGATCGCGTTTAATGGAAAAGACGTCCAGAGTGTCAGCCAGTTGCGGAATCTCGTTGCGCGAACGATGGTAGGTAAAGATGCCCAGGTCAAAATTCTCCGGGACGGGAGGGAACAGACTCTGAATGTGAAGGTCGCGGAACGCCCGTCCGACGAGATGCTGGCCAAGAAAGAGCCGGCTCCGAAGGAACCGACCGACACGATCAAACCGCCCGATAATGTGCTGGCTGCGCTTCGCATCCAAGCCCTCGACCCGGCGATGATGAGTCAGATGAATATCCCTGCGAAGACGACGGGGGTCGTGATCACGTCGGTGGAAGCAGGCAGCTCGGCAGAGGCGGCTGGCTTACAGCGGGGCGACGTGATTCAAGAGGTGAATCACGAAGTCGTGAAAAGTCTTGACGACTATCAGAAGGCGGCGAATAAGATTAAAAAAGATGAATTGGCGGTCCTGCTCCTCAGTCGGCAAGGCAATAACTTGTTCGTGGCGGTGAATCCGAAATAGACACGTCACGGTTGAGGGTCAGGGCTGAGGACTGTGTTGTTCTCAGCCGCCGCCTCGACCCGCGTGTGCATCCGCGTTATGGCGAACGACAGTTTGAACAGCATCAACCGGTGGCTGCAAGACACGATCTTCAAGCCGCTGGAGGACAAGAAAATGCCGGTCATGGAGCACCTGGTGGAGTTCCAGGTGCGCTTGACCCGGGCTGTCATTGTCACCGCTGTCGTGTTCGTCGGCACTTTCTTCTATGCCGATACCCTTGTGAAATGGCTCCGTGTGCCGTTGCAGAACATGTTCGTACCAGGTTCGCTGTCCTGGGTACCGACTGATCTTCCTGCCATCCCTTTCGTCTTTCTGGCACCGGCTGAAGCGCTCTGGCAAAACGTCAAGGTCGCTGGACTCTTTGCCCTTGTGCTGGCGATGCCGTACATCTTGTGGGAAATCTGGCAATTCGTCGTACCCGGCCTCCATGCGCAAGAGCGGCGTTTCGTCGGTCCGTTCGTCCTCCTGAGTACGTTGGCATTTTATGCCGGCGTCGGGTTTTCGTTTTTCTTTGTCCTGCCGTTTGCTCTGAACTTCCTGATCGCCTATGGGGTGAATGCCGGATTTATTCCGCAGCTGTCAATCGCCCAGTACGTGGGGTTCGCGCTGTGGTTCTTGCTCGTGTTCGGACTGATCTTCGAAGTGCCTTTGGCAATTACACTGATGGCCAAGCTGGGGTGGGTCGATGCACCGTTCTTGAAACGCTATCGGAAATGGGCGCTGTTAGGGGCTTTCATTGTTGCCGCAATTCTGACCCCGACACCGGACCCGTTCAACCAGTGTTTGATGGCCTTACCGATGTATATCTTTTATGAAGTCGGGATTGTCAGTGCGGGCTTCTTTCATAAGAAGAAGCCGAAGACAGAAGAGACTGCCACCCCGGCCGTTGCTGCGGGGACCAGCGGCAAATCGGCGCCCCCACGAGTTCCGAGTGCCGTGGAGGGGGAATACGTCGGCGTACCGTCAGGAGTCCCTCGACGATGAGTATGATGGACTAATAGACCAGCTAGGTAAGGAGTCATGATCACCCATGCCACGTGAATTAAATATCATTCAGCCTCAAGGATCTGGAAGCGGCGATGCCTGCACATACATGTGGGCCTGTGCCATTTGCGATGAGAATGAGTCGTGTCAGAAGGACAAGGAAGGGCATAGCCGCTGGCTTGTCGCCAAGCGCATGGAGCGCATCGAATACAAAGTGCTGATCATGAGCAACAAGGGCGGCGTGGGGAAGAGTACCTGCACCACCAACTTAGCTGTGAGCCTGGCCCTCAAAGGCTGGCATGTGGGCATCTGCGACATGGATATTCATGGTCCGAACATCCCGAAGATGGTCGGGGCCGAGGGCCAGAAGTTGAAGATCAGCACATCGGGCGGGATCATTCCATTCCAAGCCTACAACCTCAAGATCGCGTCGATGTCCTTCTTGCTTCAAAACCCGGATGACCCGATTATCTGGCGCGATGCCTACAAGTACGAATTCATCAATCAGCTCTTGGGTGGTGTCGAATGGCAGGATCTGAATTTCCTGTTTGTCGACTTGCCCCCGGGAACCGGCAACGAATCGGTGACGACCATTGATCTGCTCGGCAATGTGAGCGGCGCGGTCATTATCACTACGCCGCAAGAAGTGGCGCTCCTCGATTCGCGCAAATCCGTCACGTTTTGCAAGGACAGTGAAGTACCGATCATCGGCATCGTGGAGAACATGAGCGGATTGGAGTGCCCGCACTGCCACAACCATATCGAAGTCTTCCGAAAGGGCGGCGGTGAAGCTTCTGCCTACGATATGGGTGTTCCGTTTCTTGGCCGAATTCCGCTCGATCCGGATGTCGTGACCCAGTCTGATGCCGGTGAGCCTTTTGCGATGTTCAATTCTGACACGATGACGGCCGAGGCCTATCACGAAATTGCCAACAAGGTCGAAGCGTTCTGCAAGAAGAGCGGGTCGCTCGTGAAAGTGGCCCCGCGGCATGCGCATTGACGAGGGGGCAAGGTGAAAGCAAAAGACGCGACACAGGGTCTCACGTCGTTGACCGACGCGCAGAAGGTTGTCCTGGATGCCACACCGGTTCTGGGCTTGGAGAAGATTCCCATCCTCGATGCACTCGGTCGAGTATTGGGGGAAGACATCGTCGCGGAGCGCGACAATCCGCCGTGGGACAACTCGGCGATGGATGGATTTGCCGTGCGGTGGGAGGATATTAAACAGGAACACGCAATTCAGAAACCCGTGGCGCTGTCGATCATCGAGGATGTTCCGGCAGGAAAGATGCCGTCGAAGACGGTCGGGCCTGGTCAGGCAATTCGGATCATGACGGGAGCCCCGATTCCGAAAGGGGCAGACACGGTGTTGAAAGTCGAGGATACCGAGCACACGCCAGAGTCCGTGCGAGTTTTCAAGCCGGAGCAGAAAGGTTCGAACATTCGTCCGCAGGGCGAAGACGTCAGGAAGGGCGAGTGCATCATCGCAAAGGGCACTCAGATTCGACCGGGAGAAGCCGGGATGCTGGCGATTTTGGCAAAGTCCTTCGTCTTTGTCTATCAACGTCCGCGCGTGGCAATTCTCTCCACCGGAGATGAGCTCGCGGACCTGGATGAGCGGTTCAGCGAAGAGAAGATCATCAATTCGAACAGCTACGGGATTGCGGCCGCTGTGCAGGACGCCGGCGGAATTCCGTTTCTGCTCGGCATCGCGCGGGACAATCCGGCCGCGCTCAAGGAGAAGATTTCCCACGGCTTGACAGCGGATATCTTGGTCTTGTCCGGGGGAGTCTCTATGGGGGACTACGATTTCACCAAGGCGGTGTTTCGCGATCTGGGGGCCGAGATGAATTTCTGGAAACTCGCCATCCGACCGGGGCAGCCGCTGGCCTTTGGAAAGATTCAGGGCAAGCTGGCGTTCGGTCTGCCAGGGAATCCCGTCTCGTCGATGGTCACGTTCGAACAGTTGGTTCGGCCTGCAATGCTGAAAATGAGCGGACACCGGAGTTACGGCCGTCCTCTCGTTCAGGCGGTCTTCCAAGAAAAGTTTTCCAAGCGGACGGATCGCCGTCATTTTTTACGGGGAGTCTTGACGCGGGAAGACGGCATCTTTAAGGTCCGCACGACCGGCGATCAAGGGTCAGGAATTCTCACCTCGATGGTCAAGGCCAATTGTCTGATCGATGTGCCGGTCGAAGTCGAACGACTGAATCCCGGCGATCTCGTGACGGTTCAGCTCTTAAGCGGCGAAGCGTGGTTGAACCACGCAGACCATAGCCAGAGCGGGTCTCACCGCCTGTCTTGTTGTTGAGGGGGGAGAGGACATCGGCTCATGGCTGTTCCTATTGTCTGTTTCGTGGGTCGATCAAACAGCGGCAAGACCACCCTCATCGAGCGCGTGATCCCCGAGTTGGTCCGGGCGGGTTACAAAGTCGCGACGGTCAAACATGCAGGTCATGGGTTTGATCTCGACACCGAAGGGAAGGACAGTTGGCGGCACAAGCAGGCCGGTGCCAGCAGTGTGGTGGTGATCTCCAAAGGCAGCATGGCCATGTTTGCCGATGTCTCCGATCAGATGCATGTCACGGACGTGCGGGACAGGTTTTTGGACGAGTCCTACGATCTGATCATCGCCGAGGGTTGGAAGAGCGAAGGCTATCCTAAAATCGTCATTGTCCGCGAGCAACTGGGCGAAGTGCCGGTCTCACAGGAAGGACTTTTAGCAGTGGTCTCCGATAAACCCGTCGATCTTCAAGTTCCAGTATTTGACATCAACGATGTCGTCGGCGTGGCCGCGTTGATCATGACGAAGTTCCCCAAGCGGCATCCGCGCGCTGCGCATGAGCTGGAAGCCTAAGGCTACCATTGTATTGGGCCTGATTGCCGGTGCGGTTGCACTGAGTGGCGTCGCCATTCCTCTCACCAGTCATCCGAAGTTTTGTGCCGGCTGCCATAACATTGCTCCGTCCTACGAGAGTTGGACGAAGTCTTCTCATAAGGAAGTGACCTGTGTTGCGTGTCACGTGCGACCCGGTCTGGAAGGGTGGGTGCATGACAAGGCATGGAATGGCATGAAAGACGTCGCTATATACATCTTCGGGACCCCGACTGATCCCCATAATCTCAAGGCTCAGGTCGACTCCAATGTGTGTCTCGGCTGCCATCGAAACATTCTTCGCA
>Ga0187821_10000297_pt1 | contig 12185 bp, 9 predicted proteins | sample NC_wetland_sal_i_20_FD_132442 | JGI IMG/M metagenome (GOLD analysis project Ga0187821, IMG submission 132442) | Wetland sediment microbial communities from Neuse River Estuary, North Carolina, USA - SourceSoil_1 | ecosystem: Environmental > Aquatic > Freshwater > Wetlands > Sediment | place...
CCCGGGATGTCCACCTGGCTGGGACACTCGCTCAGGCAGAGCTTGCAGTTGAAGCAGGAGTCCATGACTTCCTTGAGCGGCTTCTCGGTGAGGGCCTCCGGACGGAGCTCCCCGCGGATCATCTCCATCAGGAGAACGGCCTTCGCGCGCGCGGTGTGCGGCTCGAGGGAGGTCGTGGATCCCACCGGGCAGTAATCGCGGCAGGTCCCGCAGCCGTGGCACATCTCGATCATGTCGCGGTAGTCGGGATCGTCGAACACGGTCCCGGTCGCAACGAACGTGTTCGTGTACCGCGAGTACCCCTCCGGAAAGACCCTCGCATCCGAGATGACGTTCCCGGGGTTCAGGATTCCCGTCGGATCCATCGCGCGCTTCACCCGCGCCATGACCGCGTAGGCACGCGGGTACTGGCGCTCGAGGTAGGGCGCGCGGAGAATTCCGTCCCCGTGCTCTCCCGTGATCGTTCCCCCCAGCCGCCAGGTCAGCTCGAAGGCGTCTTCCGCCATCGCGGCCATGCGGCTCTGGAAGGTCCCGTCGTGGGGATCCATCAGCGGCATCACGTGGACGTTCCCGTTTCCCGCGTGGCCGAAGATCGTGAAGCGCGTCTGGTGCTTCACGAACATCGCCCGGAGCCCGTTCACGTAGTCCCCGAGCCGCTCGGGAGGCACGGCCGTGTCGTCGATGAAATTCATCGGCTTCTCGACCGGCGAGGCGCGATAGACGAGGGGAAGGGCCGCTTTCCGCACCGCCCACAGCCGCGCCTGCTCCTCCTCGTTCCGCGCCGCGCGGAAATCCAGGACCTTGCCCCGCCGCGCCGCGGCCCACTCCTCCACCGCCGCGATCCCGGCCCGGCACTCCTCGGGGGTCTCGCCCTCGAACTCGATCAGGATGGAGGAATCGAAGCGCTCGGGAATCAGGGGACGGAGGTCGGCGCGGTCGGCCCGCACGAACGCGAGGAAGGTGTGATCCATGGCCTCGATGGCCGAAGCGCCGAGACGCCGCGCCTCCAGCACCGCCTCGGTGGCGTCTTCCCACGAGGCGAAGTAGAGGAGCGCCACCGCCGTCGCCTTCGGCTTGGGAACGAGCCGCATCGTGACTTCGGTCACGATCCCGAGCGTTCCCTCCGAGCCCACGAGGAGCCGCATGGGGTCGAAGCGCGGCCCGATGGAGCTGACCTGGTCGCCGGGCGCCCACGCGCCCCACAGATCGTAGCCGCAGGAGTTCTTGTTGGCGCGGGGCCGGTCGGGGAGGAATTCCGGCGTCCCTTCGCGGAGGATGGATTCGACGCCGGCGGACAGCTCGCGCCAGGTACTGCTCTCGGCGACGTCGCGATGCGTTCCCATGCCCACGACGCTCCCGTCGTGGAGCACCGTGGTGAGGCCCACGACATGGTCCTTCGTCGAGCCATGGCGCAGGGTGTGCGCGCCCGAGGCATTCGTCCCCACGTTGCCGCCGATGGTGCAGAAGTCGCCGCTCGAGGGATCCGGGCCGAGCCGGAGGCCCAGCGCGCTCACGGTTTTCTGCACGCGGCTGTGGATCGCTCCCGGCTCCACGCGCACGGTGGCGCGGTCGCGATCCACCTCGAGCACGCGATTCAAGTGCGCGGAGAAGTCGAGGATGATGCCGGGGCCGAGCGCCTGCCCGGCAAGGCTGGACCCGCCTCCCCGCGCCGTCACGGGGATGCCGCGCCCGTGGGCGAAGGCCAGCGTCCAGGCCACGTCGTCGCCCGAACGCGGAGAAACGACCGCCAGAGGCTTGCGGCGGAAGATGCAGGCCGCCGTGGAGAAGAGCGCGAGCGCGATGGGATCGGTCCGGACCTCGCCGTGGAGGCGCGGTCTCAGATTGCGCTCGATGTCGAGTTGCCGTGGATCCATCAGTCCCCCGGCGCGCGGGGGTAGGTCAGGCTCGTCGCGCTAGAAAGAACCGCTCGTAGAGAAGGGCCGCGACCCCGGCGCCCAGCAGGGGTCCCACCCAGTATACCCACTGATCCTGCCAGTAGTGCGAGAGGAGCGCGGGTCCGAACGCCCGGGCGGGATTCATGGCGGCGCCGGTGAGCGCTCCGCCCATGAGGATATCCATGGTGATGGTGAAGCCGATCGCGAGGCCCGCGAATCCGGATGGAGCCCGAGGATCGACCGCGGTTCCGAAAATGACCGTCACCAGGAAGAAGGTCAGGACCGCCTCGATGGCCACCCCCATCTTGGGCCCGATGGTGGGATCGATCGCGGGCGTGCCCAGGTGCACGTCCACCGGGCCGCCCTGGTACACCGTGGAGAGGATCCACGCCGCCAGCGAAGCGCCGAGGAGCTGGGCGATCCAGTACGAGATCATCTTGGAGAGGCTGATCCGGCGCGCCACCCAGAAGCCGAAGGAAACCGACGGGTTGAAGTGGCCGCCCGAGATGTGGCCGAACGCGTAGACCCCGATCAGGATGGCCAGTCCGTGCGCCACCGCGATTCCGGTCGTGCCGACCGTCTGCGTGGCCTGCTGCTGCAGGATGGAGCCGACGCCGAAGAAGATGAGCCCGAACGTACCGATCGCCTCCGCCAGGAAACTCCGCGCGCCCTGATTCATTCGACCTCCCCGCCCTTAGAGCGATTCCACCGTCTTTCGATCCAGACGCTTCGACAGCTCGACCAGAAGCTTGACCGCGGCATCGTAGTCCTTGCGATCCATGATCGTGGAGTGGCTGTGGATGTACCGCGTCGGAATGAAGATGACCAGCGAAGGCACGCCCTGGTCGTAGATGTGGAAGCGGCCCGCGTCGGTGCCGCCCCGCTCCACGGTCCCCAAGTGGTACGGGATCTTCTGCTTCTCGCAGATGTCGATGGCGAGGTTCCGGAGCTTCACGTTGGGAATCAGCGTGGCGTCGTAGACGAGGATGCCCACGCCGCCTCCCAGCTTCTCGTCGCCGTCCCCCTGGGAGCCGGGCGTATCGTGCGCGATCCCCACGTCCAGCGCGATCGCGACGTGCGGCTTGACCGTGGCGACGCTGGTCTGGGCGCCGCGCAGTCCAACCTCTTCCATCGTGGTGGCCACGCCGTACACCGCGTTCGGATGCGGCGTCTTCGACAGCCGGCGCAGGGCATCGACCACCAGGGCGCAGCCCACGCGGTTGTCCAGGGCCTTGGCGAGGTAGAGGCGCTCGTTCGACATCACCGTGAAGCCCGCTTCCGGGATGATGGGATCGCCCGGCTTGATGCCGAGACGCTTCTTCACATCGAAGGTGGACGTGGCGCCCACGTCGATGAACATGTCTTTCAATTCCATCACCTTCCGGCGCTCTTCCTCCTGCAGCTCGTGGGGCGGCTTGCTGCCCACGACCCCGATCACGTCCCCCTTCGCGGTGCGGATCCGCACCTTCTGCGCGAGGAGCACGTGGCCCCACCAGCCCCCCATCGGGAGGAACTTGATGAACCCTTCCTTGGTGACGCCCTTCACCATGAAGCCGACTTCATCCATGTGGCCGGCCATCATGATCCGCGGCTCGTCCGACTTGCCGTTCTGCCTGCAGATGACGCTGCCCAGCCGGTCCTGGGTCACGGTCCCCAGACCGCGGAAGTGCTTCTTCAATATTGCCGCGATCTCGGATTCGTGTCCCGGCGGGCCGAACGCCTCGGTCAGCTCCTTCAAGAGTGTCTGGCTGGCATCCATCCAATGGCTCCTTATGAGGATGAGGTTGGGATGAGCGGGGCGAGTATCGTGCCGGAGGCGGGGGGTGTCAAGCGATGCGGCGGCCCCCGGGGATCAGCCCGCGCGGCGGGGAATGCCCCGGATGTGGTGATGGGGGCGATCCGTGGTGGGCACCTCGTCTTCCTTGATGACGCTCACCGAGCCGTCCACCTCGATGACGGCCGAGCGGACCTCCTCCACGGTCGCGACGCCGTGCTCGCGCAGCGCGCGCAGGAGATCATCGCGCGTGATCCCCTCGCGCACGAGGTTCGCGTTCAGGATCTGTCCCCGCCGGATGAGGAGCGTCGGGATCCCCTCGATCACGTGCTCCGCCTTTCGGCTCCGGCGCACGGACCAGGCAACCCCCATGTTCATCACGAAGAGCGTGCCCGCCGCCACGAGACCGCCCGCGAGGGACGTGTCGGGGCCGGTCATGGCGTTCTGGACGGCGTTGGCGAGAAGGAGAAGGAGGAGAAAATCGAACGGGGTCATCTGTCCGACCTGACGCTTCCCCGTGAGGCGTAGCCCCAGGAGAAGCGCCAGGTAGACGAACCCCGTCCGAAACGCAATGTCGAGCAGCGTGCTACCGCTCGCGAACGGCACGCGCGGTGCCTCGGATCAGCGTGAGACGACCGTGATCGGCTTGTCCACGCGGAGCGAGACCTTCGCGCCCTGATCGATCGTGAGCTCGTGCCCCTTGACCATCAGCATCGCGCCCGTGCCCGCGGCCGCGCCGCCGACCGCGCCGATGATGGTGGACTTGGTGTCGCCGCCCGCGACCTTGCCAAGGATGGCGCCGGCCACGGTGCTCCCCCCGATGATGAGCTTGTCACGCGTGCCTGTGCCCTTCGCGACCATCTTCCCCTCGGCATTGTTCACGGTCGCGTGGAGCGTCTTCGGCCCGTCCACGGTGTCGATGGAGTTGAACTCGAGCGCGAGCGAGGCGCGGTCTTCCGTGCCCTTGTGCCGGGACGCGCGCTGCACGTCGGACACTTCGCCGCTCACCTTGGAGCCGGCTTCGGCCACGACCGTGCCGTTCACCGTGATGGGCGCGCTGAGCTTGGCCTCAATCTTGTCGCCGACATTCGTGGTCCGCGTATCGAGCGGCGTGATCATCTCGGCATCGAAGGTCGTGCCGGCGGGAATGTCGATGGTGTGCTTCTCGGCATAGGCCGCCGAGGTGCTGTGCTCGTTCGAGGATCCCGACGTCGTCTTGTGGGTCGTCGTCGTGGTCTTCGTCGTGGTCGTCGTGGTCTTGGAGGAGGTCGCTCCGGTCTGGGCTTCCGGCGCGGTCTGGGCAGGCGGCGTCGTCTCGTTCCCGAAGCCCTGGCTCACCTGGGTCGTATCGGAGGTCTGCGACGTGTCGGTCTGCGCGCTCTTCTGGCACGCGGAGAAGGCGAACGCGAGGAGCAAGGTCAGCGCGGCGCTGCTCAGGATCCGGAGCGATTTCATCGGAGTCACCATCCTTTGTGAGGGTTGTTAGTAGATGAAGTTGTACGTGAACCCGCCCATGATCTTGAGCTGGTTGACGTCGGACACGAAGTTGTACTTCACCTCGCCGAAGATGCCCAGGTTGGGCATCACCTGGTTCTTGATCCCACCCTGGATGTTGAGACCGAGCTTGGTGTCCGAAGCGCTGGCCCCCGGGACCAGGGGATCATCCGCCTTCACGAAGTGGAGCCCGAGCCCGCCGCCCGCATAGGGAGTCAGGCGCCCGCCCTCGACGGGGAAGTCCACGTTGACGTCGCTTCCGAGCATGACATCCCTGACGTCCACGCCGCTCGCGCCGACCTTCCAGTACTCGACGAGAGGGATGATGTGCACGTGCGGGACGAACTCGCCGGCGTCGATGTGGAGCCCGAGCGCGACCGTGCTGCTCGCCCCCTCGGGATCGACGAAGCCGATGCGCGCGCCGAGTCCCCGGAACCCGAGACCCTGGCTCGTGGCGGACGCCGGCGCCGGGGCCGCCTGGGCCAGGGCGCCGAAGCAAACAAGACCCGCTGCGACGATGAGCGCCCCAACTACCGATCCGTTTCGATTCATCGAGGAAACCCCCTCAGTGGTCGGGTGTACGGCCGGGGTACCTCCCCGGCCGATAATTTGCCGTCGACTTTTCGCAACGAAGGTAGCTCAGAGACCTCCCGGCGACAACTAGAACGTGAAGCGGAGGCCTCCGTGGAAGGCGAGCCCGTCGAAGTTCGCTTCCTCGCGAACCACCTGCCCGAACTGAGGATCGAAGAAGTCGGCCTTGGGCGTGCTCGAGTTCCAGACCGCCTCGCCGTAGAGCCCGGCCTGGTCCCCGACCTTGAGGTTCACGCCCCCGAAGAGCTGGGCGCCGAGCGCGTCATAGGTGTTGCTGAAGTCCCCCAGCGAATCGGTTCCGGACACGGTGAGCCACTCCCACCCGATACCCCCGCCGACGTAGGGCTGGACTTGGGGCGACACCGGAATGCGCACGCGCACGATGCCCATGATCGGAACGAGATCCGTGTCGATGGATTGGGTGTTCACGACCGTGGTGACCTGGGTGCCGCCGGGCAGCGTGCCGTTCCGGACGAATTCCTCGCCGCCGGTCGACCGGTGGTACACGGAAATCTGCAGACCGAGATCGATCTGCTCGGCCAGCACCGGTCCGGCGCCGCCGCTCACGTAGAGACCGTGGCCCGGCTGGTTCGAGGGATCGAACGTTCCCGCTCCGATCGAGGCCCAGTACGTCGGCTGCGAGGGACGATAGTTGTTGTAGCGATCCCCGCCCCAGGGACGGCGGCGGATCGGTCCACTGCTCTCCATCAACGTTCTGTTCGCATCGAAGTCCTGGTACCGCGCGGCTCCCGGGTTGATGGAACCGGGTTCAAAGTCCAGCTGGGAAGCCGAGGCCGTGCCCGCGGTCAAGGCGAGCGCGAGCATTGTTGCGAAGAGACGCATGTTCATCCTCCTCACGATTGGGGATTCGGACACACTAGGACAGCCATTTGGATTGCAGCGGGCGTGCCACGAACCATCGCATTGCAATATAATAGCTTATGTCAACGATCCCGTACCGGAGGGGGCGTATCTGAGTCCCATGATCTACATTCCTGTGACGATCCGTCCACACCCGCGATAGGATCCGCCGCCATGCGCTCCGCTCCGGCCAGGCTCTTGCTCGCGGCGCTCGCGGCAAGCTGGCTCATCGTCCCGGCCTGCCCGGGCAGCGCCTCGGCGCAGCCCGCGGAATTCCTACCCTCCTATAGCGCGCTCTACGAGGATGTCGAGGCGCTCGTTGCCCAGGGTCTCCTGACTTCCTATCCCATCCACACGCGGCCGCTCGTCCGCGCCGACCTCGCGCGCGCGCTGATCGAGGCGCGCGGCAAGAACGCCGCCCTCGAATCCGACCTCCATTATCAGCGCCTCGCCCGGGAGCTCGCGCGCGAGTACCAGGATCTGGACGCGCCGACGCCCTCCAAGGAGACGGGCCCGCTCCTGGACGTGGGGCCGCGCGAGCAGCGATTCCGGATCGAGGTGGCGGGCCACGCGAAGGGCGATTACGACGAGAAGCGCGCGATCCACTGGCGGATGCGCGACGAATCCTCCCTGGCCGCGCGCATGAGTCTCCAGCTCTGGCCGGGGTTCGGCGCGTATGAAGAGCTGGGCGTGACGCGCATCCGGGGCCAGCGCGAGTTCATCGACGCCATCGCCAAGAACTCCGACCTCGAGACCTCGGTGCTGCGCGGGGAGCTGACCGGGCACGTGAAAGCCCTGACCGCCGCGGTGGGTTACGAGAGCTTCCGCTGGGGACCGGGACGCCGCGGCACGCTGCTCCTGTCCGATGCGGCGGGACCGATGGGCTTCCTCCTGCTCCAGGGATCGGTGCGGGGCAAGGTGGGCCTGACGGCGTCCGCGCTCAATGCGGTCATCTCCGCGGCCGACCATCACTATCTCGCCGCGCACCGGATCGAGATCGAGATCACGCCGCGCTGGTCGCTGGGCCTCTCGGAGGCGGCGCGCTATTCCTCCGAGGGCTTCGACCTGCTCTATGCCACGGGGCTCTTCCCTTACACCGTGCTCGAGCGGATCCGCATCCGCGAGGCCTCGAACGATTCCCTCCGCACCCTCGAGCGCGCGAACGTGATGGCCTCGGCGGACCTCTCGTTCCGCGCCACGCACGGGCTCACGCTCTACGGCGAGCTCCTGGTGGACGACTACGCCACCGAGAGCGCCGACATGCCGAACCGGATCGGATATCAGGCGGGGTTCCGCAGCGACCGCCCCTGGGGGGCGCACGCGGTCCACTTCCTCAGCGAATACACGCGGGTGCGGAACTACGTCTACAGCGTTTACTACGGCGAGGACTATATCTACCGCAACCGCCCGCTCGGATATTCCCTCGGCCCGGACGCGGAGAACGTCTACTCCGAGGCGGCGTTCGACATCACGCGCGACTGGCAGCTGCGCTGGTCCGGCGACTTCACGAACCACGGCGAGGGCCGGCTGGGCGTGCCGTGGCTGCCCTCGCAGGGCGCGGTCTCGACCGCGGGACTCTCGGGCGTGGTCGAAGAGCGCCGCGAGGTCTGGGGCGACGCGCGCTGGATGCCGCGCGACGACGTGGACCTGAGCGCGGGCCTGGGATTCCGGCGCGTGCGGAACGACGCCAACGTTCCGGGAGCGGACCACACGGGATGGCTGGCCCGCTTCTCCGCGGACGTGCGGTACTGAGCCTCCCCTACTCCGGCGCGCTTCGCAGGGGAATGAAGGCGCTCCGGTCCGACCCGCCGCGTCCCTCGGCGTGGACGCGCGCCTCCTCCCAGAAGATCTCCTGCGCCCGGACGACGCGGCGCCCGCGGGCGCGCTTCACCAGCGCGCCGTCCGCCCGCAGCTCGCGCGCCTTCACGTTGTCTGCGAAGAGCACGTCGAGGATGTGGCTCAACCGCGCGCGGAGCGCCGGCTCCACCACCGGGAACACCAGCTCCACCCGCCGGTCCAGGTTCCGGGGCATCCAGTCGGAGCTCCCGAGGTAGGTCTCGGTCTCGCCGCCGTTCCGGAACTCGAAGATGCGGCTGTGCTCCAGGAACCGGTCCACGATGGAGACCACGCGGATGTTCTCGCTCAGGCCCTTCACGCCGGGACGGAGCACGCACGAGCCGCGCACGTTGAGGAGAATCCTGACGCCGGCGGCCGAGGCCTCGTACAGCGCGTCCACGATCGGCTTGTCCACCAGCGCGTTCATCTTCGCCCGGATCTGCCCCGGGTCCTCGGGCGTCGATTTCTCGGTCTCGCGCCGGATCAGATCGAGGAAGCGCCGCCGGAGCCCCAGCGGCGCCATCGCGATCCTTCTCCACGGCAGAGGCTCGGAATAGCCCGTCACGACGTTGAAGAACGCCGTGAGGTCCGCGCAGAGGTCCTCGTCCGAGGTGAGAAGGCTCAGGTCGGAGTACTCGAGCACGGTCCGCTCGTTGTAGTTCCCGGTGCCCAGGTGCGCGTAGCGCTCGATGCCGCCGGGCCCGCGGCGCACGATGAGGAGGGCCTTCGCGTGCGTCTTGAGCCCCGCGAGCCCGTAGAGCACCTGGACGCCCGCGTCCTCGAGGCGGCGCGCCCAGGCGGCGTTTCGCTCCTCGTCGAACCGCGCCTGCAATTCCAGGAGCGCCGTCACCTGCTTCCCGTTCTCCGCCGCGCTCTCCAGCGCGCGGATCACCTCGGAGTTGGGGGCCGTCCGATAGAGCACCTGCTTGATGGCGAGCACGGCCGGGTCCTGCGACGCCAATTTCAAGAGTCGCAGCACCGGCTCGAACGTCTCGTAGGGGTGAAAGAGGAGAATGTCCCGCTCGGCCAGCGCTTCCCAGATCGCCTCCCCCGCGGGCACCTCGGGCGCGGGTTGCGGGGGCCAGGCCGGCAGCCGGGCCGCGGGAAGCGAGGGAACGCGCGCGAACTCGATGAGGAACTTGAGGTCGAGGGGCCCGGTGACGCGGTAGACGCCGGCGGGCTCCAGCCCGAAGGCCGCGGTCAGACGCTCGGCGATCTCCTCGCTCGCGGTGGATTCGATCTCGAGGCGGACGGGGTCCCCGCTCCGGCGCTGCTTGAGCACGTTCTTGACGGCCTCGACCAGATCCTCCTCCTCCTGATCGTCGGTCGCGAAGTCCGCGTCCCGCGTGACCCGGAAGAGTGCTGCGTCCCGGATCTCGTACCCGGGAAAGAGCTCGCCCAGATGGCGCCGCACCACATCCTCGAGGAGCGCGAAGCGGAATCCGCCGCGGCTCCCGACCTGGATCCAGCGCGTGTATTGGCGCGGCAGCTGGACCAGGGCGAAGCGCTCCTCGGAGGCGGGGCGGGCGAGCCGGACGGCGAAGCAGAGCGCGAAATTCGTGACGTGGGGAAACGGGAGGCCCGGCTCGGCGGCGGCGGGCGTGAGGATGGGCAGGATCTCGCGCGTGAAGAGCCGGTCCAGGAAGGCGCGCTCCCTGGGCTCGAGATCCTCGTCGCGCTCGAAGTGCACGCCCCCCGCCGCGAGCGCCGGGACGATCTCGCGGTCGTAGGTGGTGTACCCGACCCGGGCCAGGCCGTGACAGCGCTGGCTCACCTGCGCCAGGACGGCCGCGATGGATTCCTCGCCTGAGGCCTGCGGGTCCACTCCGGCCTCGATCGCCTCGCGGAATCCCGCGACCCGGATCATGAAGAATTCGTCCAGGTTCGAGAAGAAGATCCCGAGAAAACGCGCCCGCTCCAGCACGGGAAGCGTGGGATCCTGCGCCTCCTCGAGGACCCGCCCGTTGAACCCGAGCCAGGTCAAAGCCCGGCTCAGGTAGCGCGGCTCGGGGGAGGCTCCCTCGGTCACGCGATCTCCCGCAGCACGGGCTTCAGCCCGAACACTTCCTCGAAGAGGCCGCTCTTCTGATCCAGCGTGAGCCGCTCCAGGGCCAGGTCCTCGGCCCCCTCCACGTCGATCCGGAGCTCTCCGTCCTCGACGGTGATCCTGGGGTTCTGGATCCGCTGCCCGTGCGCCTTGTCCAGCGCGTCCGCGACGCGGAGGATGGCGCTCAGGCGGTTCACGGTGAGCCGGGCGCCGCGCGGGAGGGCCGCGTAGGCGGGATGATCGGATTGAGGCGCGCCTTTCCGGTGATAGCGCGCCACGTTGGCCACGATCTCGAGATCCATCTTCGAGAGGCCGAACACCTCCGAGTTCACGAGCAGGTAATAGGCGTGCCGGTGGTGGCCGCGGGCCGCGACGTAGTTTCCGATGTCGTGCACGATGGCCGCCACCTCGAGAAGAAGCCGCTCCGTCTCCCCCATCCCGTGCTGCGCCTGCGTGGCCTCGAAGATGGCGCGGGCCAGCGCCGCCGTGTGGAGACCGTGGCGCTCGTCGGCGTGGTACTTTCGCGCGAGGTTCAAGGCGGCGGTCAAGGTCTGCTCGGGGAAGAAGACCGAGGACCCGCTCTGGATCGACTTCGCGACTTGCAGCAGGAGCCCGTCGCGGATGCTGGCCCGCGCCACCAGGAGCCGGTCCACCGGATTGAGACGGATCAGCTCGGCATAGGCCAGGAACGCCGGGGCCAGGGCTTCGGCCTCGAGCGTCGGGATGGAGTAGGCCGCGGCCACCTCGGCGGGCGTCATCGCGAGGATCTGGTCGGCCAGGGCCCTGAGATCCTTCGCCGAGACCGCGGCCAGGTCCCCCTCCCCCTTCAGGGCGCGCGCGGCGAACCGCGCCTCGGGGCCGATGGCGATCAGGTTCGCGACCTTCTCGAAGGGCAGCGTCCGCTTCACCGCGTTCATCATCTCCCGGACGTTGTGCTGGATGAGGCGCGTCATGGCCCGCCGGTCGCCGCTCTCCGCGCGGAGAAGGTCGCGCATGCGCAGCGTGCCGAGATCGTAGGTGACGGAGCCCACCACCTCGCCCCCGCGCACCAGCGCCCACTCGGTCGCGCCCGCGCCCAGCTCGAACATCAGGGAATCCTCGCGCAGGAACTCCGGCCGCGCCGCGAGGGCGCGCTGGACCGCGGCGAAGGTGAGCAGCGTCTCCTGCGAGCCCTCGATCACCTCGACTTCGATGCCGGTCGCCAGGAACACGCGGTCCACGAAGGTGTCCCGGTTGAGCGCGGCCCGCACCGCGCTGGTCGCGACCGCCCGCGTGTGGGTCACGCCGTAGCCGTCCATCATCGTGCGGTATTGCCGGAGGATGTTGACCGCCTTCTGGATGCTCGCCGCCGAGAGCGTCCCCGTGCGGAAGGTCTCGCGGCCGAGGGTCAGCGGCTTCGCGACATCCTCGAGGACCCGCACCGATCCGTCCGGCTTGAGCTCCGCCACCAGCATGCGGACGCCGCTCGAGCCGACGTCGATGACGGAGAGGACCGCGGGCCCGCCCGCGGCGTAGGCCGCCATCGCCGCGGTCGAAGTCGCGGGGGCCCCCGCCGTCGGATCAGCCACGGGCCTTGAGCACCGGTGTCAAGCCGAACTCCTCCTCGAAGAGGTCTCCGCCCTTCTCACCCACGGACCATTCGTCCAGCGTGACGTCGCCGCGGGTGCGGGCTTTCAACACGAGCTCC
>Ga0187821_10000298_pt1 | contig 12178 bp, 11 predicted proteins | sample NC_wetland_sal_i_20_FD_132442 | JGI IMG/M metagenome (GOLD analysis project Ga0187821, IMG submission 132442) | Wetland sediment microbial communities from Neuse River Estuary, North Carolina, USA - SourceSoil_1 | ecosystem: Environmental > Aquatic > Freshwater > Wetlands > Sediment | place...
AGACGAAGAGCGTGTCCCCGGCATCGACCGCTGCGCCGATCTCGACTGCGATTACTACGACGGTGCCGGAAACCGGACACTCGACCGCTTGATCGCCTTCACGGATTGGAAGCGACGGTACCGCGACGCGCGGCGGAGCACTCTTGCCTCGACCCGATGCCAAGGCCTGTTGACCCAGAAGCGCCAGCATTTCCGACGGCGGCTCTGCTGCAGCGTTCACAACTTCCCGATTTTCGGCGAGCAGCGTCGTTCGCGCCTCGCCGGCACGAAAAGTCGGATTTGATAGGATCGCGGCAAGCTGGGCGAGATTGTTCGGAAGTCCGCCAATGTGGAACTCGCCGAGCGCGCGCAGCGCGCGATCGACGGCAGAAACGAATGTTCCGGTAGAATTCGACTGACAAATGAGTTTCGCAAACATCGGATCGAATTGCGGTGGCGGCGCGAGCCCGAGATAGCCGCAAGAATCGACTCGTATGCCAGGTCCGGTGGGTTCCTTGTATGATGAGATCGTTCCGGGACCGGTCGCCGAAATGCGCGCCTGTATGGCGAACCCGCGCGGCATCGGCACCTTGGATTGATTACCGAGACCGAGTTCGTCGAGCGTCATGCCCGAAGCAAGCTGGAACTGCGTCTCGACCAGGTCGACACCGGTGACGGCTTCCGTGACCGTGTGTTCGACCTGGATGCGCGGATTGCATTCGATAAAATAGTGTTCGTTTTTCTCGGGATTGATCAAGAACTCGACTGTTCCTGCGTTCGCGTATTCGGTGTGCTTTGCGATTTTGAGCGCGTCGCGAAAGATACGTTGACGCAGCTTAGGTTCGAGTCCGGGCGCCGGCGCGATCTCAACTATTTTTTGATTGCGGATCTGAACGGAACAATCTCGTTCATGGAGATGAACGACATTGCCGCCATCATCACCCAGAATCTGCACTTCCACATGTCGTGGTCGAACGATCAGCTTCTCGATAAAGACGGAACCGTCGCCGAAAGCACTCTCAGCCTCGCTCCGGCAGCGGGCAAAACCTTCGGCCATCTCGCGCTCATTTTCAACGACCCGCAGCCCACGCCCGCCACCTCCTGCAGCAGCTTTGAGCATGATGGGATAACCAATTCGCTCGGCCGAGGCTCTTGCCTCTTCAAGCGATGTCAAAATCTTCGACCCGGAAACGATTGGAATGTCGAGAGAATGTGCCAAGGCTCGCGCCCGCGTCTTGTCTCCAAACAATGCAAGCGTCTCCGGTCTGGGCCCGATGAAGGTAAGTCCTTCTTTTTCGCAGTGCTCGGCAAACGTCGCGTTCTCCGAAAGAAATCCGTAACCGGGATGGATACAGTCACAGCCGCTACTTTTGCCCGCCGAGATCAGCGCCTCGGCGTCGAGATAGTTTTGCACCGGACTTTGCAATGGCTCGCCGATCGCCACAGTCTTCGTCGAGACGCGAGTGTGGAGCGAGAGCGCATCGACGGCGGCGAAAACGCTCACCGATTCCATACCCAACGATGTCGCCGCGCGGGCGATGCGAATTGCGATTTCGCCGCGATTGGCGATCAGTACCCGCCTGAACATGCCGTTCTCCGGAAATCTCGATTCAAAGTCTAGGGGGCCGTTGTCTCGTCACGCAACTGTCCGGCGCGAAGGTGGAGCGACTATGCCGGAGAGCCGCTGCGTAACTCCGGCCCTCTGTGCCGTTGGTATTCCTGAGCCAGAAGGGCGTAGAAATATTCGTCCCACCAAACGCCCGGCGCCCGGTAAAGACAGGCGCGGAAGTGACCTTCGCGCCGCAATCCAAGCTTTTCCGCTACGCGCCAAGAGGCAGCATTGTCCGGTTGGCAGGTGGCGATGACTCGATGCGCAGCGAGTCTTTCAAACGCATAAGCAAGGAGTGCCCGAGCCGCCTCCGTTGCATAACCCTGTCCGTGATGCGCGCGCCCGAAGACCCAACCGATCTCATATGTTTCCGGCGCGAACCACGGATGAAACGGCATATGCCCGATCATTTGACCGCTCGCCTTTTCGACCACAGCGACAGCTTTGCCCTCTTCACCGGATTGCACTTCGGCGAATGCGCGCGAGGCAGGCTCATCGAGAATACCCTCGGGGAGGAAAGCGGTGACTTGAGGATCCGACATGTAGGCAAAAATGGCCGCCCAATCGCTTGAGGCGATGGCGCGCAGGTGAAGGCGCGATGTTTCTACTGTGGTGAAGCGCATGACGATCAAAGCCTCGAACGAAGGTGGATATTACGCGAGCGTCGGGGACTCTTCATCTCGAAACTGCTGCACGGCGGGTTTCATCTGCTTTGATTGCCTTTGGCAAGCAGGTTGCGGATGCTTTTGACCAGACGCGCCGGCGGCGCTTGGATGTCAGACTCCTGCTCCGATATCACGCCGTTGGCATCGAGCAGAAAAATGGCGATCGAGTGCTGGAAGTCGCCATTTTCGTCGCGATAAAAGCTCACGCCAAGAACAGCGGCCAGTTCGCGAACCGCACTTTCGTCGCCGTGAAGGAGTGTCCAGCGCTTGAGATCGAGATGGTGCTGCGCGGCAAATTTCGTCAGTTGCGCCGGCGTGTCGCGCACCCAGTCCAGCGAAAATAGAACGAAGCGCACCTGATCGAGCGATTGCTTGGGTAGCTTGTCGCCGATCTCCAACATCTTTTCGGTGATGAGCGGACAGACATCCTTGCAATGGGTGTAGACCATTGCCGCCACAACGGGCCGCCCGCGCAGCGAGGCGAGCGCGACGGCCATGCCGCTCTGGTTTGTCCAAACCGAAGCGAGATTGTAAACCGACCGGCCGGACAGCGCCTGTGCCATTGGCATTTGCTGCATGTGTTCGTGTCCCACAGCGGGCGGCATGCCGGCGATAAACAGTCCGAGCAGGCATAAGCTTCGAAAGCTGCGGCGGACTAGGGCGCGTTCAGTGCGCATCGAAACCCCAGATTGTTGGTGGTGTAGGACGCCTTCAGGCTCGAGCGCATGGAATAACGCATGAACGACGCATAGTCGCTCGCATCTCTCGCGCCAATGCTGCCACCGCCGCAGAATTTTTGATCCGTGCCCGATCCGGTATTTCGCAGATCAGGACCGGATAGCAGGCTGTTGAAGTCGAGCGTCCACTCCCATACCAGTCCGACCATTCCGGCCACGCCGTAGCCATTGGGGATAGCCGTCTGGACGAGCTGCAGAGCATGCGCGCTGGACGTGCCGTACCAGGAGAGAATTCTTGCATTCAGCGCCTTGGGGTTCCGGTCACGATCGGCGAGCGCGTATTCCCATTGATCGGTGGTCGGCAAGGTCTTGCCCTGCACCTTGCAGTAAGCCACTGCCGCAAACCAGGAAACACCGGTGATCGGCCGCTCGGAATCGCCGGGGTCGCGCAACGTGAAGTCGGACGACCAGCCCGCGAGATAATGCGCGTCGGCGAAGATCGAAGCGACTCGTGCCCGGCTCCACGCCGGATGGTGCTTCACGAAATTCAGGAATTGTGCGTTGGTAACCGGATAGCGGTCCAGCCAAAATGCTTTCACTGCCACCGGTCGGTGGAGTCCGTCGCGCGTCGTTTTGTTGCTGTCGCGAGAATAGAAGGGAACGTAAGCGCCCGCGGGCAACCGAACCATCGTTTCGGTCGCAGCGGAAACAGAACCAACGCGCATCGCGACGAGAAGTGCGGCAACTGCAGCCAGGGCGGGCGTTAAATTCCGCATCAAACCTCCTAGCGTGCCGGAGTCGGTGGAGCGGTGGTGCGCGTAGCCGCGACATCGACAGGCGTTACGTCATGACCGGAATTTCCCCAACTGCCATAGATGTACGACAGGACATTGGCGACGTCATCGTTGCTGAGACTCCATGCCGGCATGACGCCGTCAAACACCTGCCCGTTGACGGTCAGACTGCCTTGCCGCCCGCCAACGACAGTCTTGATCGCTCGCGTTGGATCGGCGTTCAGGAAATCCGATTTGGCCAGTGGAGGAAATGCACCCGGTATGCCGACGCCCGTTAGCTGATGGCAGGCCATGCAGTTCGTTTTATAGACCGTTTCACCCAATCGAACTCGGCCAGCATGGTCCGTAGCTGTTGCAGCCGGTCGTCCTTCGCCCTCGGCCACGCGGATACCAGTGCCCTCGGGCAGATAGATTTCGTCAGTGATCTTGCCGGAATAGACAAGCTTGTTTTCCGGACCCGTCGCTCGCAACTGCCCCAGCGCACCGCGATTGAAAGCCCGCGTCAGGGCATGATCGACCAGAAGGAATGTACCGGGCACGTTGATTTTGAACTCGACGATCGCGGCGCCTCCGGCCGGAATCGTCGTCGTCTGCACGTTGTGAATGGCCGTGCTTGTATTGCCTTCGGCCCAGACAGTGTCGAAAATCTCGCCAATAACGTGGAAGGAAGACGTGAGATTGGGACCGCCGTTCCCAACGAATAGCCGCACCGTATCGCCCACTTTCGCGCTCAGCGCATTGTTCCCGCTGAGTGCGCCAACTGAGCCGTTGAAGACGACATACTCCGGCTTCTCGGCCATGGCCTTTTCCATGCTGAACGGCTGCAGCCCCTGCTCGCCATTCGCGCCTTTGGTGTAGAAGTCACCCTGCATGACGTAATATTCGTGATCGACCTTCGGCAGAGGCGTTTTTGCCTGTACGTAGATCAGGCCATACATGCCATTGCCGACATGCATGCCGACTGGAGCCGTCGCGCAATGATAGACATAGAGCCCCGGCACCAGGGCCTTGAACGAGAAAACCGAGCTGTGTCCGGGCGCGGTCAGCGATGATGCTGCGCCGCCGCCTTGCCCGATCACCGCATGCAAGTCGATGTTGTGCGGCATCTTGTTGTCGGGATGACTGTCGAGGTGAAACTCAACGAGGTCGCCCTCCCGCACTCGAATGAATTTGCCCGGAACTTTTCCGCCAAACGTCCAGAACGTGTAGCTCACACCATCCGCCAGACGACCTTCGACTTCCTTCACCTCCAGATGAATGATCACCTTGGTCGCATAGTTGCGTGTGATTGGCGCGGGGATCTCGGGCGCGTAAGTGAGAGTTGCGTGTTCTTCGCCTTTCACCGGATCGCTGATGTTTTGATCGCGACTAGCAGCCCATGCCGTCGCGCAAAGAACGGCGACCGCGAGCATCGCCGCTGAAAAAGTTGTTGTACGAATTGGCACCATGACAATCCCTGAATTGTTCATCCGGCTTGACTGAGATCAACGGTCTTCGGCCTTCCCGCTCAGCTACGTTTGTCCGATTTTTCCCAAGCCAACAGAAAATCGCGCAGGATTCGGAATTCTTCCTCGACCAGCTGACCGAATAAGGGGTCGCGCATCGCCTTTAGGTTGGCCTCGATGATTTTCCAATCTTCCTCATCCAATACGCTGGCGGCCACGGGGAAAAATGTGTCCTCCTCCATTTTCATATGCTCCCGCTCGGCATCCACGAAGCTGCGTCCCGCACTCACGACGGTAGAGCGAGGCATTACTTCATCGCGAAAAATGGCCTCGACATTGTCGCGGAATCGACGAACGCGCGCGTAAGCGTCCCTATGTTCTCTTGCGAGATCCCCGACCGCATTTGCCTCAACGGGATGTCTGGCCTGGAGCTGTCGAAACACCGCGTCTTCTTTCGGGTGATGACAACGGTCCGGGTAGTCACAGAAATAATTTGCAACCGACTGAAGCAGATCGTAGTTCGGATCGCCCGCCATCGCGATTTTCTCGATCTGATCGTCAAGGACCTCGAGTAACCTGCGGATATTCCGATGCTCTTCACGCAATGTCTGAATGATCGACGTCATCGAAGGCTAGTCGCGTACCAATTTCAAACAACATTATGGCTCGGCGCGGTACGCTCGTTATTGACCCAGGACAAATCAATAGGAAACCGCGTTCCCACCGTCAGGCCAAGAACCGATCTAAGGCTGCCCGGCCGCATTGCGTTCGAGTGGTTTGTCTGGCGTGACCACCACCGGCGCCAACCCGGTCAGGCGCACGGAACGATACGCCGCCAATAGAACGACGAACCGCAGGATCGACCAGGCCATGCCGGCAAGGGCGCCAATACTCACATGTCCGGCTATGAAGTCACACGCCTCTTTGCTGGTCGCGGTGCGAAGGATGGCGAGCCAATCGTCGAACTCCACCTTGACTTCGTATTCCCACGGCGCCGGCGAATCCACGACACCAGTCAAGAGAACGAAACCCCCCGTACGCTCGAGCTTCGCCCGGCCGAGACCCATGACCAGTTCGCTGTCGCCGAGCCCTTCCGACCAGAAGCGCATTCTCAATCATCCCTTCGCGAACGCGGGTTGCACCTTTCGAAACAGCAACTTGAAAATCAGGCGCGGCACGATCGCAATCAGTCCCATCAAAAATGGCCAGAGAACGCCGTTCCGTTCCGCAAGAAACTCGGCCGTCTTTGGCTGAGCCATGAGCTGCAGAAATTCTCTCAGATCGTCCGGCGCCAGTCTGATCGCGTAGTTCCAGCAGATAGGTTCGATGACGCCTTCCATCACCAAATATTCCGACGTCGCGCTCAATCTCGCATCGGGCAGTTTCAGCGGAAGTCGCTGCTTTCCGAGTCCTCTCGACCACACGATCATAGGAGAAAACCTTTCTGCCGTGCCGAAGTTACGGCTTCCGGTTCCTTCCACCATATTTTCAGCCCCATATTCTCGGCCACCACCTTTGCGGCGTTGTAGCCGGGGCCGAATGTCACCATGCCTCCCGGAAAAGTGCTCGCGCCGCAGAGATAGAGATTCTCTATGGGCGTCTTGTACGATGAACATTGCACGTTCGGTCGAGAGAAACCCATTTGCGTCATGATGTAGGCGCCGTGCTTGAATGAACCGCGCCTCATCTGCGGAATCTTCATCTCGATGCTGACCGGCGAATAGTCGTAGCGGCGCACGATGCTCGCTGGCTCGAAGTCCGTCATGTATTCCGAAAGCTTGGCAATCAGCCTGTCGCCATATTGCGTCGACAGTAGCGCCCAGTCGCCGGCCGCCGGCGCGTAGGGAACACAGGCTTCGATCCGACAAACCGCGCCGTCGGGGTCGGTTTCCTTCGGCGCCATGGCGGGATCGACGTCCGTCGTGAACGTGACGTGACCGATATCGTCAAGTTGCCGGCCGTGCATGACGTTCTTGAGGTGCCGCACAACGTCATCAGGGGTTTCCACGCCAAAGACGCGGATGAAAGCCATTCCGACAGCGCGATCTCCGCTCTCCGCCTTGAAGCGCGGCTTCTTTCTCAGGGCAAGATGACACAGGAAAAGCGAACTTTGTTCCCACTCCCAGTTCTTGGCCGTGTTGAGACATAATTTGGAGCGCTTGGCGACTTCATCCTCTGGAATGAACTTGCCGAACGTGGTTACCGGATCGGTCGATGTCACGATTGTCTTCGCATCGATGCGCACGATCGGTCCCTCGGTGCCCGTCGGTGCAACTTCGACCGCCTTGGCGACGCCATTTTCGACGATGAAGCGTTTGACCTCGTGATTCTCCATAACCTCCATGCCCGCCAGGATACCGGCCTTCTGCAAGGTCGATGACAGCCGGTGCGAGCCGCCGCGCACAAGCGTGGCGTTGAGCATGCGATTGAAATAGAGCGGGACCAGGTAGCTGGAATTGGATTCTTCCGGATCGATTCCCCACATGCAGATCAGATAGAGCAGGAGCGCGCTCAATGCGGGCGTCTCGAAGCCCCAACTCCGGCAGATCTCGAAAGGCGTCATCTCGGTCACCTTGAGAATCCGCTGGCCGAGCTCGCTCTTCATGTAGGTGGCAGCAAGTTGCGCCGAGCCCACGGGGCGGCCGTAAGTCGACGGGATGAGGTACTCATCGGCGATTTGCTTGTAGTCGAGATAGACTTCGCGAAAGCGTGCCGCGTCCTTGGGCGAGTATTTTGCAATCGACGCGACGCTCTTTTCGAGATCGGCATAGAGCGTCACCGCCTCGCCATTCTTCCTGAGCAACGTGGCCTCGACGTCCGGACGCACATAAACGCAGCCGTCCGCCTCCAATTCGAGATCCTTGAACGGCGGGGCCACGTCGAGCATGAGCATGTAGTTGGCGTGGAGGTTGAAGCGATAGCCGGAGAATTCCTCGGTCACCAGTGCACCGCCGGTTTCGTGACGCCGCTCGACGACCAGAACCTTTGCGCCGGCCTTTTGCAGATAAGCCGCGGCAGTAAGGCCATTGTGGCCCGCTCCGACGACGACGACGTCATATTTCAGGTGTTCGGTCATCCCGCCTCCGCTTCGTCGACCGTGAATCTCTGCTCGATGCCCTGGCGCAACAGCAATTCACGCGCGCCCTGAAAGGCGACGCCGTTCCACCACTCGGGCCTTGCGACGCCGAGATTGTCGATCACTTCGTTCGCCGCGGCGTAACCGGCACCGAGCGTAGTGTAGTTCGCCACACCGCCGGACTGGCAGATGAAGAAACTGTCAATCGGCGTCTTCGGGGCGCCACAACCGGCAAAGGGCTTCCAGCTCCACATCTGCGATTCCGTCACGGCGCCGCTCGGATGCATGTTCCCGCCGCAATGCGGATTGCGCCGCACATAATCCTGCGGCGTGTTTGCATAGCGGGCGATCTTTGCCTTCCTCAAATTCGGCAAGTACTGGACGAAAACGTCTTCGACCTTATCGGCATACGATTCACGAATCTCGTCCCACATTTGCGGACCGCCAAGCGGACGCAGCTCGTAAGGAACGATCGCCCAAGTCAGAAGCGTGTACTGGCCCGGCGGCGCCTGTGTGGCATCGGCGATCGAATAGTTGAAACAGCCTCCCCACACGACCGGCGGTTCCGGCGGAAGATTGCGGACCATGCAACCATCGATCAGCCTGGCCACATCGGCCATGCTCTCCGCGCCGAAGTTGTACATGAAGGTGTCGTTGGCCTCGGGAAACTTCCTGGCGCAGGAAAAGTCGGGACGCTCGTTCATCACGTAGTAATTCGTGAACAAGGACGACCCGCGATAGTCGAAACGTTTGAGCTGGACACGCTCGGGAACGGTCAGATGCTCCTCGCCGATGAGGCCGAAGAAAGTCGGCTTGGCGCTGACGTCGCTGATGACGGCGCGGAAGGCCTTGAACTCGGCTTCGGGATAGGTGGCCAATTTCGAAAGTCGGATGCCCCTTGCCTGTTTGTTTTCGATGATGACCTTCTCGACCGGGCAATTGTAGAAAATCTTGCCACCGTAATGAATGAAGCAGCGTACCAGCGCGTGCGTCAGGCTGTGACTGCCGCCTCGCGCCGTATAACCGCCGTCGGCCGAGAATGTGGTGAGGAAAGTCATGATCGCCAGCGGTCCTGCGATGCGGCTGCTGATTCCGTCGACGCCACCCGTAGCCGCATAACTCAGGATGCCGAGCTTGATCTGCTCGCTCTCGAACAGGCAGTCGGCGAACTCGACGCCCGTCATCCACAACCAGTCTTTCGGAAACACCGGAACATGCTCACTGAGTTCCAGGAACGCGAGAAAGCTCTCGTCGGTGGGCTTGCCGCCGAACGGTCCTTGCGGCATCGACGCGCGTGTCGCACCGAAGAAGTTCACAATCTTGCGAAATGTTTCGGCGTCTTTTGGCGATATCAGTTTCCAGGCTTCGTATGTTTCGCGGGAATCGCGTCCCGAGAACAGAACGGCGTTGCCGTCGAGAAATGGGTGGAAGTAGGCAAAGCGCGCGCCCGGCGCACGCAGCAATTCCAAACCGAACCGTTCCAGTTCCAGATCGACGTAAGCAGGCCCGAAGTGCGGCATCAGCATCGAGGCGTGCATGTTGAGTTTGACGCCTGGAGACATGACCTCTTCGGTCGAGGCGAAAGTTCCCGACTCGTCGCGCCGCTCGAAGATCGCGGTGCTGAGACCCGCCTTCTGCAGGTAGGCTGCGGTGGTCAGGCCGTTGATGCCGCCGCCGATGACGATGACGTCGTATTGGGGTTTGGGGCTCGTCACGTTGCTTGCCTTTCCGACTTGATTACCGGCGAGACACGATTCAGAATTTGCGCGGAAACTCGAATTTTCCGATTCGTTTCTGTTCGTAGAAACCGGCAAAGTCGTATGGCTCGCTCGCGGAGATTCCCTGCCCCGCACACACCGCGTAGCAATTGTTGCAACTCATGCAACCTGAAAAGTCGATCTTCACGCGCGCCTTCAGATTGTCCTTTGGCCCAAAGAGCTCGAGAACATTGGCCGGACAAACAACGACGCACAGCTTGCAACCGTCACACTTGTCGAGGTCGACCGTCACCCGGTGATAGATCGCTTCTTTCGGATCGTCCCATACCGGGAGGTGATCCGGATCCACGTGGGCCTTTTCGTGCTCGCTGTCACTCACTTCACAAACTCCTAAAAGAGGATCCGCTTTTCGCCACCTTCCCACCAAACGATCTGGTGAGTCTGACGCGACACGGCTTGCTGGGTGGGATTGCCGATCGGATAGCCGACACAGATGGCCTCGGAAATCTCGAAGGGTGGGGCCACTGCGAGTCTTTCCATGAGCGCCGCATTGCTGCTCAACAACCTGGAGAATCCCACCCAACAGGTTCCCAATCCGAGGCTCTGCGCTCCAAGAACGATATTCGTGCCCGCGACTCCGATATCGACCTCCGGCACGCCAACGCCGCGCTTATCCACAAGGATGAGGATCACGGTTGGCGCGCGGTGGAAGACCGCGAAGCGACCGTTGGCGATCGACTTGATCGCGGTCATCGGCACCGGATGAAAGGCGTTGGGGCTCGCGCGATTGAGCTTTTCGGTATTTGCCTGGATAGCCGCACGCTTCTCGCTACCCGGCGGATAATTTGTGTAATCGATCGTTGCCGTCATGTTCTTGCAGACGGCAACGCAATACTGCTCCATCTCCGCAATCATCTCCTTATCGCGCACGACGACGAATGACCAGGGCTGACAATTGCCTTGCGACGGCGCGAAGCGCGCCATTTCGAGAATGCGACGGATCATGTGGGCCGGTACCTGACGACCCTTGAATTTTCGGATGCTTCGGCGGGTCAGGATGGTGTGTTCGACCTCGTTCCAATCGGCACCCTCTTCAACGTCATGGATGGCGGTGCGGCGACGGGCAATGCGCCCCGACTTGGTATCGGCCTTCTCCAACTCGCATTCCAGGTCTTCCAATTCTCGTTCGGTCAGGACATCACTCACAGCCGCTCTCCGATCATGGTTGTGCTGGATTCGAAAACGCGCGAAGACTGCGGCAGCGCAAGCGGCATCGCGCGCCGCGTCTGTCCGTTCCGAACCGCATAAACCTCGGCCTTCTCGGAACGCAGCGCCTCGATCAGGAAGCGGTCCTGCGGCTTCTCCGATGCGGTCTTCGGAATCTCCTTCAAAACTTGCAAGTAGCTCGGCACAAAATTGGGCTCGAGCTTCCGCCGGCAGTCGGCGAAAAGTCGGGCGGGATCGAAATTGCCGCGATCCACGACGATCGCCGCAACGACATCTTTTTCCCCGGGCGAACCGTTGGCCGAGGGGATGCCATAGACGTAGACGTCGGTCACTTGCGGATTCTCGGCGAGCACGCCCTCGACGAATCCTGGATTGATGAAGTCGCCATTGTGACGGATGCCGCCGCCTTTGCGATAATCAAAGAACAACCAGCCTTCTGCGTCGCGATGGCAGATATCGCCGCTTCGTAGCCAACCACCTTCTGTCTTCTTGCTCGACGCGGCCTGGTTGTTGAAATACGTCACGACCGAAGGTTCGCCGGTCGCCGCACGGCTGATGAGCTCGCCCTGCACATTGGCCGGGCACTCATGACCCAGTTCGTCGACAATTTTGATTTCGAGGTTCGGCGGCGGTTTGCCGAAACTGCCGATTGGTCCGACGCCGATGGGCTTGAATGCCATGCCGCCTTCGACCGCGCCGTAGGCCTCGAGGACCTTCAAGTCGAAACGCTTTTCGAAATTCGCCCAGATTGCTGCGGGCATGCCGGCGCTCAACACGAACTTGACGGGATTGTCGGCATCGTTCGGTTTCTCGGGCTCGCTGTAGATCGCGGTCGCCATGCCGCCGAGCAGATTGAAGAAGGTGCAATTATACTTGCGCGTGATGTCCCAGAGGCGCGACTTGGTGAATTTGCGGCTGAAGACGGCGCGCTGACCAACGCGCAATGCCGACGCAAGCGTCATCAACTGCGCATTGCCGTGCGTCAGGG
>Ga0187821_10000299_pt1 | contig 12163 bp, 12 predicted proteins | sample NC_wetland_sal_i_20_FD_132442 | JGI IMG/M metagenome (GOLD analysis project Ga0187821, IMG submission 132442) | Wetland sediment microbial communities from Neuse River Estuary, North Carolina, USA - SourceSoil_1 | ecosystem: Environmental > Aquatic > Freshwater > Wetlands > Sediment | place...
GGAAGACCTCTTCCAGATGCAGCGCCAGCGGCACGACTTCCTCGTAGATGGCGCGGCCTTTTGCGGTTAACGACAGCCGCATGACCCGACCGTCGCTGGCATCCGCCGCGCGTTGCACGCGGCCGACGCGCATCAGGCTCTCGATGGCACGGCTGACTTGCACCTTGTCCATGGCGGTGCGTTCGGCGACTTCGCGCGCCGAGAGCCCGGGCGTGCCGCCAAGGACCGCCATGGCGCGCCACTCCGGTATGGAGAGCTCGAAACGATCGGAATATTGCCGCGCAATGGCGCTTGAGACGCGGTTGGTGAGAACCGACAGCCGGTAGGGGATAAAGCGGTCGAGGTCGAGCCGCTGCTGCGTGCGTTTGGGGGCCGGATCACTCGGCATCGGGCTGATTCTTAGGTAGCGCCGCGTCGAACGCCGGATGCCTGAGTGCGCGTTCCTCGATCCGCGCGATGGTCGGCCAGGGATCGAGTTCCATCTTCACGCGCCGGGCATTGGCGCATTGCGGGATGAGCAGGATGTCGGCCATCGTGGGCGTGTCGCCATGGCAGTACGCACCGGTATGCGGCGAGCCGCTCAGCATTATCTCCAGCGCATCGAAGCCGAAGCGGATCCAGTGCCGATGCCAGCGCGCGATGTCGTCGTCGGTCGCGCCGAATGTCTCCTTCGTGTAGAGACCGATGCGCAAATTGTTCACCGGATGAATATCGCAACCGACGACATAGGAGATCTCCCGAACGCGGGCGCGCTCGTAAGCCGTCTTCGGAAAAAGCGGCGGCTCCGGCACGATTTCGTCCAGATATTCGATGATCGCCATCGACTGGGTAATCAGGTGGCCGTCATGCGCCAGCGCCGGGATCAATTCCTGCGGATTGAGCGCCTTGTAGTCCGCCGTGTGCTGCTCTCCGCCGTTGCGCAGCAGGTGTATGAAGCGCAGCTCGGGCTTGATGCCTTTGAGGTTCAGTGCAATGCGCGCCCGGAAGGCGGCGGACGAACGGAAATAGCCGTAGAGCGCGAAGTCATTTTTCATGGCGAACCACTTCCTGGTCGATGGCTCCGAAGATGGAGCGACCATGGCTGTCGAGCATTTCGATGCGCACCCGATCGCCGAACTTCATGAACGGCGTCACCGGCGCACCTTTCTCGATCTGTTCCAGCGAGCGCCGCTCCGCAATGCAGCAGGATCCGACATCGCCATGCTTGTTGGAAACTGTTCCGGATCCGACGATGGAGCCGGCGCCGAGCGCACGCGTCTTGGCGGCGTGCGCGATCAGCTCTGCGAACGAGAACGTCATGTCGACACCGGCATTCGGCGCACCAAAGGCGTTGCCGTTGAATGCGACGCGAAGCGGCAGGTGCGCCTTGCTTTCCAGCCACGCCTCGCCGAGTTCGTCGGGCGTCGCCGCGACGGGAGAAAAGGCGCTCGCCGGTTTCGACTGGAAGAAGCCGAAATTCTTGGCGAGTTCGGCCGGTATGAGATTGCGCAACGAAACGTCGTTGACCAGCATCAAAAGCTTGATGTGACGCTCGGCATGGGCGGCATTGGTGCCCATCGCCACATCGTCGGTGATGACGGCAACCTCGGCCTCGAAGTCGATGCCCCACGCCTCGTCCGCAGCGAGAATGGGATCGGTCGGGCCGAGGAAACTGTCCGAGCCGCCCTGGTACATCAACGGGTCGGTCCAGAAGGACGGCGGCATCTCGGCGCCGCGCGCCTTTCGCACCAGTTCGACATGGGTGACATAGGCCGAACCATCCGCCCATTGATAGGCGCGCGGCAGAGGCGAGAGGCAATTTTTCGGATCGAATGGCTTTGCGCCGTCCGCCTGGCCATCGTTCAGAAGCTCGTAGACGCGCATCAGGCTGGGCGCGCAGTCATGCCAATTGTCCATTACGGCCTGGAGCGTGTGCGCGATGTACGGCACGGCGACCTGGCACTCCAGATCGCGCGACACGACGACAAGTGTGCCGTCGCGGCTGCCTTTGAGCGAGGCGAGTTTCACTTCGGCTTCCAGCGGTCGACGTAGGTCTTGTCTTCCGTCGCCTCCGCGCCGCGCGCGAAGTCGAGCCCGTCGCGTGCATCGATCATCACCGCGACTTCGTCGGTCATGGTTCTCGCCGCCTTGGCGCCGGTGGCAAACGCCTTGGGTTGCGGCCCGTGCGTGAAGCCGGAAGGATGGAACGTCATCATTCCCGGCTTGATGTTGTCGCGGCTGAAGAATTCGCCAGCGTGGTAGAAGATCACTTCGTCGAAATCGTCGTTGGAGTGGAAGAACGGCACCTTGAGAGCGCCCGGATCGCTCTCGATCGGTCTGGGCACGAAGGTGCAGACCACGAAGCGGTCGGCGACGAATGTCGAATGCACGCTCGGCGGAATGTGATAGCGGTGGCTCATCACGGGGCGGATGTCGCGCCAGTTGAGCTTCAGTGCCGAGAGATTTCCCTTCCAGCCTGCGGCATCGAGTGGATTGAACGGATAGGTGATGGTCGAAAGCGCATTGCGGCGCTTGACCTGCACCAGCCACTTGCCCTCGCGTTGTGACTTGAAGAGGGCGTCGAGCTTCGGCGTTTCGAGCGCGGCCGGATCGAAAATCGCGTGCGGGCCCAGGATGCCGCGCTCGGGCAACTTGTAGCTGCCGTTCGTCGCCTCGATCATCAGCCCGACGGTCTTGCCCCTGGGTTCCAGCCGCCACATCGTGCCGCGCGGCAGGAGAATGTAGTCGCCGTCGCGATAGGAGAGGTGGCCGAAATCGCAGAAGAGTTCGCCGTCACCCTCGTGGACGAAGAGCAACAGATCGCCGTCGGCATTGCGCGTCAGATGCGCCATCGCTTCATCGAGGCGCCAGATCGAGATCTGGCAATGCGCATTGCTGAGCAGCGGTACCGGTGCGAACGGCTCGTTGGAAAGATCGGCAGCCTTGACCGCGTCGAAGGCGCGCGGCCGCATCGGCCCCTCGAAGCTCGACCAGCCTGTCGGCGCATGGCGGTGATAGATGTGCGCCGCCGGTCCGAAGAAGCCGTCGCGCCCGATCTCGCGCTCGAAGGTGCCGGCCGGAAGGTCGGCATGCGCCTGGCGGGACGTTTCACCTTCGGTCTTGGGAAATTCGATCCAGTTCTTGCTCATGCTGCACTCGTGTCCTTGAGCACGCCTCTCTTGATCTGATCGGCTTCGATGCTTTCGAACAGCGCCTTGAAGTTGCCTTCGCCGAAGCCCTGATTGCCTTTGCGTTCGATGATCTCGAAGAAGATCGGACCGATCGCATTCTGGGTGAAGATCTGCAGCAGCAGATTGCCCTTCTCGCCGTCCATCAGGATGCGGTCGCGCTTCAGCCGCACGACATCTTCGCCATGGCCCTTGATGCGATTGTCGAGCCGTTCGTAATAGGTGTCGGGCGTGTCCTGGAATTGCGCGCCCCTGGCAGCCAGCGTCTCGACCGAGGCATAGATGTTTTCGGTCGAGAGCGCGATGTGCTGGATGCCTTCGCCGTGATAGGCGTGGAGATACTCTTCGATCTGAGACTTGTCGTCGGAGCTTTCGTTGATCGGAATGCGGATGGCGCCGTCCGGACTCGTCATGGCGCGCGACTTGAGGCCGGTCAGCTTGCCTTCGATGTCGAAGTAGCGGATTTCGCGGAAGTTGAAGAGCTTCTCGTAGAAGCCGGCCCACTTGTCCATGTTGCCGCGAAAGACATTGTGCGTGACGTGATCGATGGCGGTGAGACCGGCGCCGTCGTGCACAAGACCCTGCGACGCATCCGTCGGAACGAAATCGACGTCGTAGATGGAACGCTCGCCATAGCGGTCGACGAGGTAGATGACGCTGCCGCCGATCCCTTCGATCGCGGGGATGTTCAGCTCCATCGGTCCGACCTGATTGTGGAAGGGCGTCGCGCCGCGTTCGATCAGCTTGGCATAGGCTTTGGGCGCGTCCTTGACGCGGAACGCCATGGCGCAGGCGCTCGGCCCATGCTCGCGCGCAAAACGCGAGCCGTGACTGTCCGGTTCGGCATTGACGATGAAGTTCACCTCGCCCTCGCGAACCAGCGTGACGTTCTTCGAACGGTGGCGTGCCACCGCGCGAAAACCCATGCGCTGGAACAGTGCCGAAAGTTCGGCAACGTCGGGGGCGGTATATTCGACGAACTCGAAGCCGTCCGTCCCGATGGGGTTTTCCCAAAGCGCCATGCCGGCCTCCTGCGTCGGAACTGTCGGGCGCAAATATAGTTTCAGATGCAACTAAATGCGAGTCCGGCCCGTCACATCTGCATCGGCGCGGTCAGTCCCAGGATTCCCACTGCCAGCAGAATCAGCGCGGCACAGGAAAGTTCCGCGAACAGCGTCCACGGCAGGGTCTCGGCGGCTTCCGTCTCGCCGCGCGCCAGGGCCGGCATCAGCCCGAAACGGTTGGTGAGCGCGAGCGCGATCATAATCGCGGCCAGCACCAGCTTGATCGCGAGCCAGTCGAGATAAGTCGCGGACCAGCGCATGCCCTGCATGTCGAGAATGGCGATGCCGTTCGCCGTGCCGGCCAGCACGAGTACGCCGACCGCCGCCATGCCGAAGGTTGAGAACAGGCGCAGACGCGCCAACAGCTCCGGAATGTCTCTCGGCTTGGCCAAGGTTACGGGCAGAAGCGCGACAAGGCCGCCGAGCCAAAATCCGCCGGCGAGGAGATGCAGCGAGTCGTTGGCGGCAAGCAGGTAGACATACTGCACGGCAACGGACCGCGAGGCATGGCTGGTTGGACCGAGAAGCGCGAGCGCGGTACCGCCCAGAAGCGCGCCTGCACCCAGAGACCAGTTTGGACGTAGCCAGACGCACAAGAGGAACAAAACGAGCAAGCTCGCTCGCACCAGCGCCAGCTCGCCGTATAGCGTGTCGCGCGCGACCGTTCCCCAGAGTGCGGGATCGAAGATCGCGTCGGCGGTTCCCGTCACCTGATCGGCGACGAAGCCGAGCGTGAGCGATGTGGTGAGCAGCGCAACCGCGGCGCACACCGCAAACAGCGAGCGCGGCAAACCCGTTTCGCGATGCGATATGAAACGCAACAGCAGGCCGAAGGCGCTGGCGCCGTAAAGCGTCATGACGCTGAAAAAGTGCAGCGCGCGCGTGATGGCGAAGAGGGCGGTCATGAGAGGGCTTCCGGTGTGACCGGCGCGCTCACCTGCCGTTCGCTCCGCGCACCGCGAAGTCGGATTGGATCTTCGTGCCATCGGCGAAATAGAGCGTCACGCCGACCTTGTCGCCCACCTTGAGTTTCGGCTCCATGCACATCAGATGATAGCCACCGGGCGAAAACTGCAGCGTGTCTCCGGGCTTCACCGCGATGCTTGCGACGTTGTCCATGCTCGCCATCCCGCTCATCGTCTCCGACTTGTGCAGCATCAGCATGCCGCAAGCCGGCGACGATGCCGACTGCAACGTGAGCGTCTTCGCGGTCAGATTGTGCAAAATGAAGTAGCCGCCGGCGGGAAGTCCGCCGGGAAGGGCGCGCATCCATCCCTCCGTCACCGTGACGCCTGGCGCAGCCGCAGCCGGGTGCTGCAGAGCAATCGCAAGCAGGATGCTTGCGACTATGCGTTTCGTCTCTGTCATTTGGGAGCGACCAGGAAGTTGTATTTGCCCTCGCTGCGATGGGTATCGACGGATACGGCATGCCAACTGACGCGATAGCGTCCGGGCCCCAGGTTCTTCAGAGGCAGGCTGAGTTCGGAGCCGCTCGCCGCGCTGGGTCCGGCGGACACATCGCGCCCTGCCGCATCCGTGACGGTGATCGAACTGAATGCGCCCTCGAGCATCTCGCTGAAATGCAATTCGATTCTCGCCGGACTCAAATGGACATTCTCGCCGGCCGCCGGACTGGCGCGTTCGAGAAAGGCATGGGCCATTGCCGGGAGCGGAACGGCCATCACAGCGAATGCGAGAATCCAGGCGCGCATCGTCATCGCATGTCTTCCATCATCGGTGCCCCGAGCGAGTTCGGAAAGATGTCGTCGAGATAAAAGTGAAGCTGCATCCTTATGCCGACATTATCGCCGCTCGCATGGTTGACGGGAAGGACTGCTTCTGCGGCGAACTGGACATATTGTCCCGTCCAGATGAGGCCAGGATCGATCGTGCCGGTCGTTGCGCCACCGCCCGGGTCGGTTGGCGTTGTGAAGCTGTACTCGACGACCGGCGTCAGCCGCACCAATATGTTCGACAGTCCCTGATCGCGCACATTGTCCTGGAGATAGAGCAGGCTGTACTCGACGGCGCCGCTCCACTCGATCGACTTCGAAACCGAATGCGTTCCCGGTATGGCATAGCCGATGACGCCGGTCACGGCCAGCGGCCACAACAGGGCCAGCGAATCCGGCAGATCGCCTAAGCCTTTGCCGAACAGGATCATGGGCGTGTAGGTGCTGAACGTGTCCGCCACGCTCTTAGAACCGCTGCCGCCGATCTCGAAACTGAACGCTGCAGACAAGACGAACTCGCTTTCGGCGTTGGTGACGAACTGCCAGGTCGGCGTGATTTCGAGATTTTCCCAACCGGTCGCGCGAACATCTCCAGGCGGATGCGCATCGACGTAACCCCCGCCGAACGACAGCGAGAAGTGTCGAACGATCGACTTGGTGTACTCGAACTCATAATCCTCCTCGTGATTGCCGAGCGTGATTGTGGGAAGCGCCAACTCGTCGGCGGCGAAGGGGTCGTCGGTCGTGATGGTCGCGGGAAAGAATCGCGCGCCTACGATGCCATGGGCGTGCGCGAACTGGGGAAAGGCGGATAGTAGAATGACTGACAGCGCGCGGTGGCGCCGCAAAGCGGAACGGAACATGATGCTCTATCTCGCATGAGTGAACGGCATGTCGCCGGGGAAGACGGCATGGGCAAAACTGACTCAGGCGAAAGTGGGCGGGGCGCGTGCGATATTCGGCCGGTACGGTTGATCCGAGTCGAGTTGCTCGTCGCCGCTTCGTGCCTCGACGCGCCAACCGGCTGAGGAAGCGCCGAACGCCAGATCCACAAGCGCCGGCGGCGCCAGAGTTGACGCGGCGGCAAAGGCGCAGGGCGCGTGAGTTCGACTGTCGTTTTGGGGCGCTTTGCCTTCGCGATGGCCGCGCTCGACCGAACAGATCGTAAAGAAGGTGCCTCCGACGTGACCGCTCGGCATCCAGCCCGCAGGAAGCAATGCACGCAGCATTATCGCGGCAAGTGCGAGACTCAAGGCTGCAGATCTGGAAGGCGCGATATGCATGGCTGGCCCGTAGACCTTATCAGGTGGCCGGGTATTCCGGTCAATCCGCCCCGATGCCGCAGAAAAACCGCGCAAGCACAGCTGGCAGCACGTCCAATCCGCGCGTGCCACGCGTCACGCTGCTGACAGGATCTGGCTTGAAACGGTCGAACGCGATCTCCAACTCAGGGCACCAGAAGGAGATGCCCGATGTTTCGCCGCCGCCCATCGAAGTCCAAAGCCGCCGCGCGCCGCTTTCAACGCCGCGATGCCGGCAACGATCTGGCGCTCGCGGTGACGCTGGTCGTCTTCGGCATCCTTCCGATCGGGGTGGTGTCCGCGATGATGCTGACTGACATCCTGGGCCGCTAGGCGGAGCATCTTGCACGCGTTCTGCGCTAGACTTGGTGCATGGCCTATGAACCGACGCTCGAATCCCTGAACGCCCATCCCGTGCCGCAATGGTATGAGGATGCCAAGTTCGGAATTTTTGTCCATTGGGGCCTGTTTTCGATTCCCGCCTTTGCGGCGAAGTCGGGATCGATCGCCGACACCTTTCGCAGCAACTACGACATCGCAGTGGCGCAGACGCCTTACTGCGAATGGTATTGGAACGCCATCAAGGTCCCGGAGAGCGACAGCGCCAAACACCACGCAGAGGTCTACGGCAATGCGCCTTACGAAAATTTCCGCGAGCCGTTCCTGAAGGGCCTTGCGCAGTGGCGGCCGGACGAATGGGCGGCGCATTTCTCGGACGCCGGCGCGAAGTATGTCGTGCTCGTGACGAAGCACCACGACGGCTTCTGCCTGTGGCCGAGCGCGGTGACGAATCCGCAGCAGAAGAATTGGATCAGCGCGCGCGACATCGTCGGCGAACTCGCGAAGGCCGTGCGCGACCAAGGCATGAGGTTCGGCGTATATTACTCGGGCGGCATCGATTGGACGTTCAACCGCGAACCCTTGCGCACGATGGCCGACTTCATGGGCTCGACTCCGGGCGGCGCCTATCCGGCTTACGCCGAAGCGCAGACGCGCGAACTGATCGAACGCTACGAGCCGTCGATTCTCTGGAACGACATTTCCTGGCCGGGGCCGCTCGATGCGGAACTCGGATTGTTCGCCGACTATTACAACGCGATACCCGACGGCGTGGTGAACGATCGCTGGTTGCCGATGACGGCCGAGCGCGAAAGCTTGCGCGACCCCGAGCGGCGCCGCGCGCTCGATGCGGTCTTGAAGGAACGCATGAAGCACGCGACCAATCGCGGCGTCATTCCGCAGCTGCCGCCGCACTGCGACTTCCGCACGCCGGAATACGCCGCCTTCGATCGCATCTCGGCGAAGAAGTGGGAAGCGACTCGCGGCATGAGCCATTCCTTCGGCTACAACCGGCGCGATACGGACGCCGATTACGAGTCGGTCGAGTCGCTCGTGCGCTCGTTCATCGACACCGTCTCGAAGAACGGCAATCTGCTTCTGAACGTCGGTCCGCGCGGCGACGATGCGCAGATTCCTTCCGAGCAGATTGCACGTCTCAAAGGTTTCGGCGCATGGCTCAGGACGAACGGGGAGGCCATCTACGGTACACGGCCCTGGAGGCGTTTCGACGGCAAGACTGGGTGCGGCGTGGACGTGCGGTTCACCTGCAAGCCCGACGCCTTATATGTGCATCTTCTGGGGACGCCGTCCGCAGCGGAGTTCGCTGTTCTAGGCGACGATCTTCCGGCCGTTTCGCAGGCAACGCATCTGGCGAGTGGGAATCACGTCACATGCACGCGCGGTCCTGCCGGTCTTCGCTTCGAATTAAAGCTGCCGCTCGCGAACGCGCCCGCCCACGCGTTCAAGCTCGCAAGTTAGAACCCCACACTTGTCATCCCCGGCGAACATCGCGCGAATCGCGCGATGTGAGGGAAGGGGACCCAGGGCGCAAAATCCGGAAATCGGAGATCGAAAATCAGGAAAGCCCCTTAGTTCTGACTTCTGGCCTCTGAGTTACGATTTCTGAGTCCTGGGTTCCCTTCCCCTCGTGCCGCGCGCAGCGGCACTCGGCCGGGAATGACAATGTGAGCCGCCCATCCTTCGACAGGCTCAGGATGAGGCGGTTCTGGCGATTTCTTCACCCTGAGCTTGTCGAAGGGCTGACATTTCGTCAGGATTACCCTCAACAGCCATCGAGAAAACCGCGGGAGCCTGTCCATGAAGTTCACATGGTTCAACCTGATGCCTTGGCCCTATCTGCCGGACGATTTCCGGGAGAAGAACCGTTCGGTGTGGGTCGACATCGATCAGAAGCTGTTCGATCCGGTGAAGAGCCACGAGGTCTACAACACCTATCTCGATCTTCTGGAATATGCCGCCGATGTCGGCTTCGACGCGGTCGGCTGCAACGAGCATCACCAGAACGGTTACGGCCTGATGCCGAGCCCCAACATCATCGCTGCGGCGTTGGCACGGCGAACCAAGGATGTCGGCCTCGTCGTGCTCGGCAATTCCATCGCACTCTATAATCCACCGGTTCGCGTCGCCGAAGAATTCGCGATGCTCGATTGCATTTCGGGCGGGCGCCTGATTGCAGGCTTCCCGGTCGGCACCTCGATGGATACCAATTTCTGCTACGGCCAGATTCCCGCCTTGACGCGCGAGAAGTATCAGGAAGCGCACGATCTGATCATCAAGGCGTGGACGACGCGCGAGCCCTTCGCCTGGAAGGGACGCTACTCCAAGCTGCGCCACGTCAACATCTGGCCGCGTCCGATCCAGCAGCCGCATCCACCAATCCATATTCCCGGCGGCGGCTCGGTCGAGACCTACGACTTCTGCATCGACAACACCTATTCCTATTCCTACCTCTCGTTCAGCGGTTATATCCGCGCCAAGGCGTTGATGGATGGCTATTGGAAGCGCGTCGCCGAAAGGAACGCGCCGGATCGCTCGCCCTATCGCGCCGGCTTCGCGCAGACGGTCTGCGTCGCCGATACCGATGCGGAAGCCGAACGTCTGTACAAAGAGCATGTCGACTATTTCTACAACCGCTGCCTGCACGTCTATCCAGGCTTCGCCGATGCTCCCGGCTATCGCACGATCAAGACGATCCAGACCGGCGCACTCTCGCAATACGCGCCACCGACCGGTGGCTATGCCAACCTCAGCTGGAAGCAATTGACCGAAGAGGGCCATGTCATTGCCGGTTCGCCCGAGACGGTGCGCCAGCGGATGGAGGAACTCTGCAAGTCGCTGAACGTCGGCAACATCTTCTGCCTGATGCATGTCGGAAACATGCCGAAGGAGAAGTGCATGTATTCGACGAAGCTATTCGCCGAAAAGGTGATCCCGAAGCTCCGTAACATGTTCCCGGAGTTCAAGAACGACGAACGCTTCTGGTGCCATCCAATCAAGCAGGTCAAGCCCGGCAGCCTGCCGAGCGAGGCCAAGGCTCTCGAAACCGTCGGTGCGGGACGCTAACGCACACCGAGAGTGGCCCTCGCCCTTCGACAAGCTCAGGGTGAGGGCCAGTTCTCAAGCCTCATCCTGAGCTTGTCGAAGGATGGATGGCGAACTCCAATACGAAAGTGAAAAGGGATGTCTCTCGAACTGAAAACCGTCAAAACCCATCACACGCCGGTGCGCTATATCGAAGGCGGCACCGGTCAGCCGCTCGTCTTCCTGCACAGCGCGGGCGGCGCGACTACGGCCGATCCGTTCCTCGCCAAGCTCGCGGCGAAGTATCACCTCTATGCGCCGCTCATTCCCGGCTATGGCGACAGCGAAGAGTGCCACACCATCCGCGACATGCTCGACTTCACGCTCCATAGCTGGGACGTGGTCGAAGCGCTCGGACTAAAAAATCCCATCCTCGTCGGCCATTCGATGGGCGGCATGATCGCAGCCGAGATGGCGGCCATCGCGCCGAACGACGTGACCAGGCTCGGCCTGATCTGCCCGGCGGGCCTGTGGCTCGACGCCTATCCCATTCCCGATCTCTTCGCGACCATGCCGTTCGAGATGCCGAAACTACTCTTCCACAATGTCGAAGCGGGAACGGCGATGCTGACCGCCGGTCTGCAACTCGACGATCCCAAGTTCCTGCAGAATTATCTCGTCACCAATGCCCGCCAGCTCGGCATGGCGGGCAAGATCCTGTTCCCGGTGCCCGATCGCGGCTTGTCCGAGCGGCTCTACCGCATCAAGGCGAAGACGGTCCTGATCTGGGGCGACAGCGACAAGCTGATTCCGCCGGCCTATGCGCACGCCTTCAAGAAGGGCATTGCGGGGGCCGAACTCGTCTCGCTGCCGGAAGCCGGACACATGGTAACGCTGGAAAAAGGCGACCAGGTGGTGCAGGCGCTGGGGCGGCTCGGCTAGTACGCTTGACAATGAGCGAGCGGAGGCAAACCGTTCGCACATAAGAACAAACTGGGAATAGAGGACGCCATGGCAGCCGAATTCGATCTCGTCATCCGCAACGGAAGCGTCGCCGACGGCATGGGCGGTCCGCTCGTTACCGCCGACGTCGCAGTGAAGGACGGCAAGATCGCCGCGATGGGAAAAATCGCCGGCAGCGGGCGCGAGGAGATCGATGCCAAGGGCAAGCTCGTCACGCCTGGCTTCGTCGATATCCACACACATTATGACGGGCAGGCGACATGGGATCCGAGGCTCAATCCGTCGAGTTGGCATGGCGTGACCACGGTCGTGATGGGCAATTGCGGCGTCGGCTTTGCGCCGGTGCGCGTCAAGGATCGCGACCGACTGATCGAATTGATGGAAGGCGTCGAAGACATTCCGGGTGCGGCGCTGCACGAGGGTCTCAAGTGGAACTGGGAGAGCTTTGCCGAATATCTCGATGCGGTGGAATCCAGGCCACATGACATCGACATCGCGGCCCAGCTGCCGCATGGCGCCTTGCGCGTCTACGTGATGGGCGAACGCGGCGCCAA
>Ga0187821_10000301_pt1 | contig 12149 bp, 12 predicted proteins | sample NC_wetland_sal_i_20_FD_132442 | JGI IMG/M metagenome (GOLD analysis project Ga0187821, IMG submission 132442) | Wetland sediment microbial communities from Neuse River Estuary, North Carolina, USA - SourceSoil_1 | ecosystem: Environmental > Aquatic > Freshwater > Wetlands > Sediment | place...
GCACAGATCTCATCCAACCGTTGCGATCACACCAACACTAAAAGTGACACGACTTCCTTCCCCGTCCGGACTAGATGAGTCCAAAGTCATCCGCGTCAACCAAATATTTCGAGCTGTCACTTCTAACAGTTTTTTATGTCCTTGAACAAGATAAGAATAATTTTGCAGTGGATGCGGAGCGATTACTTCAGTGAATTGGAGATGTTCCATTTTACCTGATGGCGATCAACGCGATCCAGTGAAGGAAGAGCGGAACATGCTTGCCGTCATTTTACTGGGAATCTTATCTGTGCTCTTCTTCCTGTGCATTTCAAACGTAGGAAGTGTTTCTCGCCCTATTAGGTGGGGAATGCCACATATTTCAAATCTGGGAAGGGAGCACTCAGCCCCAGCGCCACCGCATCGATTCGGATTCGTGACGTTACTACGAGGGGTCATTAAGGCGATTGGGACCGTGTTCGGGGAAAGACCAACTGGGCGGAAGGTCACCGAAGCGGCTGCAATCGCCTTAATGACCTCTCGTTTCTTGCGAGGCTTTGAACGAGTGATTCGCCTTCGCATACACCATAGAACCTTTATTTAATCCTTAAATGTTCTAGGTTGCAGGCCCTGATTGTTCAAACTGGGGGGCACTTGGCGACCAAGTTTCCCACTCCCAATTCCATTTCCATAGCTATCGATTCACTAGCCAATGGAAAGCAAATCTCATTCTCGAGTTGTCCGTAGTCCTCTGTCCCCCTCTCAGCAAGACCCGCCTTACTTGCCGGATTGAATGGAGGGATGTTTCGCGGTCATCGCGACTGGCATATTTGCGAGTTTCACGATGCACCGGGCCCATTCAACCTAAGGTCAGGACGTAAGTCAGAGGGTGTTCATGCACATGAGGAACACGTCGTTACGGTCCAAGTCATCGCAGGGAAACAGGCAGCCGCTCCTTGGAAAATTACACAATCAATTGTGCCGAAGGCTGCCAACTAGAAGGAGCCGGACATGAACATTTGGAGGCATCGCCGACTTGTTGTAATGTCCGTCTTCGATCTTCTTGTGATCCTGGCTGTGCTATTTGCAAGTCGTATCACTTATCTAGTGGGGGCGCGGACTGAAAGCTTGAGTACGGTGGTAAATGCCGCCGAGCGAGCCAGCGATCCCCACGTCGGACTTGTTTTCATGTTGACTACGGGGTTCGAAGATTTTCGAGAAGTCGAACTCTGCCTCTCCGATGTGAAAGTGGCGAAAACCTCTGGGGGCCTGGCCGACGTGACCTTAATCGTGAGGGGACGGGGTGTGGCTGCACTAACCGACTTGAACGGGAGACCCGCCCAGATCGCCAAACTAGCCCGCGAATTGAAAGCCTCGGGAGTTTACATCATAGCCTCGAACAGCGAATTAAAGCAGAACGGACTTTCCACGGCTAAAATGGATCCCGAGCCAAACGAACTAGTGACGGATGCAGCTACCCGGATGATTGAGTTCGTGGTACGGGGATATCAGGTGATTCGTTATTGAGGCACCCCAGTTGACCTAGTCGTTTCCTGTCACAGGCCGCCGATGAATTCCAAGCGACGACCAGCCCAATGGCTGATGTGCAGGAACTTCGACAGTTCACAATGGAGCCTTTCTTTCGTCTGAAAGGGGCAAACAACGAAGTGCGGCAACGAGAAATCATTTGCTGATATCGAATAAATATGATTGGCAGTGAATTATCGCACATTCGTTTTGGATCTGTTCTTCCCGCCAGTGAATAAAGTCATGGCAGCGTTATCTTTCACCTCAGCTAGGGCTGGTTTCTCGCTCGCAACTGAGTAACCAGCACGCGTCCGAACGTGCAGCTTGCCTTTTTCGGAAGCATTCACTTTGACTCGAATCTTGTGAAACAGATTTCCGCTCGCATGCTTTTCGGGTACAAATCCAAGGACGTATTGATCACGAAGATCCATCGCAATCTGCGCAGACGAATCAACGACTGATTGCTGAGTTTCTGGAAAAAAAGCGACTCCACCTGTGTCCTCTGACAGTTCTCGAAGTACTTTGGGATCCTGATCCTTCGTAAACTCGTCCTCGAGGACTATCGAATAGATCATTACCTGGGACTGACGCGCGAGTGCTAGAATCTCAGAACGCTTGTTGTGACTGGCGTTATCCCCTCCATCGCTGATCACAACTAAAGCTTTCCTCTGCAAATGGCTTAGTCGAAGATGGTTCAAACCTTCCGCCACGGCATCATATAAAGCGGTCCTCCCATGCGCGGAAACGGCCTCAACCGCCTTCCCGAGTTCTATGGTGTTGTTCGTAAAAGGCTTTCCATCCAGAGGCTCAATCACAACCTTATCGTTAAAGTCCACAACAAACATCTCGTCATCAGGGTTGCCGGAATGTGCGAAAGCTGAAATAGCCGCGATCACGTTCGGAAGCTTGAGTTCCATGCTGCCGCTGTGATCTACAACCAGACCGACACTGACGGGAGCGTCCTCTCTTTGAAACAACGCCAGATCTTGAAGCCTCTTTTCCTCATAAACTTGAAAGTTATTCTCGGTCAGGCCGGAAACAAAATTCCCATTTGCGTCTGTCACATTCACCGGGAGAACTACGAGTTCTGACACAACGGAAATCGAATGCTGCTCGTTGCTCCCTGGCGACGTCCCCGCTCCTGAAGAAGATTTCGCCATGCCGGCGGAGCCCGTGAACATAAGAATGCACACCAGAGAAAACAACGCTTTAGAATAATCGGCAGGCACACGCAATTGATAAATCGGTTTCACAGGCGAGCCTCCTTCTGCGGTGGGATCAAATCCAAACCAATTCTCTCGTTCAATTATTATTGAGGGCGTGCAATCACGCGGACACGCTCCACCTGTGTTTTCGGTTTCGGTTGGTCCATAACTGTACGTTGTCTAATTTGTCTTTGAGAAGTAGACCCAACGGCTCCGTCCGCCAAAACATTTTCCACGGTCTTGATTGTTACATTCGGCACTGTCAGTCCGCGACTACCGGAACTGGCGACCGCGGCTTGAGCCATTGATTCTGGCGCCAGAGTACCTGCGGGTAAGAGGGCTCTAGCGTTCTCTTTCAAGAACCTAAGGCCGTTCTCCTTGCCGTCCCAGTCGATTGAAATTACGTCGTCCATGGACACCTGTGCGGTTGCGAGCAAACTCGCCAGGGGACACGTTAGATAACGCTCGATCGCGCGCTTCAAATGACGCGCGCCGTATTGCAGGTTGGTTCCTTCGCGCAACAGAAAATCCTTCGCCGGTTGTGTTACTTGGAATAGAAATCGTTCTTTTGCAGTCTCGAGCACCCGCCGCTGGACCATTTCCAGCTCGATTTCGCAAATCTCGTTGAGTTGCTCGGATCGCAGTGAATGAAACACGACGACCTTATCGATCCGGTTCATAAACTCTGGGGCAAATCTCTTCTTGGCGGCTGCTTTCGCCGTACGCCCGACTTTTACATCGAGCTTCGGCCGCTCGCCGGCCGGCAACATCGGTGCAAAACCCATTCGGTCCGTCATCAAATCAGTGATTTCTCTGCCCCCGAGGTTCGACGTCATAAAGATCATCGATTGGGACAAATCCACTCGGCGGTTGTCACCGAGAGTCAGCGTCGCCTTATCTAAAATGCCGAGCAGCAATTGCCAAAGAGCGTTTGAAGCCTTCTCGATTTCATCAAACATCAGAAAACTGATTTTTAGCTCTTCGGTATGATGTCTCTCGAGTGCTTCTTGAGTGATGACGGGGTGAGTCTCGCGGTGTCCCAAATATCCGGGCGGCGAGCCGATCAGCTTTGCGATTTCATGGGAATGCTGGAATTCCGCGCAGTCCACTTTAATCACCGCCCGCGGATCGCCATACAGCACTTCTGCGGTCGCTTCGACCATGCGGGTTTTCCCCGCGCCCGTCGGTCCTAGAAAAAGCAAATTCCCCAATGGGCGCCCAGGAGAGTTGAGCCCGGCGCGAAATACTTGGTACAAATCGATCACCGCCTGAACGGCTTCATCCTGCCCGACGATTTTCCGGCGCAGCCCCTCCTCAAGATTTCTAGCTTCTGCACTGCGCTGATGCGGATCTAATTGAAGGGATTGCGCGCCCATGGTTTTTACCCCTTTGCCGAAAGGATCCCTCATTTGCAAGATCTATAGGTCTTCACGCGCACCTCAGCGCATTGGAACGTCTTTCCTCCGCGCTGCGAGAGACGCAAACTTGCCCAAGAGCGGCCGAGAAGACAGCGACCAATAGATCATGGCCGATATCGACTTTGCTCACAAAGGCCATAGCTCCTCGCTTGATGTAATCCTCAGCCCCGGAATTGGCAGCAGTAACCAGCACAAACGGAATCTGATAGCCTTTTCGGTGGAGCTCTTCCATCGCCTCTATGCCAGTAAGAAATGGCATGGATATATCGCTCACAATCACGTCGGGGAGCAGTGACATCGCGGCATCAACGAGTTTTCTTCCATCGGCGACAGATGCGACGACCTCGCATTCCACACTGAGCAGGTCTGCCATTGTCCAGCGGCATTGTTCGTGGTCATCAGCGACCAACACGCGTAACTTTGCGCTCATCATTTCTTCCCTCCGAGAAACGTCCTTGACTCGTCAACGGTACATTTTCAACGAAGGTCGAAGTGATGTCGTTGCTCCCCAGCAATTAGTGAACCAAAACACTTAAGAATGACTTGCGCCTTAAAAAGAAATGAACACAAGTAGAGTGACCGTGATTCATTTCTTTCACAACGCGTCACACTGACGTGTGGCGCCGGAAAACTGTTATGCGATTGCAATCGCTAAGCCAACTTGGCTGTATCTTTTATAAAACAAATCCTGCTCCGTCTGTACGGAACCGGACCAATGTAGACATAGCTTTTTGCATTTTTTGATTTTCGTCGCCAGGAATTGGGATCTACTTCTGTGGCCAATAGGAAAAAATCCAGCCCAGACCGTATCGGATCTGCGACCCTATTCATTGTCCACGTTTCTGCCGGGACGATACACCAGTAAAAGCATGATCAAATGGATTTACTGGCTCGGGAGGAAGTATTTGACGAAGGGCAGGTTTTACCTTGAGATGGTGGTGGGAGCGGGGCGATGCAAACGATCGAACTCTTTCTTGGTAACTCCATAGCACTCGCAGGTGCGCTTCTCCATCCCCGCACGGTCGAGGATGCTGACAGAGCCACGCGTGTAGTCGATAAGCCCAGCCCGTTTGAGCGTGTTGGCCGCGTCCGTTACGCCCGCACGCCGCACCCCGAGCATCATGGCGAGAAACTCCTGGGTGAGCGGGAAACCGTTCGAATGCATTCGATCCTGAGTCATGAGAAGCCAGCGACAACACCTCTGTTCCAGAAGATGAAGTGTATTGCAAGCAGCCGATTGGGCGATTTGATTGAAGAATGCGTGCGCGTAGCGGAGCATCACCCTTTGCATCATGATACTCCGCTGCAGTTCCGCTCGAAAAATGCTCGCTTTCATTTTCAAGCCGGCGCCGCCCACCTGCATATAGACACTCGTGGGCGCTTCCTTGTCGCCGAATAAGATCGGGACCCCGACAAAACCCTCGTTGCCGATCGTGCCGACTTCAGCCGCATCACCATTCATCATGGTGTTAACGAGCGAAGCGACGCCGGTCTCTATGAAATGGACAAAGTCAATTGGCGAGTTAGCTTCATAGAGCGGGCTTTTGTATCCCAGCAAAGTCGATACCAGGTGCGGACGAAGCCTCTCAAACTCCTCATCTGGCAGGGACGCGAGCAGCCGGTTTTGATGACTCTTCGATAGAACCCCAATGTCCGGTGCGTATTTGGCGACGACTGAAGCAGTTTTGGACAATTCTTCCTCCGATGACTTCCTTTCTGATTTTATTCTGGTGCTTCAGGACCTCTCTCCCCTGCTAGGTTGACCTGATCCGTTTGCGTTCGAAACGACAGGATAAACAGAACGCTCATTTCAGCCGCAAATTTCAGCGCAGATGTACCGAACGTGTGTCCGTCAATAGATTAAGTGGCTCCTTCATGCTGACAAGCCCGGGATCTTGAGAGCTAGTCGCCGCAGGGACAAATGGCAAGAGTGACGTTCAGATTCAAACCGATCTAGGCGAGCAGCTTTTCGGGTGACCGGATCAGGACTTTTCCACGGCTCTTCTCCACCGCGCCCTTGCGCTCCCATTCTTGTAAGAATCGGCTCGCGGTAAAGAAACTTACATCGGCGAGAGAGGCTAGGTCCTCGTTCTTGATGTTGATTTCCACGCCAGAGGGAACGATATGCCCTGCCCGGGATCCAAGACTGGTCAACGCGAATGCGAGCCTCTCTTGAGCAGGTTTGGACACCAGTGCGATGTGCCTTTCTGCGAACAAAGCGACGTAGCGCAATACGGTTCGCAGACCGTTTTCGGCCAGCTGAGGGTACTCTTTCGCAAGCTGCCGGAGAATCGTATGCTCCCACACAAATACTTCGCTGCTGTGGACTGCCTTGGACGTTCCGACATAGCCCACGGGCTCCGAAAGCAATGCACCAACTCCAAAAATATTTCCGGACACGAGCCGCCTCAACAGAATCTCTCGTCCATCGCTGGTCACTACGAAATAATCCACACTGCCATCCTTGACGAGATACAAATGAATCGCGGGATCATCCGCTCTGGCTACGATCTCTCCTCCCTTATATTTTCGTCGAGTCGCCGCGGCCAAGACTTGATTAACTTCACTTGAATTAAGGCCTGTAAAGAAACGGACTGAGGCCGGCTCAATCATCATGTTGGATCTGAACTGGCCGGCGGGTTGGTCGCGTTTGGTCCGTTGGATCGAGCTTCCAGAACTGTTTGCGCCATCGGGTTCAATTCTCATACGTCTATTCTTCTTGATTCCTTTCCAATAGCTGCTTAATGCTTGGCTCCAGATCCTTAAATATCTGAACGGCTAAGGAACTCGTGAACTCATAATTTTCAGCCGATTTCCCGGGAACGAAGGCCAACACTGTCCCATAGAAACGATCACCGACCAGAAATGCGAATGCCGCCGTGCGATTAACGGCGTACGAACTAATCGGGTACCCGCCCTGGCCAAACACCTTAAATTGGTTATCGCCAGTGCCTGTCTTTCCACCTACTGGAATCACTGTCCCATCACCAAGCTTGATTCCTCCCTGAGCTCGGCGGGCTGTGCCCTTCTCAACTACTTCGATCAGTTCCTGATGGACCAGGGATGCTATTTCAGGCGACAGCACGCGTTGACCAACCGCCGGTCCGCGACGCAACACAGTCTCCACGGGGGTATTCTGGGCGAATCGCAAATCGCGTACGCTCACATTGGGGTAGCGTATCCCTCCATTCAGAATGATGCCCATTAGATCTGCAAGCGCCGCTGGGGTATCTCCGGAAACCCCAATTGCCGTAGCGTAGGAAGGTACCAACGATTCAAACGGATAGCCCTGTCGTTTCCATGCCAACCAGATCTCCTTAAAAGCAGCTTCCTCCAGAACAATCCTGATCCGGCGATCTTGCGCACCCCTATACCGCGTGTGGAACAACCACGAATAAATTTCTTGTCGCTGATTCGCGCTATCGACAATAATTTCTGGGAGCGTCGCCCGGGGATGTTGCTCGCGATAATTTAAGAGCCAAATCTCCAAGGGATGAACATGTGCCAGGTAACCGCGATCGGTGAGGCTGAATTTATCGGGCCCATACTCCAGATAGAGGGTCTCAAAATTGTTTAAGGGTAACGAGTTTGCTGGCATGTGCTTCTGAAGAAATTCGGAGAACTGGTCTATCTTCGCCTGTGGCCTCACGGATCTGTAAATCACCGCCAACCGCGTCGCGTTAGGGTGGATCCCCCGGATCAGGGTTTCAAGCGATTGGTCAGCGCTCTGGCCATGATACTTCTCGTAAAAACCCCTTAGGAAGGTGCTGCCTTCCTCGTCCGCGAATCGGGCAAGGTAGGCACTCCGTGCTGTATTACTCGCCTTGCTTGTCAGGACATCCGATGCATCAGGCACCCGAGACAAGTAGTATTGCTCAATGTCACGCATAAGCCGGATGAAAGCGAGATTCACGGACTGTTCGAAAGCTTCCCGGACAGTTGTGACCCAATTGTTTTCCGTTGGGTCGAAATTTCCGAACGACTGCAGGCCGCCGGCGGTAAAAAAGCCTTCCGACGGGCTTCCCGAATACGTTCGATCCAAGGCCGCCTGGAGCATCGAGACCAGTCGCTTTTCCTTCGCCGTGGAGAGATAGGTGATTGCCCAGGCGGTTATGCGATCTTCGGGCATAACACTGACTGCGCTGAGTTCGTCCGGCGACATTTCCTGATATTGATCGTGCAACTTTTCCACGATTTCCAGGTAGTTGATTAAGGTACGCAGCTTCGCTGTTGAACCTAGCTGGAGTTTAGTTCCCTGATTGATATTCAATGGCTGATCATAATCATCGGTCAGTACCCGCAGCACGTTCAGCCCGTTGGCTCGTTCGTAAAGAAGAAAACTATAAATCATCGCTTTCGGGTCACCTTCGGATAGCAACTGATATTGCTGCAGGCCAATTTTCCTCACTTGTTCCGGATCCTTCAGCCCCACCAGGAATTCCTTCACCTGCTGCTCAACGTCATCGTCAATAGTCGTGCCCACTGTCAGGTCTAGCCGATCAAGAGCATAGGTGTCTTTGAGCCCCAGCAACGGCAAGAGAGAGGCTCGCACTGAATCCGGCGCCTTGTTATCTACAAAACGTGTCGTCTGAATGTCTGCCGGTGCCGGACGGAGTGTCGGATGCTCAGCGAGTGCCAGATCGCGCAACCGTTCGGAAATGATTCCCTGCTTGCAGAGCAATAGGAGGTAGCGATCCGTTTGCTTGGACAGCGCCGCATTTTCCCGGATGAGGTATTGGGAAGGCGCCCGCAGTGCGAGGAACAACGAAAGAACTTCCTTGTAGGCTATTGCTCTCTGCCTTTGTTGCGCCTCATTCAAAGCTTCTTCGCGGGAGTTCAGGAGGAAATTAGTTGTTGCAAAATCGGCTCCGTACCAAGCCTGGAGCCCGTCACCTAAACCTGTTACTTCTCCTTCGGCCGGAGTTGCGGCCATCGGAATGGAATTAATGTAGTCAAGCACGATTCGTTGTTGTTCCGACAGTGTCTCTGGCCCGCCTTGATAGGCGCGGAGAGAAGCTGTTGTGATCTGACGGAACTTCTCTTCCACCGAGTGCGTCCTGCCACCGGGCGAGTGGCGCATTTTTTCCAATTGTGTCGCTAATGTGCTGCCACCGATCATTGGGCGTTTGTGATCGATCTCATGGAGCCCGAAGTTCAACATTGCTCGAGACAGCCGCCCCCAACCGATTGCGGGGTTCCGATAAGGATGATTCGGGTCGAGAATGTCCCGGTTTTCAACGAACAGAACCGTGCTGACAATAATTGGCGGAATCTCAAGAAAGTTTCCGTAGGCGCGCGAAGGATATCGGGACATGTAAAATGGTTTCTTGTCCCGGTCCAGTATTTCCAGACCCGCTTGTCCCTTTTCCTTATAAATGGGGTAGATGTGCAGCTTGGCTAAGAGAAGATACATCTTGGATTCGCGCGCTTGGGACACCAACCGAAATCCGGAGGACTCAAGTTGCGCAAAGAAATTGGGCAGACGCGAATACCCCAGCCTATCATCGTAAGGACCGGTACTAGAATATTGAATCGCATCGCTTGCGCCTTGTCCCAATGAAAACGTAATTTTTCGGGCAACGGCAGCAAGCACCCGCGATTCAAGCCAGGAGGATTTCATCTCCAGTCCAAACAACACTGTCAACACGAGGACTGTGGAACTGAGCAAAATGGACCGGTATTGCCACCCGGTAATCGGCTTGGAACCCGGGACTCCTGAGGACGTAGTTGGCAATTCCTTCAAAGCGGAAGTCCTGCGGAATACAGAAGAATCCTCTCCGTTCATCCCGTTTCACCCACCCCTGTGAATTGCGAACTCCACTATTCCTACCACCAGCGGTGACGGTCAACGACTGGCAGAACTGACAGCTCAATGCCAGCCTCTGCGGCAACTTTGATTTCTTCAAGCGCGACGCGACATTTGCTCGACCATTCCTGACAGGTTCACGATATTCATTCAGATTCATTCCTTCTGCTGCTTATACGAACAATCCTTAAGGGACCCAAGGCGCTACCGGAGGACGCCAAACTGTTGTTGAACATTTACGGAGAAGAGTTTGAAATTCGTGTAGGTGTGCCGCCGATAGAATCGATGGCCGCGGAAATCCATGTAAAGTTCAGCGCTCGCTGGTAACCAGATTGTGGTGTCACTTTGCGGAAAGGACACGGGAAGATAATCGATCGCCTGATGATCCAGCCGAAGGCGAATTTTGGGAATTGTTTCCGCTAGGTCAATCTCCAAGTGAGCGATCTGATAGGAATCCGCAAGAATCCATGCGATGCCGCGTATTCTCATATCGTATATTTTTCCATTAATAATTATGTCACTCATTTTATGTTGGCAGTCCGGCAGCTCTTCGAAACGAATCTGCCAAGCAGGTTGCCCGTGCCAGTCTCCTAGTCCTTCACAGCTCATACGGAAGTCTTTTACATAGTTCGGATGAAACGCGAGGACCAAGCCGGGACTTCCTATCGTCGCGACCTGATCGGGGAATCCGCTTGCGCTCTTGCTCAGATCACGATTCTCTTCCGAGATCATGTATCCATCCGGTGCTTCCTTCATTGAATACACATAATTGAATTTTTGAATTTCGGGGTGTTGTAGTTTCCCGGAACGGTTTACAGGCTGGTGTTGAATGACTTCTGTTGCGGAAAAGCGATCCACATTGTGGACAAATTCTTCAACCCGAACTCCCGCTTTCGAAACTACTTCAGGCAGCGAGCAACTTGCAGTCTCCACAACTGGAAGCTGCATTGCATCAATATCCGGCGGGACCCAGCCATCCAAAGCTCTGCGTGTATTTTCCGCCAAAGGTTTCACGCCAGTTGGAGCGTCCATCAAGCTCTTAGATCGTGGACTTTGTTCCGATGTGCCCTCGCGTTGGGCTGTAACCGTATCCACAGCAAAGAGGGAGAGTAGCGTGATTCCAATAGTGAATAGACGCCAAGAAGGAATTATGGTGCCCATTTCGACCTCTTTCTGAGGAAGGAGTGACCTTTTCGGCGGGACGGAGCAACAGCCGCATCTGGTGATATTGATTGCCAATATCAGACCAGAGCGGCTCGACGTTTAAGGACAGGCCCTCAACAAAACTGTTGTAGTACTTGGCAGGAAGCTATGCGCCTGTCAGAACAAACAGTTTTGAACTTGCAGGCCCCAAACAGATATGTTCGTCGATCTTTCCGACGCAATAAGATTCTCTTGAATTCAATATCCACAACTGATCTCCCCAACTGTTCAGACATCGCCGCTTACGATCGACCATGATTCCAATCTGTCCGTACTTTAGGTTCGCGCTGACTAGATCGGGTTTGGCAATTCGCAAACGAATGTGAATGCGACGTTTGGAACCGCGGGCTCGCACTCACACATCACGGCTGAAGCGGAATGGGAACCAGCCACCAATCATCTTTGGTAGATCCGAATCTTTCGCAGGCCCCGTCGTGGAGCCTGTGGAGCAGGGGTGGAAAAGAAGAATTTGGAAAGCATATGGAGACCACTACTGACTGGGTGCGTAGTACCCCGTTTTTCCGTAGGCTCTGAGGGGAGGAAGGCCTTTAGGCGGGCGCAGTTTGATCTTGATCTTTCGCCACGCGCCGTTATGTTGGGGGTTGGCTGATTTATATCCCAAGACATATTGGTTTCGAAGCTCCATTCCAATCTTCGCGGCAATGTCGGGCAGTTCGCCAAGATTTCCCACCGGAAAGACGCGGCCTCCAGTCATTTCCGTCATTTCAGAAAGCAGCGAGGGCCCTTCCAATTCTTCAGGCGTTCGGGAACGAACGTCGATTGGATCGAAGATGCCGATTGCGTAGAGCTGGCAGTCGGCTTCTTTCAAATAGCTCTTAATATCGTTTTCATTGTACCGGCTATGATTGTCCCCTCCATCCGATATGAGGAGCAAGGCCCGTTTGCCGTTGTGTGCACCCCTCATCTGGCTCAGCCCGAGATAGATGGCATCGAGCAGGGCGGTGCGTCCGCGCGAGGCGGTGAACATCATCCGGTTCTGCAGTTCATCCA
>Ga0187821_10000305_pt1 | contig 12124 bp, 13 predicted proteins | sample NC_wetland_sal_i_20_FD_132442 | JGI IMG/M metagenome (GOLD analysis project Ga0187821, IMG submission 132442) | Wetland sediment microbial communities from Neuse River Estuary, North Carolina, USA - SourceSoil_1 | ecosystem: Environmental > Aquatic > Freshwater > Wetlands > Sediment | place...
CGTCTTTTGTTTTGTTCATTGCTTTGTCGCGCTCGCCCGCCGCCAACCGGCTTTTTGCCAGTAACCAAACGGCACGCGCCCGCGTGCCTGTAAATTGCGCCGTGCGCGTCAATTCCTCGACTTGTTTGCACGCGTTTTATTTCCGGCCACGATGCGGGAAACCCCTGTCAACATTGGCTAAAATCACCATCGCCAAAATTCATCAAAAATGATGCTTGCCGTCAAATGGTGGGGGTATGTTTTCGGAAAATCGCGGCGTGATTTGAGGATTGTGTGTAGGACCTGGCCGCATGCAGGCACACAGGCCAGGCGGTTCGCCGTCCTGGCCGGGCACGGTGGATCGCCGCGGACTCACCGGCTCTTTTCGTGCCGACCACTCACCCTCATCTGGCGACGGAGCCAAGGGCGCGGGATGCGACGTGCGCCTTGGACTGGGGCTGTGGGGGGCTGGGGGACGGCCTACCTGTCGGACGAAGGCGACGGTTACGAACTCAAAATCAACGTAACCGTGGACGTAACCGTATCTATCTATCTTAAATCATTGATTATTAAGTAGTAGTAGTAGTGGTTACGAGGGTTACGAGGGTTACGCTAAATATGTGTGTGTCGTCATGCGCGCGCGCGCCCACGCGGGCGGGCACGTCTACGCTCTACATGCATTACGCGTCGTATGATGAGACACACATTGGAAATGACGTAACCACGTAACCGGAGCATTAATTAAACGGTAAAGCGTTTAACCAAAGTAGTTTGTGTTGTTACGAGCGCGGTTACGTTTTTGGTTACGTTTTTGTTCCAAGGGGACGTAACCGCTAGGAATTGGCTGGTAAAGTTCTGAAACTCGAAAAAAATGGAATTAAAATGGCACGGCTAGGGCTTGATTAGGCCATACTCTTCGACTGATTGCATGATGAAAACCTTGCTCTTTATCCCCCTGGCTATACGGGCGCGCACCCATTTTCGGATCTGTTCAATATCGTTGGATGAGTAGCTGCAGCGGAGTTGGGTTAAACCGGTTTCAAAATCCGGCTTTTTGAATTTTCGGGAAGACGGTTCTAATTGGTGGGCATCGAATCCGATGTAGAGTTTTTGGTCGTCCGTTTTAGCCATTGGCTTCCTTGGTTGGTGGTTTGGTTGGTTTGGTTGGTTTGGTCGCGAACAAGAGCAAGAATAATAAAACGGATGCGCCGACAAGTCCCATGGCAACATGGTTGTATTCGGCTTGGGCGTGATGTCTTTGCCGTGCAATGGCATCCGCCTTATCAAATAGGGACCTTTCAGCGGCGAGTTCTGCCAGCTCGTCATCCGTCGCCTGGGTTTGGAGCCGGAAGGCAAGGCGGCGTTCGTCTGGGAAGCTGTTTGGATTGTTGAGAATGCTATCCGCGAGCTTTACGGATGAAGCTGTCACTTTGGCAAGGTCATTTGTCCGATAATCGTCGTGCATAGCCAAACCATGTCGCACGCAGTCATTTTCCTCCGGCGATGTCTTGGAATATAGCCAGTTGCCTGCGATCCCAACAAGACCGGCGCAAGCCAGAAAGAAGCCGGCCAGGATTGTGACGTTTGAACGGTTCATATTAAATGTCGGCACCGAGGCAATTTGCCAAATCAATCAGGAGATCGTTCACCTCGCGGGATTGCAGGCGAAGCTCGGCCAAGGTCTGGAGCGCGGCCTCGCCCCTGGTTCGCGGCCTGGGCCGGTCGCGCATTTCTGCCGCGGTCTCGATCTCGATGCGGACGGCGCCGGCGGCCTTGCCAAACCGCTCATCTTCCAAATGGGCGGCGAGCAGCCGCGCGTGCTCTGATGGAGTCGCCTTAAGCGCCCTGGCAATGGCGTCAAGTTGTTCGGCGTTGATGCTGATTTGTTCGCCGTTGACCCATTTCCAAATCTGGGCCTGGGCAATACCGGCCGCCTCGGCCAGCGCGCCCTGGGAAAGTTTGGCAGCCTCGATCTGGCGGCTTAATTCCTCGGCGAAATGTCTCACGCCAATCAAAATAAACGATTAAATAAAAAAATGCAAAATAAATGTTGACGCAATCTTCATTCGTGATTTATTCTGAATTTGTGATTGCGAGCGAAATCATAACGGAGACAAAAACCGAGCTGGAGCTGCTCGAATTATTTTTGAAAGTCTGCCGCAGCGTGCGCGACCCGCGCAATAAAAAATCCCGCGCCGAACTAGCGGTGCACGCCGCGCGCTGGGAGATGAAGTTCAACGACCGCGTCCAGCAAATCAAACCCAAATTGAAGGCTGCATGAGCAAAGAGATCCCGATGCGAGTTTGCGATCTGCGCACCTTGATGGGTGTGGGCGAAACGTATATGAGCGGGCTGCTTGCAGCCTGCAATTTGAAGCGCCGCCGACTGGTTCTCAAATCGGTGGTGTTGGGATTCCTGAAAGACAATCCGGGGTGGACACTGCCGCGAAAGAAAAAATCGGAGAAGAAAAAAACCAAAGGGCATGATCAAAGGGCATGATGACATTCCTCCATATCCTTCGGCTGCCAGCGCACGTAGCTGGCGTGAACGGTGGTCGAGGCGTGCGTGAGATATTCCATGGCCTTACGTTCGGCGACATTGGCCCGGGCGAGCCGGCTCGCGGCGGTGATGCGCAGCGAATGAAAGCACGCGTTGGGACTGGCAATGCTAATGCCGATGCGCTTGAGAAATTTGTGCCAGCGGTTTCCCCAAGGCAGATCGGCATAAGTGCGGGTGGCTTTAGCGGTCCGCAATTTGTTAAACAGCGGAATCAATTTGGGATGAAGAATTTTGGGTTCCTCACGGCCTCCCTTCTGGCGAAAAAGAATCATCCATCGCTTCCGTCCTCCGACTTCCTGCGCCCAGACATCGGTCATGGGATTGACGCGGGTCTCGTTGAGGCGGACCCCATGCCAGCGCGCGATCAAAAAACTGTTGCGGAGCATGGTCCGCGCGGGTTCGTGTTCGTGTTTAATTTCCCGGACAATTTTTTTAAGTTCCTCATCGGAAAATTCAGGCCGCAGACGGCGTGGGTCGGGTTTCAATCCGAGGCGCAGGGCGGGGTTGGCGGGAATTTGTTTGCGCTCCATCGCTTCGGTGAGGACCATCGAGAGAAATTTAAGTTCCATCAGCGCGGTGTTGCGACCGGCGCGATACTTGCCCTTGCGCTTGTCGGGTTGCTGGCGCCAGGCGGGATAGGCACGGCACTGTTCGCGGGTAATCTGGCTGGCGCGGGTGATGTCCATTTCATCCAGCCAGATTCGCAAAGTGCGCCACGCGGTCAGGAAGCGGCGGCGGGTGCCGCCGTCCGGCCTGGCCTGGGTGGCGCGGTCGGGATATTTGGCCGCGATGAATTCGGGGACCCAGGCTTGCAGCAGGGTTTCGCGGCCGTGGCTGGCAACGGCGCGCTCGGCCATTGTCTTTTGGGATTCGAGTTCACGAGCGCGACGCAATTCAACGGCTGTTCCATGTCTGAAACCGGTGCTTTGCCGGCAGATTTTTCCGGTGGCCGGGTCGCGGAATTTGATCCACCAAAAACCGGATTTTTTCTGGCGATACAGGCTTGCCATGGGTATGCCCCAGTATGCCCAGCGATTCAAAGCGTGTCAATTTCAAGCGTGGTAAGGTGGGGTGTAGTGTGGGCAATGGTGGCTAAAATGGTATCGAGGGTTCGAATCCCTCTCTCTCCGCCATTGATTCTGCGGTGGTTTTCTTCATTGGTATGCCCAGAGTATGCCCAGAGGGATAGGGCGGTCTCCGATTTCTCCCCTTTTTTAATAAACATTTTCGTTGCGGGCAGCGGTGTAGATGCCGGGCAAATCCCGGCCAACAAGATTATGAGAACCACTCTAAGCTTGGATATTGAGCACGCTCCCCGAAACGGTTCCGCCTAGTCGGTGACATAACCAATGTCTCAATCACCGCGCCGGCGTGGCCGCCGGCGGGCGGAATAATTTGGGAAATTGTATGCGCTACTACCATTCCATTCCGGGCCGCCGCTCAATCACCCGTCTCCGCCACCGCGGATTTGCCGAATGATATGCCCGAAAAATTTGACAACGAAGCCTCGTTGCGCGCGGCCAAGGAAAAACTGCCGCTGCACGTCCTGATGGAGCAACGCGGCGACCCGGCGGTGGTGGGGCGGAAATGGGCGGCCTGCCCCTTCTGCAAGAAAAAAGACACGGCGCGGATCACCAGCGACGGCGGACAGGAATTTTTCAAATGCGCCAACGCGAGCTGCCCCAGCGGGACCTCGGACAAGGGCAAGGCGTGGACCGAGCTGGCCTATTTCAAATTCAAAACCGGCCTGAACGACAAAGAGGCGTTCATCGCGTATCTCAAGGAGGCTGGCGTTTGGATTGAGCGGGAGAAAAAAACCGGATCCAGCACCGAACCTCGCGGACGGCCCGGCGAGCCTGGCGCGCCGGAAAAAACAGAAGTTCCAAAGCCGCCAGATGGAAGCAGTCCGCCCTCACCCCGGCCCTCTCCCCCAGGAGAGGGGGCAGCCGCCGACGACGATGATGTGCTCGGCCAGGCGGTGCTGGAATATTTTTATTCCAAGTTGACGCCGACGGAAAGCCAGATGGTTCTTTATCTGGAGGGCGGCGGGAAAATTCCCGACCCGATTCCCGCCGAGCTTGTGAAGCGGATCAAGTTCCGGCCGGTGAGCCTGTTTGAGAAACGCGGGCTGGACAGCGCGACCTGCGCAACGCTGGGCTTCCGGGCGAACCCGGAAAGCAACCTGAAAATCCTGCTGGACCTGGAAAAGAAATTCAGCGTGGACGCGCTGCTGGCATCCGGCTTGTGGCAGCCGAAAAAGAAAAACAACCCACGCCGGCCGAACAAACAGTTTTACGGGCTGGGCCAGATCGGGAAGAAGCCGGAAACGGAACGGCGGAACAAGGATGACAAATGGGTGTGGGGGAAATGCCTGCCGGTGCTCATTCCCTACTTTGACGAATACGGAAAATTATCGAAGCTGCGGCCGCACAAAGGCGGCGCGCCGGAGGGAACGCTGTGCGGCGCTGCCCGCATTTATGTGCCGCGGGATTTCCGCAAATGCGCGGACGGCGAACCCCGGCCGGAAAGTTACAGGCTGTGCATCATCTGCGAGGGCGAATACAAGGCGGCGGCATTGTGGCGGATCCTCGGGGCCGGCCGCACGGACGCGGGCGCACCGCTGGGGGTGTGCGCCATTCCGGGAATCAACTTCGGGAAAAACTTTGAGCTGCGGCTGGAACTGGAAGCGTGGCTGGAACAGGTGGGCTGCCGGACGGTCGTCATCGGATTCGACGACCAGGACAAATCGGACAAGCCGCGCGAACAACGGCATGAGGCGATGAAATGGGCCCGCTACCTGTGCGCGGACCTCTCGCGCAAACTGGGCATCATCGGGAAGGTGTGCGTGCTGCCGCAAGCGTGGCGCGATGCGAAGGGCAAGGCGGACTGGGACGGGGCGCTGGCGAAATTCGTGATGGAAGAAAAAGGGGAGGCGTGATGTCCACGGAAACCCTTATCAATGAAGTGTTGGAGTTGAGCGGGTCTTATCCGGCGGGCAGCTCGCGGCGCCGGCATCGCGCGTGGCTGGCCGGCAAGCCGACGGACTGGCTCCTGCGGCGGCGGCTGACATTGCGCGAGACGCAACAAAGGCCGGGCGGCCAAAAGCGACTGGCGCTGCAAATGTCATGAGCCGCAACCCGACATATTGGCTGGGATGCATCGCCCAGCTTTCGAAGCTGGAAAGCAGCGGCGCGGTGCCGGTGGGCGCCGCGTTCCTGCGATTGAAACAAACATTGAAGCGCGCCCATTTCCATCTCGCGCGCGAGAATGAAAATCCGGCCTGCTACTGGCTGGGCCGGGTGCAAAGTTTGATTGGACTGGACCAGCCATCGCGCGCGATGAAGGAGCTTCGGACCGTCGTGGAACAATTTTCAAAATATCGGGACGGGAAGGACTGAAAAGAATCTGTCTGTAAAAAAACAACGTGAGTCACGAATTAACCAAGCGGGCGGAGGAACGCGCGCGAGAGGAATTTCAGCGCGCCCTGGACGCGGCGCTGCCCAATTACGACCTGTGGCAACTCAAGCTGTTAAATGAAAGCGAGGAGGAATGGGTCCGCAACGAAGTGGAGCGGATGCTGTATGAACCCAAGCTGGCGAACGGCGGGGACTTCGAGCGGCGGGTGGTGGAGAAGTTGAAAAAGCTTTCGCGGCAAAAAGACTGGGACGGCTGGGCGCGCGCGCAGGGCGCGATGCGGGCGTGGCGGAACGTGCTGCCCGACAACCCGCGTTGTCCGGGCTATTACTACCAGCGCACGCCCTTGAAGCGGGCGGCGAACAAGGAGGAATACGAATGGCTGCAGGCGCTCAAGCATTCGGCACACGTGCACAAGCAATGGGACAAGAAATGGTTCGCGCAACTGCTGCTGGACGGCGCGCCGGAACCGGCGGCGGATTTTCTGGTGGAATGTTTTTACCTGCTGAAATGCGCGGACGGCGACGTTTCGCGGCAGGTGCAATTGACGAACGTGCTGGGCGAGACGACGGGAAAGGTGCTGATGGACAGCAAAGCCTTCCACGCGCCGAAGGACTTTCGCGAATGGTGCCTGAAGCGGGGCGGGTTCAACTGGGGCGCCGGCGAAAAGGAACTGCAGAAGCTGCACCTGGACATCGGTCGGCTGGCGGCGTGGAAGACGGTGCATCAGGTGGTGACGCTGGGCTGGTTTCCGCTTTCCAAAAAATCGTCCCCGACCAAGACCGAACTGAATGGCATCTGGTTTTTCGGCGACTGCGCGTGGATGAGCGGCAAATGGGAAACGCCGGACGAGGACGGCATCTACTGGCACCGGCACGCGGACGAGGCGGGGAACGTGCTGGAAAACGGCTATCAAGTTTCGAGCGATGGCCGGGAAAACCCGTTCCACCAAAAAAAGCCGCTGCTGCACCCGCACGCGCGGCTCATCGAACAGGCGCTCGAGCTGGAGCCGATGCCGGAAATAAACTTCACCGGGCAAAAACCGCCGGCGAAGGGCGGCCTCGTCCCGGCATTGAGCCTGAATCCCGCCGAGGAGCGGGAGCGGGAGGAAATGCTGTGCCGGGCGTTTTTCCGGGAGATGTGCCAGCGGCTGACGCGGATCGTGGGCAGCGACGACGCGTTATTTCTGATCGGGAGTTTTCTGTCGTTCGCCGCCGCGCCGGAACTGTTCGAGGAATTGTCGCAATTTCCGGGTTTGTGGACCCACGGCGAGGCGAACAGCGGGAAGTCCACGATCCTGCGGTGGCTGATGGAAATCTGGGGTTTCCGGGTGCTGGGAATCAACCTGAAGGGGACGAACTCGACGGCAGTGGGGCTGCTGCAGGCGGCGGACCAGTATTCGAACCTGCCGGTGCTGCTGGACGAGTTCCGGGACGACAAGGAACAGGTGGGCAAAGACAAACTGGGTGTGCTGCACAATGGGTTCGACCGGGGCGGGCAGGCGAAATTCAACCCGAGCGGCATCCAGCGTTCGATGCGGACGACATTCATCATCAGCGGGGAGAGCACGACGACGGAATCGGCGATCCGGGGGCGCTATCCGCACGTGCAGATTTCGAAACATCTGCGGCAATGGGCGCCGGACGAGGAGGAGCGCGCGGCGATTGACGGGCGCACGCTGCCCATCGAGGATTTCCTGTGGATCACGAAGCACCGGCATTTTTTCTTTTTCTTCGGGCGCTACATCATCGAACGCCGGGAACAGTTTGTGGCGGCGACGTTCAAATTTTTCGAGCTGTGGGGACATGAGAACATAGACCCGCGCCTGCAGGTGGTGCACGGGGTGGGGTATGCGTCCTGGATGGCGATGGTGGAGCTGCTGGGGAGCCACAGCGGCGAGGAAGTGGAGGCGTTCAAGCGGCACATGCTGGACAACTCGAAGCGGGCGACCGAGGACGTGCAAAGCGATTTGAACGTGAACGTGTTCATCCAGGACCTGATCACGGCGTGGAACGCGCGGGAAATCCCGGCGCAATGTTTCCGGGTGGAATCGCAATATCTCGAACATGCGCCGGACGAACCGAACCAGCTCAACTGGGAGTCCTACACGCTTTACATCCACCCGGAGAACGCGATTGCGGCGCTGCAAATCTGGCTGCGGAAGCAGAACGCGAGCATTGTATTGAAGCGAAAAGATTTGCGCGACCAGTTGAGCAAAAATGATTTCTGGGTGAAGCCGGAGGGGGGCGACGGCATCTGCCGGAAAAGATTTTCGCGCGTCGAGGGCCGGATGGCGACGTGCGTGGCGTGGGGCATCAAGGTGGACAAGCATCCGCTGGGTTATCAGCGGCAAAGCGACGAGGTGATGAAGGTGGCCTCGACGACGCTGGCCAAGCAGGGCGACCCGCGCAAAGGCCCGCTGTTCATGCTGATTGAGGGCGTGCTGGCGGCGCAAAAGGAGAGCAGCGAACCTGAATGAAAAAGCCAAACGATTTTCTGGATTTGCTGCATGGCGAGCGTGACGCGGGGAAGCCTTACACGGTGCAAATGCTGGCGGACGGGATTTTTGCCGGGCGCAGCCACGTGAACCTGGTGCTGCTGAACAAGGCGGTGGCGGGCAAACCCGGCTTTGGACGGCAAACGCGGCGGAAGCTGGTCCGATTTTTCAAAAAAAATTTCACGGCCTGGCGGGCGATGCTGGGAGCACTGGGCTGGGATGAAGCGGGGCAACAAGTTCCACGTGGAAAGTTTGACGTGAAACAGACCGAACCCCGGTCTGGCTTAAAACGGGGGCGGCGATGAGCGAGGAGATCAAGTGCATCACCACCTGCGCGGCGTGCGGAAATTATTTTGAATACACCGCCCAGACGAAAGGGCACGGCGCAAAGTCGGTGCGGCGGGTGTGCGACGATTGCCGGCGGGCGACGAAGAAGCGGCATCGGAAATGGGAATTGAAGGGGGAGCTGCGGCTGGGCGCGCATTACATGGGCGAGGACATCGTGAAGATGGACGTGCCAACGTGCGCGGCGCGGCTGGGTTTGAATGAAAAGACGGTGCGGGAAACGGAGCGGCGGGCGATATTAAAAATACGAAATCATCCCCTGCTCAAGGAATTGTTTGATATATGGAAGGGTGAGGGCGCGCCGGTGCTCTCGGCCCTGGTGCATGAGGACATCGGGCCGCTGCTGCTGGAATATCAAATGTCGGTGATTGACTGGTATGCGGTGCATGACCGGATTGTGCGGCGGGCGCACGGCGAGACGGCCGAGGCGCGGCAATGCCTGCAGGAGATTGAAAAGTTCCAGCAAAAAATCATCGAGACCCTGGGAAGAATTTAATGTCATACGGAGCGCCAATTCAGGTAAAGGTGAATCCCTCGCCGCGGAGTCCGGGCGGCGCCGCCCAGACTTACCACGCCAAAAGTTTCCGGGGCAGTTTTGCGTGGGGCGGTTCGCCGGGCGAGGCGACGATTGTCTACGTGGGCGACGCGCCCATCCTGCCGGGGAACCTGGTGACGCTGCAACTGGGGGCGCACCGATTCGCGGGCCTGTGCATCTCCGAGACGGCCCTGAACAGCACGCGCGGCCAACTGCGGGAATTGCAATTTCACGACCTGCGGGAATTTCTGACCTGGGACTTCACGTTTTGCACCTTCAACAATCCGGAGCGGCGGCTGGTGAACGGGGTCTGGGTGAAGCGTTACTGGCATATTTACCCGTGGAATTACGACGCGCAAATCAAGACGTTCACCGCCAGCCCGGTGCCGGCCTGGGCGATGGTGGCGGCGATCCTCGACGGACCGACGATCGGCAGCCCGTGGGAATGGGACTTTACCGGGAACAATTTTTTTCCCGGCGGAGTAATGAACGCGCCGGTGTTTAATTTTGACGCCTCGACCGGCAAGCGGCTGGACGCGGCGTTAAACGAGATTTCCGCCGCGGGCGGCGTGGTGTTCACACTGGACCCGCGATTCTGGAATTCATACCGGCTGGTGTGGACGCGGAAGGGTTACGGGCTGCTGCCGGTATTCCCGGCGGAATCCGACGACCGGCGGCTGGGCGTGGCCTTGAGCGGGAACGCGACGAACATCCGCGTGGTGGGGGACCGGAACAAATATCAAGTGCTGGACCTGGCGCTGACACCGGATTGGGCGCCGGCGTGGGAACAATTTCTGGTGGTGGACACGCTGGCGCAGGATTTGTTCGACCATGAAAAAGACCCGGCATCGGGAAAAGCCTACAACGCTTTTGCGGGCGACCTGGAACAATGGCGCGGGCGCTACGCCGCCAAGGCGCGCGCGCTGGAAATCACGGTGGCGGAATACGCCGCGTTGCGGGACGCGCGGTCGCGCGACGGGGACGCCTTTCGGGACCATCGCAAATACGCCGGGCGGTCGCGGATGGACATGCCGGCGGCCATCTACCTGCAAAGCCTGCTGTTCCGGGCGTTCAAGCCGGACATTGGCGGCATCACGAACGCGGACGGCAATTTCATCCCGCTGATGTCGCTGAACATCGCCGACCAGATGTTGTGCCTGGTGAATTACGACCCGGGTAGCGGCGACATGACGGACGACGCATCGCAACTGGCGGACGGGAACGGGCTGGTGATCGTGAAGGGCTGGCAGTTCGGGCAGGATTTTTTCAAGCTGGTGAACCCGGAACGCATCACGGAAAATTTTTTCACGGCGGACCGGCACTGGGCGGCAACGGGTTTCCAGATTGACGATTCGGCCGAGGACGGCCGGTTCATCATCCTGGACGCGCCGGCGTTCACGTCGGAAAACCTGCTGACGACGATTGACGGGCTGACGGTGTTGAACGCGCAGTTCACGCTGGCGGCGCCGTCGGCGCGGGCGGCGCTGACATTCGAGGCGGAGCGGTTCAGCTATTGGAAGGGGACCTGGCCGAATTCGAGCCGGGACCGGGCGGAATACGCGTCGGGCCTGTGCCGGGAAATGAGCGGCACCGGCGCGAGCAACGGCCTGCCGGGACAGCTTTTCCGGATTGACTACCAGGAACTGCTTTTTGCGGACGGCGCGACGGCCCGCCAGCAGGCGGACACGATCGCCGAGGCGCTTTTGTTGTGCCAGTATTTTTATTACGCCGGCGGGTATAACCTGAAATGGAACCCGGCGAAGCCGGTGCAAACGTTCGGCACCGCCCTGACGAACCTGATTGACCGGGTGGACATCCGCATCGGCGAGGACGGCGTGATGGAGGTGGTGGACTGGACGTCCGAACGGCTACGGGACCATTTTGAGCCGGAACGGGACCTGGAGCGGCGGACGCTGAACAACAGCCTGTTTCCCGGCCAGGCCGAGTTGAAGCGCGAGGCGCTGGATTACAAACGGTTTCTGGCGGGCATCAAGGCGCAGCCGGCGGCGGTGTTCGACCTGTTCATGAAATTCCTGACGGGGAATTTTGACGCGGCCACGACGGCGCAGGTGCGGCTGGACGGCGGCGGGACGGTGCCGGCGACCGGCACCCTGCACGCGGGAACGCCGCTGTTCAAACCGGCGACGGACGCGGGCGGCGCGGCGCCGGCGGGCACGCTGGCCACGCATCCCCCCAACGTGGACCCGGACGTGGACAAGGTTTTTGCGGGGGTGACGATCCGTGAAGGGGAGGACGCGACCAAGCCGTTTCAGGTGCAAACGGCGGGCGTGACGGTGGCGCGGGTGAAGGGGCCGGTGGCGGTGAACGACCCGATTGGCTTGAACCCGGACGGCTACGCGACTTACGCCATTGACGGGGCTTATTTTGTCAAGGGCGGGTCCTGCGGCATTGCCTTGATGCCGATTGCGGACACGAGCATCAAATTGATCCAGGTGCAACTGGGGACGGGCGGCGGCGGGTCAGCAACGCTGGCCATTACCGGCGAATACGATCCGGGCCGGACTTACAACCTGTTTGACGTGGCGATCATCAGCATGGGGGCGAATGCCGGGACTTACGTTTATATCAACGCCACGTCCAGCGCCGGCCATGCACCCTACGCGGGCGGCGGCATCTGGGCGCAACTGCCGATGGGGCAACTGGGGACATGGATGTAGGGCAACCTGCCGCGTGGCTTTGGCAAAATGAGAAATAAAAAATATGGCTGATGTGATTACTCAACAATGCGCCGTCTGCGGCGCGCTGAAAACGGCGGCGAACAATCCGCCGGAAAA
>Ga0187821_10000308_pt1 | contig 12066 bp, 9 predicted proteins | sample NC_wetland_sal_i_20_FD_132442 | JGI IMG/M metagenome (GOLD analysis project Ga0187821, IMG submission 132442) | Wetland sediment microbial communities from Neuse River Estuary, North Carolina, USA - SourceSoil_1 | ecosystem: Environmental > Aquatic > Freshwater > Wetlands > Sediment | place...
GCTCCGATCCTCTACGGTGCGCTTCTCCTGCTGCGCGGCCTCGTCGGGCGTCTCGGGGAGGGGGCGCGACGCCGGGGATTCGCCTTCCGCCGCGTGCTGATCGTGGGCTCGGGCCCCGAGGCCGAGCGGGCGCGCGAGGCGTTCGAGCACGCGCGCGGCGAGGGCTTCGAGCCGCTGGCGACGGTCGTGCCCGCGGGGGACGGCGAGTCCCCGGAGGCGGCAGCGGCGAGACTCCGCGCCCTGGTCGAGGGCGAGCGCATCCAGATCGTCTGCGTCGCGCCCGAGCCCGCCGAGGTGCCCTACCTCCTCGCGGCGGCCTCGGCCCTTCGCGATTCCGGCGCGGCCACGTACTGGGCCGGATCCGTCGCGCAGCTCGCCTCCGAGGAACATCTGGCCCCGCTGGGAGGGGTGCGCGCGGTCCTGCTCCACGCGCCCAGCCGCGGGCTCTCCGTGCGCGCGCGAAAGCGCGCGAGCGACCTTCTGCTCTCGCTCTTCGTGGCGCCGTTCCGCTGGGGCGCCTTGCGCGCCTACCTCGCGCAGCGGGGCGACGGGACCACCCCGGCGCAGGCGTGGGGCCGCGTCTGGACGGGGCGCCTGAGCTGGGTGGGGCGGAGCGCCTACGAGGCGGACCGCTGGGAGAGCGTCCCCGGGTGGGCCCGGCTCGCGCTCGAATCGATCCGGCCCGGCGTGGTGACCCCACCGAACGGGACCACCGGGGATCCGATGTCACGGGTCGCCGCGGATCTGGCGTATCTCTCGCGGTTCTCGCTGGCCGAGGATCTGCGCCAGTTCCTGCGCGCGACGCGCGGGACGCTCTCGTGAGAGGGCGCGCGGCGGTGGCAGCCCTCGCCCTCTCCGGTTGCCTCGTGGGAAGCGGCGCCGGGTCGGCCGCCGCCAGGACCACACTCTTCGTGAAGAACTACGTCAACTCGAACGAGATCCAGGGGCTCGTCTCCTGGAACGGGCTCCTGACGATGGCCACGCTGGGCGGGATCGTCACGATCGATCCCACGACCGGCGCCATCTCGAAGATCCTGCGCTCTCCCTCCGGCGGGCTCCCCAGCAACCACGTGCTCGCGGTGGCCGTGTCCCCCTCGGGAATGCTCTGGGCCGGAACCGCGGAGTCCGGAATCGCGCGGCTCCGCCCGGACGGGACCTTCCGACGCGCCCTGAGCTCCTTCGACGGGCTGCCCAGCGATCACGTGCAGTCCATCTACACGCATGGCGACTCGGTGTGGGTGGGGACGGCGGGCGGGGTCGCGCTCTTCACCGAGAATCCCGGCACCGGCCAGATCGGGCAGACCAGCGCCTTCACCAACGCGAGCACCTCGGGCGCGCTCGCCGGGGACGACGTGCGCGCCTTCGCCCAGGTGGGGGACACGCTCTGGGTTGCCACGACCGCGGGGCTCTCGAGCTTCACCGCGGGCGCCTGGGAGAATCGCGCTCCCGCGCTCGCTCCGCCCGCGACATCGCTCGTCTTCTACGCGGACACGCTCTGGGCCGCGACGGCCCTGGGGCCCTACCGCTACGACTCGGGTCTCTTCCAGCCGGCGAACGCGGGGCACGCGTTCGCCAGCCAGACGCTCGGCGTGAGCTCGCAGATTCTCTATTCCGGATCGACCGCGTTCGGCGTCTATCGCTACGCTCCGGTCTCGGGGTGGGTCTCCGTCTCGACGGGGCTTCCCGGTCTCCACACCACGTCCCTCGCGCCGGGCCCCGACGGGGCGCTCTGGGCCGGAACCACGGTGGGCGCGGCTCGCCTCGCGGCCGCGACCTCATCCTGGGAGCCGCACCTCTCCGACGGCCCGCTCGTGAACGGCACGCAGCGCGCGGTGGCCGATTCGCGCGGAGTCTGGTTCACGACCGGGAACGACTTTCCCCCCGGTGGCGCGCGCGGGGTCGTGCTCCACTTCGACGGCGCCTCGTGGAGCGCCCTCACCGGATTCACGACGGGGGGACGATTCCAGCAAGCCGACGCCTTCGCGCTCTTCTCGGCCAGCGACTCGAGGCTCTGGATCGGGCACTGCTGCGCTGATGTCGCCGACCGGCCCCGCGTGGACCGCTTCGATCCCACGACCGGCCTCTGGGACGCGCCCCCGGCGTACAACATCTGGGCCATCGACCAGGCGCCCTCGGGGCGTGTGTACGCGGCGAGCGTGGAGCACGAGAACGGAGTGTATGTGTTCGACGCCTCGAGCGGCGCGCTCCTGGATTCCCTCACCCCGGTCAATTCGGGGATCACGAGCAACAATCTCCGGGCCGTGCGATTCGACACGGCGGGGAAGGGCTGGTTCGGAACCGCGTTCAACGGCGTGGACGTGTGGGACGGGGCCGGCACCCTGGCGCACGGAGACGATGTCTGGGTGCACCACGAAGTGTCGCCCAGCGATCAGGTGACCTCGCTCGTGGTGCTGGATCCCCAGACCGCGTGGATCGGCACGAACTCGGGGGCCGGCCTCATGCAGAACGGAGCGTTCACGCGCGTGCTCACGGCTCCGGCCCTCCCGGGCGGCCAGGTGAACGATCTCGCGCTCGATTCCTACGGGAACCTCTGGATCGCCACCTCGGGAGGCCTGGCGCGCGCGGACGCCAACGGGGGCGGGTCGGTCGACGCGTTCACCACCGCCGACGGCCTCGTGGACGACGACGTTCGCGCGCTGGCCTGGGACGCGAAGCGCGGCGTGCTCTGGGTGGGAACGGCGAACGGGATCTCGCGCGTGGCGGCGGCGACCGGGGATCCCGCGATCACGTCCGCGACCTACGTGTATCCCAACCCCTCCCGCGTGGCGGGCACGCTGAAGCTGGGCGGCATCCTGGACACCGTCGATGGAGAGGTCCGTGACCTGGCGGGGAACGTGGTGCATCGATTCCACTGCGACCCCGCCCAGAACGAGATCTGGGACCTGAGGCGGGAGAGCGGAGAGCCCGCGGCGTCCGGCGTGTACCTGGTCGTGCTCCGGGACAAGAGCGGCGGATCCAAGATCCTCCGGGCGGCGGTGGTCCGGTGAAGCTCCAGGGCGCCGCGACCGTGGTCTCGCCTCCGGACCTCGCGGCCTGGGACGCGCTGGTCGCCGGGGCCCCCGGCGCGACCGTCTTCCACACCTCGGCGTGGGCCAGGCTCTGGGTCGAGGAATGGCGCGGCGCGCGCTGGGTGGCGCACGTGATCGAGGACGCGCAGGGCTACGCGGGGGGAATCGGCGCCGTGGTTCGAAACCGCGGCATCGGACGCACGGTGCTCTCGATGCCCTTCGGCACCTACGGGGGGCCCCTCGTGCGCGAAGGGCACCCCGATCCCGTCTCCATCCGCCGCGAGCTCCTGGAGTCCTTCGCGCGCCTGATGGGCAGCCGGTGGACGCTGCGTTCGGAGATGACCTGGTATCGAGGCTCGATCGCGGAGGTTCCCGAGTCGCTGGATCCGCGCGAGAGCTTCACGCACGTGCTGGCGCTCGCGGGGGACTTCGAGGCGCTCGCGAGCGGGTTCTCCCCCGCGGCGCGGCGCCTCGTCCGCCAGGGCGAGGAGAGCGGGCTCACGATCCGCGCGGCCGCCACCGAGGACGATGTGCGCACCTTCTACGGCCTCGCGTCGGAGACGGTGCGCCGCCGAGGGGGGAAGCCCAAACCCTATTCCCTCTACCAGCGCATCCAGCGCTCGCTGGTCCCGACCGGTCTCGCGCGATTCCATCTGGTTCACCACGGGGAGGAGGCCGTGGCCGGGAGCCTCCATCTCTTCCACGAGGGCGTGGCGATGAACTGGCTGCCGGTGTCGCTCCAGTCCAGCTGGCACCTGAGGCCCAACAATTTTCTCGTCGCGCGCACGCTGGAGACGCTCTGCGAGGCCGGCTACATCGAGTACAACTTCGGAGCTTCGCCGCAGGACGCGGCGGGACTGATCCGGTTCAAGGAGAGCTGGGGCGCATCCCCGCGCCCGCTCGTCGTCGCCGGGCGGAGAAGCTCGGTCCACCGGAAGCTCCGGGGCTAGCGCCTCGGTGCGCATCCTCCTTCTCGCGCACGGACCCTCCGTTCATACGCGCCGGTGGGCGCGCGCCCTGCGCGACCGCGGGCACGATCTCCGTCTCCTCACCGCCCACCCGAGCCCCGCGCCGGAAATTCCCGAGCGGGTCGTCGGGCGGGCAACCCCGGTGAAGGCGCTCCGCTACCTGAGCGCCCTTCCGGCCGTTCGCGAGGAGATGCGCGCGTTCCGGCCCGACGTCACGGTGGCGCACTTCCTCCCGAATTACGGTCTCCTCGCGGCGCTCTCGGGCGCGCGCGCCTGGATGGTCGCCTGCTGGGGCTCGGATCTCCTGGTCAACGCGCATCGCTCGCCGTTTCATCGCGCGCGCGCGTGCTGGGTGCTCCGGCGCGCCCCGCTCGTGCACGTGGACGCCGGGGTGCTGGCCGAGGCCGCGATCGCCCTCGGCGCTCCTCCCGGCCGCGTGTGGACGCGGGCCTGGGGCGTGGACACCGCGGCGCTCGCCCCCGGCGGGAGAAAGGGCGCGGGCCCGACGAGGATCCTCTGGACGCGCCAGCTCGAGCCGGTCTACGACCCCGAGCCCTTCGTGCGCGCCCTCGGAGCGCTGAAGCGGCGCGGGCTTCCGTTCCGCGCTTCGATGGCGGGCGACGGGCCCATGAGGGCGCGCGTCACGGCGTGGATCGCGGAGGAGGATCTGACGCGCGACGTGACGCTCGAGGGGTTCGTGACCGAGGAGAGGCTCGCCGCCCTCTACCGTGAGGCCGACGTCTATGTCTCCGCCTCGCGGTCGGATTCCACGTCGCAGTCGCTCCTCGAGGCCATGGCCGCCGGGCTTCTCCCCATCGTCACCGACATCGCGGGGAACCGCGAGTGGGTGACGCACCGCCGCGAGGGATACCTGGTCCCGGTGGGGGACAAGGACGCGATCGCCTGCGCCATCGCGGAGGCATCGCGCGAGCCGGAGCGCGAGGCGATGGCGGCGCGCGCCCGGGCGCGCGTCCTGGCCCGGGGGACCTTCACCGACACCGTCGATCAGCTCGAGGAGCGGCTTCGCGGACTCGCGGAGGAGAGGAAGCCGTGAAGCGCGTCCTGGTCCTCGCCTATTTCTTCCCTCCGCTCGGCGGCGGCGGATGCCAGCGCACCCTCAAGCTCGTCCGCTACCTCGAGCCGCAGGGATGGCGCTCCACCGTGGTCACGACCCGGGACCGCGATTACTGGATCCTGGATCCCACCCTCGAGAGCGAGATCCCCGATGGCGCCGAAGTCCTCAGGGTCGGAGGGCTGACCGCCGGAACGTTCCTCCGGGCCCTGGTGCGCGTGGGGGTCTCGGTCCAGGAGCCGCAGGGACGCCGCGACGCGCGTCCCCTCGGCGCGCTGCGCGCGGTGCAGCGCTGGATGCTCCTGCCCGATGCCTACCGCGGATGGGCCCACGCGGCGAAGCGCGCGGCCGAAGCCCGGATCGCCCAGGGCGGCATCGACGCGGTGTGGACGACGTCATCCCCGGAGAGCGCCCATCTCGCGGGGCTCGCGCTGAAGCGGAGATATCACCTTCCCTGGGTGGCCGATTTCCGCGATCCCTGGGTGGGCCGGGTCACGTACCGACCGCCGACTCCCTGGCACGACGCGAGGAACCGCGCCATGGAGCGCTGCGTCGTCTCGGCCGCGGACAGGGTGACGGTCGTGAGCGAGGCGATGGCCGCGCTCTACCGGAAGCGCTATCCCGAGATTCCTCCCGAGCGATTCATCTGCCTGCCGAACGGCTTCGATTCCGACGACTGGCGTCGCGCGGACCTCGCCGCGGCCCCGGCGGGGGACCGCGATGCGCCCCGGCGCTTCGTCCTCCTCCACGCGGGGCAGCTGGCGCACCGTCCCACGGTGCGCACGCTGCTGGAGGCCGCGCGTCTCGTGCGCGATCGCGACCCGCGCGCGCGCGCGGAGCTCTGCATTCGATTCATGGGCGGGAACGAGGAGATCGGCGCGCGCGAGCTGGGCCGGTACGGGCTGGGCGAGGCTCTGGAGTTTCTTCCCTCGCAGCCGCACGTCGAATCCCTCGTCTCCATGCGGCGCGCCGCAGCGCTCCTGCTCCTGGGGCACGGCGGCAGCGCGGACTCTCTTCTCTATACGGGGAAGCTCTACGAGTATGCGAGCAGCGGCCGGCCCGTGCTCGCGATCCTGGACGACGGCCCTGCCGCCGAGCTGATCCGCTCCACCGGCGCGGGCGCCGTGATCCGGCCCGGCGATGTGGAGGGCGTGGCCACGACGCTCCTGGGATGGCTCCAGTCGTGGAGGGCCGGGATGGACCTCTCCGTCCCGGTTTCGCCGGCCCTCCTGGACCGCTGGGAACGCCGGAATCTGGCCGTCCGGGCCTCCGAAATCCTCTCCGAAATCGCCTCCGCGAAGCCTCTCTGACCCCGGTTTCCGGCGAGCCCGGAACCCGCGCCCAAGCCTATGCCTTCCAAGGAGCTAAAAATTTTCGCGATCCCATGAAATAGGGTTGACACCCTTTCGGGCAGGAGAATAGGATGCCGCGGTGGTGATTTGTGGGGAATCGTGGGTATCGAGGCAGCCGCGCTAGTGGCGGCCCGGAAGGCGATCGGGGACGGGGAATGGCTACGTTTCGGGGGAGCTATCAGCATTCGATCGACCACAAGGGTCGCATCAGCATCCCCGCGCGCTTTCGCAAAGTCCTCTCCGGGGACGCGTCCGACACGTTCATCATCCTGCGCGGTCTCGAGACCTGCGTCGCGCTGTATCCCCTCGACGAGTGGCGGAGAATGGAAGACCGGCTGCGCTCGCGGTCCTTCCACGATGAGACCAACCGCCGCTTCCTGCGCCTCATGTCGCTCGATCTGAACGAAGGAACTCTGGACGCGCAAGGACGTGTGGCCCTTCCGCCGAGGCTCCTCGCGCATGCGCGGCTCACCAAGGAAGCCATGGTGAACGGCGTCGTGGATCACATCGAGATCTGGGATCCGGCCCGCTTCGACGAGTACCTCAAGAATTCCAATCGCACCTATGAAGACATGGCGGGAGAGCTGCTCCTGTGATCTCCACGCTCGCGGCGCCCGCGCGCCGCGCCTTCGCCTTCGACCGGCCCGTGTTCCAGTGGGACGCGCGCCCCGGCGCGGGCCCTCTCGTGGTCCGGCTCTTCGGGCGTCTCATGACCCGCGAGCTCCGCCAGATGGCCCAGGCGCTCCGCGACCGGGGCCGGTCGCCGCGCGATCTGATCTGCCTGGACTTCGAGCAGGTGACCCACCTCGACTATCGGGCGCTCCCGGACTTCGCGCGCGCGTTGACGCGCCAGCAGAGCGCCGGTGCCGATGTGTGCTTGATCGGGATGAATTCGTACGTTCGGAGCTTGTTCGACGTCGCGGGGCAGGGCCCCACGTTGCGGCGTCTGGAATGGAAGCCGGTGGAAAGGATCGGACCGAGGCATTGAATGCCGGGTCACGTCCCGGTTCTCAAGGAGGAGGCCGTCCAGTTGCTCCTGACAGATCCGAACGGGACCTACGTGGACGCGACGTTCGGGGGCGGCGGTCACGCCGCGGCAATCCTCGAGTCGCTGGGTGGTGAGGGGAGGCTGGTGGGTTTGGACTGTGACCCGGCTGCAGTCGATCGAGCGCGCGCCAATCCACCCGGACCGGAGCCGCGGTTCCGGGTGCGGCGCGCGCGCTTTTCGGAAATCGGAGAGGCCCTGCGGGGGCTGGGGGTGGAACAGGTGGATGGGATCCTGGCGGATCTGGGCCTCTCCTCGATTCAACTCGATGACCTGGCGCGCGGGTTTTCCTTCTCGGCGCCGGGGGCGCTGGACATGCGCCTCGATCCCTCGCTCCCGATGAGCGCGGACGCCCTGCTCCGGAGGGTCGACGACGAGGAGCTGGCGCTTCTCCTCCGGGAGCTGGGCGAAGTGCCCCGTTCGCGCGCCGCCGTCCGCGCGATTCGGCGCGCGCAGGAGGCCGCGAGCCCTCTCACCGCCGAGGCGCTCCGTCTGGCGCTCGAGCCTCTCTACCCGGGCCCCGCGCGCCCGCGCCGTCTCTCGCAGATCTTTCAGGCCCTCCGGATTGCCGTGAACCACGAGCTGGAGGAGCTCGAATCGCTTCTTCGCGGCGCCCCTTCGCTGTTGCGGCCGGGCGGGACGCTTTGTGTCATCGCGTATCACTCGCTCGAAGACCGAATCGTCAAGAATGCGTTCCGCCCGCCGCGCCCTTCCGATCCCCACCAGCCTCTGGCCGAGACCCCCTGGGAGCCGTTGACCCGGAAGCCGATCCGTCCGAGCGACGAGGAGTCGCGCCGGAATCCGCGCGCCCGTAGCGCCCGGCTCCGGGCGGCGCGGCTCATGCGGGAGGCGGCGTGAGTCTGGCCGCGCGCCTCGCCCATGCCCCGGAAGTGCCGGAAGACGAGGCGTCCCGCGGTCCCCGGGGCCCCTACCTCAGAATCCGGACGCAGGCCAAGCGCCGCGTGAGCGGCCGCGTCATCGTGCTTCTCCTCATCGCCGCCTCGCTCCTGTTCACGAAGGTGTGGGAGCGGACGGTCGCGAACTCGCTCTCGATGGAACGGGATCATCTGGCGCGGGACGTGAGGTCGCTCGAGAACAGGATCCGGATCACGCGCGATCTCGAGGAGCAGGCGGCGTTCCGGAACGGAGTCGATCTCGAGAGCCTCGCCAAGCTGGGGTTCCAGAATCCCGACCCCTCGCGCGTCGTGGACGTGGACCTGGCCTTGGCCCGGGTCCGCGGCCCCCGCCCGCCGCTGGGCGCGAGACTCATGGAGACCCTGCGCCGGGCGCTGCCGCCGTCGCTGGCCGAGCGCGTGGTGGGCTTGCCGGTGGCGCCCGTCGAAGCCGGAGGAACCCCATGAGCCCGCTCCATCTCAGACGGCTGAAACTTCTCGCGTTGATCGGGATTCTCTTCTATGGGGTCATCTTCGCGCGGCTGGTCTCGATCCAGGTCTTCGGGCACGGGAAGCTCGAGCGCGAGGCGCGCGGACAGCAGACCTCCCGGGTGATCCTCGAGCCCGAGCGCGGGCTCATCTACGACCGCCACCTCCTGCCTTTGGCGGACAACGTGGATTTGAGCCAGGTTTCGGTTCGTCCCGCCGAGGTCCGGAACGCCTCGGCCGCGAAGCAGTTCATCCGGACGGCGGCGGGCGCCCGGGGCCTCGACCGCTTCAAGAGAGGACGCCGCAACGCCTACATCCGCATCTCCTCGCAGGTGACTCCGGAGCAGGAGATCGCGCTTCGGAAATCGACGCTGCCCGCCGGGGTCCAGGTGGAGGAGGTGCCATCCCGGGTCTACCCGCTGGACGAGGTGGCCCGCCCGGTGGTGGGCGTGGTGGGCGTGGACGGCACGGGCCTCGAGGGAATCGAGCAAATCTTCGATCGGGAGCTGCGCGGCGTGAGCGGCTGGGCGACCCTGTTCCGGGACGGCCGCGGTCTCGAGCACCAGCTCCCCCAGAGCATGGTGAAGTTTCCCGAGCCGGGGCTGAGCCTGGTGACGACGATCGACCGGGACGCGCAATCGATCCTGGCCATGGAATTGAGGCAGGCGGTGATCCGCACCGGCGCGCGGAGCGGCACGGCGGTGTTCGCGGATCCGCACACCGGGGACATCTTCGCGATGGCGACGGTGGACGGCGCGAATCCCCCGGCGGGATCGCCCGGGCGAAACCGCGTCATCGCGGACCAGTACGAGCCGGGCTCCACGTTCAAGCTCCTCGCGGGATGCGCCGCCCTGGAAGAGCACATCCTGAGTCCGGAGGATTCGTTCTTCGTGAACAAGGGTGAGCTCAACATGGGCGCGCTCACGATGCACGATGCCCACCCGGAGACGCGCTGGTACACGGTGCGCCAGGCGACGGCCCTGTCGAGCAACGTCTGCTACGCCCAGATCGGCACGAAAGTGGGCGCGAACACCCTGTATCGCTACGCCCGGCTCTTCGGGTTCGGCCAGCCCACGCGCATCCAGCTTCCCGGCGAGGCCTCGGGTCAGATCCGGGACCCCTCGCGCTGGTCGGCCCGCTCGCTCGCGACCATCTCCATCGGCCAGGAGGTGACGGCGACGCCGTTGCAAGTGCTCATGGCGTACTGCGCGGTGGCCAACGGCGGCATCCTCATGAGGCCGCGGATCGCCTCGGCCCTCGTGAACGAGAACGGGGAGCCCTATCGGTTGTTCCCGGTGGAGCGCGTGCGGCGCGTGATCTCGCCGGAGACCGCGGAGATGTTCCGCTCCTTCCTGCGCGACGCCGTGGTGATGGGAACCGCGCAGGAAGCGGCACTTCCCTGGTGCGAGGTCGCGGGCAAGACGGGAACGGCGCAGAAATCCGAGGACGGCGGGCGCGGGTACGGCCAGGGCCGGTACATGTCCTCCTTCGTCGGCATGGTGCCGGCCCAGAATCCCCAGATCGTGGGGCTGATCGTTCTCGACGAGCCCCGCGGGAGCTACTACGGCGGCGCCGTGGCCGCGCCCGTGTTCCGCGACATCGTCGCCACGTGGGCCACGCTGGGGCGGGGCCCGGTGCGGATCCCCGCGCAGACCCTCGTGACCGCCTCCGCGCCGGCGCCGTCGCCTCGGCAGGTGCCGGATGTGCGGATGATGGCGGCGGACCAGGCGCGGTTCATCCTGCGCTCCGCGGGCATGGACTGCGCGATGGAGGGAAGCGGCGCCCGCGTGGCCGTCCAGTCGCCGGAGCCGGGAGCCAACGCGCGCTCGGGCGAAGTCGTTCGGATCGTGCTCTCGACCGATCCGCCTCCCGATACGGGATTCCCCGATCTCAAGGGACTCTCGCTTCGCGAGGCCGTGGCACGGTTGAGCGCGCTGTCCATCCGGGTCGCGGCCGTCTCCGGCAGCGGCCAGGTCGTCGAACAGGACCCGCCGGCCGGCTCGCCGGTCCGGGCCGGACAGGCGTGCGCGCTCAAGTGCGCGCCTCGGAGCTTGTGATCGCGCTCGCCGCCTTGCGCACCGAGGAGCTCCCGGGAATCCTGGGAGTCTCGGAGACGAGAGGGACGCTTCGCGGCGAATGGGAGATGGTCCGGTACGATTCGCGCGACGTAGGGCCGCGCGACCTCTTCGTGGCGGTTTCGGGACTGAAGCACGACGGGCACGCCTACGTGGAGTCGGCGGCCCGACGCGGCGCCCTGGCCGCCGTCGTCGAGCGCTTCGTTCCCGAGGCGGATCTCGCCCAGATTCGCGTCCCCGACGCGCGCCGCGCGCTCGCGATCCTGGCGGGCGAGGAAACGGGTCATCCCTCGCGCGAGCTCACCCTCGCGGGGGTCACGGGCACGAACGGAAAGACCACCACCGCGCATCTGATCCGCGCGGTGCTCGAGGAAGCGGGCATGAAGGCCGGAGTCATCGGCACGGTCGGCTATGAGTTCGACGGCCGCCGCGAATCGGCGCCCCATACGACGCCGGAAGCCCCCGATCTCATGAGGATGCTCCGCGACTGGCGCTCGCGGGGAGCGACCGCGGTCGCCATGGAGGTCAGCTCGCACGCGCTCTCCCTGGAGCGCACGTACGGCCTGGCGTTCGATGTCGGCGTATTCACCAACCTGACCCAGGACCATCTCGATTTTCACGGCACCCTGGAGGCCTACCGCGACGCGAAGGCGCGGCTGTTTCGCGCCGAGACCCGCGGGGACCGGACCAAGCGCTTCTCCGGCGCCATCAACGTGGACGATCCCGCCGGGGTCTGGATCAAAGAGCGCGCCGACTGCCCCGTGCTGGGATTCGGCGCCGGTCCGGGCGCCGACCTTCGCGCCGAGGACATCCGTCTTCGGCCCGACGGCACGTCGTTCCGGGTCCGCGAGAGGGACGAGGCGACCGAGCTCTCCCTGCGCTTGCGGGGCGCCTTCAACGCGATGAACGCGCTGGCCGCGTTCGCCGCCGGCCGGGCGCTCGGGATCGCGCGCGCTTCGATCGTCGCCGGGATCCAGCGGGTGGCGTCGGTGCCCGGGCGTCTCGAGCCGGTCGACGCGGGGCAGCCGTTCCAGGTGCTCGTGGACTACGCGCACACGCCGGACGCGCTCGAGCGCGCTCTGGAGGCGGTGCGCGCGTTCCGGCCCGCGCGCCTGCTCTGCGTGTTCGGCTGCGGCGGGGACC
>Ga0187821_10000309_pt1 | contig 12056 bp, 7 predicted proteins | sample NC_wetland_sal_i_20_FD_132442 | JGI IMG/M metagenome (GOLD analysis project Ga0187821, IMG submission 132442) | Wetland sediment microbial communities from Neuse River Estuary, North Carolina, USA - SourceSoil_1 | ecosystem: Environmental > Aquatic > Freshwater > Wetlands > Sediment | place...
CTGGCATTCCTGCTGGTCGAGCAGGGTCCCGTAGGCCAGCAGAATCGTGTCGAAATTTGCCAGGTGGCATTTGGCAAACTCGAGGACTGGAACATGCGTCGAATTATCCGCCAGGTCCGCGGTGAAGGTTACGACCTCGCGGGCGCCGCGCGCCAGCAGGTCGCCCCGGATTGCCGCCAGACGCTCTGGAGAGCGCCCCACCAGCATCATTTCTTTTCCGCCGTGGGCGAGCAGGCGTTGCACTTCCTGCGCAATGCCCGACGTTGCCCCCAATACGACAACTTTCTGCATGATCATTGCGCTCCCGTTACCCGCCGCCAGAATGACGACGACAACTTGGGATCGATAAATTCCTGGAATTCCCGCCAGTTGGGAAAGGAGGCGTCGAAAGCGGCTGGGCTCATGCGGGCGTCCTTGGCGGGATACACCGCGCCGGCGCTACTGATGACGACTTTGTCCAGTTCATCCAATAGCCGAAGCGTCGAGTCGCCTCGCATGGCAAAGTCCAGCGCAAGGGTCAGGCCGGGACGGGGAAATGACATCATGCCCGCGCTTGGAACGGAACCAAATCGTTTCATCACCGCCAGGAACGAACCCATGTGCGAGCGCGAGATCAGACCCAGCACCTCCTGGAAGGCTTCGAACGAATCATCGGGAATCACACATTGATATTGCAGGAACCCCTGCTTGCCGTAGATAAGGTTCCATTGCGAAACCGCATCCAGCGGATAGAAAAAAGGCTCGTAGGGCGCTACCGACTGACGTTTCCCAAAGGCGTGCCGGGTATAGTACGCGGAGTTGAACAGCTTCATGGTGTAACGGTTCAACACCCAACCGGGAAAAGCAAAAGGGACCCGGGCGTGTCCGCCCGAGCGAGGCGCCTTGCCGGGTCTGTCGGAATGATTGCCACGGAAGAAGATGCCGCGCGTGCCTTTTTGCGAAACGCAATCGACCCACGCGACCGTGTACTCGAAAGTCTGGTCGCTGTCATGGCTGAGCGACAGGAATTCCGGCAAAGAGTGAAACGGGATCGTCTCCAGGTCGATGAAGGGCCCGCTGATTTTCTTCAGCGCGATCTCCGCGCAAGTGATCACCCCGGTCAGGCCGAGACCGCCGATAGTGGCGCGGAACAAGTCCGGATTGCTCTCCGGGCTGCACAGTAGCAGGCCGTGGTCAGAGCGGCAGAGCTCCAATCGTCGGACATGCCGGCCGAGAGTGCCTGCGCGATGATGATTTTTCCCGTGCACATCGTTGGCGATCGCGCCGCCGAGAGTCACAAATCTCGTACCTGGCGTGACCGGCAGGAACCAGCCGCGGGGAACCGCGACCGCCAGAATATCCGAGAGGCTTACTCCCGCCTCGCAAAGTATGTGGCCCTGGTCTGCGTCAAATCCGAGGATCCGGTCCAGGCGGGAACACTCGACCAGGTCGCGGCCATCGTTCAGGCAGGAGTCGCCGTAACTTCGTCCCAGCCCATAGGCCAGCAATGATTCTGGCGCAGCCCGGTCGAGAATGCCGGGCACCTGGTCCATCCAGCTGGCGCGGTAGACGGCGCGATGGGTCGCGGCAGGATACCTTCCCCAGGACAAATAGCTGCCCGCGGACGGCGAGAGTTCTGCTGCGGTCGCGGGTTGGGTTGCGGCGGAACTGGACGGCATTCTACAAACCTGCTTACGGTCTGGCGTAGGGCTGGAACAGCCGACCTGCTGCCCGGCACGGCTCTGCGATGCGTTCCAGCCTGTTCACTGGATTTCGACGCAACCGCCGGACGGCAGGCCCCTGACCTCTATCTTATTGATTGACGTTGAAAAACGAAGAGCATTCTACGATCACGATTCCTGATCATATTCCCCGCCATTGATTTCCTCCTTTCCATTCAGCCAGATCGACGTTACCAGCGTCACTCGTCCCGCCCCGGAGAGGTGGGCTTTTGGCGGCACCTCTCGGCATCCTGCCTTACAATAGGAGAGGATTCGTCCCGGATTCTGGGTGTCAGGGCGCCCGCTTGCCCGCATCCAGCAGTGGATTGGGGCGGAAGCGGCCGAACGGAGAATTGGGCATGTTTCTGAGTTTTTTCGGGTTGCGCGAACAACCATTCGGCGTCACCCCCGACCCCCGATTTCTGTACCTGAGTGCCGCGCATCGGGAGGCGCTGGCCTCCTTGTATTACGGCATCGAAGCCAATCGCGGCTTTCTCGGCTTGATTGCCCGGCCGGGCATGGGCAAGACCACCATCCTGTTCCATCTGCTGGAAAAATTTCGTGACACCGCGCGCACCGCGCTGATCTTTCAAACCCAATGCAACTCGCGGGAGTTCATGCGCCTGCTGCTGGCGGAACTGGGATACGAAGGCACCATCCAGGACCTGGTGCAGATGCACGAAGAGTTCAACAAGCGCCTGATGCAGGAAGCGCGCGCCGGGCATCGCCTGATTGTGGTAATTGATGAAGCCCAGAACCTGGAACTGGAAGTGCTTGAGACTTTGCGCCTGCTCTCCAACTTCGAGACCTCGCGCGCCAAGCTGATGCACATCATTCTGGCCGGGCAGCCGGCATTGGCGGACAAGCTGGTCCTGCCGGGCCTGGCCCAGTTGCGCCAGCGCGTCTCCATGGTGCACGGCCTGGAGCCGCTGCCGTCATGGGAAGTGAAGAATTACATCGAGCACCGGCTGATGGTGGCCGGCTACCGGGGCGATCCGCTCTTCACGCCGCAGGCCTATGAGACGATTGCTGAATTTACCGAAGGCATTCCGCGAAACGTCAACAACTTTTGCTTCAACGCGCTTTCCCTGGCCTGCGCGCTGCGCAAGCGCGCCATCGATGCCGACGTGGTGAATGAGGTCATGGCCGACCTCGACATCGAAAAACTCCGATCGGCGTCGGAGGCCCCGCGCGCCGATCTGCCGTTTATCCCGGTTGAAGATGTCCCCCGGATTCCCAGCACGCCGGGCGATGAAGAAGAGATTTCTTCACCCGCCCAGGCCGCCGCGTACATGCAGCAGGTCGCATTGAAGTTGAAGGACTGGCGGCAGTCGCTGGAGAAAGCTCCGGGGGTTGTGGCCGGCAGTTCACAATCGGGTTCGCGAACCGACGCGAGCGACTCGTAACCCGCGCCGGGTTTTCTTCCTCGGAAATCATTTCGTTCATCACGCTTCCGCGAAAAGCGCCATTACCATCGGCAATTGACTGGTGAGTCGGCCAGTGTAGACTCCAGGTTAGGACCTTCGCATGCACATTCTTCACGTAGTGGGCGCCCGGCCGAACCTCATGAAGGTCGCGCCCGTGCTGAGCGCGCTCCGGCAATATCCGAAAATAAAGCAGAGCCTGGTTCATACCGGCCAGCACTACGACACCAACATGTCGGACGTGTTTTTCGAGCAACTGGCGATACCGGCTCCGGACGTTAACCTGGGCGTAGGTTCGGGAAGCCATGCCCGGCAGACCGCGGACATCATGACCCGCTTTGAGCCGGTGGTCCTTGAACGCAAGCCCGACCTGGTGCTGGTCTACGGCGACGTGAATTCGACCGTCGCAGCCGCCCTGGTCTGCTCGAAACTCCTGATCCAGGTAGGCCACGTGGAGGCCGGACTTCGTTCTTTCGATCGGGCCATGCCGGAGGAAATCAACCGGCTGGTCACCGATCAGCTCGCTGACTTGTTGTTCACGCCTTCCGACGACGGCGACAAGAATCTCGCGCGCGAAGGCATTCCCGCGAAGAAGATCCATAACGTCGGCAACGTCATGATCGATTCGCTGGTCCGCCTGCTGCCGGCGGCGATCAACCAGAAATTGAATGGACTGCCGAGCCGCTACGTTCTGGTCACGCTGCATCGCCCGGCCAACGTGGATGACGATAACGTCTTAAAAGTCATCCTGGGATACCTGCTGGAACTCAACAGCCAATTGAAAGTAGTTTTCCCGGTGCATCCGCGGACCCGCCAGCGCATTGCCGCCTTCGGGATTGACGTCAGCCAGCTGGATCTGCGGGAACCGCTGCCTTACATTGAATTCCTGGCGCTGCAACGCCGAGCGACCGTGGTCGTCACCGACTCGGGCGGCATACAGGAAGAAACCACCTATCTCAAAGTGCCGTGCCTAACCCTGCGTAACAATACCGAGCGCCCCGTGACCGTGACCATGGGCACGAACATACTGGTCGGGCAGGACGGGACCACGCTGCGCGCCGAGCTCGGCAAGATTCTCCAGGGCAAGCAAAAGCAGGGCACAGTGCCGCCGCTGTGGGACGGCCACGCAGGCGAACGCATTGCCGCAATATTGAGCAAGCTCTGAGTACGGACCACGTGGGGACAGCCGCCCTCGGCTGTCCGGTCGAGCGAAGCTCGACTAGTTCTTCTTCCTTCGAGCCCAACCTTCGAGCCCAACCCTTCCCATCCTGGAACCAAACCTGGCGGAGCTCTGCTCCGCCGGACAGCCGGGGGCGGCTGTCCCCAGGCACTTCCTGCCGGTCTCCCATCTTCCTCCCGTGCTCGCCTTGATGAGACAATAGCCAATCGCCATGCGAGCCATTCTGGAAGACATTCGCTCGGGGGAAGTGGCCAGCCACGAAGTGCCCCAGCCCGAGTTGCGTCCCGGCGGCATCCTGGTGCGGACGGCGTTTTCGGCCATCAGCGCCGGCACCGAGCTGGCCCATCGCGAGCAGGTGGAAAAATCCCTGCTGGGCAAAGCCCTGGCCCGTCCTGACCTGGTCCGTCAAGTGTTCGATTTTGCCCGGACTTCCGGGGTGAAGGCTGCTTACCAGAGAGTGCAATCGCGATTGGATTCGCTTGGTCCTCTCGGCTACAGCTGCTCGGGAATTGTGCTGGCTGCCGGACAGGGAGTGCAGGAGTTTAAGCCGGGCGACCGGGTGGCCTGCGCGGGCGCCGGATACGCCAGCCACTGCGAAGTCAATTTTATCCCCAAAAATCTTGCGGCCCGAATTCCAGATGCGGTGCCGCTGGAGGCCGCGTCATTGACTGCGATTGGCGCTATCGCGCTTCAAGGATTCCGCCAGAGCCAGGCAGTGCTGGGCGAAGTCGTGGCAGTGATCGGCGCCGGGCTGGTTGGGGTGCTGACCATCCAGCTGGCCAAGGCGGCGGGCTGTCGCGTGATCGCCATTGATCTTGATCCGCAAAGGGTGGAACAGGCGCGGCAGTTCGGCGCCGACCTGGCGCTGTGCTCGTCGGATTCGGATGCTGCATCACGGGCGAAGGAATTTGCCGGTCACGGCGCCGACGTCGCGATTATCACCGCGGCAACGCCGTCGGCGGAACCCATCGAACTGGCCGCGGGGATTTGCCGCGATCGCGGGCGCATTGTGGTCGTAGGCACGGTCGATCTCGGAGTCTCCCGCCAGCCCATGTACATGAAAGAACTGTCGTTGGTTCTTTCCCGTTCTTACGGCCCGGGCCGCTACGATCCCCAATATGAAGAAGAAGGTCTGGATTATCCCATCGGCTACGTGCGCTGGACTGAGAAACGCAACATGGAAGCCTTTCTGGAACTGCTGGCTTCGGGAGCAATCCAGGTCGCGCCTTTCATCGCGAAGCGTTGTTCGGTGGAGCAGGGAGGGGCTGCCTATCAGGAGTTGAAAGATACCGGCGCGTATACGGTGTTGGTGGAATATCCGAATCGCGTATTGCCAGCGATTCCGCTTGTGTCGGGCGATTCGCCGCAACCGGTGCGGGCGCGCGGACCGGGCGATCTCAGGGTGGGTTGCATCGGCGCCGGAAATTTCGCGCGGGCCGTGATCTTTCCCGCCTTGCGGCAAAGCCGCGGCGTGGTTCTGCACTCGGTTGCGACCGCTTCCGGCGTGGCCGCGGAATCCGCCCGCCGCTTGTTTGGCTTTGCCCGGGCGGCGCAGGCCGGCGACCTGCTTCAGGACAAGGACACGGATCTGGTGATCGTCCTCTCCCGCCACGACAGCCACGCGCCCTACGTGGTTGCCGCGCTCTCCAATCACAAGCCGGTCCTGGTCGAGAAGCCGCTGGCCGTCAGCCGTGAGCAGCTGGAGGAAGTTCGCTACGCCTACCAGGCGGAGAAGGAAAGACATGCCTCTCCATTTTTAATGGTCGGTTACAACCGCCGCTTCGCTCCCTTCACGGAAAAGCTGAAACAGTTTTTTTCCGGCCGGCAGGAGCCCATGGTGGTGCATATCCGGGTGAATGCCGGTTATCTCCCGCACCAGCATTGGACGCAGCAGAACAGCAGTGGAGGCGGCAGGATCATCGGCGAGCTCTGCCATTTTGTGGACTGGGCACGCTGTGTAGTGGGCGCCGGCGTGGTCAGCGTGAGTGCCAACGCGATTCCCGACGGAGCTCGCTATAACCGGGACAACGTTGTCGTCACGCTCACCTTCCAGGATGGCTCCATCGCCAACATTTTGTATCTGGCCAACGGCGACCGGTCGGTGGCCAAGGAGCAGTACGAAGTTTTCTGCCACGGCAAGACCGGACGGATCGACGATTTCCGCACCCTCGAACTGGCCAGCGACGGAAAGACCCGGCGCACCAAGGCGAGACGCGATAAAGGACATCAGCGGGAGATCGAACTTACCCTGGAAGCCATACGCTGGGGCACGGGCTCTCCCATTCCTTTCGAAGAGCTGCTGGAAGTTTCCGGCGTGACCATCGCGATTGACGAGGCCATTGGCACCGGGAAACCGGTTGCGCTGCCGCCCGCCCACGCGTCCGCCGTCTAAGACCTGCGATTCAGGAGTTCGGAACTTCCACTCGCACCTGGTTGGAGTAGTTGCTTTCTTGCCCGCCTTTGTTTACCGACGTGGTCCGATAGAAATAGGTTTGTCCGCCTACGACCGAGGCGTCGGTAAAGGTTGACTTGGGATGCGGAGATGCATTCATCTTGGCGAAGGGGCCGTTTTCCGCCGGCCCGCGGTAGATGTTGTAACCCACAGCGGCGGCGGTGGGCGCCCAGGCCAGCGTGACGCTATGCCGCCCGGTCTGCTCGCCCTGACCGCTGAAGGCGGCAGACGGAGAATTCGAAGCGTTGCTTACGAGACGGATGTTTCCCGTCGAGGACCCGGCCTGATGGGGCTCGAACATCACTTTAAAGTGGACGCTCTGTCCAGCCGGCACGGTGACCGGAAACACGATCCCGCTGATCGAGAATCCTTCGCCGCTCCAGTCCGCCGATGCCACCGTGATGCTTGAATCGCCCGCGGTCAGGGTGACGTTCTTGCCCTTTTTGTCACCTACTGCGACGCTGCCGAAGTTCAGTTTGGGTGGCGTAAGCGCAAGCTCGCCCGCTGCGACGGTCCGCTGCACGCCGCTTCCGCTGCCGCAACCGATCGAGAGTACCGTGGTCAAGAGAGCCGTGCCCAAAAACAGTCGTCCATGCATGGCCGCAACGCACCTCACCATAGAAAATTGTCTGCTACGAACTGCGACGCCGACTCGATGTTCGGCGTTTTGATACCTGGGTGAAATTCGGACTTTTGTGCTGCGCCGGTTGCAGGTCCCGGCAACTGGCGCGAGAACCGGATTCCTGACTTTGAACGAAAGCAGGGAAGCGGCACGTCAGGAAGGTAAATCGGCGAGCTTAATCGAAGAAGATGTCAGTAGTACATAACGCCGGGTCGTAGCCCCGCCGCGGTAAACAGGGGAAGAATGCCGCGTCCCCAGCCAGTGCGCTGGATCGGCGGTGAATGGGAGCGTCAAGATCTTCACGCTCCCACTCAGTGGTTTGCAAACCTCTAGGGCGTTGGAATTACAGCCGTGGCCTGATTCGAGTTGGCGCTCTCTTTGCCCGAGCCATCCACCGCGGTGGTGACGTAGACATAAGTCTGGCCGGCCTGAACCGTGTCGTCGATATAGCTGGTGCTGGCATTCATGGAGCTGATCTTGGAGTACGATCCGCCCGAACCGGTGCCCCGATAGACGTTGTAGGCGACCACGCTCGAAGTGCTGGGGCTCCATGACAGCGCCACGCTGTGTTGCGGCGGCGCCGCGCCGATGCCGGTCAGGGACTGGACCGCGGACGAATTGGACGCGTTGCTGGCGAACGATCCGCTGGCTGCCGCGGTTCCGCTGGACTGCGGAGTAAAGACTACGGTGAACGATGCGCTCTGTCCCGCAGCCAGAGTAAGCGGGAGAGAAAGCCCACTCACCTTGAACTCTGAAGTGGTCATGCTGGCAGCCGTCACGGTGATGCTGGAGCCGGTGGCGGTGATCGTGGCGGGCAGACTCTTGGTTTGTCCCACGGTGACCGTGCCGAAGTTCAGCGAGGCCGGGCTCAGCGCCAGCTGGCCGGGTACTGTGGCGGTCCCGGCGAGCGAAATCGTGACGGTGGAATCGGACGCGTCGGAAACCACGGAAATCGATCCCGTAATGCTGCCTCCCGCGGTCGGACTGAACACCGCGCCGAAGGTGAAGCTTTGTCCGGGGCTCAAAGTCAGAGGCAGGCTCAATCCGCTGGTCCGGAAGGCTGAACCGGAAACGTTGGCTTGAGTAACCGTAACCGTCGATCCGCCGGTATTGGTCAGGGTTTCGGACTGGGTGGCGCTGCCGGCCACCGGAACGTTGCCAAAGGTGAGACTGGAATCGCTGGTGCTCAGAACGCCGGGGGTCGCTGAACTGGCGGTCAGCGGGATGCTCAGGGAGGGGTTCGAAGCATTGCTGACGATGGCGAGACTGCCGCTCGCCGCCCCGCTGGATTGCGGAGTGAAGGTTACGCTGAAAGTCTTGCTCTGGCCCGCAGCCAGAGTAAACGGCACAGTCAGTCCGCTAAGAGTAAAACCGGTCCCCGAGATGTTGGCCTGCGTAATGCTGATGCTGGAACCGCCGGAGTTAGTCAGGGTTCCCGCGACCGTCTTGGGATTGCTCGCCTGCACACTTCCAAAGCTGAGGCTGGCCGGCGACGAGGCCAGGGCTCCTGCCGTCACTCCACTGCCGGTGATCGGCACGGCGAGCGCGGCGTTGGAAGCGTCACTGGTAAGAGTCAGCGCGCTGCTGACCGGCCCGCTCGACTGCGGCTTGAAGGTCACGCTGAACGCGGCGCTTTGGCCGGCGGCCAGGGTCAAGGGCAGGCTGAGGCCGGTAATGGTGAAGCCGGACCCGGAAAAGCTGGCCTGCGACACGGTCACGCTGGAGCTTCCGGAGTTGGTCAGAGTTTCCGGCAAAGTCTGGCCCTGGCCTACTTGCACACTTCCGAAGGTCAGGCTGGCAGGATTCGAGGCCAGGGTTCCGGGGCCGGTGGCCATGCCCGAAACCGGCACGCTGACCACCGAATTCGAGGCGTCGCTCACTACCGCGATACTTCCGCTGGAGCTTCCAGCGGATTGCGGGGCAAACGTGATGGTAAAGCTCTTGCGCTCGCCGGCCGCCAGGGTCAGGGGAAAAGTGATGCCGCTCATCCTGAAACCCTTGCCGCTTATCGTGGCCTGGCTGATGGTGACGCTGGTGCTGCCCGAGTTAATCAGGGTTGCGGCCTGGGTCTGGCTGGCGCCGATTTTCACGTTGCCCAAAGCCAGACTCGTGGGCGAAACCACCAGTTGACCGGATGCCGTCCCCACGCCTGAAACCGCCACATTCAGAACTGTGGGCACGGTATTGGTCGCAAAGATGGTTTCAGGTTCCCGCCCTCCAAACGCAACCGGCCTCTGCCTGGCGACCTTCACGGAAACACTGCCGCTTAACAGGATATTGCCCTTAACCGCGCCGTTGGTCGTGGGAGTGAAACTCACGCTGACGGGGACGCTTTGTCCCGCCCGCAGGAGCATGGGCAACTGTAGCCCAGTAAGTGCGAATCCCTTTTGCGAGATCGCAACCCGCATGATGTTGATCGCGACCTTCCCCGGATTTGACAATGTGGCGGCCTGGGTCTGGGTCTTGCCCATGGCAACGTTCCCAAAACTGAAGCTCGACGGATTCAGCTTGATCCGGGAAGAATTAATGGCCACCCCCGACATGGTGAAGATGGGAGTGGAACGAATCATGTTGCTGGCGAGTACGACTCGGCCCTGGGAGCTGCCAACACTCTGTGGCGAATATACGATCTGCAGAACCGCGCTCTGGCCTGGCGCCAGGGTCAAGGGTAGTTTCTTGCCGGTAATCTGGAAATCGGCTTGGCTCACCTGGGCGCGGGTGACCACGATCGGCGATTTGGTCTTGTTGACGATGGTGTTGCTGAGGACGCTGGTCGTTCCAACCGGGACGGAGCCGAAATCGAGAACAGGTGAAGTCGCGACCAGTCCGGTGGAGGTCTGAACCGAAGGCTGGCTGGCTTCGAGCGCGCCACAGCCCAACATCGTCGCAAGAGAGAGAAGAACCGCTACCAGTTTACCGCGGGTGCCGAACTCCTTCACGGAAGACCTCTTTACCGTACGGCCATACGGCGGGGGATTTGGCTGCTCTCTGCACCATTCCGAGTGCCAATCCGTAAACGACTGAAACGTGGAATAGTGCAGCCAAATGCAGTCTGCTCTGGGGGTTGGACATGCGGTAGATACCGGAAGTGAATGCAGGCGTGGGCCATACGGCCATCACGAAACTGGACTAGTGGTTACCTGGGTGACTGGGCGGGACGCGGAGGTCGCGCGGTTACATCGAGAGCGGCGCTGAAGGCCGCATGTTCACTAGGTTTTATGCGGACCTGCGCAGTTACGAATCGGAGCTATCGGGGAGCGACAGCAATGCAGTAATCTAGTCTGCGAGAGTTGCGGCAGTAACGAAAGGACAATGCAAGCTGTCCCATTTTCTCCATGCCTAGACCGAATCCCACGCATTCCAGGCACAAGGGCATCATCCTGGCCGGCGGATCGGGTACCCGTCTCTATCCCGTGACCCATGCCGTATGCAAGGGGCTCCTGCCGATTTATGACAAGCCCATGATCTATTACCCGCTCTCGACTCTGATGCTGGCGGGTATACGGGATATTCTGATCATCTCCACGCCGCAGGATGCGCCCCGGTTCGAACAGTTGCTGGGCGACGGGACGCGCTTCGGCTTGAGCCTTCAGTACGCGGTGCAGCCGCGCCCGGAAGGCATCGCGCAGGCATTCCTGGTGGGCCGGAAATTTATCGGCGCATCAGGTTGTGCGCTGGTGCTGGGCGACAATATTTTCTACGGACACGACCTGGTCAAAACCCTCCAGCATGCATGCGGGCAAACCGCGGGCGCGCGTGTGTTTGCGTATCCAGTGCAGGATCCGGAACGCTACGGGGTGGTGGAATTCGACGGCCGGGGCAAGGTCTTGAGTTTGGAAGAGAAGCCGAAGGCGCCGAAATCCCGCTACGCCGTGACCGGACTTTATTTCTACGACAATCAAGTTGTCGATATCGCCAAGTCCCTGAAGCCGTCCGCCCGGGGGGAACTCGAAATCACCGATATCAACAAGGAATATCTGCGGCGCAAGCAATTGCACGTCGAGGTGATGGGCCGGGGCATGGCTTGGCTGGACACGGGTACTCACCAGGCCATGCTGGACGCTTCGCTCTTCATCCAAACCATTGAAACTCGGCAAGGCCTCATGGTCGCCTGTCCGGAGGAAATCGCCTTTCGCAACCGATACATTACCGCCCAGCAGCTCGAGGACACGGCGGCCGCGATGAAGAACAATGGCTACGGCGCATACCTGCAGCAGCTGCTCCGGGAAAAGGTGTTCTGAGCCGTCTTGAGACGATCGCTTCCACTATGAAGGTCAGTCCAACCGAGTTGACGGGAGTGCTTATTCTCGAGCCCGAAGTGTTCCGCGACGCCCGCGGATTCTTTCTTGAAAGCTATAACGAGAGGACCCTGGCGGAGCTGGGAATCCGCGAGCGATTCGTGCAGGACAACCATTCCTATTCCATCCGCGACGTGGTGCGCGGCCTGCATTACCAGGTGCGTCCCCAGGGCAAGCTGGTGCGGGTGGTGGTGGGCGAGATTCTCGATGTGGTGGTCGATCTGCGGCGCAGTTCGCAAACGTTCGGGAGATGGATCGCGCTGACTCTTTCGGAGGCGAACCAGAAGATGCTGTGGATCCCCCCGGGTTTTGCCCACGGATTCCGCGTGCTCTCGGAAAATGCACACGTAACGTACAAGGCCACCGATTTTTATGATCCC
>Ga0187821_10000312_pt1 | contig 12026 bp, 10 predicted proteins | sample NC_wetland_sal_i_20_FD_132442 | JGI IMG/M metagenome (GOLD analysis project Ga0187821, IMG submission 132442) | Wetland sediment microbial communities from Neuse River Estuary, North Carolina, USA - SourceSoil_1 | ecosystem: Environmental > Aquatic > Freshwater > Wetlands > Sediment | place...
CTGCCAAGGCTGACGATCCCTTTGCACCGATTGCTGTTCTTGTTCCCTCGAGCTCGTTGCTCGACCGTGTTCGGCGTCTTCTGGCCCTCGAGCAGCATCTTTCGCTTCTGAACGTTCACTTTTTTACCTTTCACCAACTGGCTCTTCGTCTGGCTGACGAGACACGGGGTCAATCACACGTTGCGCCACCCCGAGTCGTCGATGACCTGGTCTTCGAACAATTGATCCGGCACATCGTCCGCAGCCGGCTCTCCAGCCTGGCTCAACTCCGGCACATTGGCCATTCCTCAGGAACGTGGGGGGCGCTGTGGTCCACAATCCGAGATTTGAAAGACGCAGGGGTCGATCCATCTGCAGCAGTGCGTGGTCTCGGCGAAGGCTGTTTCGAGAAAGAGGACGAGGCTTGGCTCCACGCGCTCTTTTCATTGCACGCGGCAGTGAAAGACGTAGGGAGGACTCTCGAGGTCGGCACACCAGATGATCTCGCCGAGTCGCTGATTCCGCTCGTGCCCACGTTGGCTTTCCTGACCACCCTGCGCCAGGTTTTCTATTACGGCTTCTACGACCTGACACAGGTCCAGCTGTCGCTCTTCGAAGCCGTCAGTAAGACTGCGCCGACGACGCTCTTCTTTCCATTAGACGAGGGAGCATCCTATGGGTTCTCGCGGCGGTTTTTCGATCGGTATATCCTGCCGTGCGTAACCAGACCGGACGCGCTCAGCAACCTGACTGACGTGCGTTCCCCCGTTCGCACGACCGACGCCGGGCCAGTCACACTTTTCCTACGCAGCGTCATCGGGATGGACGAAGAGTTGGCCACGACCTGCCGGACCATCCTCGATCTGGTCGAAACCAATGGGTATCAGTTCGGGGACATAGGCGTCGTGGCCCGCACCTTGGATCCGTACCGCACACATATCCAATCCGCATTTGATCGCCACGGGGTCCCTTTTGTGACGAATGCGGGACGCCCGTTGATGCAGGAACCGGTCTGCAAGGTGCTCCTGCAGCTGGCATCGCTACCGCTGAGCGAATTCTATCGCGCGACCGTCCTCGACGTCGTGACCTCGCCACTCTATGCCACGACGCTTTGCGATGAGGCCTCCGCGCACTACCGTCCTGAACAATGGAAACTGATTGTGCCAGGATTGCAGATCACACGCGGGATTGAAGAATGGCAACGGCTGGAACAGGCCAGCCGTTCGGCATTGGAGCTCGATGGTGGCGACGAAGAGCGCGGCGCCATCGGATCGTTGGACATCGCCCCCGAGGTCATCGGCCTTCTGTGGGAGGTCGTTTCTCAGCTCCTCGCGGATTGTGCGAGCCTCCCCCAACAGGGCACCATCGGGCAGTTGGTCGACGCCCTTCAAAACCTCGTGAGCCAACATCTGCACCGCCCTCAACGGGATCATTTGTCCGATGAAGATCCGGGCAGATCACGGCTTGTCTCAACCTGGGAGGGGATCGATCAAACGTGGGCGCAGCTTCGGGAATTAGAGTCAATCGGGGAGGTACTGACCTGGGCCGATTTCGTCGAGTTGCTCACACACGCCTTTGACCGGATGATCGTTCCACTGGATGCCGCCCCTCACCGCGGAGTAATGGTCCTCGACGTGATGGCTGCGCGCGGTCTCCCTTTCAAGGCGCTGTTCGTGCTCGGGCTGAATGAAAAGGTGTTTCCCCGATACATCAGGGAGGATGCCTTTTTGCGAGACCGGCACCGACGTGTGCTCGAGACCACGCTCGGGTTCAAGATCGACGAGAAGCTCATCGGGTATGAGGAAGAATCGTTGCTCTTTACGCTGGTTTGCCAGGCCGCGAGCCAGCGACTCTACCTGTCATTTCAGCGGGCCGACGATGCTGGGCGCATGCTGGCCTCCTCTCCCTATCTCAGTGAAGCCTGTCGCCAATTGGGGATCGACCAGCCACCAATCGAGGCCGTGCCACGTCGTCTCACTGATCGGGTGGCCCAGCAGCCGAGAATAAAGATGTTTCTCCCGCCAGCCGATTTAACTCAGTGGATGGCGATGACCGGACAGGATCCAGTCGCTCTGTTAGAGGCGGTCGAGCGCGATGCTGAATCCTTTCGCCATGCGATGAAGGCGTTGGAACGTATCGAAGACGATCGTCCCACGCTGAATCCATTCGATGGACTGACCGGGACGCTCGATCAGCACTGGTCGCGCCTCCTCCAGCGCGGTGTCGCGCCAACGCCGCTCGAACGCTATGCGCGCTGCCCTTTTCAGTATTTTGCCGCCGATGTGCTGCGGCTCGAACCGCTTGGCCTTCCGATCGAACACGGGCCGGATGCTGCACTACTCGGAACCCTGTGCCACGCCGCCTTGCGCCGGTGTTACGAACAACTTGTAGCGACCGGATGGCCGGCAGAACGTGTGCCAGACGACGCGATCGTCCGATACGTTCATTCCGCGGTCGAGCAAGCCGCGGTAGAATGCGCCGCGCGCCATCACACCGGCCACTACCTGTTGTGGGAACTGGCAAAGGCACAGATCGTTGAGCTGGTCACGGCTGCGGTAGAGGCAGACGAAATGGCGCAGTCCGACGATCCCTACATGCCAATTGCGTTCGAGGTCGATGCAGAAGGGACCTTGCTCACCACCGATCACGTTCCGCTAAAGATCCACGGCCGCGTCGATCGGATCGACCGGCACCGGGATTCCGGCGTCCTGCGTATGATCGATTACAAATTTAAAGTCGGTTCAGCCATGAAGACAGAAGACCGCGATCTTGTTCAATCAGCCATCCGCGGGTATCGGTTGCAGCCGCCGCTGTATGCCTGCTTGAACATTCCTGGCCAGCCTCAAGCGAGCCAAGTGCAGTTTGTGTTCTTGGCACCACTCTGGTCGGTGCCGATCGCCCGCTCGACCTTCGAGACAGCTGTCTGGGCTTCAGCGATCGGTGAATTGGTGCGCAAGACGATCGATATGATGGTGACGGGCATTCAGAGTGGGCGCTACTTCATTGTACCGGACAGCTATTGTGACACATGTGCGTTTCGCATCGCCTGTCGGCGCGAGCATACGCCGACCTGGTGGCGTGCGTACCGGGCGGACGAATCGAAGGCATTCAAGGCGGTTCGTGCACAACGCATCAAGGACGAGGGACGTGGAGCAGATTCCAGACAGGCAGGCGCGCGAATTGGCGGAAACGACGTTCGACCGGAACGTCGTGGTGGTAGCCGGAGCGGGAACCGGCAAAACCACGTTGCTTGTCAATCGCATGGTTCATCTGCTGATCAAAGAGCCCAACTCGGTCGCCATCACGCAGATCGTGGCGCTAACCTTTACAAACAAGGCAGCGACAGAAATGAAGGTGCGCCTGCGCGAACGGCTCGCGACCCTGGCTGCTCCTAAGGCCGAGGCGGTGGCACCGGCTGACGGAGGGACCGTTTCAGTCGCGGAACTACGGGGGCGCTATGGGCTCGCCACCGACGAGGTGGTCCGACGGGCCGAGGCTGCTTTGCACGATTTGGAAAAGGCGCAGATCGGTACCCTGCACAGCTTTGCTGCTCATCTGCTCAGACTGCATCCGCTAGAAAGTGGTGTCGACCCGGCGTTTCAGGAAGACGACGGCCTGCGCTTCGAGGAACATTTCACGATGGCCTGGGACACCTGGATCGATCGTGAGCTGAGTCGACAGGGGACCCACCATCCCCTGTGGCGAACTCTTCTTCGTTCGTCGACGTTGGAGAGTCTCAGACGCCTGGCGGTGTCACTTTGTAGCGAGCTGGTCGAGTTGGAGGCTATCCAACAGCAGGTGGAGGCGACGCAGGTGAGCCCGATGCTTACCCAATGGCTAAGCCAGACCATTGACCGGGCCCAGGCCCTTCTCGCCGTCCACGATCGGCCCAAACGGCGAAAGGTGGAACAGATGCTTGCCGCCACCGTTTCGTTGATACGGCTCTTAGTTGAACGAGGACCGGTGGCCGTACAAGAATTGCCTGCACCCGAGCGGGAATGGTTGACCAAGGACCCTGGCGCCTGCGTGGCTGGTTGGAAGAAAGCGGAGTTCTCAGAGGCTTCTTCTCTCATTGTGATGGCTCAACAATTACTATCAGCTGACCATCGTTTCTTCAAAGATCTGTTGATGCTGTTAACGCCGCTCGTCCTCGATATTCGCGCGTCGTTTTTGCAGAAGGGATGGATATCGTTCGACGGGCTTCTCGCACGCGCACGAAGCCTCCTGCGAGACCATCCCAGCGTCCGAGAACGAATCAAGCATGACTACCGGGCGGTTTTGGTCGATGAGTTTCAGGACACAGACCCGGTGCAGTACGAAATCATTCTGGCGGTCTCTGAACGGCAGGGGAGTCACGCGGCGAAGTGGCAAGATATTGCGCTTGAACCAGGCAAGCTCTTCATCGTGGGCGATCCCAAACAGTCGATCTATGCCTTTCGCCGCGCCGACATCGAAGCGTTCGATCGCGTGGTGCAGAAGATCGAGTCCGATCGTGGGATGATCCAGACGCTGACGACCAATTTCCGCAGTGATGCCGCCGTCCTGGGTCCTGTGAACGAGGTCTTTGATCGTCTCTTCGAACGCCGACCATTCGTTCAGCCGGCCAACGTCCGACTCGAAATTCGTCCACGGCGGCGCCCGGCCAACCTCGATCCCGGTGTTCGTCTCCACATTGTGGCACCACGCGGAGAGGACAAATCGTTCGATGCCGCCGGGGCCACGAGGGCAGAAGGTGACGTCCTGGCCCGATGGTTAAAGGAAGAGGTGCTAAGTCGTCCGAATGTAAAAGCGGGTCATGTGGCGCTGCTGTTTCGCAAACTCACCCAGGCCGACAGCTATTTGGATGCGCTACGACGCTATAACATTCCCTACCTCATCGAAGGAGAGAAACATTTTTATCGCCGGCAGGAAGTCATCGATCTTATCAATGTGCTGCGGGTGCTTGACCATCCGCATGACAGCGTGGCGCTGGCCGGTGTGTTGCGTGCACCGCTTGGGGGGCTTAGCGACCGCGAACTCTACGATCTGCGCCAGGCGGGATTGTTCGACTACCTGAATCCTACACCCCTTGAATCCTGGCCGCATCCTCGGGCTTCGGTCGTGCAGCGGTTGTATCGTCATCTGGCCTGGTTGCATCGGGAGCTCGCCGCGCTCCCGCTGGCCGAAGCGGTCCAGTTGATCTTCGATAGACTGCCGGTCCTCGACATCGCCGCCGCGTCGCTCCATGGCGAGCAGGCAGTCGCGAACCTCCTAAAAATCAAGCAGACAGCAGCAGCCTTGTCTGATCGACCGCATCTCACGTTAAGCGGATTTATTGATCTTATGGTAACCAGACTCGACGAACAGCCCGATGAAGCAGAGAGTCCCTTGGCAGAGGAATCGTCGGACGCTGTTCAAGTCTTAACGATTCACAAGGCGAAGGGCTTGGAATTTTCTGTCGTTGTGCTGCCAGGCCTGCATCAAGGGAGCGGGCGCGAGCGAACGATCCCGGATATCACCTACGATTGGTCAAGCGGCACATACGGTCTCTCGCTGGGCGATCGCCACACGTGCGGTTCCGTCCTCGTCCACGAGAAGCTCAAGGTGCGAGAGGAGGCGGAACGGCGTCGAATCTTGTATGTGGGCATGACGCGGGCCAAGGAGGTCCTACTCCTCTCCGGAGGAATCACAGCACGTTCGATGGGTGACAATGTGTTGGATCTGCTTCAAGAGATCGGAGAAGGCGAGGTTGGGGTTGCCTCGACGGAGACACTGAAGATTGGAGACAGTGTCATCCCGCAACGGGTTGTGACAGCCTCTGATCATACGTGGTCGCGGCGTTCCCTTGCGACTCCGTCGGCGAGTTCCACGATCGATCCTGCTTCGATTGCTGGGCTCTGGAAAGAGCGGCAGTCTCGATGGACCAAAGTTCGTACATCCGTCGTGCACGCGACCCCGACAGCGAGGGAGTCAGGAACGGGACCAATTCCGCATCGTTCGACTCACGGCGGTCGGGATCGCACGATCGGTCAACTTGTTGGCGTGCTGGCCCACAGAATACTCGAGCGATGGGACTTTACCCAAGACCCTAGTCGATTGGTTGAGCAGATCGCCCCGACGATACAGACCTTCCTCGCGGCTGAGCAACAGAGCCTAGTTCCAGCCCTCACTGAATCCCTTGGTGACCTCTTCAGCGCATTTGGTCGCTCTGAGTCCTATACCAGACTTCGATCGGCCACCATCATTGGTCGGGAGGTCCCGTTTGTCATACCGTGGGAGCAGGAGCAGCTGATGCAAGGCGTTATAGATGTCATCTACCGTCTTGACGATCGCCTCTGGATTGCGGACTATAAGACGGATGCTGTGACAGCAAGAGAGGCTCCTATGAAGGCAGAAATCTACCGCCGTCAGGCTGAAATTTATAAGACTGCCGTGCAAAAAAGTCTGGGCATCTCGTCTGTTAGCTTTCAGTTCTTGTTTTTACGGTCAGGGGTGGCTGTTGTTATCTAGGAGGTATATTCGATGAAAGCACGATTCCTTGTCGTGTTATGTCTCTGCGGAGCACTCGGCTGTGCCAGCGCGAAGGCTCCTCCTTCCTCAGTGCTTTCTGCACCAAACGGCAGCCCGGCTGATGTGATTGCTAAACTGGAAGAGGGGAATCGGCTCTTCTCCGCGAAGGATTATGCCGGGGCGGAACAATCCTATCGCCAGACCATTGCTGCTTATCCGAACTTGGCCGAAGCCCACTACAACCTCGCCATTACGATCGACCGAATGGGCAATCGAGGAGAAGCAAAGAAACATTATTTGGAGGCGGCAAATTTGGCTCCTGGCAACAAAGTGATCTGGGATTCTCCCCCGTTCCGAGAGTCGGGATTGACTTACGAGATCAACAAGAAATCATTTTTGGACGCCGATCCCAAAGCTCGTTAAGCTTGTCTGGAAAGAACCACTATGCCGCGGGTTCCATCTCGACTGGATGCTTCTCAGCAGCAGTTCGGTGCGTGGGTGCAGGAAGCACTTGCACACTTGCCACCACCCTACGACACGATTGTTCGTGATGTGTCCGTTGTCGTTGAGGATGAGCCGCCGCTGGAAGTGCTTGAGGAGCTCGAACTCGAATCCGAAGATGATCTCTTAGGTCTCTACCAGGGTGTGTCGCTTCATGAGCGATCGTTTTTTCAGCCGGCTGGCGAGCTACCGGCTCGTATCGCCATCTATCGAGGCCCCATCCTGCGCCTCTGTCGAACGAAGACAGAAGTCATTCAGGAAATTCGAGACACGGTAGTTCATGAACTTGGCCACCACGTTGGTCTGAGCGATGAAGAGATGCCTTATTGAGATTTGTATCGGGATGGCTCCGGCTGCCTCCATGCTCGACGCTGGTAGCCCAGGGCCAGCATAAACGCGCCGATGACTACCATGGGGAGAGATAATAGTTGCCCCATCGAAAACGATCCTATAATGAGACCGAGGTGGGCGTCCGGCTCTCGGAAAAATTCCACGACGAAGCGACAGAGTCCATAGCCCGCGACAAAACTCCAGAAAATTGTCCCAGGCGGTGTGGGCTTCTTCCCAATGAGCGATAGGACGATGAACAAGAACGGCCCTTCCAAAATTGCTTCATAGAGCTGGGAGGGATGACGACAGGCGGGCCCTCCGCCGGGAAATACCATACACCAGTCGACATCCGCAGCGCGACCGAACAGTTCCCCGTTGATAAAATTCCCGATACGCCCGAAGCCGAGACCAATTGGAGCCGCACCCGCCGCCAAGTCCGCAGTGATATAAGGGGAGATCCCCTGACGTTTGCTATACCAGAGTAGTGCAATAATAGTTCCGAGGAGACCGCCGTGGAAGGACATCCCGCCTTCCCAGACCGCGATGATCTTAGCGGGGTGCTGAATGTAATAGGAAAAGTTATAGAAAAGGGTATAACCCAACCGCCCCCCGATAAAGACCCCGAGAGCTGCCCATACCACCATGTCGTAGATTTGTTCTTTCGCGAGCGGCAGCCCTTTCCCAGAGACACGGGCTTTAATGAGGAAATAAGCTCCCGTCAGCCCAAGCAAGTACATCAGTCCATACCAGCGAAACTGTAGGGGGCCGAGCTCAAGGAACACCGGATTGATCTGCGGGTACGGAATGGCGTGCAACCAGTTCATTACTGCCTCATGTGGCAAAGTGGCAGGATCATAAGTGAGGAGAGAGCCCTTTGCAAGCTGTTGCGACCGAAGAGGCTGATCTGATTGGCAAGCCTTCAATCGGCTCAGAGTGCTGATTTGCTACCTCTCCACCAAAAGTACTGTTGGGTTTCTGAAACGACTGTGTTGTGTCTTGTTGTGAAAACTCCACCGTTTATTAATCGAGCCTAATCGTTTCGTGGTATGGATCGATCATTTTTCCAGAAATTATCTTGTACACCGATTGGCACGATTGATGCTGTACTGTTTCAACAGAAAAGAGGTCGGTTGGTTCACAATCATCCACGGGGCTGAAAGGAGGCCTGTATGTCAGATCAAGGGAAGCAGGTAGCAAAAGTAGCGGCACTCGTTGCCGGTGGTGCTGTGATTGGGGCGGGACTGGGATTACTGTTTGCGCCACAATCTGGATCGGAGACCCGGCGTGACATTAGTCGCTATGCCAGGAGAACGCAGCTTCAAGCAACCCGCTGGAGTCGCGCACTTCAATCGGGTGTGAAAGAGGCTATGGAGCGCGGACGGGCTGCCTATATTCATCATCGGGAGACGAAGCCCACGATCGAGGCGGCATAGCGAGGGGCTGTTCTCGGTACGAGCTGTGAGAGAATGATTTCCGCATTCGGCCTGTTGCCAGGAATGGCACAGGCTGTCTGCGTTTCCCGCCTTGACCCCTTTCCCGTCCGATGTTAAATTTCGCCCGCCAGCGTCCGAAGAAGATTGAGGTTAAGGCTGAGACTGAGTAAGATCAGACCCGAAACCTGACAGTAAATCTTGACCTGATATCGTCTTCGATCCTGCTCCATGCCGGAGTGGCGGAATTGGCAGACGCAAGGGACTTAAAATCCCTCGGGCCCACAAGGCCCGCGCCGGTTCGACCCCGGCCTCCGGCACCACCTGGTCCGCGATAAACTGACTCCACGGGCAATCGTCCCGTTCTCTGCTACTTCATTTCCAATCAGTCAAAATAGCTATTTGCTCTGGTTATCGGATATCCAGTGCTATACTTTCGTCTAAGTTAATGCCGTTGTTGTAAGGGTGAAGGGTGACGATGGGAAGCTCCAGCGTTGTGATTCCAGAACTCCTCCCGTATCTTCTCGGTATCCTTGCCTTATTGGTTGTCTGGCAGTACCACCAAATGCAGGTCATGAAAGGGCAAATTCTGGCTATTGATGTCTTTGATCGTTCGGGCATTCGAATGTATCTTCACGTGGTGCCGAATGACAAAAACACCTGTGAGGTCTGCGCTGAGGCAAACGGCAGGGTATTCTTACCCAGCGAGGTGACAAAGATTCATTTCACGCCCTTAAGAGGTCAATGTACTAACCCGGCCAAATGTGTCGGGTTGCTCGTAGGAATCTACGGCGCATGGCCGGAAGCCAGGCATCTTCTTGAACGGCTGAGAACATCTAAGAAGAAAGCAACGGTGCAATTATCCGCGCCAGAGTTGGAAGCCTTGATACGAGGACCGTGGGAACGTAGCATTAGTGCGGCGACCGATCGCATCTCAGTCCATATGCTAGAGGCGATATATTACGAGGAAACGAGCCCGGAGACTTCTATCACCAACTATCGATATTTGATCGACCAGGCACGCGAAGTCCGCCATTTACCGCTTATAGTGCCGTCCTACTTTCGTCTCACCGAACTGTTGGCTCGTCAAGGCCGAACCCAAGAAGCGATTGACGTGATCGAGCAGTTTGAAACCAGATACAAGGCAAAGAAGGTGGGACCCCACGCTCCAACCGAAACTCAACGCGGACTCATGTCTCTTAGAAAGTCCCGCCTCGCCGCCACGCTGAAACAGGCTAGCTAGAACTCCTATCGCCTTGATCCCATTGTGCCGCTGCAAACAAGTATGAGACGGATGGATGCCCTCTGAACTAGAGGGTCTTAATAAAACGGCGTAGCCGGTTTTCCTGCTCAGCGTCCAGCTGGAGAAAATCGAGGCCAAACTTCGTTCCGATTGACCATCGGACAACCGCAACTTCTATAATCAGTTTGTCTTGGGTATCTGGAAGGTCTACGTTGAGTTCGAGAAAGGCACCGATCGACGCCTTCGCATCTCCTTTCACCGCGCATCCACCGGCCGAAAGATTAGTGATCGTTCCTTTTCCATTGATTTGGTCTCCAAAAAAAGAGACTGGTACATTGACTTCAAAACGTGGGTGATCTCTGAGATCCATAACGTGAGTGTCTCCTCTTGGACCGGGATCGAATCGCTCGTTACACCTGACGTGTTCCTTTTATTCTTTGGTCGGTCATCGGATGTTTGTTATTAGTCATTTGGAAAACAAAAGGAGCGCAGTCACTAGTTTAGACGCAAGCTTCTACCACAGACATGATATATGGATCCGGCAATCACGAACATGATTATGCCATGAATGAGATCTTTGGCAATAACGTTCGGGGTTTTAATCTCTCGATTAACGAGGAACTAGGAACGACAATTGTGTTGCAGGATGTGACGCGTCATGAGAACACCTTGCTCTCTGCGGAGGGTTAGGGTCGAGCTATGCCCGAATGAGGAGGCGGTTGATGAGAGTAGGTTGCTCCTGAAGGATAGCGGCTCGGGCATGGACAAATCGTTTTAGTCTCATCCGATCGGTTGAACCTACCTGGATCACCTCTACCGAGATCCAGTGCTGATGAATCCTTCTCACTTCCGCCAGCTGAATGTCTATATAAGCTCCCTCGCCTTCCAACCACAATCGAACTTTCACAAATTCCCCTGGTCTCAGCTGATCAGGGGTCGTGAGCTTACAGCTGGTGTCTGAGAATTCGAGGACGCGCCCATCCGCTTCCAGCTGTGTGCTCACGTTCGCCAGCATACAGTCGATCGTGAGATTCGGACTGTACCAACAAGTCTGTTGTTTCGGCTGTGCCATAGAAGTATGGGCAGGGTAGTGGGAGAAGAGACCGTCTGGCTATTCCTCAAGAGTGGGGGGAGTTTGCTCAGGGAGATTTTGCGCCGCCAGGTCGGGTAGTGAACAAACGGTTTTAGAGCTTTCTTAAAGAACTTCAGAGGCTTAGAGAGGCACTCCATCCGAGGGGAATGAACCATGAGCTACGAAAAACTTGGATCTCGAGTCCTTCAGCACACGGAAGTATGGACGGGGCATTCATTGGTCAGCAAAGCGCGCGGAGATTCGATGTCATATAGAGACGTTCCACACTCTGTTACTATGCCCGTACAGGTTCGCGTAGATCGTGGAGGTTTGCTGCTTCAAAGGGGGGAAATCAATGAGAAGAATGCTCAACTCGTCGCAGCTACTGGCGCTCGGAAGTTTCTTCGCAGGCTGTGCGGTTGCGGCCGGCGCATTCGGAGCCCATTTTCTTAAAGACAGCCTTGATACATCCATGCTAGCCGTCTTCGAAACAGCCGCTCGCTATCACATGTATCATGCTTTGGGCCTTTGTATTGTTGCATGGGCTGTCGACCGGTGGCCGGAGAAACGGCTTGAACAGGCAGGGTGGTTATTCGTGGTCGGGATTCTTCTCTTCTCCGGTAGTCTCTATACTATGTCGTTAACAGAAAGGCGCTGGCTTGGGGTGGTAACACCCATTGGCGGTATGGCTTTTCTGACAGGCTGGATTCTACTCGGTTACCGAGCATGGAACATGAAATAATGTCAGCCTTTACATGACGCCGTCCGTTTTCCGCTGATGGATCCCCAGCCCCCTTGGGAATTCACAAATGTTCCTTCTAGGCGTTGCCCGTCCTTGACGAATTGAAGGCTATCTTCCTGTACTCGTCCGTCGATTTCCCATCTCAGGTACACGTTGTCACCAAGCACAATCGTTTCTACCAACCCAGGGAGGCTCGCACGGCTGGCTCCTGGCGGAGGAAACAGCAGCGAGAGTTTCTGC
>Ga0187821_10000313_pt1 | contig 12026 bp, 8 predicted proteins | sample NC_wetland_sal_i_20_FD_132442 | JGI IMG/M metagenome (GOLD analysis project Ga0187821, IMG submission 132442) | Wetland sediment microbial communities from Neuse River Estuary, North Carolina, USA - SourceSoil_1 | ecosystem: Environmental > Aquatic > Freshwater > Wetlands > Sediment | place...
CGGTCCCCGATCACGGCCGCGTTGGTGTGGGTCGCGGGCGGGAGCGTCTCGGTGCGAAGCGGCACCATCACGATCCCCGGGTGGATGATCACGTGGCGCGAGGGAACGCCCTTCGCCTCCGGGACCCCGCGCAGGCGCTCCGCCAGATCCGTGGTTCCCCGGGCGATGACCTGGATCGCGTGGAGCGTGGGCATGGCCAGCGTGACCCGATCCTGGTCCCAGAGGGAGAGGGCCTCCTCCGGCTCGATCCACGCGCCCGCCTGGAGCTCGCCCGGCCAGACGTCGGGCTCGGCGGGCGCGGCCAGCTCGGCGAGGAAGAACATCGTGTCGAACCGCGCGCGGCTGAAGGGGGGCGTGACCCAGCGTCCGGCCATCCGGAATACCGAGCGATCGAGCGTGAGCCCCAGGCGCTCGATCGAGGGCCAGAACTCTGCGTTCCCGTTCAGGACCTGTTCGCGCAGCACCCGCTGGGCCTCGAGGGAGGGCAGAGCGCCTAAGACACCCACGAAGATCCCGGTCTCCTCGAAGGTCTCGCGCACCGCGCAGCGCAGCATCGCGAGCTCCATGGCCTCCTCGCCCTCGGTGGGTCCGTCCTCGCGTGACATCCGCCCGCCGGGGAACGAATGAAAACCCCCGAGGAACGGATTGGCCTCGGCGCGGTGGACCCAGAGGAGGCGGAGATGCGGGTTCCGCGAGATGAGGATGAGGCTCGCGGCGGGACGGAGCGGGGGCGCCTGGGCCAACGCTACTCCACCAGGACCGGGGGAAGGGCGAGCCTGAGCGCGCGGATGTGGTCGGGGCCCACGCCGCAGCAGCCGCCCACGATCTGCGCGCCGCGCGCCACCCACCCGGCGGCCGCCTCGGCGAAGCGCTCGGGCGTCCACGCGGGATCGAAGCGCCAGGTGCCCTCGGCCATGTTCGGTTCCCCGGCGTTGGGGTAGCACCCCAGCGGAAGACGCGTCGCGCGCGACATCTCGCCCAGGCAGTCCGCGACGTCGCCCGGCGGCACGCAATTCACGAGGATCGCGTCGGGCTTGAAGGGCTCCACCGCGGCCACCGCGTCGGCGAGGAGCTCGCCGTTCCAGATCTCGCGCGCGCTCTTGCAAATGAAGCTCACCAGAACGGGAACGCCCGCGGCCTTCGCCCCGCGAAGCGCGGCTTTGGCCTCCGCCGAGGAGTTCATGGTCTCGATCAGGATCAGATCCACGCCCTGGCGCGCGAGCCGGACCGCCTGCTCGGCGTGCTCCCGCTCCGCCACGCGCGGCTCGGGCGCCAGGTCGGGCCGGTAGCAATCCTCGAGGGGGGCCAGGGCGCCCGCCACCAGGACATCGCGCGCTCCGCGCGTGCGCACCGCCGCCTCGCGCGCCAGGCCCACGGCGAGCTCCACCAGGCGCTCGGCCTCGGCGGCGCGTCCCGCCTTGGCCAGCGTCCGCGGCGTCGTGCGGAACGTGTTCGCGGTGATGATGTCGGCTCCCGCCGCGACGTAGTCCTCGTGGATCGCGCGGATCGTGTCCGGCGCGTCGAGGAGCGCCTGGGCGCTCCAGAGCGGAAGCGGTGTCGAGACCCCGCGGCGTTCGAGCTCGGTGCCCAGGGCGCCGTCCAGCACGATCAGCTCCCCGCGGTTCAGGCGGCTCTTCAGCGGATTGTGGATCATTCCGCGGCCGACGCCTCGTCGGGCGTGTTCAGGCCGTGGAACTGCATCAGCTCCTCGATGACCGCGCGACGGCGTTTCAGGATCGAGGTCATGGAGGTGTACCCGTAGCGAAGGATCTGCTCCCGCTCGGCGTAGCTCATGGTGGGATGCAGGAACATCATGACCTCGGCGGAGCTGGGCTCGATCCGGTACAGCTTCACCTGTGGGAACTCGGCCTGGGCGCGCCGGATCTCGCCGTCGAGGCGGACGCGCGTCTCGATCCGCGACGCCTGATCCTGGATGAACGACATCCCCTTCTCGGCGATCCGCGCGCACTTGCCCGTGCTCCCCGGGATGCAGACCGAGCTCCGGTCGTTCATGATGTTGAGCATCGGGTTGATGATCAGGACCGTGGTCGCGCCCGCTTTGATCGCCACGTCGATGTGCGCGACGCGCCCCGTCGAGCCGTCGATGAAGTCGCGGCCCTGGATCCGGACCGGACGAAAGAAGAGCGGGATGGCCGAGGAGGCCGCCACCGCATTCGAAATCGGCACCTGGTCGCCGTCGGCATTCGAGAAGATTCGCCGGGTGCCCAGATCCAGGTCCGTCGCGGGAATGAAGAGCTCGCGACTCAGGCCGGCGAAGGAATCCGTCTTCCCGAACGACTCCAGGAGCCTGGAGAAGAAGCGCTGATAGTTCTCGAGCGCGAAGAGACCCGGAGGGAGACGCTCCTCGATGTGGTGCATGAACTCGAAGGGAGAGGGACGCTGGTTCGTGCGGATGCTCTTGATGAAGAAGCCGGGAATGGATCCGAATACCCCGAGCACCGACTTCAAGATCGCCCACCGGTTCGCCATGTAGAAATCGCCCCGCTTGAACTCGAGCGAGGGCTCGGACCCGTGGAGCAGTCCCCAGTAGATCTTCCGGGCCGGAATTCCCTTGGCGAGGAGCGCGGCGACCGAAGCGCCGGCGCTCACGCCCATGTAGATGTGGAAGCCGGTGCCGGAGAAGTCGAAGCCGAGGAAATCGTCGAGCGCGGCGAGACATCCGATCTCGTAGAAGGCGCCGGTCATGCCGCCGCCGGTCAGGCTGAGCGCTATTTTCCCGCCGTCCGTGGCGGATGGCGTCATGCGCCCCTCCCGGGGTAGCGGAAGAGGCGGTTTACGATCCGGTCCGCCAGGCTGGGTGTCACGACGTTCAGGAGTGCGATCCATCGATTCCGGCGCGGAACATAGATCTCGGGCCTGGGCCGCCGGAGGGCGCCCACGATCGCCCGTGCCACCTCTTCGGGCTCGAGGACGGTTCCCGCCGGACCCCATCCCAGAGCCCGGCCGCGATCGAGCCGGGCCAGGAATTCCGTCTCCACTGCCGCCGGAAGCACCAGCGCCACGCGGATCCCCCGGGGTCCCAGCTCCCTCCGCCACGCTTCCGTCATCCCGACGAGCGCGAACTTGGAGGCGTTGTAGAAGGAATAATACGGCACGCCGACCTTCCCGGCGAAGCTCGCGACATTCACGACCACGCCGGCCCGCGATGCGAGGGCGGAGTACGCGGCGCGCGTGACCCGGTACGTTCCCAGAACGTTCACCTCGAGGAGGTCCGCGATCGTCCGGTCCGCGGCTTCGGCGAGCGAGGCGAGGTAGCCGATCCCGGCGTTGTTGACGAGGCCGTCGAGCCCGCCGAAGCGGCGTACCGCCTCTGTAACCGCGCGCTCCGCGTCGGCGGGAACACGCACGTCGCCGGTCACGGCGATCGCTTTGCCCCCGCGGGATTCGATGGCGGCGCGCAGGGATTCCAGCGGCTCCGCCCGGCGCGCGAACAGGGTGAGGTTCGCCCCCTCGCGCGCCAGGAGCTCGGCGGTCGCGCGGCCGATCCCCCCCGAGGCGCCGGTCAGGAGGATCGAGCGGCCGCTAAGCTCCACTCACTTGGCTTTCGCCATCGCGGGCTCCGCCGCGGCGGGTGTCCGCGCGGCCGCCTTCGCCGCCGTCTGCGGCTTCAGGTGCCGCACGAACCAGTCGCGGAGGAAGTGGAGCCGCGCGAGCCGCCGCGAGGGCGTGCCTCCGCGGGAGAGTCCATGGCTCTCGCCCGGGAAGAGGACCATCTCCACGTCGCGGCGCAGAAGCTGGAGCGAGGTATAGAGCTGCTCCGCCTCCTCCACGGGACACCGGTGGTCTTCCAGGCTGTGCAGGATGAGGAGCGGGGTCCGGATGTTCTCCACATAGGTGATCGGGGACATCCGCCGGTAGTCGGGCGAGTCCCTCCAGGGCTGATCGCCGAACTCCGGGACGGCATCGTCGCTGAAGTCCCCCGCGAGGAGGAGCGTTTTCAGATCCACGACGCTGCGCTGGGTGGCCGCGGCGCGGAAGCGGTCGGTGTGCCCCACGATCCAGTTCGTCATGTAACCGCCGTAGGAGCCGCCGGTGACGCCCAGGAGCGCGGGATCGATCTCGGGGTAGCGGCGCAGCGCCTCGTCCACGACGTGCATGAGATCGTCGTAGTCGGGGCCGCCCCAGTCGAACACGATCGCGCGGGTGAAGGCCTCGCCGTAGCCCTGCGCGCCGCGCGGGTTCGAGAAGAGCACGTAGAACCCGGCGCTCGCCAGGACCTGGAACTCATGGAAGAAGCACGCGCCGTACTGGGTCCGCGGACCGCCGTGGATCTCGAGGATCATGGGATGCTTCTTCGCCGGATCCGCGCCCGGCGGCTTGAGCATCCAGCACTGCACGCGATGCCCCTCGGGCATGTCCACCCAGAACTCCTCCGGCGCCTGCACCGCCAGGGTCTCGAAGAGCCTCTCCGTCGGGCGGGCCAGCGGCGTGATCGTCCCCGTCGCGGGGTCCAGCCGCGCGACCGTGCCGGCATCGGTGTGGCCGCATCGGATCACCGCCAGATCCCTGCCGTTCTTCACGCCGTCGGCGTCGAGGAGCGCCAGCGCGCCCGAGGTCACGCGCTTCGGGACGCCCCCGTTCGCGGGAATCGCGTAGAGGTGGGTCGAGCCCTCCTCGCTCACGAGGCAATGGATCGTGCCGCCGTCCGGCGACCATATGGGCGGGACCGAATCGTGGAGGTCGCGGAGGTCCGTGGCCATGAGATCCAGGGCGGTCCGGTCGAAATCGGGCGTCAGGTCGCGCGCGGGACCTCCGTGGGGTGAGACCGTCCAGACATGGACGTTCTTCACGCCCCAGGAGTCCGTCTCCGCGTCGTTGCCCAGGAAAGCGATCTGGGAGCCGTCCGGAGACCAGGCGGGCGAGAACGCGGGGCCGGGCTGCGGCGTCAGGTTCTTCGGCTCGCCTCCCGTGGAGGGAATGAGCCAGAGATCCATGACGGTCGCGTGATGGTCCGCGTCGGGAAGGCGATTCGCCTGGAACACGAGCCACTTCCCGTCCGGGGACCACACGGCGCCGCTGTGGTCCCACTCGCCGCTGGTGAGCGAGCGGACCTCGCGGGTCGCGACGTCGAGGAGATGGACGTGGAACCGCGCTTTGGGAAGGAAGCCCTGGCCGTCCTCCTTGTAGTGGAGGCGCGTGAGATGCAGGAAGGTCGGCGGCTTCCGGTCCTTCTTCTCGGCTCTCGCCTCGACCGCGCGCTTCTCCGCGGCCGTGCCGGGGAGGTGTCCCGTCTCGGGAGGATCGCTGGCGCGATGGCTGAAGGAGATCTTCGTTCCGTCCGGCGACCAGGCGAGCCCCGCGATCTGTCCGTCCAGATCGGTCAGACGCTCCGCTTCCCCTCCCTCGAGCGAGAGTCGGTAGATCTGGGCCTTCTTGTCCCGCCGGTCGGAGACGAACGCGATGGACTTGCCGTCCGGGCTCCACGCCGCCCCGCCGTTCTTGTGCTCGCCGAAGGTCAGGCGCCGCGGGGTCCCTCCCTGCATCGAGACGATCCACAGGTGCGACTCGTAGCCGTCCTTCTCCGGATCGATCGACCGGACCTGATAGAGGACGCTGCCTCCGTCAGGCGACAGCGCCACGGCGTCGACGAATTGGAGCTGGAAGAGGTCTTCGGGCGCGACCGGCTTGGGTTCGGACATGGCGTCTCTCCGGGCTTACTTGGTCCCGCTCTTGAAGCGGGTGATCTGCTCCTTCAAATACGCGTCGTTGGGAGAATAGGAGAGCGCCTGCGTCTCCACTTCCACCGCCTTCGCCGCGTTCCCGCTACGGTAGTGGACCTCCGCGAGCGTGTCGAGAATCTGCGTGTTCTTGGGCTCGAGCGCGACGGCGCGCTGGGCGGCCTGGAGGGCCTGCTCCAGATTCACGCCGTTCGTGGCGCAGGTCCACGCCAGCCCGTTCAGGGTGGAGGCATCGGCGTCCTTGCGGGCGAGCGCGTGGCCCAGCGATTCCGCCACGCGTCCGCGCTCCATCTGCGCCAGGTCCTTCTTCCCCGCCTTCTCGTAGAGCTCGGCGAATCGGAGGTGGGCCTCCGCGAGGCGCTGCCCCTCCAGAAGCCGGTACACCCGGATCAGCTCGTTGATGGGGTCCTTGCTGTCCTCGACCCGGAGATCCACGTAGCGGGTCCGGTACTCGGGGTACTGCTCGCTGGGACGCACCACCACGATCGCCGCGGACTCCATGCCGCGCCGGTCGCCCCCGGCCGCCTGGCCCGCGACGAGCGCCGCCAGAAGCCGCTCGGCCAGCTCCCCTTTCGTGTACAGGAACGCATGCTCCATTCCCTTCACGACCGCCTCGCCGGCCAGGATGTTCCCCTGGATGGAATACCCGGGGCCGCGGACGCCGCCCGCCCAGTCGGAGCAGAGCTTGCCGGTGAAGTTGTCGCTCCGGCCGCGCGCGTCCACGATGCCCAGCTGCCGGTGCGCGCCGCCGGAGTCCGCATCGATCAGGGCGCGCACGACCTCGGGCGCGGATTTCCCGGAGCGGAGGAGCTCCAGTCCGGCGGGGCCGAAGCTCACGTTCGTCGTGGCCTGGGTCGCGATCGCCCCCACGCCCGCCTCGGCCCAGGGAACCGCCGTCCCGACGCTGAAGGCGCGCGATTGGACCGCCACGCCCAGCTCCTGCGTGACGGAATCGTAGGCGGCGATCGAGAAGGTGGCCCGCGCGGGAGAAGCGGCCCACACGAGCGCCCCGGCGGCGAGAAGGAGCATCATTCGGCCGGGCCGCGGGATCAAGGCGTCGTCCTCACCGCCCGTTCGCCCGTCGGAAGCGCTCGATCTGATCTTTCAGGTACTGGCTCTTCGGGTCGATGGTGGCCGCGCGCGATTCGGCCTCGATGGCCTTGGTCGCGTTTCCCTGCCGGAAGTAGGCCTCCGCCAGCGTGTCCAGGATGTCCACGTTGCGCGGCTCGATCGACGCGGCGCGCTCCGCCGCCTTGACCGCGTCGTCCAGGTAGAGATCGTGCGTCGCGCAGGCCCACGCCAGCCCGTTCAGCATGGAGGCGTCCCGCTCGCTCCGCGACAGCGCGCGGCGAAGGATCTCCGCGACCCGCTCGCGCTCGCGCGAGGCCATGTCCGGCCGGCCCGCTGCTTCGTACTCCTCGGCGTAGGTGAAATGGTTGTCCGCGCCGTGAAAGCCCTCCTGGATCTCGAGGAGGCGGCGCAGCTCCTGGATCGGGGTCTTGTGGTCCTCGACGCGAAGGTCGATGTAGCGCTGCGCGAACTGGGGGCGCGTGGCCGAGGGACGCACGACGAGGAGGGCGGCCGACTGCATGCCCCGCTTGTCCCCTCCCGCGGCCTGAGCGGCGTCGAGCGCCGCGAGGAGCCGCTCGGCCATCTCACCCCGCGTCTCGCGGTAGGCCTTCGCCATCCCCGCGACGACGGCCGGGCCGGCCAGGATGTTCCCCTGGCAGGCAAAATCCGCCCCCGATTCCCCGCCATGCCAGTCGAGGCACTTGCTGCCGGTCCAGGTGGCGATCCCCCCGCGCGCGTCGGCGATCCCGACCTGGCGGGAATCCCAGACCGAATCGGTGGCCGCGAGGGCGCGCATGACCTCGGAAGCCGAGAGCCCGGTACGCAGGAGTGCCAGGGCCTTGGGTCCGAACGAAGGATCCACGCGCGCCTGGGTCGCCACGGCGCCCACGCCGGCTTCCGCCCAGGGGACGTCGGTGCCGACGCTGAAATACTTGGATTGCACGGCGACGCCCAGCTCCTGGGTGACCGAATCGAAGGCCACGATGGAGAACGTGCCGCGGTCGTTCGAGCCCGAGGCGGGCGAGGCGGCCAGGAAGATCAGGGCGATCGGGGCGAACGCGGCGAGGCGACGAAGCGTGTGGGGCGCCATGAAGCCGAGTCTCTCCGAATTCGCCTCCGGGGTCAACGCCGCTCCGGGTGGAATGTCGGGAATAGACGGGCCGGGCCCGGCGTAGGAAAGGCACCATGCGCGCGGATTCCGTGAAACCCAGGGCATCCCTCGATCCCCGCTACTACCAGATCGCGGTCCTTTCGGGCCTCCTGATCTACGGTCTGGGTTGGCTCCACTTCGAGATCACGCCCGGCCGGGCCGGACTCCTCCTGGGCACCGCGCTCCTCACTCAAGCCGTCTGCACCAGGCTCTGGCGGCTCCCCCGGTTCGACGCCAGGAGCGCTCTGATCTCCGGGCTCTCGCTCTGCCTTCTCCTTCGCACCCCGTTCGCGGCCGTGGCGGTCCTCGGCGCGGTGATCACGATCGCGAGCAAGTTCGTGGTGCGGTGGCGGGGCAAGCACATCTTCAACCCCACCAATTTCGGGCTGGTGTTCCTGATGCTCCTGGGGGCGCCCGTCTGGGTCTCGCCCGGCCAGTGGGGCAACGTCGCGTTCTTCGGATTCCTCATGGCCTGCCTGGGCGGTCTCGTGGTGAACCGCGCGGCGCGAAGCGACGTGACCTACGCGTTCCTGGCCTCCTTCGCGGCCCTCCAGTTCGGCCGCGCGGCGTGGGCGCTGCAGCGCTGGCCCGTCCCCTTGCACCGGATGGAGAGCGGTGCCCTCCTCCTCTTCGCCTTCTTCATGATCTCGGATCCCAAGACGACGCCGAACTCACGCGCGGGCCGGATCGTGTTCGCGTGCCTCGTCACGGCCGTGGCCGGATTCATCCAGTTCGGCCTCTATCGAACGAATGGAATTCTATGGTCCCTCGCGATCCTGTCGGTGGCGGTTCCGCTCATCGACCTGCTCTTGCCGGGGCCACGTTACGAATGGAATCGTGCGCGACCGGAACCTCAACCCAAAGGAGTCCTCGATGAAACGCCTGTTTCTCTCCGGAAGCCTGCTCTGGATCGCCCTGCTCTGGGCTAACCCCGCGCTTAGCTTCTGCGGCTTCTACGTCGCGCGCGGCGACGCGAAGCTCTTCAATCACGCGTCCAAGGTCGTCATGGTGCGCGATGGAGACCGCACCGTGCTCACGATGTCGAACGACTACAGCGGCGAGCCCGACGAGTTCGCGATGGTGGTGCCGGTGCCGACCCTCTTGGAGAAGAGCCAGATCCACGTCGGCGACCGGGCGGTGCTGGATCACCTCGACGCCTACTCCGCGCCGCGGCTTGTGGAGTACTTCGATCCCGATCCGTGCCGATCGTTCGCGATGGAGGAGATGAAATCGAGGGCGGCGCCCCAGGCCCTGGGCATGGCGATGGCCCGCGACGAGGCCGCGCGGGCCAAGTCCCTGGGGGTCACCATCGAGGCGCGGTACACGGTCGGCGAGTACGACATCCTGATCCTGTCCGCGAAGCAGAGCGGCGGGCTCGAGACGTGGCTCGTGGAGAACGGGTACACCGTGCCCCCGGGCGCCCGGCGCGTGCTCGGGAGCTACATCCGCCAGGGAATGAAATTCTTCGTCGCCAAGGTGAACCTGGGCGAGCAGAAGCGCCTGGGGTTCTCCTACCTGCGTCCGCTGCAGGTCGCCTACGAGTCGCCGAAATTCATGCTCCCGCTCCGGCTCGGCATGGTGAATGCGGATGGACCGCAAGAGCTGTTCGTGTTCGCCATCACGAGGAACGGGCGCGTGGAGACGACGAACTACCGCACGGTGCGCCTGCCGGAGGGAATGGACATCCCCGAGTACGTGAAGGACGAGTTCCCGCGCTTCTACCGGGCGCTGTTCACGCGCCAGGTCCTGAACGAGAACAGCGAAGCCGTCTTCCTGGAATACGCCTGGAACATGAGCTGGTGCGATCCGTGCGCGGCCGATCCGCTCTCCGCAGACGAGCTCCGCAGCCTGGGCGTCTTCTGGCTCGGCTCACCCGGGCCGCAGGGATTCACACCCGGGGGACCTCAGAACACGTTCATCACCCGGCTCCACGTGCGCTACGACGCGCAGCACTTCCCCGAGGACCTGGTCTTCCAGGAGACCGCCGACCAGACCAACTTCCAGGCGCGCTACGTGATGCGCCACCCCTGGAACGGCGACACCGCCTGCGAGGCCTACCGCGAGTATCGCCGCAGCGTGCAGGAGCGCCGGGTGAAGGAGGCCGAGACGCTGGCGTCCCTCACCGGCTGGGACATCGGCTCCATCCGGAGAAGGATGGGCGGGGACTGGTCCGACACCGGCCCGGACAAGCCCCCGCAATGGTGGGAGCAGATCTGGAGCAAGTGACCGAAACGACGAAGGCCGCCGGCGCATCGGCCGGCGGCCCCCGTCTGGATTCAGGCGCCCGTCAGAATTTCTTGCGCACCACGAGGCCCACCCGGTGCGCCCGGTAGCTCTGGAAGCTGTCCCCGAGGTAGATGTAGTTGATGCTCGAGGCTCCGGCCGCGATTCCGAGATTCGGGATGTCCACCGAGGAGAAATCCGTGACGTCGAACTCTTCCCACGCGTACAGGAGGCTCACCTGCGTCCCGGGGGCCAGGTCGTACCGGGTCTCCAGCGTGAGGTCGATCCGGCGGTACTTGATGAACGGCGGGTTCTGCACCGTGATCACCGCCGGGTTCACGGACGAGAACGCGATGTTGGTCGGGGAGCGGGAGTACTGGAGCCCCGCGTTGAATCCCAGGCGATCGGGCATCGCCCGCCAGTCGACGCTGGCGTTCCCGAACAATCCCTCGTCCTTCACGCGGAGCGTCCACGTGGAGTCCCCGGTGCCGAAGGCCGCGGTCCGGCTCTGGCGTGATGCCTGGCGCGACACGTTCTGCTCCCAGCCCACCGAGGCGTTCAGGTCCAGATTCTCGGTGGCCTGATAGGTGACGTCCCCGCTCGTGCTGCGCTGGTGAATCCTACGCAGCCCGACCAGCGCGGTGTCGGCCACGTCGCCGTCGTACTTCTCGAACAGGTAGTCGAAGGTTCCCGTCAGCTGGAGGCGCTCGGTCGGCGTGAGCCCCACGCTTCCACCCGCCTGCATCTGGTTCCGGTCCGCCACGTCGAACCGCCGCAGGGCCGTCATGTCTCCGCTGGTCGAGAAATCGGCGCTCCGAGCCCAGCGCTTCGCATGCCGGGCATGGGCCTCCAGCGTGACCTTGTCGATCGGCCGGACATGGATCTTGCCGCCGACGGCCTCCTCACGGTCGGAGAGGACCTCGCGGTCGGTGCGCACGCGATCCAGGCGCTCCGCCGTCCCGGACAGGTCCACCCGACGGAGCGGGTTGTAGTCGAGGTCCACGCCGTACGACTGGTTCTTGTAGCTGCGCGGCGCGCTCTCGATCGTCCCGACCGTGAAGGCCGCGTCCGCCACCGATTCACCCTGGAAGACGTGCACCGGAGTGCGGTTGATGTAGTCGTATTCCCGGAACCGCAGGGTCCCGCCCAGATCCGACCGCGGACGCGACGTCACGCGATAGTCCTGGGTGAAGACATTCGCCTGGGCGTGCGTGCTCCGCTCGGCAGGGAGCGAGTCCAGGCTCGCGTACGGACTGGTCGTGTTCACCGTGTACGGCACCCACGGATCGTTCTGGGTGTTCCGGCTCAGCCCCACGGTGCCGTTGAACACCGTTCGCATCGGGGCCCGGTACGCCAGGGCGAGCGATCCACGGACCGAGCGGCTGTTGGGATACAGATCCGCCCGCCCCTTGCTCTGACCCGTCAGGGCGGCCGGATTGTCGAACACAAGGGTGTCCACGTTGTTCGTGAAGTCCGAGATCCCCGCCACCGCCATGAGCGTCATCCGGCTCTTCTGGTAGCTCGCGCGGGCCTCTCCATCCAGCATGCGCTGGGAGATCGGCTCCCAGACCTCGATTCCGCTGCCGGGGCTGAACGCGCCGCCCCAGGGCTTCCGCCCCGAGCGCATGCGCCGCGTGCCCGAGAGCTCGAACTGGAAGTCGCGCGCGGGCCTCGCCCGGACGCGCGCCTTGGTGAGGTCGGTGCGGAATCCCATGCTGGAACGCGGCGAGGCGTTGAGCGCGGACCGCATGCGGGCCACGTAGCCGCCCGCGTTCGCCTGGTTCTGAGCCTGGAGCGAATCGGGCACGACCTCCACGCCCGGAGAGATCTCGGTCAAAGGGGAATGGACGATGGAGCTCAGGTTGTGAGGAATCTCCTGGTAG
>Ga0187821_10000314_pt1 | contig 11986 bp, 14 predicted proteins | sample NC_wetland_sal_i_20_FD_132442 | JGI IMG/M metagenome (GOLD analysis project Ga0187821, IMG submission 132442) | Wetland sediment microbial communities from Neuse River Estuary, North Carolina, USA - SourceSoil_1 | ecosystem: Environmental > Aquatic > Freshwater > Wetlands > Sediment | place...
AGTTTCGTGACGGTACCATAGGCGTCGCTAGGGCGGCAAGTAATGATCGAATGAACGTTACACACTTCCAAGAGTGTAAGGACTTGCCTTGCTGAATCGTCCTGACCATAATTGCGGCCCTATGCCAGCTCAACGACGCTCAGCTCGTCTTGCGACCAGTCACGAGCCGACGCATCAGCGTGCGCCCGCGGTCCTTGTGACCGGCGCGTCTGGAGGAATCGGTCGCGCCATCAGCCTGGCGTTCGCGGCGAGCGGTTGGTATGTCGGCGTGCATTATCTTCAGAACAAGGCAGGGGCCGAAGCCACGCGACAGGCAGTCATTCAAGTCGGAGGAACCGGCGATCTTTACCAGGCCGATATTCGGGAAAAGAATGATGTTCAACAAATGGTTGAGACATATCGCCGAACTGTAATCCGCCCAACCGTTTTTGTGTGCAATGCCGGTGTGGGGACCAGTCGCCTCTTCGTCCGTCAACCGGAAGAAGAATGGGCGCAGGTTCTGGCGACGAATTTGACCGGGACATTTCATTGCCTCTGCGCGATGGCTGGGCCGCTGATCACGCAGCGCGAAGGGTCAATCGTTGTCGTCGGTTCGTACGCAGGTTTTCACGGATCGACGGGTCAAGCTGGTTACGCCGCATCCAAGGCGGGATTGGTCGGGCTCGTCAAAACTGCTGCGCAGGAATGGGGGCCATACAATGTGCGGGTGAATCTCGTGCTGCCTGGATGGCAGCAGACAGGATTGTCCGAGGGTGCCATGCCGGAGTCTGAGAAATGGACCGATCACGCCCTTCGTCGGCCGCCGGCACTCGATGAGGTGGCGCGCACGATTTTTCATCTGGCCCAGTTAAAGGATGTCTCCGGCCAGGTGTGGAACTGCGACAGCCGGGATCTATGAAACAAAGAACGGCGGTGCGGAGATGCCCTGCAATCTTTGTCACCGGTACGGACACGGGCGTAGGAAAAACCCTCGTGACCGCGGCCCTCGCGGCGAGACTCACTGAACGCAGGTATTCAATCGGTGTCATGAAACCGGTGGAGACCGGGATTGGACGGCCTGCCACCTCTGACGCCGTTCGCCTGAGGCGGGCTGCTGGCACTCGAGATGTGCTCGACCTCATCAGGCCCTATGCGTTTCGACAACCGGTTGCGCCGTTGGATGCGGCACAGCTGTCGAAGAAATCAATAAGCCTCTCGGTCATCATGCGAGCTGTTCGCGCCCTCCGCTCGCGGCATGATCTTGTGCTCATTGAAGGCGTAGGTGGCGTACATGTGCCCCTGACGAGGACTGTCGATGTCCTGGAACTGATCTCGCAGTTGAAGCTGCCGACGGTGGTCGTGGGACGGGCCAGCCTCGGTGGAGTCAATCACGCTCTGCTGACAGTCAAGGCACTGCGTCATCGAGGGATTCCTATCGTGGCCTTGGTGCTCAATCGCACAAGCACCCCCAGGACAGCCCATGCGCAAAGGCAAGAACGCTCCACCACGCGGCTACTCCGTGAGCTTGCGGGGGTGCCGGTGATCGGTCCCCTCCCCTTTTACTCGGCACTCAGTCATCGATTTGATGATGAAGTTGTCCGATTGGCGAGAACCGCTCCGATCACGGGGTTGATGAGGCTTGTCCTGGCATCCGGGCGAGGAAGGACTTCACGGCACGGCCTACATCCTGCGCCCTGAGAATCGCAGAGATTACCGCGACTCCATCAGCCCCCGCGTGTACGAGTTCCCCTACCTGATCCGCCTGAATCCCGCCAATCGCAAAAATCGGGAGTGACGTCAGGGAGCGGATCGATCGCAATCCTTCCATCCCGACCACCGGATCGTGATCCTGTTTTGAGTCAGGTGTGAAGATTGGTCCAAATCCAATATAGTCAGGCTTGAGTGCGTCTGCTTCTTTTACCTGATCAGCGTTATGAGTAGACAGGCCGATCAGCTTCTCCGATCCCATCAGCTTACGTACATAGTCAATCGGGAGATCGTCTTGGCCGAGGTGCACCCCGTCGGCATCGACGGCGAGTGCCAGATCGCAGCGGTCATTCACGATAAACAGCACGCCCAGATCAGCCGCAGCGTTTCTTAATGGCAATGCCTCTGCGTAGGCTTCTTTCATCGAGACGAGTTTGTTACGGTACTGAAAGATCTGTGCGCCGGCTTTGGCCGATTGAATCAGTACATTGTGCAGCGGTCGGTCTGGACAAATCGAAGGATCAAGAATGATATAAAGTCCGTGGAGTGAGCGTTGATGCCTATTCGCCGCCATGATCTGAGATTCTATCGTCAAAAAAGAAGTCGACGCTAGATGCCGAATTCGGTGAGCACTGATCAGCCAGCCAGGAATCGGTCGAGGAATGTGGTCGAGACATGGCCTTTTTGGAAGTCTGGATCGTTGAGGATGCGCCGGTGAAGCGGGATCGTTGTCTTGATGCCTTCGATTACAAATTCGTCGAGGGCGCAGCGCATGCGGGCGATGGCTTCCTGCCGATCGCGGCCGTGGGTGATAACCTTTGCGATCATGGAATCATAGTATGGGACGACCATCGCATCGGATTCCATGGCGGAATCGACACGGACGCCGAATCCGCCTGGTGCACTGTATTTCGTGATCAGGCCGGGTGACGGGGTAAACTTCTCCGGGTCTTCGGCGTTGATCCGGCATTCCAGGCTGTGGCCGTTCAAGCGGATGTCTTGCTGCTTGAACGAGAGCGCCTGTCCATTGGCCAGTTTGATCTGTTCCTTAATAAGGTCGATGCCGGTGACCATTTCGGTAATCGGGTGTTCTACCTGAATGCGCGTGTTCACCTCCATGAAGAAGAAATTGTGGTCCTTGTCGAGCAAGAACTCCACGGTGCCGACGTTCCGGTAATGTACGGCTTTGACGGCTTCGACGGCCACGCGGCCGATTTCTTTCCGGAGCTTCTCGTCCACGGCGGGAGATGGCGTTTCTTCAACGAGTTTCTGGTGTCGACGTTGTATGGAACAGTCTCGCTCACCCAAGTGAACGACGTGACCACGATGGTCGGCAATAATCTGCACCTCGATATGCCGAGGTTCCAGGAAATACCGTTCGAGGTAGACACCGTCATGGCCGAATGTCGATTTGGCTTCTGCTTGAGCGGCCTGGAATGCGCGCGCCAAGTCCTCGGCTTTATTGACGACCCGCATACCGCGCCCACCTCCCCCTGCAGAGGCTTTAATGATGACGGGATACCCAATCTTGGTCGCAGCATCCAACGCTTCCTGTTCGCTTTTGAGCTCGCCGGGGCTTCCTGGTGTGACGGGTAAGCCTTTCCTTGCGACAATTTCTCTCGCCTTGGCTTTATCACCCATTAGAGCGATGTTCTCAGACGTGGGACCGATGAACTTGATGCCGATGGATTCACACACTTCAGCAAAGTGTGCGTTCTCAGACAAGAACCCATATCCTGGATGAATGGCATCGGCGCCGGTGATTTCTGCGGCGCTCAAAACGTTCGGGATATTACGGTAGCTCAGCGCTGCTTCTGGCGGCCCGATGCAGATGTGTTCGTCCGCTGCTCTGACGTGGAGTGAGCTGGCATCCGCTTCAGAATGGACGGCCACAGTCTTAATGCCAAGTTCTTTGCAGGCCCGGATCACCCGCAGCGCGATTTCCCCGCGATTAGCAATTAAAACCTTTTTAAACACGCCGTGGCTCCGAGATGGACTGGATAAAGCAGATTAGGGTGTGGCTTTCGGATCGATGAGGAAGAGCGCCTGGCCATATTCGACCGGCTTTGTGCTTTCGGCCAATATTTTTGCCACACGCCCGTCCACCTCCGATTCAATTTCGTTCATCAGCTTCATAGCTTCCACAATACACAGGACCTGACCTTTTTTCACGTAATCCCCTTCTTCTACATAAGGGTCGGCATCTGGAGAGGGGGACCGGTAAAATGTGCCGACGATGGGAGACGTAATCGTTACCAGGCCAGTTGTGTCTTCGACTGATGTGCTCCCTGTGGGACTTGGTTGAGGTGCTGACGCGACGGTACCGGAGCTTGCGTCGGCGACGGTGGACGTAATGGTTTTTATCCCTTGTTCGTGTCGGACACGAATCCTGACTCCTTCTCGTTCGAGTTCCAACTCGGTCAAATTGTTTCGCTTTAAAATGTCGATAAGTTCCTGGACGTGCTTGGACTGATTACCCAGCAGGAAGGACTTTCCTTGCCCGCTTGAGGTGTCAGCAAAATCTTTCGGAAGAATAATTGGCGCCTTGTTTGCTCGCTGCTTGCGAGACTTGTTTTTACTCACCGAACGCGCTCCACGTATGCTCTTGTGCGAGTATCGATCTTAATTACTGTGCCGACTTCCAGATACAGTGGGACCTTAATTGTGGCTCCAGTCTCCACCACCGCTGGCTTGGTTCCGCCCGACGCTGTGTCACCCCGCACACCAGGATCAGCATCCACGACTTTCAACTCGATAAAGATCGGGAGTTCGACTGCGATCGGGCGATGTTCATAAATCAAGATCTTGGCGGTCATGTTTTCCTTCAAAAGATCCGCGTTCTCTCCCAACTGGCTTTTCTCGAAGGTGAGCTGTTCATAGGTTTCTGTATCCATAAACGTATAGGAATTCCCGGTTGCATAGAGAAATTGCATCTCACGTTCTTCAAGATCCGGTTCGTCGAATCGCTCGCCCGATCGGAACGTGCGATCGAGTACGTTGCCGGAAATGTAGCTCTTGAGTTTCGTACGCACGAAGGCGCCGCCTTTGCCCGGTTTCACATGCTGAAACTCAACGATGTAAAACGGTTCGCCGTCGACCATCAACCGGACACCTCCCCGAAAATCCGTCGTAGAAATCACTCCGTACTCCCTTCTCGTCTGAAAGACTCAGTCTTAAACCTATCTAGGTTATCGTGTGTTGCGCACGGCACGTCGAGTGGGTGACGGCGCAGCCGCTTTTTTCTGTTTGCGCGGCGCAGTGAGGTAATCGTGCAGCCCTCGAAGCGCGAGCAAATAACTGGTCGGTCCAAGTCCGGCAATCTGCCCTGTCGCGACACCGGCGATGTAGGACCGATGGCGAAACTCTTCGCGCCGATGGATGTTTGACAGATGGACCTCGATCGTGGGCAGGTCGACGGCGGCCAGAGCATCCCGAATGGCGATACTGGTATGGGTATATCCGGCTGGGTTGATGACGATCCCCTGGTAGCCGCTCCGTGCTTCCTGAATCCAGGTCACGAGTTCCCCCTCGTTGTTCGATTGCCGAATGTCGACTGCGACCGCTAGTTCCTCGGCCAGTTTCGAGATTGCCGCATCTACTTCATCAAGCGGAGCGGTACCATAAACCGACTGTTCGCGGGACCCCAAGAGATTCAAATTGGGCCCATGCAAGATTAGAATCCGTATCATATCCGTGTCAGATCATGTCGATAGTCATTGGTAGAGCGACTTCCCGTGGTTGTGCGGGAAAGACCAGCGGAGAGGCATTGTAACAGGGTGCTCCAGGCCGGTCAAACTATTGGAATTTCTTATGAACTGGCTGACTGCACATGATCGGTCTGGTCGAGATCGCGCCGCCGTGACTGAATGGAGCGGAGCCAGGATTCGAGTTGAGATACGCGATGTGACGGTGCAATCGTCGATGCAGTTTTCCTGGGAGCGGGATCGATCGCCTCCTCGGTGGATTCCACGCTCGGAGGACGGATCCGCTCGAGCGTGGTTTCCATCAGAACGGTAGCAGCAGTTAGGGGATCCACGGCATCAGGCTTAGCTGACTTTGAGCTGATCGAGGCGGAAGCCTGAGGTGCGGGAGTCTCAGGCACCGATTTCACAGCTTTTATAGCAGGGGCTGCGGTCTTCGCAGGTAATTTCTGTGAGGTGGGAGGTCCTCCAAGTTGCGCCTGAATCGACAAGGCTTCTTCGTCCTGAGGATTTACCGCCAGGATGACGGTACAAGACTTCACGGCAGCATCGGCCAGTCCCTGAGCGGCATAGATCTTCACCAACGTCCGGTGAGCCCGCAAGTTCTCTGGGCTGAGTTTAATGGCTTCTTCCAGAATGGCTTTCGCCTTCGTGGGCTGTCCCATTTGGTCGTAGGCCCGACCAAGGGCCACCATAGCCGTGATGAATCCTGGATAGTATTTCAGGCCGTCTTCCAGGACGGCTGCAGCCTCTTGCCACATACCGGCTTTGACATACTCTTCGGCAAGCGGCATAAACACTTTAGAATGAGGGTCTTTCACCAACTGGAGGGCCAACCGGTCAATTTCCTGCGTGTTTGCGGAAGATTTTTTGCTGGGCGCCATCGTAAGCCTGCCTTTCTCAGTCGGTCCGAATTCCGGCTTGAGGACCGTGAGGTAGAATCAGCGCGCGCGCGACGTTGAGAATATGATCGGCAAGCCGGCGCTTGGCCATTAAAGGGAATTCGGTGGTTCGCCCCTGGCGATCGATCACGGTCGCGGCGTTCTGGTCGCTTCCAAACCCTGCTCCTTCTCTGGTGACATCATTGGCCACAATCAAGTCCAAACCTTTTGCGGAGAGCTTCCGTGTCGCATGGGCAATAAGGTCTTGCGTTTCAGCGGCAAATCCAATCAATAGCTGGTTCGTCCGCTGAGCGGATAACGTGGCAAGAATGTCGACGGTCGGTTCCAGACGCAGCGCCTGCTCTCCCCGTCCCTGTTTCTTAAGTTTGTGGACGGAAGTCTCTGCGGGACGATAATCGGCCACAGCAGCCGCCATGACGACAACGGTCGACCAAGAAAGCCTGCTGCACATCGCTTTTGTCATCTCTTCGGCCGTCTTTACCTCCACGATTTCAACACCCGCCGGTACTGGAAGGGCCGTAGGACCTGATATGAGGGTTACCTCTGCGCCCCGTGCCCGAGCGGCTTCTGCCAGGGCATACCCCATTTTCCCGGAAGAGCGATTCGAGATAAAACGCACCGGATCGATCGGCTCCTGTGTTGGACCAGCCGAAACGAGAATTCGATGTCCTTGCCAGTCACGTTGTGGAAATAAAGCGGTCTCAATGGACTCCACAATGCGCGATTCATCGGCCAACCGACCCTGACCAAAGCGGCCCGAAGCCAACGGCCCTTCGTCTGGATCCAAGACAATCACCCCCCGAGTCCGTAAAGTCTGAACATTCTGTGCGACCGCACTATGGCTCCACATTCCTCCGTCCATCGCCGGTGCGACCAGAAGCGGGCAATGGGCGGTCAACAACATCGTTGAAAGAAGATCGTCCGCCAACCCGGACGCTGCCTTGGCTAGGAAGTTCGCGGTCGCCGGTGCGACGAGAATGAGATCGGCCTGTTCGGGCATCGACAAATGCTTCATCTCGTGGTGGGCTTCAAACAGATCGATTGAAACCGCCCGCCCCGACAGCACCTCAAAGGTAAGCGGGGCAACGAATTTGGTAGCGGCATGGGTCATGACCACCTGGACGGTGGCGCCCTCGTGCATCAGCACGCGTAGGAGCCCAACAGCCTTGTACGCCGCAATACTGCCGGTGACCCCGAGAATGATCTTCGCGCCGACTAATGCCGGTTGTCGATGACCCGCCACCTGTTACTCCTCACCTTCAACTCCGGTCGGTTTTGCCGTATCGTCGACGTAGTTGCTGAGTTCCTTCTTGATTTCTCGGGCATCATCCCCGCTCATCATGGCGATCCGTTCCGTTTCGCCTTCCTTGCCGCGTTTAGCTTCCTTCATGGCATCACGCGCCTCTTTCCCAACCAGGTATTTCGTTTCGCCACGCAGAACTTCATCGAGGGCGATCGTGGTTTCTTTCGTGAAGCGGGAAGTCCCGTGAGGCCGCGATCCTTGCAAGAGATGCTTGGCACGTTGGGCCGCCACCAGAACCAGCCGGTGACGCGAATCGAATTGATCCGTCGTGTATTGTGGGAGAAGGCTTAACATATCAACCATAGATCATCTGCTCCTTTGAGAGTTAGGGGAGATCCCTACGATCTCCGGGTTTGGATTCGTCGTCCCGAATAAAATTCTTCTCAAGCCAGGCAATGTTCAGGCGTTTGGTTTTCAACCGTTCAGCAAGAAACACGCTTTCGAGTTCGCGCAGGGATTGGGAAAGATCTTCGTTTCGAACCACATACGCATATTCGCGGTAGCTCCAGACCTCTTCCTTCACTTTTTGAAGCCGTCGTAAAATCTCCTCTGGTGTATCGGACGCTCGGTTTTGCAAACGAGACCGCAGCACTTGCATCGACGGAGGAAGAATAAAAATCGATACGGCATCTTCGAACTTCTTCTTCACTTGAATGGCACCCTGCACATCGATTTCCAACAGCACATCGATCCCCTGCTCAATTCGATCAGTCAAGGTCTTGCGGGGTGTGCCGTATAGATTCCCATACACCCTGGCCCATTCGACGAATTCATTTCGATCGACCATCTGTTGGAACTCACTTTCTCCGATGAAGAAGTACTCGCGACCATGTTCTTCTCCCGGACGCGGTTTCCTTGTGGTATAGGAAATCGAATGCCAGAGTCCCGGCACGGTCGATGTCAATTGCTTGCAGAGTGTGGTTTTCCCGGTCCCGGATGGAGCTGAAATGATGAAGAGAATCCCCCGCCGGTCAGCGGAATGTCGCGAGGTCTCAGGCACTGACGAGGAAGGCTGTGTCGTCATAGCGGGCGTCATTCAATATTTTGGACTTGTTCGCGAATACGTTCGAGCTCGGCCTTCATCTGGATGACGTGCCCCGCAATCTCCGCATCGTTCGCTTTTGAGCCGATCGTGTTGACTTCGCGGCCAATCTCCTGAAGCAAGAAATCGAGCGTTTTCCCAATGGGTTCCGTATGTTCAAGCGCTTGTTGAAACTGTATCATATGTGAGTCTAATCTGACCAATTCTTCTGTAATGTCAGTTCGATCAGCAAAGATCGCCAATTCCTGATTGAGCCGGGAGAGGTCGGGAACGGCCTCACCCAAAAGCTTCTCTACTCGGCTCTTCATCCGGTCGAACGCATCCTGCACCAAATGTGGAGCTCTGGCCGCGACGCGTAGCCGATGGTCTCCAATAACCTGGAGCCTCGTGAGCATATCTTTAGCCAGGGCCGTCCCTTCCCGCGATCGCATTCCCGCAAGGTCGTCCAATGATTCTGCTACCAATCGCACGACCAGCTTCCCTAATTTCGGATCTTCCGGTGGTTGATCGGAGACGGAGACCACATCGCGGAGCCCAGCGATGAGGGCCAGATCGATTGAGCCGCTCAGCTTCAAGGATTTCTTAAGGGCGCGAAGAGTTTGATGGTACTGCTTTGCCAGGGATTGGTCAAGACTGACGGTCGCGGCTCTGCCCTTCCCTCCTTGTACAGAAACGGTAAGGTCGATCCGCCCGCGAGTACAGCGTTGTTGGACCGCCTTCTTAAACATCTCTTCCAGGTGGTTCAGGGAACGTGGCAGGCGACAAGCTACTTCGAGAAAACGGTGATTGACGGATCGGACCTCTACTGTCACGGACCCATCTTGCCAGGCAGTCTGGCGGCGGCCAAATCCGGTCATGCTACGGATCATGAAACTTGCTTTCCTTTCCAGTGGCAGAGAGAGGAGATGCTGCATTGGGGACAGTGAGGATTGCGCGCCACACAAACATACCGACCATGCAGGAGCAGGCGTTGCGATGCAGTGGTCCATTGGGATTGCGGAATAAGTTGCTGCAAATCGTGCTCAATTTGCTCGGGATCATCAGAGGTGGTTAGACCGAGGCGTGTCGACACTCGTTTGACATGAGTATCGACAACAACGCCTGGTTTACCGAACGCATTTCCGAGGATGACATTGGCGGTTTTCCTTCCTACACCCGGCAAGGTCGTCAGTTCTTCCATTGTTGCAGGGACCTGTCCGTCAAATCGGTCCACCACCGCCTGGCCACAAGCCATAAGATGCTTGGCTTTGCTTTTGAAAAAACCGGTCGATCGGATCAATGTTTCAAGGTCCCCAAGGCGTGCCTGCGCATAGTCGGACGGCCGCCGATAACGACGAAAGAGATTCGGGGTCACTTGATTAACGCGTTGATCCGTGCATTGAGCGGAAAGGATCGTCGCAACCAACAACTCCCATGGTGTGCGATGGTCGAGTTCGACCTTCACCGTCGGGACGGATTGCTGAAGTGCATCGAGAATCTGGCCCATGCGCGACTGAGCACGAACGGCGGAAACCTTCATCGAGATCACCGGTGGAGATGGAGTGTGCAGCAGTTAGGTGCGAGAAGCAAGGGCGGCGATCTCGTTGGACGGTTGGGTAGAAACTGTGTCGGTATTCGATCGCAACCGTTCAAGCGTCTGTTCCAGATGGTGAATGAGCGGATGGAGGGTCTCCGGCTGAACTGCTGAGATTCCAATCGCGCGATACCGGCGGCAAAGAAAGTGAGCATGATCGTCTGGAATGCGGTCGCATTTGTTGAATACAAGCACCTGAGGAACCTGATCGAGATTCAAATCCTGCAGGACCGTTTCGACGGCGGCGATTTGGCTCTCGAGGTCGCCGGCGCTGGCATCCACAACGTGAAGGAGTATATCGGCCTCTCGCAACTCTTCCAAGGTCGTACGAAAAGCGCCGAGCAGGTCTTTGGGAAGGTCGCGGATAAATCCGACCGTGTCGGTGATGATCACCTCCTGATCATGTGGAAAGCGCAGACGCCGGCTGGTCGTATCTAAAGTTTCAAAGACCCGATCATCAGCCGCAACTTGGCTTTTGGTCAACGCGTTCAATAAGGTCGACTTGCCCGCGTTGGTATATCCGACAATCGAGACAACCGGCAACGCATGGCGGACACGGCGCGCCCGCCGTTGGTTCTGATGGCGAGCAAAGACCGTCAACTCACGCTCGAGATGGCTGATCCGCTCTCTAATCCGCCGGCGATCAGTTTCCAGCTTTGTTTCTCCGGGGCCTCTCGTGCCGATACCGCCGCCAAGTCGAGACAGGCTCGTTCCATGGCCCGAAAGACGCGGCAATAAGTAGCGAAGTTGTGCGAGTTCCACTTGGACCTTGCCTTCGCGACTGTGGGCGCGTCTGGCGAAAATATCGAGAATCAATTGGGTGCGGTCAATGACTTTGACGTCGGTGAATTCCGCAATCGCTCTTGCCTGGGCCGGGGCGAGATCTTGATCAAAGATCAGGAGGTCGGCCCCTTTCTGCAGGGCTCGCATGAGGACATCTTTAAGTTTTCCGCTGCCGACGAGAAAGCGGTGATGGCCGATTTGCGTCCGTTGAACGATCCGATCGACGACCGAAATGTCTGCGGATGTCGCCAGCTCGGCGAGTTCCGTCAACCGGTCTTCTTGGGTCACTCGACTGTGGGAGGAGGCGCTCACGAGGATGGCGGTTTCCTGATGACCTGCCACATCGTGTTGTGAGCTCTCCCGCTGAAGCTCCGATTCAAGTTCCAGCATAAAGGAATGGAATTCAATCGGACAGTGATGAACCTGCATGGGACTCAATACCTTGCAGAGTTGCCCTTGCGGGTTGGGAGGCAGTAAATGCGCGAGGGACAGCACTCCTGGTTCACCTTCTGGAGTCACGGCCAATGCGCCGATCATGTCGAGCCGGAGCAAGGCCAGCATGGTGATGTCTTCTTGGCTTAGTGGCTGTCCGTGGAGTTGAGTTCGAATGAGTCTGAGCCCCCGCAAAGAGCGGGAACTCGCCCGGTATTTGGCCAAGGTTGCGGCAGTAGGCCCTGCATCGGCTCCCACCAATACATCCTGGACGGTCCCGCGACGGGCAATTACCAACCCGATTGGGCGTCGAATATCATGACTGAGCTGAACGAGAAGTTTAGCAACTTCCGGCGAGAGAACTTTATCCACGGGAACACGCCGTCGATAGAGGCGATCCAGCGCGGCGAGTTGGCCCGCCCGGAGACCTGTGACGTGTCCATGAACTTGTGGAATCGGTCAATCTCCCTATTTCGACGCCTGCAGTTTAGGTCTGCAGCGCCAAGCACGCGTCGGCTTCCATATCCAGGGCCGCACGTTTGCCCGTGAGTAAGGCCTGCCGAC
>Ga0187821_10000315_pt1 | contig 11983 bp, 8 predicted proteins | sample NC_wetland_sal_i_20_FD_132442 | JGI IMG/M metagenome (GOLD analysis project Ga0187821, IMG submission 132442) | Wetland sediment microbial communities from Neuse River Estuary, North Carolina, USA - SourceSoil_1 | ecosystem: Environmental > Aquatic > Freshwater > Wetlands > Sediment | place...
GCGTTGGAGATCAGCTCCCGCGCCGGCCGGATCCCGGCGAGCAGCAGGGACTCGAGCATGTGGAACAGGTTCGCGTCGCCCCACGTTCCGTCGGGACGCTGGCTCTCGCCGAGACGCTCGACGCACGCGGGGAGCCGGTCATGGTAAGGGACCGGCGCCACCGCCACGACGCCGAGGGCGCTGGCGGCGAGCTCGTTGTGCACGCTGGGCCAGAGACTCAGCACCCGCTCGAGGCGGCGCAACACGCGCGGCCGCGCATCCTGGCGCGCTCGGAGCAGCACGCGCAACCCGAGGCACTCCGCGGCGAACGTCGCCCCTTCCGCGCTCGTGAGCACGGTCCCGTTGGGCAGGGCGAGCGGCGACGGCGCCGACAGCGCGGGCGGCATCTCGAGGAACGTCAGCACCCAGGCCACGAGCCGCGCCAGGCTGCCCTGCAACGCGTCGAGTCCCAGGTCCATCATCTCCCATGCGGCCCAGGCCGTGGTGACCAATGACCCGCCGATCGAGCCGTCCATCTTCGTCTTGGCGCGCCGCTCGCTGACGAGCACCTGCGTGAGCTGCTCGTCCTCCGGGCGGGGGATCCCCAACAGTCGGCGGCCCAAGACACCTTGGCGCGAATCGAGGACCGAAAAGAAATTCTCCAGGCGTGTGATCGCCTGCTCCAGCGAGGTCGACATGAGGCCTCCGTGGGTCTGGAGGTGGATCGGTGCAGCGGTTTGGCGCGAATGCGAAATCCACGGCGACGGGCTCAGGGAAGCCGTGTGATCTCTACAGTCTGGCTGATAGTCCTTGAGCGCAGAAAAGGTTCCCGGAAGAATCGCTCACCCGAGCCGCCACGCCAGGATGGCGCCTGCACCACAATAGCGCATCACCGAAAATGCCATGGCCGCGAATGCGGGACGGGTCGAGAGGGCGGACGCGAGCAGCCCGACGAGGCCGAACAGCAGCCACCACGCACCGTGGCCGAGGCTGTCGAACCACAGCGACGCAAACAACGTGACGACGAGCGCTTCGAACGCGCTGGCCGCGAGCGCACCCGCGGTCGGGGCCGGACTCACGGTGACGCCCGTCACACGATGCGCGGCCCAGCCGGCGGCGGCGAACCAGATCGCCACGGGGACCCAGGCGAGCAACAGCCGCCCGAGCGTCATCCGCTCGTGGCGCCGCCCTTGCCGCGGCGATCGGACGGCACGTAGCCGGGCCCGCGCAGGCCGCGACCCGGACGGGCAGCGGTGATCTCGCCGCGCCGCAGCACGATCTGGCCGTTGACCAGCACGTAGGTGATGCCGACGGAGGGCTGGTGTGGCTTCTCGAAGGTCGCGCGGTCGTTCACCGTCTCGGGATCGAACACCGTGATGTCGGCGGCCATCCCGGGCCGCAGCAGGCCGCGGTCAGCGAGGCCGACGCGCTGCGCGGCGAGGGACGTCATTTTGCGCACTGCGAACTCGAGCGGCATCAGATGTTGCTGGCGCACGTACAGTCCGAGGATGCGCGGGAACGTCCCGTACGCCCGCGGATGCGTGTAATCCTTGCCGAACGGTCCGTCGGGGGCGACGCCGGAGGCATCGCAGTCCACCGCCACCCACCACGTCTTCAGCGCCGCCTGCACATCGTCATCTCTCATCTCGAAGTAGATCGCGCCGGTGCGGGCGTGGTCGGCGAGCACGATGTCGAACAGCGTCTCAATGGGGTCCTTCTTGCGCTCGCGGGCGATGTCCCCGAGGTGACGTCCGTCGAGCGCGTGGAGCGAGTCCTGGAACACCCCGGCGATCATCACGCCATCGGCGCCGCCCGAGTTGATGTAGGGGTTTTCGTCGCCGCCTCCGGTGAGCATCTCCTGGCGCAGCTTGACCCGGGTGGGCCGGTCGCGCAGCCGTGCGAGCAGTGAATCCGTCCCGCCGGCGTGGGCCCACTGCGGGATCGCCGCGTCGAGCGACGTGGCGGCGGCGATGTAGGGATACTGATCGGCGGTGATGTCGAGCCCCGCGGCCCGGGCGGAGTCGATGCGCTGAATCAGGTGCGGCATGCGGCCCCACTGCGGCGCGCCTGCGGCCTTGAAATGCCAGATCTCGGCGGGGATATCGGCGGCCTGGGCAATGCGGAACACTTCGTCGAGCGCCTCGTCTTCGTGTCCCGCTTCGTTGCGGATGTGGGAGGCGTAGATCCCGCCGTGACGGCGCGCCGCGCGCGCGAGCCCGATCAGCTCTTCGGTCGGTGCGTAGATCGCCGGGGCGTACAGCAGGGCCGTCGACACGCCGAGGGCGCCCTGTTCCATCATGGTGTCGACCAGCGCTTCCATGTGGGCCTGCTCGGGGCCGGTGGCCGGACGGTTGGCGAAGCCGATCACCGCCATCCGCACCTGCGTGGCGCCGACGAACGTCGCGATATTGATCGTGGAGCCGGTGTGCTCGAGGTGGGCGAAGTAGCCGTCCAGATCGCGCCAGTCCTCGCTGAACTTGTACTTCTTCATCACCGCGGAATCGAGCGCGACCAGCCGGTCGGTGAGCGGCGCCACCGAGCCGCCTTCTCCCGTCACTTCGGTCGTGATCCCCTGCGTCACCTTCGAAAGCGCCCGATTGTCGATCAGGACGTTCGTCTCCGACTGCCCCAGCATGTCGACGAAGCCGGGTGCGACGACCAGCCCTTTCACGTCGAGCGTTTCCTTCGCCGTCCCGGTGAGGCGGCCGATTGCGGCAATGCGATCGCCGCGCACGCCGAGATCCCCGCGCCAGCGCGGATTGCCGCTGCCGTCGACGATCCAGCCGCCGCTGAGCAGCACGTCATAGGTGGCGTTCGCCGGCGGCGGCGGCGCGGCGGTACTGGACGGCTTGGGGCGCTGGCACGCCGCGGCGGCGAGCAGCACGAGCCCCGCACAGGTCACTTTTTCCATTCGGCCCTCAAGGAATCCGGTTTGATCGCCCGCCCGCGCAGCATCACCCAGGCGATGTCGCGGGTGGCGGAAATGTCGTCCACGGGACTGCGGTTCAGTACGACCAGATCGGCCACCTTCCCCTGCACCAGCACGCCGATCGAATCGGCGCCGAGCACCTGGGCGGCGTGCCGGGTCGCGGCGGTCAGCGCCTCGATCGGGGTGAAGCCGGCCGCGACGAGCAGCGCGAGCTCTTCGTGCAGCGAGGCGCCCGGAACGAGGAGCGGGTTCGCGGCACCGGTGCCCGTCGCGACGAGTCCCCCGGCGGCCTTGAAGTCCCGCACGAACTGATCCTGCCGGTCGCGGCCGCGGCGGAACGCGGCGAACTGCGGCGCGCGCCAGCCGCTGCGCTGCAGCCACCCCGCGGCGTCGCGCACCGTTGCGGCGTCGGCGGGGACGTCCGCCATGCCGAAACGCGTCGCCAGGGCGGGGTCGTCGAAGCGCGCGTAGGTGTCGTGCGCGACCAGTGCCGGCACGATGGCGACGTGCGTGGCGGCGAGGGCGCGGGCCGTCCGCTCCACCGTCGCCGAGTCGAGCCCTCCCCAGCTCGCCTCTTCCAGCGTGAGGCCGGGGAAGAAGAGGTCGTGGGCGCGGACGAAGGGGGCGGGGTCCATCGCCGACGCGACGACGCCTGAGAGATCTTCCAGCGACGCGACGCCGGCGCGCGCGGCGGACACGGCGTCGAGTTTGCCGACCCGCGCCGCGACGCGCAGCCGCAGCGTCGCGGCTTCGTCGATGATGGCCCGCAACAGCTCCGGCGTGATCTTCGTGTAGACCATCACGAAATCCGCTCCGGCGACGGCGCGCTGATCCACCGCCTGTCGGGCTTCCTCGTCTCCCGACACCGCGGCGGCGCCGGGGAGCGTGGGGGCGAGCCCGTCGATCGCCGCCCCCGCCGTGTACACGCGCGGCCCGATGATGGATCCGAGATCGACGTCTTTCTTGAGCGTAAACCCTGAATCCGCCGGAGAATGCACGTCGCGCACCGACGTGACGCCCCACGCGACGTAGCGCGGCAACGCCCACCGCTCCACCATCGCGTTGGCGTCGATCAGACCGGGGATGATCGTCTTGCCCAGCAGATTGATGCGCTCGGCGCCGCGCGGCACTTTGATTTCGTTCACGCGGGCGACCGCTTTGATCTCCCCATCCTTAATGAGGATCAGCGCGTCCGTCTTCGGTGCACCGCCCGAGCCGTCGATCAGCGTCGCGCCTTCCAGCGCGATCATCCCTTTCCCGGGGGACGTGCACGCCGCGGCCAGCGCCAGGGCGCCGAGCTGCGCGGCGGTCCACCAGCGACTCACGGCTTGGGATCCGCCGACGTGTGATCGTGGAGAATCAGCCAGCGCGGCCCTCGCTTCTGCAGGATCAGCGTGAACGGCCCGCTGGCGGTGAGGGAATCGCCGCGGTGCAGCGCGAAGCGGGCGGTGGCGAACGCGAGGTCGAGGGTGAGCGGCTGGACACGCACTTCGCTGAAGGACAGCGAATCGCGCGACTTGCCGGGCGCGAAATACGTCGTCTTGTAGTGATCGTAGAGCGGCTGCCAGCCGTATTGCACGTGACCGCCGGTGACGTAGCTCGTAGTCGAATCCCTGGCGTAGTCGCTCATGAAGCCGTCGAGGTCGCCCCGGTTCCAGTCGCTCGCCGAGCGGGTGAGCGCGGCGGTGATTTCCTGCTGGGGATCTCCGGTGGGGACCTTGGGTGCCGCGCAGGCAGCCGCGAGCACCACCACACCGCATACGCTGCGCATGACCACCTCTTCGTTGGCGGGCCGCCACAACGTACCTTGCCGGATGGCCGATGCAACCCCGTTCGCGGGAGCCATCGTCTACGGACCGGTCCTTTCCCGTCGCCTGGGACGGAGTCTGGGGATCGATCTCCTGCCGCCGCGCTCGAAGCTGTGCGAGCTCGACTGTCCCTATTGCGATTGCGGATTCACCACCCCACGGGTCCCGCGGGACCGCTGGCCGTCTCCCGACGAAGTCGGCCAGGCACTGCGGCGGGCGCTCGAACGCTCAGCGACGGCCCCCCACTGGATTACGCTGTCGGGGCGCGGCGAGCCGACGTTGCACCCGCGGTTCGCCGTAGCCGTCGATCGTGTGCTCGCGGCGCGGGACGCGCTCGCCCCAGCGGTGCGCGTCGCCATCCTCTCCAACGGCATCGCCGCCCGGGTGCCGTCCATCCGCGACGCCCTGCGGCGGCTCGATGCGCGCATCATGAAGCTCGATCCCGGTCCGGCGGCGCGGGTGAACGGCGCGGTCATCGACGCCGAGCGGATCGCGCGGTCGTATCAGGGGCTCGCGCCCGTGACGGTGCAGGCCATGGTGGTTCGGGGACCGGAATGGGACGGCTCGAGCGACGCCAGCTTCGCCGCCTGGCTGCCGCTCGCCGTCCTGGCGCAACCGGAGGCGGTACAACTGACGACCCTGAGCCGGCCGCCGGCGGATGCCAGAATCACAAATGTGCCGCGGGAGCGCCTCCAGCGAATGGCCGCGGCCATCGCGGAAGCGCTCCCGCGAGCGATTGTCCGTATCGTTTAGCGACGCCGGCGCTTCGCCTTGCGTCCCGTCTTCTTCTTCGCCTTCGCGCGCTTCGCCTTCTTCTTGCTCTTCTTCGGGGCTTTCTTCTTCTTTGCCTTTGCCTTCGGCTTCGACGCTTTCTTCTTTTTCTTCGCCGGCGCGCGCTTCGGTCTGGGCGGCGACGTCCCCTCATCCATCGACGGAGTGTACAGCGGTGCCGGCATCGGTTCAGGCGCTGGCTCCGGCGGGAACATCGGCTCCATCATTCCGGGGCCGCCCATTCCCGTGAACTCTGTGGTCGAGACCATCTATGTGTCCTCCGCAGGTTGTGTCGGCTGGGGGCCTATAGCTTATCCGACTCACAGTCCGACGCAAGTGAGCGCGAAGCACCTCCCGCCGCCTGAGCGGACCCGCGGAGGGGCACTCCCCCGACACCCGGCCGAACGCCTATCGTGTGACCCCAATCAGGGTTACGGCCTCGCGCTGCGGCATTACATTAGGCGACAATGATCATCACCAGATTCCTCGTCCTGGCCGCCGCCGTATCCCCGCTGGCGGCTCAGGCAGTGACCGAAGTGCAGGTGGCACCCCCGTCGATCAGCATCAAGGTGGGTGAGCACTACGGCTTGATCGCGACCGCCTACGACCGCGTGGGCAACGTGCTCCCCGCGGCCCGGATCCAGTGGGTCTCGAACAACACCGCCGTCGCCCGCGTCGACGGCAGCGGCACCGTGACCGGTGTGGCCGCCGGCGTCGCGATCGTCGAGGCCCGCGCGGGCCAGAAACGTGGGCAGGCGGCGGTCCAGGTGGCAGCGGCGGCGCCGACGACCAACTCGACGACCACCACCGCGGCCGGCGGTGGTGATCCGTATGCCGGCCAGCCCCCGGGCACCGGGACAGCCGCAGTGCTGCGCATCGATCCGCCTTCGGTCTACCTGCTCCCCTCCGAGCACACCCGCGTCTCGCCGCGCGCCTTGCGCGACGACGGATCCCCCGCCGCGCCGGTGCAGGTGACGTGGAAGTCGCTGCGCGAGGACATCGCGAGCGTAGACGCCGGCGGCACGGTGGTGGCGCTGGCGCCGGGGCAGGGGACGATTCAGATGTCGGGGTCGAACGGGCTCACGGCGACCGCGCCGGTCGTGGTGCAACAGTCGGAATTCGCGATTCAAGAGGGGAATTCGCTCACCCTGGCGCCAGGCGAATCGGACACGCTGCACGTCGTTGTCCCGACGCAGGAGAGCCGGCTGATCAGTCCCATCGCCCTGACCTGGACCACGAGCGACCAGAGCGTCGCCCAGGTCAGCCTCAACGGGGTGGTGCGGGCGATGGGGTCCGGCAAGGCGACGCTCGGCGTTTCGGGATTCCTGCAGCAGAAGGGCGTCGAGGTCCTGGTCCACCGGGCGGTGGATCTGTTCGCCGTACGGCCGTCGACCCGTGCCGACGTCGAAGTGCCGGTGACGTCGACGGTACGCTTCGAAGCCAAGGCGCTCGCGGCCGACAGCACACCGGTGCCGGAGGCGCGGCTCGTCTGGACCGTCGCCGACACGGGGCTGGCGGGTTTCGATCCGGCGACCGGGATCCTCACCGGACGCAAGATCGGCCGCACCCAGCTGCTGCTGCGCGGACCCGGCCAGACGCCGCTGCGCACCAGCTGGAACATCAGCGTCATCGCGGGCTCGGTGAAACTCGCCACCGCGCGCACCGGCATTACCCAGGGCGCGCGCCTGGCGCTCAGGGCCAGCTTCGCCGACGACACCGGTGCGGTGCTCGGTCCCGCCAGCGGGCTCACCTGGAGCGTTGATCCTGCGAGCGTCGCCACGGTGTCGGAGGACGGCACCGTTTCTGGCGTCGGCCCGGGGCACGCCCGCGTCACCGCGACCGCGCCGGGGGGAAAGACCGCGACCGCGGATGTGTTCGTCGAGAGCGAGCTGTTGCTCGCCGGGACGCGGAACGGGTCGCTCAAGTTGTACTGGGTCGACCGCGCGAACCTGAGCGTGCTGCGCCGCGCAGCGAGCGACACGGCGCTGGCCACCGATCCCGCGATCTCCCCCGACGGGTCGCGTGTGGCGTTCGTCTCGACCCGCGACGGCAATCTCGAGATCTACGTGATGGACGCGGACGGGACGAACCTCACCCGCGTCACGAACGATCCACAGCCCGACGGCCGGCCGGCCTTCACTCCCGACGGATTGGGGCTGGTGTTCCAGGCGCAGCGCATGGTGAACGGCAAGCCGTTCCTCGAGATCTACAGCGCCGCGCTCGACGGCAGCGGACTGAAAGCGCTCACCACCGATTCGCTGAACCAGACGCCGACGGTTTCTCCCGACGGCGCCACGATCGCGTTCGCCTCGACGCGCAACAAGAACGCCGACATCTGGCTGATGAGCCGGGACGGCAGCAATCCGCGCAACTTCACGAAGTCGCCGCAGCAGACGGAAAGCGAACCGCATTTCCTGCGCGACGGCTCGCTCGCCTACCTGGTGGAGCGCAAGGACCAGACGAACCGGACCGTGCGCCAGGTGATGAAGGTGAACCTCGCGACGGGTGCGACGACGCCGCTCACGGGGACCGATTACCTGATCGCGACGTACGCCGTGGCGCCGGCGGGCGACCTCATCGCCCTCGTGGTGCCGTCCGATCCGTCCAACCGCAAGAACCCGATGTACCGGATCTACCTGCAGCCGACGAGCGGCGGCGCTCCCACGATGATCCCGGCGGGCCCGACCGAGCAGATGCAGGCGCCCGTGTTCCTGCCGTAGTGAAGGCTTTCGTCCTCCGGGCGACCGGAGGAGAAGGACTCGAACACACCGCGCTCGTCGATGTCCCGCCCGCTCCCACGCCGGGTCCCGGCGCAGTGCGCATCGCCATCAAGGCGACAGCGCTCAATCACCTCGATCTCTTCGTCATCCGCGGAATTCCGGGTCTGCCGAAGTCGCTGCCGCACATTCTCGGCTCGGACGGGGCGGGTGTCGTGGAATCGGTGGGGGCCGGGGTAACCGCGGTCCGGCCGGGCGAGCGCGTCCTCATCAACCCCGGCATCTCCGACTACAGCTGCGAATTCTGCCGCAAGGGCGAGCACAGTCTCTGTGTGCGCTACGGCATTCTGGGAGAGCACTTCCCCGGGACCATGGCGGAGCTCGTGACGGTGCCTGACCACAATGTCCTGCCGATCCCCGCGACGACCCCGCCCCTCACCTGGTCTGAAGCGGCAGCGTTTTCCCTCGTCACCCTCACGGCCTGGCGCATGGTGGTGACCCGCGCGCAGCTGCAAGCGGGCGAGTGGATGCTCGTGTGGGGGATCGGCGGCGGGGTATCGCTCACCGCGCTGCGCATCGCGAGACTCGTGGGCGCGCGGGTGATCGCCACGTCGTCGAGTGATGCGAAGCTGGCCAGGGCCAGGGAGCTGGGTGCCGAGGTCACGGTGAATCACCGCACGCAGCCGGTGACACAGGTCGTGCGCGAGGTTACCGGGAAGCGCGGCGTGGATGTCGTGGTGGAGAACGTGGGGGAGGTGACGTGGGGCGATTCGCTGCGCTGTCTCGCCAAGGGCGGGCGGATCGTCACCTGCGGCGGCACGAGCGGGCCGCAGCTCGTGACCGACGTGCGGCCGCTGTTCTGGCATCAATTCACGATCCTCGGCTCGACGATGGGGAATGCCGCCGAGTATCGCGAGGTGGTGCGGCGGCTGGGACAAGGGGAGCTGCGTCCGATCATCGATGCCACGGTTCCCCTGGAGCGCGCACGGGAGGGGTTCGAGCGCCTGGCGCGCGGCGATCAGATTGGGAAAGTGACAGTCGAAATCGGGAACTGAGCCTGCGGGTTGACGAAATCGGCACGAACAACCGGCCCAAGGGGGCCAACCAACTGTTCGCTTCGCTTGCAGGACGATCGTCCGTGCCGAGCCCGGTCATCGGCGAAGAATCTGAGCCGGCACTGTCAACCAACTCTCAACTCATCGCTGTTTGTGGTTACCCGGGAGCGTGAGCAGAAGGTCCGCTGCGAACTACTTGGCTGGTAATCACTTGTGCGCCAGCTGCCGGCAGCGCTCTGCGATTGGTCTTTCAACCACAATTATTCTCATCACAGCCACGCCAGCTCCGAGAAGGGACCGAACGCGGACGATGCACGATCAGATTGACGAGCAGCGAGGCGCGGTAATTCGCCCTCCGAGAGGCTGCGGAACGCGTTGCATTCTTGGTCCTAAGTAATTACTTTTCATCCACTTACGCCGCTTGCCGCGCCCCATTTAACCATACACCCAGCTGACGGCGAGTAGCTGAAAGCTGATGGCTCTTCAATGACCTCACCGACCCGCGAACGCATCCTGCCCCGGCTCATCGAAGACGAGCTGAAGGAATCGTTCCTCGACTATTCGATGAGCGTCATCGTGCAGCGCGCGCTGCCCGATGTGCGTGACGGCTTGAAGCCGGTGCACCGGCGCATCCTGTACGCGATGCACGAGCTGGGACTCCTCCCGGGGCGTCCCTTCAAGAAGAGCGCGACCGTCGTCGGCGACGTGCTCGGCAAGTACCACCCGCACGGCGATATCGCCGTCTACGACTCGCTGGTCCGCATGGTGCAGGACTTCTCGCTGCGCTATCCGCTGATCGACGGGCAGGGAAACTTCGGCTCGGTCGACGGCGATGCCGCAGCCGCCTACCGCTACACCGAAGCCCGGCTGACGCGCATCGCGATGACGATGCTCGAGGACATCGACAAGAACACCGTCGATTTCATCCCCAATTTCGACGAGCATCTGCAGGAGCCGACCGTTCTGCCGGCCCGCCTGCCGAATCTGCTGGTCAACGGATCGGCCGGGATCGCGGTCGGGATGGCGACCAACATTCCGCCCCACAACCTCGGTGAGACGGTCGCAGCGATCACCCACCTGGTCGATCATCCCACGGCGACCATCAAGGATCTGCGCAAGTTCATCAAGGGGCCGGACTTCCCCACGGGCGCGATCATCTACGGCCGGGACGGGATCAAAGAGTGCTACGAGAAGGGCCGCGGCCGCATCGTCATCCGGGCCCGGGCGACGATCGAAGAGAAGGAGTCGACGGGGAAGCAGCAGATCGTCGTCACCGAGTTCCCCTACCAGGTCTCGCCCGAACGGGTGATCGAGCAGATCCGCGACCTGGTGCTGGGCAAGAAGCTCGAGGGGATCAGCGACCTCCGCAATGAATCCGACAAGGACGGCATCCGCGTCCTGATCGAGCTGAAGCGCGACATCGTGCCGATGGTCGTGCTGAACCAGCTGTACCAGCGCACGCAGATGCAGGTGACGTTCGGAGCGATCATGCTGGCGCTGGTGGACGGCGTGCCGCGCGAGCTGAACCTGAAGGAGATCCTCGAGAACTTCATCGAGCATCGCCACACCGTCATCGTCCGCCGCACAGAGTTCGAGCTGCAGCGCGCCCAGGATCGCGAGCACATCCTGGAAGGGTTGAAGATCGCCGTCGATCACATCGACGAAGTGGTCCGCATCATCCGCAAGGCCAAGGACGTCCCCGCTGCCGACGCGGCATTGCGCAAGCGCTTCAAGTTGTCCGAGCGGCAGTCCGCTGAAATCCTCAACATGCGCCTGGCGCGGCTCACGGCCCTCGAAATCACCAAGCTGGAAGACGAATTGAAGGAAGTCCGCAAGTTCATCAAGGAATGCAAGGAGATTCTCGCCTCCAAGCCGCGGCGCATGAAGATCCTGAAGGAAGAGCTGGCCGAGCTGGGGCACGGCTTCAGCGACGAGCGGCGCACCGAGATCGTGGCCGACCAGGGCGAGTTCTCGATCGAGGACCTGATCGCCGAAGAGGACATGGTGATCACGGTGTCCCACGGCGGCTACATCAAGCGTCTCCCCGTCACCTCCTACCGGCGGCAGCGGCGCGGCGGCCGGGGCGTCACCGCCGCCCACGCGAAGGAAGACGACTGGCTCGAGCACCTGTTCATCGCCTCGACCCACGACTACGTGATGTTCTTCACCCAGAACGGGCAGTGCTACTGGCTCAAGGTGCACGAGATCGCCCAGGCCGCGCGCGCCGCCCGGGGCAAGCCGGTGCTCAACTGCATCGCGATCAAGCCCGACGAGCGGGTCGCGGCGCTGGTGCCGGTGCGGGAGTTCTCCGAGGATCAGTTCCTGTTCTTCATCACCCGTGAGGGCGTGGTGAAGAAGACGCGGCTCTCCGAGTTCGGCAATCCGCGCTCGGTGGGAATCCGGGCGATCAACATCGAGAAGGGCGACGAGCTGATCGACGTGCAGGTGACCGATGGCAAGAACGACGTCGTGCTCGCCACCCGGCACGGGATGAGTATCCGCTTCCACGAGCAGGATGTGCGCGACATGGGACGGACCGCCACCGGCGTCTGGGGCGTCGCGCTCGACAAGAGGGACAAGGTGATCGATCTCGTGATCATCCGGCGCGCGTCGACGCTGCTCGCCGTCACCGAGAAGGGGATGGGCAAGCGCTCGGAGCTCGACGAATACCGCGTGCAGCATCGCGGCGGCCGCGGCATCATCACGCTGAAGCGCAACGACAAA
>Ga0187821_10000316_pt1 | contig 11978 bp, 22 predicted proteins | sample NC_wetland_sal_i_20_FD_132442 | JGI IMG/M metagenome (GOLD analysis project Ga0187821, IMG submission 132442) | Wetland sediment microbial communities from Neuse River Estuary, North Carolina, USA - SourceSoil_1 | ecosystem: Environmental > Aquatic > Freshwater > Wetlands > Sediment | place...
AGTCATGCTGCCGGTCTTTTGTCTGATCGGCTTCGGCATCGTCGATCTGGTCTGGCTGACAAAGGACGCGGCGAATCTCGACTACATCGTGAATGAATCCGCGAGATGCGAAGCAATTATGGCCGGACCCTGTACGACGCCGAGTGCTACCAATCAATATGCCCACGATCAGGCCGCGAACTTGCGGCTCTCCGCTGCCAATCTGACAATCACCACGCCGCCTTGCACGACAACCTGCACCGTCACGATGACCTATCGCTATCACGCGCTCGGCGTCTGGTTTCCGGCGATCACCATGAATCGGACCGGGACCGCAGCATATGTTCCCCCACCTGTGCCATGAAGGAATAAGGGTCGCCTCACGGCGACCCTGTGCTGTCGAAAAGGAGAGAACTTTATGGCAAAGTTCAAGATATTCTGCGGGGATTGCCAAGCACGCTACGAACGTCACATGGTCGCGGAACCAAAACTCTGCACTATCTGTGGCAGTGATTTTCTGGCGGTGAAAGAACTGGCCGAAGGACCGGAACCGGACATAATCGCCCGGGTCCGCAAACTCTGCACCGATGGTCTGGGAGCCGAGAGCCTGAAAGTGGCCTTCGGTCTGGACTCGCAAACATTCGATGACATCATCGCCGGAAAGTACGGCAAAGGAAGTCTCAGTCCGCACTACGTCTCGATCTCCGATGACATCGCGACGTGGATTGACGATCAGCGGAAACGGAAGGTCATGCCATGACTGCCAACACGTGGATTCGCGGCTGGGACGTGCATAGCCACACTGACCCGCTTAAGAAGTACCGCGTCAGTCAGGCGCTCGGTGGTCATTACGGCTGTTCCTGCCCTCGCTGGAAGTTCTCCAAGATGGATGGCGACGGGCATCGGCCGGATTGCAAGCACATCACCGAAATCAAAACCAATCTCGGTCTCCTGAATCGGGTCAAAGGCGTGGAGCGACTCGATACCAGAATCGTTCGGGCCGAAGTCAGAACTGCGGAGTTCATCATCACCGAATTGAACGCTGCTGATCTGATCGCAAGCTCCAAGCGGAAAGTGCGGGCGCGCGATGAGTTCTGAGAGAACCGAGTTCGGCGTCAAGCGTAGCAGTTGCACCTGTAGCATGTGTCGGGCCAACTGCCGCGTCATGCCGGGATTCCTGATCCCATCCGATCTGGATCGTATGATTCCCCCGGAGGCAGACGCCTTTGACTGGGCAGAGAAAAACCTGCTGGCCAGTCCCGGGGCGATTGCGATGCGCGATGGAAAAGTCTTTCGCATTCCAACGCTCGTCCCGGCAGTAAAACCCGATGGCTCCTGCATTCACCTAACCGAGGAAGGGCTGTGCGATATCCACGAGACAGCCCCGTTCGGCTGCGCGTTCTTCGACTGTAACGATCCGCCCGAAAATCTCGGGACGTACGGACTTCAAGCCGTAATGAAATCGGTCGGAGCCTATCGCATGCTCTGGCACTACCTGCATTCGATTGGAAAGCGGCAGAAAGGTCCCGAGGAATTGCGGAAGAAGATTCCGTACTCAAGGAAGGGAGGAAGATGAAAATCGCAACCGCCGAATGGGTCGAAGATGCGTGGGCGCGGTGGATCAAAAGCGTCGAGGCTGCGACCTGTGTCTCGAAGCACGAGATGGCCGTGGCGTTCGCCAAGTACTGCATCCACGAAATTGCCGTGCAGTACGAACAACTATTGAAAGACTGATGCGACTGCCTCGGCTCACGCCGGGGCGCTCGCATCGAAAGGAGAGAACCATGACGTTCGATGTTCCGCGTGGCTGTGAGTGCATCTGTACTGCCCATGGAAATCATATCTCGACTCCAGTTGCGTACCTGATTAGCCGCGAAGGGCGAGAGATGAAAGTATGCACGCGCTGTCAAATGTCAAACGACAAAATCATATCCATGCTGATTGACCGAGAAACTCCGAGTAACCCGTACATAGAGTTCGATGCTCTCGGAGCGATGCTTTTGATCATGCGGCTGACTGAAGATGCGCCGGACCGAAAGGTTCGGGAAGACAATGAATTCGCAAGCTGAAAAGGAGAGAACCATGAGCAGCATCAGGCTTCACCCGAAGTACGGAGTCAACCCGAGTGTCGGGTTGTGCTTCTGGTGTGGGAAGGATAACGGATGTATCTATTTGCTCGGGGCGAATCGAGGCGAAGAAGCGCCACATGCCGCCGTCTGTTCCTACGAACCCTGTGACAAATGCAAGGCCGGGATGAACCTCGGCATCACCATGATCGAGGTCACCTTGCAGGCTCCGAGAGAAGGACAACCCCCGATGGGACGTAACCCCGACGCTTGGCCGACTGGTCGATGGTGCGTGCTGAAGGAAGAAGTTATCCGCGAGCAACTGCTACCGGAGGCGAGAGATCGAATCCTGAGCAAGCGGTCGGCCTTCGTGTCCGCCGAAGACTGGAAGGCACTCGGACTTCCAACCGAGGAAAAGCAACTCAATGAATGAAACGTGGCTTACTGTCGAGGAAAGCGCGGCCCTTCTCCGGTACATCTTTCCAGAGTGGCCGGGATATCGCGGGGCTCGTCCGTGTCCTGATCTTGCTGCGTGGATACGCGAGTATCGTGCTCGGCATCCAGAGCGGCAAGCAATCGGTTCACCTGTTGAATGAGACGCGCAGGGTCGGTTTCGACTTGTATCTGTTCTACGAGTGCTGTGATGTCCTGATCCATTGGGAGAAACTACGGCATTCGAGTTTAACCGTCAATCCATTAGCGAACAAAAACGCCCGGGCTCCCGCTCGGGCGTTCGTGTCAGTAGTGACAGGGCGGGGAGAGACACGAAATGGAAAGGAGCGAAGGGGAATGGCATGGCAGTCGAGGAATGGAGTTCTGCGGATAGCTAGGCTCTGCCGTGGCTAGGCAGTTGCGTTTAGCTGCGGTCAGTCCTCGTATGTTCCGGAGTGAAGTGTCGAGGCGGGGCAGTTGAGGTACGGAGCGGTGCGGTCAGCATGGACTGTCGAGGTCGGTAGCGATCTGGAGAGTTTCGCCGAGGCAGTTATGGCGTGTCGGTGCCTTGCGGGGCGGGGAACGCTGGGCCTCGATTAGATATGACGCGGAGAGGTCAGTCAGTTCAGCAATGGACTGCATGCAGAGAAGCGGAGAGTTATGTTGCGACAGTCTTGGTTCGCATTGGCGCAGCATGGACCGACAAGATACGGTGCGTTTCGGCAGTCTAGGCTTGGAAGGTCTAGGCTTGGAAGCCCGCATCACTGTGCGTTCGCGGAGTGATCAGTTCGGCTAAGGCAGGTTCGGAAACTTTGAAAGGAGAGAACAACACGAATGACAAAAACACTGAAGCAAAAGCAGCGCGAAGTTCTTGCGCGGCTAAATCGAGAGAAACGATTAACTGCTGACGACGTAATCAAGGAAGCTCGCGATCCAAATAGCCCCTTGCACTCCTGTTTCGAATGGAACGTGCAAAAGGCTGCGATGCAAGCGTGGCGAGAGCAGGCACGCGACTTGATCAGCAGTTTCACCATCATCGTCGTCCGGGAAGAGCGAGAGTACCGTGTCGCCGAGTTCGTTGAGCGTCCCAACAAGCCACTCAACGTACAAGGTTACATGGCATTTGAGGACGTTCGCCGAAACCCGAAACTGGCAAGGCGTTTCATGGATGACCAACTGCGAACCGCAGTCTCTTACGTGGAACGCGCTAAGGAATACGCCGGGGCGCTCGGGCTGACGATAGAAGTCAGCGAAGCGATCGAGAAGCTGGAGGAATTGCGAGCCATTCTGAACTCTGCTGTCGTGTAAACCGCATGGGCCGCTCTCACGAGCGGCTCGTGCTGTCGAAAGGAGAGTTTACCCCTATGCCGAAAGGCAAAGCGCAAGACGAAACAATCATCATCACAAAAGTCGAGGAAGGAACTTTCAACGCCGTCCTCGTAGGCCGTACCCCACTGATCCTCAACCGATTGTCAGAAAAGACAAAACAGGAATTGATTTTCCCCAAGGGCCGCAAGACTGCTGCCGACAAAGCCTCTGGGCTGAAGCACAACGTGTTCGAGGAGTTCCGCTCCTCGGCGCACGTTGTTCCTGCGGGAGATACGCTCTTGGCCTTCCCTGCTGCTGGACCGAAGAAGGCCATCGCCTCTGCCGCTCTCGATATTCCCGGGGCGAAAAAGGCGCAGATCGGTCGCCTATGTTGGGTGCCCGGGGAGTATCTGTCCGTCTTCGGTACGCCGAAACTGATGATGTCGTCCGTGCGTACTGCCGACATGAATCACACACCAGACATGCGGACCCGTTGCGTCGTGACCGAATGGGTCATGCCGCTCTCGGTGCGCTATGTCGTTCCCATCATCAATCCCACGGTCATCGCCAATCTGTTATCCGCGGCTGGCATGTATATCGGCCTCGGTGACTGGCGGAATGAAAAGGGCGGCAGCAATTTCGGCCAGTTCGACGTCCTGTCGCGAGCGGCTGCGGAGCGCGATGCGAGAGTCACTCGCATCATGAAGATCGGACGCGCCGAGCAACTGCAAGCGATGGAACGACCCGAGTATTACGATCTGGAAACCGAACGCAACGTCACATGGTTCGTCGAGGAAGTGAAGCGCCGAGGCAAATCGGTCGCCGGACTTCCCGATGCGCCGGAACCTGTCGAAGCGATTGCTTAGGAAATATCCCGGCAGTCAAGTCAAGGCTCGGAAAGCTAGGCTCGGAAACGCTAGGCTGGGCTTGGCTCAGCAGTCGCGGCAAGGTATCTCTTGGCTTGTCACGCATTGGTGGTGTCGGATACGGCAAGGCAGTTATGTCACGGAACGGATCGGCAAGGTCACCTCAGGAATGTCGTGGCAGTCCGGGCACGTTCGGGCTTGGCACGGCATTGTGCGGACAGGTGAGTTCTGGCGGTGTCAGTCTTTGCTTGGACTGGATAGGCAGTCACGGCAGTCTGGGCTTGCTAAGGTTTCGGATGGGCTAGTAGGGGCTCGACGGGCCGAGGCGGTCATGGCGAGGCGGTGAACGCTGATCCTATACCTGTTCTGTTTTGCTGTGGAATGCGCGGATGCCCACTCTCCCGAGTGGGCGTTCGTGTCGAAAGGAGAGAACATAAATGGCATTTCGTTACTCGGAAGATCGCGTCGGGCCGTGGAAGCTTTACATCTACGGGCAAGACGGTTTTCATTCCGGTGGGCAATGGTTCGCCCGGGATATCAAATATCCGGACGAAGAGATCGGCGTCTTCGCGGCCTATGTGCGTTACCGCGAAGCCTTTGACTCAGGACTGGAAATTCGAATCTGTGATGGCGGGGATCAACTGGTGCATCATGCCAAGGATCGCCGGATCATCTACGGTCCGCAGTTCTGGGATGACGTGAGGGCCATTCCATGAGCGTCTTCGAAGAGTTCATGATCAACAATATGGTGAAACAGGACGCGCTCATTGACCAACTGAAGCAGGAGAAGCAGTCCCACGACGCCGAGATCAGGCGGATCGCCAACGAAGTCGGGCTGGAATGGCCGACGACGATAGAAGATATCGTGAAAGCGATCCGCTCGAAAACCGCCGTTCCTCAGCGACCCGCAGGGCTCTTCACTGATCTTGGCAGGAAGCAACTGGCAAATACCTTGGTCTGGGGCGCATCCGACGCACCGCATATCTGGACAAAGCACCAGATCGAGCAACGTATCGTCGCAGTGCTGGAACGATTGGCACGCAGAATGGAGGACCATGGCGAAGGAAACACCGCTGTGCCCGATTCACCGTCGCAAGCTGGTCTGCCCGAGGTGTGAGGCAATTGCACGCGGTCGGCGTGGCGGAAGGAAGCGAGCAGCGAACGCTCAAATCAATCAGTACGTGAATGCGGCTGGGCGACTCGGGGGCAGACACCCGAGGATTCCCGCATCGCTCAAGACTCCCCTCTCTGACGAACCGTAGTACTTTGCCCATGCTCACGCATGGGCTTTTTTGTCTTTCCCTACGATCAAAACAGTACAGACGAATGCCCCAAGACTTGGGCATCATTGCTGGCGGAGGTACTTCCAACCATGAGCACGGAAACCGAGAAACAGGATGCCCCGAAAATGCTGGCCCATCCTCACGCAATTCAGGCGGCACAAGCGGCTTTGAAGACACAGAGCGATCTGGAACGGATTGCGAACGCGGAGCCGATCCGACCAACCGTGAACGCGAATGTGACGACTGGCGATGCGTGGATTTACCAAGATGGTGCACGACGCCCGATCAAGCAGGAACAGAAGCACGTGCACTCGCCGGAAGCGGAATACGAAACCTTGCGACATGAATCCCGTCCCGAGGTCGTGCGCAGTAAACCGCATATCGAAGAGACAAAGAAGCGGCGTTCGGCTTAGAATGCGGGGAGAAACTGCGGTGCTTGCCCATAATGGCCCATGCGAAGAGCATGGGCTTTTTTCATCTTCCATGCTACAGTTCTCAGTTGCCGAGAGGCAGTCCCAGAATGCCACGGTCCGAAAAATCAAAACCCACCCGTGAGTTACCTTTACTCCCGACAGTTTCTATTGCAGAACTGAAACAGGACGATAAAAACCCCAACAAAGGCACGGAACGCGGCGATCAACTGATCGAGAAGTCGCTGCAAAAGTACGGTTTCGGGCGCTCGATCATCGTCGATAAACACAACAAGATCATCGCCGGAAACAAGACGCAGGAAAATCTGCTGCAAGTCGGCATGGTAAAAAATCCCATCTTCATTGACACCGATGGCTCGCGGCCCATCGTGCATCGCCGCATCGACCTCGATCTCGACAATGATCCCCGAGCACGAGAGCTGTCCATCATGGATAACCGGACGTCGCAAGTTTCTTTGGCGTGGGACGCCGAAGTGCTAGCGGCCCTGAAGGAAGATGGCCTCGATCTTCGCCAGTTCTGGACCGAGGACGAACTGCAGGAAGTGCTAAGCGAGGAAGGCGCGGATTCCATGCTGCCACCTTCCGATGGATCGCTCTTGGCGCTAGTGAATGTCACCATCGCCGAACCGAAGCATCGTGTTGAGCGCGGCGACATTTACAAGCTGGAGCATCATCACCTGCTGTGCTGCGAATTGATCCGGCAATGGTCAATCTGGAAACCATTTCTCACGACGCCAAAGCATCTCTTCATTCCCTACCCCGGGCCACATGCTCCCGTGACCCTGCGAGCCGAGCACAACCCCTTCGTGATGGTGCAGCCTGACACCTACATCTGTGGTCATATTCTTGATCGCTGGGCAGAGATCAAAGGCGAGGACTCGATCAAGAAGCTAGTGCGCGAGGTCAGCGCATGATCCACACGGCCGGCCGCTTCGACCCGAAAAAGCGCGGCCTGTATTTCATTGCGCTGAATCCGCCCGTGCTGGAACAAATCTACGACGTGCACGCAAACATTCTGATTCCCATCAACGAACTGCGGCGACCCGACATCCTCGCCCGATGGACCGCCGATTCGAGCCTGCACATCCTGATTGACTCGGGCATCTTCTGGCTAACCAACGAATACCGGAAGAAGTACAACGTTACGGGCAACGCTGCCATGGCTCTGTCCCCGACTGAAATCGACGGCTTCAGTGATCTGTTCGAGGCCTACGTTCACATCTGCAAGACGTATGGCGACAAGGTCTGGGGCTACATCGAACTCGATCAAGGCGGGAAGAAAAACAAAATCAGGATCAGGAAGCGGCTAGAAAAAATGGGGCTGCGTCCGATCCCGGTCTATCACCCGATCCATGATGGCTGGGACTACTTTGATTTCCTCGCGGAAAACTACGACCGCGTGTGCATCGGCAACATCGCGCACTCAGACCGCTTCACGCGGCTCCGCATCATCGCGACGATTGACGAGCGCCGGAAGAAGTACCCGCACCTGTGGGTTCACCTGCTCGGCTATACGCCGAATCAATGGCTGAACACCTTTCACGTGGATTCCTGTGATTCTTCGACATGGCTGGCGGCGGCAGTGTGGGCGGGATACGTGGAAAAAGCCGGAGGCCAATCGCTGGGGCCACTGAGCCGCGACTTTCAATACATGCTCGGGGCAGAACACGGCTCGGAAATGGACCATCACAAAGGCTGGCGACATGGAGTTTATGGCGCTCACTTCGTCGAACTAAACTGGCGAGTCGCCCGTGCACAAGCCGCCGAATACGAAAGGCGCAGCCGATGAGCTTCCGCGTCATGATGCGCAGACGTTGGGCAATCTCGGTAGCCGATCTTTCCGGCCACATCCTGTTGGCGGTCTTCCTTCCCGGCAAATGGTGGTACCAGTTCATTCCCGACGTCTGTCTGATCGCGATGGTGCCGATCAGCCTGCGCACCGATGAGCTTCTCCCCGGGGACGTACTCCTGATCCGCGTGCATCGCGTTCTGCACACTCTTATCCCCGTGCTGGTGCTGATCGCGGCCATGATCTTCACCGAAGACCTGCTCTGGGGCGTCATCGGAACCCAGTGGCTCACGCACGTCCTCTGGGATCAATTCACCCATCCCGAACGCGAGTTCAAGAAGGGCTTGCTATGGCCGTAGTGCTGTTCTCTGCAGGAATCGACTCGCTCGTGCATCTGATGTGGGCCAAGGACCTGTTTCAACGCGACGTGCAGACGCTCTACGTGAACTTCGGGCATCGTTACGCCGATCGCGAGATGGCCGCGGCTCATCGCATCTGTGATTTTCTCGAGGTGCCACTTCGCCTGATCGACGTCAACGTGGGCTTCGCCGAGCATGACGACGGCTTTATTCCCTTGCGAAATCTGATGCTGTTGGAACTGGCGAGCTATATCGCCGACGACATCGTCTTCGGGATGCTCTATCACGAAGGACCGCCCGACAAGCGGCCACGGTTCATCTCTGGCATGCAACGGCTGATGAACGAGCAGTACCGCGATCACAAGTACTTCGCCGAGGATCGACGGATCAAGATTCACACTCCCTTCGGCGAGCAAACCAAGACCGAGATGCTGCGTTGGTTCCTGAGAAACTTCCCCCATCTCCGGTGCCTCGTACGCGAGACCATCGGCTGTTTCGACCCTGCCGGGGGATGTGGGCGCTGCATGGCATGCTTTAATCGCTGGGTCGCGCTCACCAACTGCGGCATTCATGAGCGATTCGACTATCCCCCGGCGCAATGGGCCGCTGAGCAACTCATCGCTGGGAGGAAGAATCGCCAAAGCCTGCTCGGGCTGGGGGCGCTGCTCTACAAAAGGCGTTGGCTCGTCGATGTCTACCGCGCTCTGTGTGAAATCATGCCATCGCCGATTCAAACCGCATGGCGATTGCAACGAACCAAGGATATCGCGGCCTACACCGAAGGCTTATTTGCTCCGGTGCGCTGTTCGCCGTTTCAATAAGGGAGGCGTTCGTGTATACCATCCGGAAGCAGTTCAACTTCGAGGCCGCGCATCACCTCACCGGACTCGCGGAAGGCCATCCTTGCATGCAACCGCACGGGCATTCCTATCGCGTGGACGTGGTGATGCGGAGCGTTGATCTCGACGAGCACAGCTTCGTGCGCGACTATCACGATCTCGACGAGTTCAAGCAGTACATCGATCAAAAATTTGATCATCACGATCTCAATGCCGTGCTCGCCATCTCCACAACTGCCGAGAATCTCGCCAAGCATTTCTTTGACTGGTGTAAATTGCGCTGGCCTGAAACCTCGGCAGTGGGCGTCAGTGAAACCGGGAAGTCATGGGCGGTTTACAGCGAATGAAATATCCGGTCAACGATATCTATCCCTGCATTCAGGGCGAAGGCTGTCAGACGGGCCTCGCCATGACCATGCTCCGTCTGCAAGGCTGTCCCGTGGCCTGCCCGTGGTGCGATACGAAAGAGACATGGATCACGGCTCGCGCCCACGAAAAGCGATCTCTCCCCGATGCGATGGGCGTCAATCCCAACTGGTCCGACGCGCACGTCAAGGACATCGGCATGTTCCTCGACAGTCTGACCAAAGGGACGACGCGCAACTGGGTTCTCGTCAGCGGTGGCGAACCCGCGATCTACAACCTTCAGCCGCTCGTGGCTGAACTCCATGCCCGTTCTTATAAGTGCGCTATCGAAACCAGCGGCACAGCTCTCGGTCATGTCGGCGCCGGATTCGACTGGATTACAGTCAGCCCGAAAATCGACATGCCCGGGGGCCTTATCGTGAAACCCGCTGCCTTTCAGGGCGCGCATGAAGTGAAATTTCCGGTGGGCAAGCAGGACGATATCATCGAGTTGCTTCGGCTCCTGAGCCTCGGCATCATCAAGGAAGGAACCGCAATATGTCTTCAACCTCTGTCTTTGAGTCCGGCAGCGACGAAACTGTGCGAGGAAACGGCGCAGCAAAAGGGCTGGCGGCTCAGCGTGCAGGTTCACAAACTACTGCACCTAAAGTGAACGTCGAGCGACTGGAAATGATTGCTCGCGACTTGCTCCGCGCCATCGGGGAAAATCCCGAGCGCGAGGGCTTGCGAAAAACCCCCGCACGCTTTGCCCGAATGTGGAAGGAGTTCATCGACTTCGACCCGGGGACCATCGACACCATCTTCGGCTGTCAGGAATTCCACACCGATCAGATGGCCGTCGTCAGTGGCATCCCGGTCTTCTCGCTCTGTGAGCATCACCTGCTCCCCTTCAAATCCGAAATCGCGATGGCCTACATCGCATCCGATCACATCCTCGGTCTCTCCAAGTTCGCTCGCATCGCACAAAAGTTCGCCCATCGACTGCAAGTACAGGAGCGCATGGTCCACGAAATCGCCGACGAGATTACCCGCGTGACCGACTCCCGCGACGTGGCTGTGCTAGCTCGCGGAGAGCATCTCTGCATGCAGATGCGGGGCGTGCGCAGTGACGGCATGTTCTCAACGAGCGTGATGCGTGGAAGTTTTCGCGGCAGCGACGCGCGGCAGGAATTCATGACGCTCGTCTTCGGGAAGCAATCATGAGTAGACCATCCCGGCAAACCTCTATCCCATCTGGGACAATCAACCCCGGGGGCGATGCTAAACTGCTTTCTTCACGTCAAGAACTCATCGCGCTATTAAATAAAAAGTTTCCCGGTGACGAGAAAGAGCGGACTTACCTGAAGCTACTTCTCGAAGGCATGGCGAAGAGCGCGATCAAAGGCAATGTTCATGCGGCTCAACTGTTGCTTCGCTACGCACAAATCGAGGAACAAAAAGCGAAAGGCAAGCGCCGGAATCGTCCCCGACTGAAGCATCTCTGATCCGCTGATCTGTGACGCGGATCACAGTCTTTGCTTTTAGCATAGGTTACAACGGTAACCCATGTTACAGTGACTCGTTCAAGTACCAAGGGGCGTTGGCTTTAAACTCAACTGCGTCACCGCTGCGCACGCGCATAAAAGTTGCGTACCTGCCTTCGAGCATCCGAGGAAAAGTGTCGGCCAAGATTCTAGTCGTCATCAAATCGACTGGGCGTTCGTATAAGACTGACCGCGAGCGAGCCCGACTCAAAGTTGCCCGAGGTACGTTCACATGGCGCGATCAATTCACCATCGAAGAAGTCGAGCGACGCTTTCAGATTCCTCTCTACGATGGACCGATGGGCGTCGGCAACGCCATCCCCTTCTCTCATGTGCAGAGCAAGTACCGCGCACCTGAGAAACTTCACTACGAAATCCCGGCAGCAGGCGCGCACACTCGCCCGATGCATTGCGCGTGGAATAATTTTGTACCTGACTCATATGCGAAAGGAGGTCGCGGAGTATCGCCAGAGCGATCTGCGGTCAGTGACTCGAGCACTGACTCGCAGACTCACGTTGGCTTTTTCCCGGCGCTCGTGTCATGATCGGCCATCATCAGAGATCACGGAACGATTTCGTCATCATCGCGCTGTTATGCGTAAACCTCTTAAGCCCTGCGCTTATCCCGGCTGTACTCGGCTGCTTACGGTAGGCATCTATTGTCCATCACACCGAGAGCCGAAACGTTCGCCGAGGGAACAGGGCTATGACCATCGGTGGGCGGTCTACTCGAAGGC